>Ga0115562_1000146_pt1 | contig 50675 bp, 52 predicted proteins | sample COGITO_mtgs_1105_6_FD_87200 | JGI IMG/M metagenome (GOLD analysis project Ga0115562, IMG submission 87200) | Pelagic marine microbial communities from North Sea - COGITO_mtgs_110516 | ecosystem: Environmental > Aquatic > Marine > Epipelagic | place: Germany:Helgoland, sampling site Kabeltonne...
ATCCACGGGGCGCACGCTGTATATTCTGGATGAGCCGACGACCGGTCTGCATTTTGAGGATGTGCGCAAGTTGTTGGAAGTGCTGCATGAATTGGTGGAGCAGGGCAATTCTGTCATTGTGATTGAACACAATCTGGATGTGGTGAAAACCGCCGACTGGATCATCGATATCGGTCCCGAAGGTGGCGATGGCGGTGGCAAGTTGGTGGCGACGGGAACACCTGAACAGGTTGCCGAAAGCCCTGACAGCCATACGGGGCATTACCTGAAGCCGATGTTGACGCAGCGCAAGGTGGCCGCCGAATAGGGTGGCGGTGTCACGTTCGATTTAAATCTTAGTATTTTGGTCAGAATGTCGCATTCTGCAATGCGGCATGGGCTCTACCTATATCGAAATGACAGATGGAGCCTGACGCCGATGACCACCTTATCCACCAATACTTCGACCCTTCGTGCTACTGCTCGGCAAAGTGTCGGTTTGGACCTTAACATCGGGCGCGCATTGCGCGCGATGACGACCAGCATCGAGTCCCGCATCATTATGGCGTTCGTCGTGGTGCTGGCCCTGTGGGCGATCGCCATTGCCACGTTTGGCTATCCTGCGCTGATCATTCCGATGCTGTGTATGGTGCCGACGATGTTTGCGTTCTTGATGTTGATCACCGTCGGCAAATAGGGTCAGTCGCGCCCGCGTTTTTCGAACCGGGGCAGCATCGCGCTGAAATCCATGCCTTTGCCGCCTTCTTCTTCGACAAACTGGCGGTATAGCTCCAGCGCCTTTGCGCCCATTGGCGTGTCTGCGTTGACGGCAGCGGCGGCCTGTTGGCTCAGCCCCAGATCCTTGAGCATCAGTTCAGCTGCAAATCCCGGTTTGTAATCGTTGTCAGCCGGACTGGTCGGGCCGACGCCGGGGGCGGGGCAGTAGGTGTTCATTGACCAGCTGAAACCTGACGAAGTGCTGACCACGTCAAACATTTTTTGCCGTTCCAGCCCCAGCTTGTCGGCCAGCGCAAAGGCTTCGCAGGTGGCGATCATGGTCGCGCCAAGGATCATGTTGTTGCAAATCTTGGCCGCCTGTCCGGCACCAGCCTCGCCGCAATGCACGGCCTTTTGGCCCATGATGTCGAACAAAGGTGCGGCACTGGCAAAGGCCTCAGGCGTGCCGCCCGCCATAAAGGTCAATGTGCCGCCCGCCGCGCCGCCAATGCCACCGGACACGGGTGCATCGACAAACAATAGCCCCGCCGCCTCGGCAAGGGAGGCAACAGCGCGCGCGCTGTCCACATCCACCGTCGAACAATCGAGCAAAGTGGCCCCTGCGCGCATGGCCGGAACAACCTGTGCCGCGACTGTTTGCAGAATGGCACCATTCGGCAGCATGGTGATGACGACATCGCGGTTAGTCGCGGCCTCTGCCGCACTTTGAACTTGGGCGACGCCGGCGGCGGTGGTGCCTGCCACGTCAAACCCCACGACCTCATGGCCCGCAGCCGCAAGATTGGCCGCCATGGGTGCACCCATATTGCCTAGGCCGATAAATCCGATCTTCATCCCCGTTCCTCCAAATTTCAGTGCCATTTTCCCTAAGGGCATCAACATCTTGCTGATAGCGGTGGCCGGCACGGTACCATCTGCGAATTGCCAGTTCGGGCTGCGATCCTTGTCGATGATGGCGGCGCGGATACCTTCGATGAAATCACCATGCTCCATCGCGCGTGCGGTGAACCGATATTCCAGATCCAGCGCCTTTTCCAAAGTCAGACTAGGGCCGCGCAAGCGGTGCAGGGTTTCGATCGCGCAGGCCATCGACAGCGGGCTGTTGCGGCCCATCTGTTTCAGTGTGGCGCGCGCAAAATCACTGTCCTCGGCGCGTAGGGTGATCAAAATGTCGCTCAGCGATGCGCCGTAAAAATGGCGGTCGATGTCGGGCATCGACGCTTCGATCGGGCCGGGGGCAGCGGCTGTGGCCGCGACCTCGACGCAGGCAGGATCGCCGGTCGCCTCGATCTGTGCGATCAGGGCGGGCCACTGGCCTTCAGGTAAGTAAAGGTCTGCAAAGCCTGCAAAAATCGCATCTGCGGCAGTCATGCGCGCCGCAGTTGTGCCCAGGTATTCGCCCAATCGCCCTGGGGCGAGGGCCAGCATCAACGACCCGCCGACATCCGGTACCAATCCGATCCCGCATTCCGGCATGGCGATCTGACTGCTGTCGCCCACCACACGGTGCGAACCGTGACAGCCAATGCCAACGCCGCCACCCATGGTAAAGCCTTGCAAAAAGCTGACGACAGGTTTGGGGAAATGGAAAATCTTGTGGTTCAGGCGGTATTCATCGGCCCAGAATGTCTGACCATAGGCGAAATCGCCCTGCGTCCCGGTCGCGTACAACTCTGCAATGTCACCACCCGAACAAAATGCGCGATCCCCCTCGGCGTCCAGGACGACGACATCGACAGCGGGATTGGCGCGCCAGTCATCAAAGGCACGCTCGATCGCGATGCACATGTCATAGGTCATGGCATTAAGCGCCTGCGGACGCTGCAAGGTGATACGGCCCGCGCGGCCCGTGATGCGGATTGAAATGTCGGTCATCGGTTTTTCAGCATGTCGCGGGCCACAATGACGCGCATGATTTCGTTCGTGCCTTCAAGGATCTGATGCACGCGCAAATCGCGCACCAGCTTTTCAATGCCATAACCTGCCAGATACCCGTAGCCACCATGCAGTTGCAGGCATTGATCGACGACATTGCTGCCGGTTTCGGTCACGAATTTCTTGGCCATGGCGCAAAACTTGGTTGCGTCAGGCGCGCTCGTGTCCAGTTTCCATGCCGCCTGACGCAGGAACGTGCGGGCGGCTTGCAACTCGATCTCCATGTCGGCCAGTCGCCATTGCAGCCCCTGAAACTGGTCAATCGGGTGGCCAAAGGCCTTGCGCTCGCCCATATAAGCGAGCGTTGCGGTGATGGCGGTCTGGGCGGCACCCAGCGAACAGGCGGCGATGTTCAAACGGCCTCCATCCAGCCCCATCATCGCATATTTGAAACCAGACCCTTCTTCTCCGACCAGATTGCCTGCTGAAATGTTGCAATTGTCAAACTGGACTTGTGCTGTCGGTTGGCTGCGCCAGCCCATTTTGTCTTCCAATGCCCCGAAACTCAGCCCCTCTGTCCCGTCCTCGACATAGACGGTGGACACGCCCTTTGGTCCGTCCTCTCCTGTGCGGACCATGCAGACATAGGCGTCCGAATACCCGCCCCCAGAGATGAAAGCCTTGGTACCGTTCAGGACATATCCTTCGTTGGTGCGTTCTGCGCGGGTGCGCAGGGCGGCGGCGTCCGACCCGCTGCCGGGCTCGGTCAGACAATAGCTCAACACTGTGTCCATGCGCAGCACACCGGGCATAACGCGGGCCTTCAGGTCGGCGTCGGCAAAACTGTCCAGCATCTTGGCGCACATGTTATGGATCGACAAAAACGCCGCAACGGACGGACAGGCCATGCTCAGGGCTTCAAACACCAGCGTGGCATCAAGCCTGCTCAACCCTGCACCGCCCGCATCTTCGGACACGTACAAAGAGGCAAAACCCAGTTCACCAAGCTTTGGCCACAGGTCCTTGGGGATGGTTCCCGCAGTCTCCCAGTCACGGGCAAAGGGGGCAATTTCGTCCTGGCCAAAGGCATAGGCCATGTCGAAAATTGCAACCTGCTCTTCACTCAGCGCGAAATCCATCGTGTCTCCCCCCACATATGATGCTCATTCCAGACCGCGCAATCATTGCAAGAGTTTTGCAAATGGCGGGGCCATCTTGTCTGTTTTGAAAAAATCCCCCCCGGAGGGCCGGGAGGGATTTGGGTCAGGTGCCGATTATTCCATTACAGGAATGGAAAACTCGCCGCCTTCCTTGATGCCTGAAGGCCAGCGCGCGGTCACGGTCTTGGTGCGGGTATAGAATTTGAACGCATCAGGGCCATGCTGGTTCAGATCGCCAAACACGGATTTTTTCCAGCCGCCAAAGGTGTGATAGGCAAGTGGCACGGGGATGGGCACGTTGATGCCGACCATGCCGACATTGATCCGATTGGCAAAATCGCGTGCGGCATCGCCGTCGCGTGTAAAGATCGCGGTGCCGTTGCCATACTCATGATCCATGGCAAGGCCGATGGCTTCCTCATAGGTTTGTGCGCGCACGGTCGACAGAACGGGCCCAAAAATTTCTTGGGTATAGATGTCCATGTCCTTGGTTACATTGTCAAACAGGTGCGGCCCGACAAAGAACCCGTCTTCATATCCTTGAAGATTAAAGTCACGCCCATCCACGACCAGTGTCGCGCCCTGATCGATGCCGGTCTGTACCAGACGTTCGATATTGGCCTTGGCCGCAGCCGTCACAACGGGTCCATAATCGACGTCATTGCCTGCGGTGTAGGGGCCGACTTTTAGTTTTTCGATGCGGGGCACCAGTTTTTCGATCAGACGGTCGGCGGTGTCATCACCCACGGGAACCGCGACAGAAATCGCCATGCAGCGTTCGCCTGCCGCCCCATATCCGGCACCGATCAGCGCATCGGCGGCCTGATCCATGTCCGCGTCGGGCATGATGATCATGTGGTTCTTGGCCCCGCCAAAACACTGCACGCGTTTGCCGTTCGCACAGCCAGTGGCATAGATGTATTCCGCAATCGGGGTTGATCCGACAAAGCCGATGGACTGGACCACGTCGTGGTGCAAGAGGGCGTCGACCGCTTCTTTGTCACCGTTCACCACCTGCAGGATGCCGGCGGGCAGGCCCGCTTCTTCCATCAGCTCGGCCAGCATTAAAGGCACGGATGGATCGCGTTCGGATGGTTTCAGGATGAACGCGTTGCCGCAGGCGATCGCGGGCGCAAACATCCACATCGGGATCATGGCGGGGAAGTTGAAGGGCGTGATGCCAGCCGTGACGCCAAGCGCCTGACGCATGGAATACATGTCGATGCCGGGGCCTGCTGAGTCGGTGTATTCGCCTTTCAGCAAGTGCGGCGCACCGATGCAGTATTCAACGACCTCTAGCCCGCGCTGCACGTCGCCTGCTGCGTCTGGGAGTGTCTTGCCGTGCTCGCGGCTGAGGGCTTCGGCCAATTTGTCCATATCGCGGTTCAACAGATCCACGAATTTCATCATCACACGCGCGCGGCGCTGTGGGTTGACTGCGGCCCATGCGGGCTGTGCCTTGGCGGCGACTTCGATCGCGTGCGCGACCTCTGCGGTTGATGCCAGTGGGCAGCGTGCCTGCACTTCGCCCGTGGCAGGGTTCATCACATCCGCAAAGCGGCCCGAGGTGCCAGCGACATGTGCGCCGCCGATGTAGTGTGTGAGGTCTTGCATGAAAACTCCTGTGGCGCGAACGCGCGGGTGGGGCCAACGATCTTGGCCTGATATTGGGATATTGGTCACGTTAGCCTTGCAAAACGCAGGGTAAAAGAGGCAAGAAGCCAAAATCATTTTGCATTTTTGCAATATGAGGAACATTTGCAGGCCATCACGGCTTTGCAAAGGTGTAGGGGGCAGTTTGCAAACACGTTGGGACGATATGCGCGTTTTTCTTGCGGTGGCGCGGGCCGAAACCCTGTCCGGTGCGGGCAAGATCGTGCGACTGGATGCAGCGACGGTTGGGCGGCGCATTGCCCGGCTGGAACGCGACTTGAACACCGCGTTGTTCGTGAAATCCCCCCAAGGCTATGCGCTGACGGATGTGGGCGACATGCTGTTGGTGCGCGCCGAAGCGGCAGAGGCGGCGATGCGTATTGCCACCGACGAGGTGGCCGAGCACCGCGATGTGGCCCGTTCAGCTCAATCTGCGGGTCTGAGTGGGCAAATTCGCATCGGCGCGCCGGATGGGTGCGCCAATTTTTTGCTGCCGCAGGTCTGTGCGGCGCTGACAGCGCAGCATCCTGACCTTGATATTCAGATTGTTGCGTTGCCGCGCGTGTTCAACCTGTCGCGGCGCGAGGCGGATATGGCCATTGGTGTCAGTGCGCCCACTGCGGGCCGGCTAACGGTGCAACGCATCACAGATTACAAACTGCACTTTGCCGCAAGCGACAGCTATCTGCGCACGGCTGCTCCGATCGCGCATCTTGACCACCTGCATGCGCATCGCATCGTTGGGTATATCCCGGACATGATCTTTGATCGCGAATTGGATTATCTTGCGGATACCGGCGTCGGGCGCGTGCCACTGGCGTCAAATTCCGTCGCGGTGCAGCTGAACATTTTGCGACAGGGAGGCGGGGTCGGGGTCGTGCATGATTTTGCCCTGCCAGCCGCGCCGGGATTGCGGCGCATCCTGCTGGATCAGTTTTCGATTACACGCAGTTTTTTCCTGATCCGCCACGCCTCTGATCCGGGTCAGGGGCGGCTGGCGCGATTCACCGAATTGCTGGTTCACGGGATGCGGGCAGAGGTTGCGCGCTTGGAAGCGATGGTTGTTGGTGAAGAGAATATTAATAAAATGTAGATATTTCAGGTACTTGCAGGCTTAAGATCATCTAGTTTCTCTTGCTTCTGTCCTAGAATCTCGTCAGGCGCAGTACCGCACCGCCCGCTATTACTCAGCATTGTGTACTTGACACGAGGCCGCCTCGCACCCGACGCTTCAGTTATCACTAACAAAAAGAAGGGCCAGACCATGCGCGTGCACCAGATCTTAAATTCGAAGTCAGATGATGCCGTTGTTACTGTTGGTCCCGAGACGCTTGTGTCAGAGGCGATCAAAATTCTGGCCGATCGCAAAATCGGGACAGTCGTAGTGTCTGCCGACGGTCAGCGCGCCGACGGCATTCTGTCTGAACGCGACATCGTGCGGGTTATGTCCCAAAAGGGCGGCAGCATGCTGATGGATCGCGTTGATACCTATATGACCTCTAAATTGGTTACCTGCGAACGCGAGGACAGCGCCGACAGCGTCCTGTCCAAAATGACCGAAGGGCGGTTTCGCCACATGCCCGTCGTTGAGGATGGCAAGTTGATCGGCCTCATCACTTTGGGCGACGCGGTCAAGGCACGGCTCAATGAGCTTGCCATGGAAAAAGAAGCCTTGCAGGGGATGATTATGGGGCACTGACCCCGCTTGCATTCTGACGAAGTAAATGTTGCATTGCATCAACTTGACTGACGGAGGTGCTGCATGCGCATCGGCCTTTATCCTGGCACATTCGATCCCATAACCTTGGGGCACATAGACATTATCCGTCGCGCAAGTCCCATGGTGGATCGTCTGGTGATTGGTGTTGCGATCAACCGTGACAAGGGGCCGTTGTTTCCCCTCGAAGACCGCGTCGCCATGATCGAGGCAGAGTGCGCCAAACTCAGCGCCCAGACCGGCACCGAAATCGTTGCGCATCCGTTTGAAAACCTGCTGATTGATTGTGCGCAGGATGTTGGCGCGCAAATTATCGTGCGCGGGCTGCGGGCTGTGGCGGATTTTGAGTACGAATTCCAGATGGTCGGCATGAACCGCAAGCTCAACGACAGTATCGAGACGGTGTTTCTGATGGCCGAGGCTGAACATCAGGCCATTGCATCCAAACTGGTCAAGGAAATTGCCCGCCTCGGAGGTGACGTCAGCAAGTTCGTGACACCTATGGTAAATGAGGCCCTTAAAGCGCGCTTTGCTTGAAAGACCGTCGTCTAGCTGACGCGGCTCCGGTTATAGGGATGCCGAAAGTGGCACTAGAAAATCTCGGATTTTCCGCACCTTGTCGGACATATCAGCGCCCGCTGCGTTTGGGTTTTCCAGAAACGCCGCGTCGGTCGGCCAGACGGCACTGACGTGTAGTTTGTCGGATATCGCCATTATGGGCATCCGACACGCCACGGCGTCACAATAGATCACCAGAGCAATATTGCCGGGATAGGGCGATTCCAATTGGCAACTCAGCGTTTGTGATCCGGCGGGGCGCGCACAAAGAAAGTTGGGCCCGCGCGTCAGCTCTGTGTCCGCCGCACTCACGCGGATGCGATGCAGATGCGCATTTTGCTCGGCCACGTGGCCGGTATCATCCACCGATACAACACGCAGTTCGTTCAGACCTATATCCGTCGTTTCAGGATCGTAATTGATGCTGGTCACAACAGGGATCGGGTTGCCATGCCCATCCTTGGCGATCTCTCGCACGTTCAGGCAGGTTGTGCGCTCGCGCAGCAAAAGAGGTTGGCCATTCAACCCTTCGGCGCGCAGGGTCGGTCCGCCGCGATAGATGGTGCCATCTGTGCCTTGCAGCCCGAAATCAACGAAACGAAAAAACGCCGGGCAGATTTCTGCGCTGCTTTGGCTCGCAAAAAGCAGGATCAACACGAGTGTCGCTATTGTCGTTCGCATATCTGCCTCTTGATGATGTGGCTGCAACTAAACTGGGTTCGCCTTGCCGTCGCCATGGCAAAGGGTTTTGTTTCACCCGAAAGTGATGAAGCCTGCCAGCTTGTGTTGGGCAAGGTCGCGCGCCGGATGTCGGTTTTGATATGTCCATTTCCCGCCAAAATTCCACCATCTTGTGCCCTGCTTTGCCCTTTATACGTGGGCAGGAAAGATAACAGGGAGGATCGATTATGCGCGCAATGATGTTCGCCGCCGGTTTGTGCGTCGTTGCAAGTGCCGCGTCGGCTGGTCCAGATTACAAACCTGCAAGCCTGTCCAATGGAAACCTCATCCTGACAAATGGCTGTGTTTACGCGCCACACGCGTCGGGTCAGGCGCAGGTGTGGTCATTGCTGTATACACAGGCAGGCACCCCGGCCGGGTGTGCGCTGACGCTGCGCACGCAGTCCGCGCCTGTCGCGTTATCTTACGCGTCCGTCCCGCCAATTCCGGTCGCGCAACCGTCGCCTGTATACACTTCGCCTATATACACATCGCAGTGCGTCACTGCGTCAGGCACCCGTGCCAGCGGACGAGCCGCGCTACCTTCTTGGCGTCTATCGCTAGGGCAGGCGGCCCTGAATGCCCCCATAGGGTGCAGCGCTATCCATGATTTACGTGTGTCTTGAATGAAAAAGGCACCCCGTGGGGTGCCTTGGTCGTTTTCGTATATTGTGGATTTTACAGGAACTTACCCATTGCCACGGCCGTATCGGCCATACGGTTGGAAAAACCCCATTCGTTGTCATACCACGACAGGATCCGCACCATATTGCCGTCCATAACCTTGGTCTGGTCCGTGGCAAAGATAGAGGAATGCGGGTCGTGGTTGAAATCCATCGACACCAGTTTGGCGTCTGTCGCACCCAGAACGCCCTTCAGGGGTCCAGCGGCGGCAGCGGCCGTCATGGCTGCGTTGATCTCGTCCACAGTCACATCGCAGTCCAGTTCGACTGTCAGGTCCACGCAAGACACGTTGGGGGTGGGCACGCGGATGGCGACGCCGTCCAGTTTGCCGTTTAGTTCTGGCATGACCAGTCCAACAGCCTTGGCCGCCCCGGTCGACGTCGGGATCATCGACAAGGCCGCCGCACGGGCGCGGTACAGATCCGAGTGCATCGTATCCAGCGTCGGCTGGTCGCCGGTATAGCTGTGTACAGTTGTCATGAACCCGCGTTTGATGCCGAACTGGTCGTGCAGCACTTTGGCAACGGGGGTCAGGCAGTTGGTGGTGCAGGATGCGTTCGAGACGATGATGTCATCGCCTGTCAGCGCATCATGGTTCACGCCGTAGACGATTGTCTTGTCTGCGCCCGCGCCGGGGGCGGAAATCAGAACCCGGCTGCTGCCGTTTTCCAGATGCGCCTGACAGGCTTCCTTGGAGGTGAAAATGCCGGTGCATTCCAGCACGACATCTACATGCGCCCAAGGCAGGTCGGCTGGATTGCGTTCTGCGGACACTTTGATTGGGCCGTTGCCGACATCAATGCTGTCTGCGCTGGTTTTGACCTGAACCGGGAAACGTCCGTGCACACTGTCGTATTGCAACAGGTGTGCGTTGGTTTCGACTGGACCCAGATCGTTGATCGCAACGACTTCGATATCTGTGCGCCCGCTTTCTACGATTGCGCGCAGCACATTGCGGCCGATGCGGCCAAATCCATTAATTGCAACTTTGATGGCCATGGTATTCCCCGTCTTTTGTCCGGTGTGTGGTGTCAGGCCGCAGCCCTAAACACCGTTACCGCTAACAAAGACATATGACGCAGAATGTCAACCGGGCACGCCCATAGCGCGCCCTATCATCAGCGCCAAAATGCGATCCATTCCAACAATTCTGCCAGTTTTTTGGCCAGAAACAGCAAATGATCTGATCCATAGATCATCACATCAATAGTGATGGCCGCAATTATAAAGAGGGCAAGGATCAGAGCGCCGCGATTTGTCATAAGAGCCGGTGTTTACGTGACAGAGGCCTGTGTTGTGACAGTCAGCCCGCTTGCGCGCAAGAGATCAGCTGAGCCGACCCATAGCGACGGCCACATCGGCCATGCGCACAGAAAACGCCCATTCGTTGTCATACCACGCCAAAACGCGCACCAACCGCTTGCCGACAACTTTGGTCTGGTCGGGGGCAAAGATGCTGGAGTGTTCTGTGTGGTTGAAATCAACCGATACTTTTTGCTCGTCATCATAGGACAGGACGCGCCCCATGGACCCGCTTGCTGCCTTGGCGACGGCGGCGTTCACTTCGTCGACTGTCACGTCGCGCCCGGCCTGAAACGTCAGATCAACGGCGCTGACATTGGGGGTGGGGACGCGCATGGCGGTGCCATCCAGCTTGCCTGCAAGGTTGGGCAGCACTTCGCCCAATGCCTTGGCCGCACCGGTCGATGTGGGGATCATCGCCATCGCCGCGGCGCGCGCGCGGTACAGATCGTCGTGGCGGCGATCCAGTGTGGGTTGGTCGCCTGTATAGCTGTGGATCGTCGTCATGATCCCGCTTTCGATGCCGAACGCATCATCCAGCACTTTGGCCAGTGGGGCGAGGCAGTTGGTGGTGCACGACCCGTTCGAAATCATCGTGTCATTGGCGGCCAGCGTGTTGTCGTTGACGCCGTAGACGATGGTTTTGTCCACGTTCTTGCCGGGGGCCGACAGCAGCACCTTGCGTGCGCCGCGTTCCATGTGCACGGCGGCCTTGTGCCCGTCGTTGAACTTGCCGGTACATTCCAGCACCACATCGACGCCGTCCCAGTCCAGTTCGTTCATATCATAGGTCGACATCATCCGGATTGGGCCGCGCCCAAGGTCCATGGCGTCGTTTGACAGCGTGATCTTGCCCGGGAACCGCCCGTGGATGCTGTCGTAGCGCATCAGGTGCGCCGAGGTTTCCAGCGGCCCGGTCGCGTTGATGGCGACCACGTCAATGTCGTTGCGCAGCGATGTTGCGATGTGGGACAGCGTACAGCGGCCAATGCGCCCAAATCCGTTAATACCAACTTTGATCGTCATTCTCAGTGGTCCTTCTGCATCGCAGCATTATCCGTGCTTGCCCCTGTGTTACCGGGCAGGGGGGCACATGAGAACCCTGAAAAAGGCAGAAAAACAGAGTGTTAGCGATAAACGTATCCCGCAGTATGCAGTTCGCGCTAACAATGTACGCCTGTTTCCTGTCATGTTATGCGCTAACCTAAGTCATGAATAAAGGAGTGGGCGCAATGAGTGGATTACTGGCGCTGTTGGATGATGTTGCGGGAATCGCCAAAGTGGCGTCAGCAAGCGTCGACGACGTGATCGGACAGGCGGCCAAGGCGGGGGCAAAAGCCGCCGGTGCCGTGATTGATGATGCCGCCGTGACACCCAAATATGTGCAGGGGTTTTCGGCCAATCGCGAATTGCCGATCATCTGGCGCATCACCAAGGGGTCGCTCAAGAACAAGCTGCTATATCTGCTGCCCGTCGGTCTGTTGCTCGCCAATTTCGCGCCATGGGCCATTGCGCCCCTGTTGATGCTTGGCGGTGCCTATCTGTGTTTTGAGGGGGCCGAAAAGGTCGCCAATGTGCTGGGCTGGGGCCACGGCCATGACGATTACCCGGGTAAAGAGACAGAGGTGCAGGATCCCGCCCACCTTGAGGAACAAAAAGCCGCGGGTGCGATCAAGACAGATTTCATCCTTTCGGCTGAGATCATGACCATTTCACTTGCCGCCATCCCCGAAAGCAATTTCTGGTTCGAGGCGGCGACACTGGCGGCTGTGGCGGTGATGATCACCGTGGCCGTCTATGGATCGGTCGCGCTGATCGTCAAGGCGGACGATCTGGGCCTTGCGATGGTGGCGCGGGGACGGTTGCGCCTGACACGCGCGCTGGGGCGCGGGATCGTAAATGTCATGCCCGGGTTCATGAAGCTGCTGACTATCGTGGGCACGGCTGCAATGCTTTGGGTTGGTGGCTCGATCATCGTTCACGGGCTTGCTGAATTGGGCTGGCATGGCCCCGAAGACGTGATCTATGGCATCGCCAAAGCAGTTTCGGGCGGGTCGGGTTTCATCGACTGGACGGTCAAGGCGGCCATCGATGGTGTACTTGGTGTGGCGTTGGGCTTTGCGCTGATCCCACTGGGGGAAAAGGTGATCACGCCGATCTGGAGGAAGCTCGCGCCGAAGGCGGCTTGAAACCGTCTGCCGCAATATCCCCGGATCGCAACCGAGCCAAAGGTGCCGGCCCTTCGCCAGTCCGCCCCGTCGGGCTGGCGATTTCGCTGGGCTTGATGAGACAGGCAAGCGTCACGAACCGTTGATCCATGAACCGCCCTGGAATGGGCTTGGGATCGCCACCCCGCACACGAAGGATGGATGACTGCCGCGATGCGGATTGTTCTAGGCCGGGGGGGAATGACTGGTTGGCTTGAAGGTCTGTTGCGGGGAAGAGGCTGCCATTCGCTGCACCTTCGTCAAGGTCCGCGTTGAAAAGCTGCCAGTGCGCTTCTGTTCGGCGACGCCATTGTAACTGAGGTCAGCAAAGCCGATGCTGACATCATGGCGACCGAAAATGAATTCTCCTTGCATACGCTAGCAGCACCAGCACGGAGGCACATTCGTGTATTTCAGCTGCACCAGTTTCTTGACCGGTTCGCCATGGGCCTAACAATAGCCGTGGTCGCACTCGCACTCACAGATCGCGGCATGGACCTGTTTCAGATTTCGCTTCTTTTCGGGGTATACTCACTAACGACGATGGCGATGGAACTGCCATTCGGTGGCCTAGCTGACAACATCGGACGAAAGCTGGTATTTCTGGCGGCAGTCGTCGCCAGTTTGATGTCGCTCGCCTTGTTTCTGTCTTCAAGCGATTTCTATGTTCTGGCATTATCCTTTGCCTTCATCGGATTTGGACGCGCCCTTCGGTCGGGCACGCTTGATGCATGGTTCGTGGAGACATTCAAAGCCGCTGCACCGGGCGTGGATGTCCAGCCTGCGCTTGCCAAGGCCCAGTGGGCCAATGCGATGGGCCTGGCCTTTGGCGCTGTCCTCGGCGGTGTGCTGCCTGATGCTTTCGGCTCAATCGCGGAGAGGCATGGGTTCAGCATTTATGATGTTTCTTACGCGGTGAGTTTCGGTGTGATGCTATGCGTGTTTTTATTTACGCTTTTGGCCATTGTGGAAGAGCCGCGCCCGATGAACTCCAAGGCCCTCAAACAAGGGTTCGCCAGCGTACCTCGGGTCGTCAAAGAAGCTGGTATTCTCGCACTGAAACACCCTACGCTTTCGGTTCTGCTGGCCGCGTTGGCACTGTTCCTGATGGCGACCAATCCGGTTGAGGTGATTTGGCCCACACATGCCAAGCCCATGCTGGATGACGGGTTCGCGAACACTTCTATCGGTGCTCTGACCGCGACGTACTTTTTCTCAATCGCTTTTGGTGCGTCACTTTCTTCGCGCATAAGTCGCATATTCAAGCGCCGCCACGCCGTCACACTTTCAGTGATCTTTGCCTGCCTCGCGGTGTTTCAAATCGCATTGGCGATGCAGGGCGAAATCGTCGGATTTGTGGTTGCGTTTATCCTCTTTTCAATAACCCTCGGAGCGAGTGAGACACCTGCCAGCAGTATTCTTCATACCTTTGTGGAAGACCGCCAGAGGTCAACGATGCTGTCACTGAGGTCTCTTATTCAACAGCTTGGTGCCGCGTTGGGACTGATACTGACAGGAGCAGTCGCAGAAATTTACTCCACCCCTGTGGCGTGGAGTCTTGGTGCCGCGTTTCTTCTCATTGCAGTGATGCTGACTGGCGTGCTGGCTCTCCGTATTAGAACGACGAACCGACCAGATAGCTGACGTTTGTTCTGCCTGCAGCATTCGTTCGTTTGGCCTCAATCCGGACCTGCCCAAAACGAAAAGGCCTCCGCACTTAGCGGAGGCCTCAGTCAATTCGGCGCGTATAAACCCTTATAGCAGAGCCTTGACCTTCTCGACCACATTGGCTGCCGTGATCCCGTACTGTTCAAACAACACGTTCGCCGGGGCTGAGGCACCGAAATCGTCCATTCCGACGAAATCGGCCTTGTTCGACTTGCCGCGTTCACCCAGCAGCCATTGATCCCATCCTTGGCGCACGGCCGCTTCGATACCGATACGGACAGGGCCTGCGGGCAGGACGCGGCGTCGGTATGCCTCGTCTTGTTGGGCGAACAGTTCCATGCAGGGCATCGACACAACGCGACAGCCGATCCCGGCATCTTGCAAGGTCGCGCGGGCGTCCAGGGCCACCGAAACTTCGGAACCCGAAGCGATCAGGATCACCTGCCGTTTTCCTTCGGCTTCGGCCAAGACATAGGCACCTTGGGCGGTCAGGTTCTTCAGCTTGTGATCGGTGCGCACCGTTGGAAGACCTTGACGGGTCAGGGACAAGACCGCGGGCGTTTGTGTGCTGGACAAGGCCAGTTCCCATGCCTCTGCCGTCTCGATCGCGTCTGCGGGACGGAACACATGCATGTTCGGCGTCGCGCGGCTGATTGCCAGATGTTCGACGGGTTGGTGTGTTGGGCCATCTTCGCCCAGACCGATGCTGTCATGCGTCATCACGAATACGGTTGGAATCTTCATCAAGGCCGCAAGACGCATGGCAGGGCGCGCATAGTCGGTGAAACACATGAATGTGCCACCATAAGCGCGGATACCGCCGTGCAGCACCATACCGTTCATGGCCGCGGACATGCCGTGTTCACGGACGCCCCAATAGACGTAACGCCCACCACGGTTGTCTACATCAAACACGCCCAGATCAGCGGTTTTGGTGTTGTTTGATCCGGTCAGGTCAGCCGATCCGCCGACGGTTTCGCTGAGCACCGGGTTCAGGACCTCAAGCGCTTTTTCAGACGCGGCGCGTGTGGCCAGTTTGGGCGCACTTTCCGACATCTGTTTCTTGAATGCCTTGACCGTGGCGGACAGGCGCTTGGGGACTTCACCCGCCATCACGCGGTTGAAATTGCGCTGTTTGGCGGTGGACACCGTTTCAAACCGGGCCTCCCATTCGGCACGAGCGGCAGAACCGCGTGCACCAATGGCTTCCCATGCGGATTTGACATCGTTTGGCACATCGAACGGGCCTGTGGTCCAGCCATAGGCCGCTTTGGCGGCTGACATCTGGTCGGCGTCTGTGAGGGCCCCGTGACCTTTAGAGGTGTCCTGTGCCGCGTGACCCAGCGCGATATGCGTTTTGCACGCGATCATGGTGGGTTTGTTCTGTTTCTTGGCTTTTTCGATGGCGGCATCGATGGCCTCGGGGTCGTGACCGTCGATTTCAATTACGGCCCAGCCTGCGGATTTGAAACGCTGGGGCTGGTCGGTGGTGTCGGACAGCGTGACGGGACCATCAATGGTGATGTTGTTGTTGTCCCAGAACACGATCAGCTTGCCCAGACGGTGGCGTCCCGCAAGGGTGATCGCCTCTTGGCTCACACCTTCCATCAGGCACCCGTCACCGGCGATGACGTATGTATAGTGATCGACGATTTTCTTGCCGTATTGCGCGCGCAGGATTTCCTCGGCCATGGCAAAGCCCACGGAATTGGCGATGCCCTGACCCAGCGGGCCTGTCGTGGTTTCGATCCCACCGGCGTGACCGTATTCAGGGTGGCCAGCGGTGATCGCGCCCCATTGGCGGAAATTCTTGATCTGCTCCAGTGTCATGTCTTCGTAGCCTGTCAGGTGCAGCAACGAATAAAGCAGCATCGAGCCGTGCCCAGCAGACAGAATAAACCGGTCGCGGTCAGGCCAATTTGGTGCGGAGGCGTCAAATTTGAGGTGCTTTTCAAACAGGACCGTTGCCACGTCCGCCATCCCCATGGGCATGCCGGAGTGTCCGGAATTTGCGGCGGCCACAGCATCAAGTGTCAGGGCGCGAATGGCGGTCGCCTTGGACCAATGATCGGGATGGGCGGTGCGAAGGGCGGTCAGATCCACGGTTATGGTGTCCTTTGGGTCATATGAGTCGAAGCTGCATATCAGCCAACACCCAAAGATCAAGGCGCTGATGCCCCCCATTTTGACCCTGTCGGCGATGTATTGCGACTGGCCGCACTTGAATGCCGCCCTGCAAGTGGTTGATCGCAAAGGGGGGCGTATTTCCAAAAAGCTTTGGATAGACTGTAATGCAACCGCATGGTGAAGCGATTCGCCATGCCGTGACTAAAATATGTACCCGGCATCGTGCCTGGCACAGAAGGGAAAGAGGCATCACGATGAGCGAGATTGATGCATTACAACAGCGGCTGACCGCCGCAATGGACCGCATTGCCACAGGCATTGGCGGGCTTGGCACGACTGCATCCGAAGACACCACCGCCCTGCAGGCGGAACTGGAAGATGAAAAGATCGCCAACGCGCAACTGACAGAGCGCGTGCGCAAATTGTCCACCCGGCAGGAAACCGCACTGGCCGAAGCCAAGGCCGCCTCGGATGGCGCGCAGACGCGCGTTGCCGAGATGGACCTCGAGCTGCAACGCCTGCGCAAGGCCAACGATCAGTTGCGCCAATCCAACGCCGCCCTGCGCGCCGCAAACGAAGAGGGGGTCGGCCAGCCTCATCTGATCAACAAGGCCATGATGGCCGAGTTGGAAAGCCTGCGTGCTGCCCGCGCCGCAGATGTGGCCGAAGCGTCCAGCATTATCGGCGCACTTGCGCCACTGCTTGATCAAATCGAAGTGCAAGGCGAGGAGGACGGCAATGCCTGAAGTGACCATTTCCATCGGTGGCCGTCAGTTCGCGGTCGCATGCCAGGAAGGCGAAGAAAGCTATTTGTATTCCGCCGCCAAGATGCTGGATGACGAAGCCCAAGTGCTGGCTGAACAGGCCGGGCGCATGCCAGAGGCGCGGATGTTGCTGATGGCCGGGCTGATGCTGGCGGACAAGACCGCCAGCGTCGAGGATCGCATCGGCGACGTCGAAGCGGCCCTTGCCGAGCGCGAAGCAGAACTTGAGGGGTTGCGCACCATGGGCGCGCCTGAACCAGAACGGATCGAAGTGCCCGTTGTTCCGCAGGCCGTGACTGAAACGCTGGCCGAACTGGCCGCCCGCGCCGAGGCGCTGGCCGCAGACATCGAGGAAAAAGCGGGCTGACATGAGACTTCGGGCCTTGAGCGCACAGGATGCGTCGGCCGCATGTGCGCTCTACCTCGAACTGACCTGGAGCGGGCAGGTCGCGGATGAAACGCAGTTCGCCCAAGTGCTCGCGCACCCTGGAACCACCGTTATGGGGGCGTTCGATCAAAGCGACCTCGCAGGGATGGCGACACTGCACATCCTGCCAAACATGACTTATGGCGGTCGCCCTTATAGTTTGATCGAAAACGTGGTGACGGCGCGCCGCCACCAGCGCAAGGGCGTCGGGCGGCTGGTGCTCGCCCGACTAATTGACATGGCGTGGGACGCGGATGCCTACAAGGTCATGTTGCTGACCGGCACCGCCCGTGGCGCACAAGGATTTTACCGCAAAGTCGGGTTTGACGACACCGACAAGCACGGGATGGTCGTGCGCCGACGCTGACGGATTACCCGTTCGCTTCGCGGATCTTGTCTGCGGCTTCCTTGTCAAAGGTCACACCGCTTTCGGTGAACAGCGTATCCAGCTCGCCCGACAGCGTCATTTCGGTGATGATGTCACATCCGCCGACAAACTCGCCTTTGACATAGAGTTGCGGAATTGTGGGCCAGTCTGAAAATTCCTTGATGCCGGATCGGATTTCTTCGTCTGCCAGAACGTTCACGTCGGCAAATTCGACGCCCATATAGTTCAGCACCCCGGCCACGCGGCTGGAAAAGCCGCATTGCGGCATAGATTTTGTGCCCTTCATGTAAAGGACTACATCGTTGGATTGGTTTGTCTCGGCAATACGTGTGTTTGCGTCGCTCATGTCAGTCATCTTTCTCGATATAGGCGCGGTGGTAGCGCGCGGCATAGGTTTCATCATCGGGCATTGGTGTGACCCGCGTGCTGGCGGCAGCGGTAAAGCTGCCAGTTGAGTGCTTTTGGCCCACCAGGGTGCTGGCCCGTTCAAGTGCGTCGTTGCGTCGGTTTACCTGATCGACCAGATCAAGGTTGGTGGCCTCCATCCCCAAAGGAACGCGGCGCACCTGGCCCATTTCATCGCGCCCCGGCTGGCGTGCCGCCAGAGGACGGTGTGGCCCCCGCCGAAATGGGGCTGACAAAAGGGACCAAAGGGCCGTCATTCCGGCGCTTTGGTGGTCAGGGCAAGTGCGTGCAACTCACCGTGACTGCCATCCATCTTACCCTTGAGAGCCTTTGTAACAGCGCGGTGTTGCTGGACCCGGTTCATACCCGCAAAGGACGCGTCGATCACTTCGGCTGAATAGTGGTTTCCGTCCCCGGCAAGGTCGGTGATCGTGATCTTGGCACTGGGAAAGCTTTCGCGGATCAGCTCTTCGATCTCGTGGGCTTGCATTGGCATTGAGGTGTCTCTCCGGTTGCGTGTCATGCCAGATTTAGGGCGGCAGGCGGGAGGGTGCAAGCGTTAGCCGGTTCATGTGCTTTGTGCGCGGGGCGGGGTTGTGCTTGGCTTGGGCTGCGGACTACGGTTCAGGGCGATCAAACCAGCATGGTCAGAGGGCGCAATGGACACAGTTGAAACAGCACCAGAGCAGGCTTTGGCCTGGCATGACGCGGGGCAGGGCGCGGTCCTTGCCACGGTTGTTCAGACATGGGGCAGTGCGCCGCGCCGGGCAGGGGCGCAGATGGTCGTGTCGGGCACAGGTGACATGATGGGGTCGGTATCGGGCGGCTGCGTCGAAGGCGCTGTCGTGCTCGAGGCCATCGAGGCGCTGGAGCACGGCGCGCCCCGCTTGCTTGAATATGGGATCAGCGACGGCGACGCCTTTGCCGTTGGGCTGGCCTGTGGTGGCACAATCAAGGTGCTGATTGAACCCGTCGGTGCGGCAATGCCTGTCGATCTGCTTGAGACTCTGGTCGCGGCGCGGGCGGCGCGCCGTCCGGCCGCCTATGTTGTGGATTTGCAGGAGTGGACCCGGCGGCTTGATACATCCGGTCATGCCGCGCGCTTTGCCAATGATCGCAGCGGCGTAGAGGACGATGGGCGCACCTTTGTGGCCATTCACAATCCGCCCCTGCGGCTGGCCGTTGTGGGGGCTGTCCATATTGCGCAGGCGCTTGTGCCGATGGCGCGTATTGCGGGCTATGATCCCGTGATCATTGACCCGCGCGGAGCATTTGGCTCAGAGGCGCGGTTTCCGGGCGAGGTCTTGTTGGATGATTGGCCTGACGAGGCGCTCGCGCAGGTGGGGATGGATGCGCGCACAGCGTTGGTTTTGCTGACCCACGACCCGAAACTGGACGATCCGGCGCTGCATATCGCGCTAAAGTCTGACGCGTTTTACATCGGCGCGCTGGGATCGACCCGCACTCATGCCAAACGAGTGGAGCGGTTGACCGAAGCGGGCTTTATGCCCGAACAGATCGCGCGGATTCGTGGGCCTGTCGGTTTGGATATTGGCGCGGCCAGCCCCCCTGAAATTGCGGTGTCGATTCTGGCACAGATGGTGCAGGCCTTGCGGAGGCCAGAATGATCTTTGGCCCCGTTCCTGTGGCGCAGGCAGTCGGGGCCGTTCTGGCCCACTCGATGCCCGCAGCCTCAGGGCGCGTGCAAAAAGGCACTGTGCTGAGTGCCGCGCAGGTGGATGATCTGGCCGCCCACGGGCACGAGACGCTGGTTGTCGCGCGGCTTGAGACGGGGGATGTTGACGAGAACACGGCAGCGGCAGCGCTGGCAGGCGCGGTTGTGCCTGATCCAGAGGCGCAAGGGCTGCGCATTTCGGCAGCGGGTGCCGGGCGCGTCAATCTGTATGCGATCGGGCCCGGTGTGGTCATCATCGACGCAGACGCGGTCACGGCCCTGAACGGAGTTGATCCAATGATCACGCTGGCCACCGTCGCCACCTATCACCGCGTCGAAGCGGGCACGATGGTCGCCACGATCAAGGTCATTTCCTATGCCGTACCACAGGATCACCTGTCGGCGGCCTGCGGGCAAGCGGCCGGGGCGTTGTCCGTCAGTGCACCGCGCTATGGCGCGGCCACGTTGATTGAAACGCAGGTCGGCGATGCACCTGTGTCAGACAAGGGGCGCGCTGCCCTTGCCGGGCGGCTTGATCGGCTGGGCCTGGTGCTGGGGCCGCGTGTGTGCGTGGCGCATGACACGGCGGCGCTGGCTGCGGCCATCAGCGAGGCTGCGGGTGATGTTGTGTTTATCCTGACAGCATCCGCCACATCCGACACGCACGACGTGGCACCCGAAGGTCTGCGCGCCGCGGGCGGTGTTGTCAGCGTTTACGGAATGCCGGTTGATCCGGGAAACCTGTTGTTTTTCGGTACATTCGGTACAAAGCCCGTCATCGGTCTGCCGGGCTGTGCCCGTTCCCCCGCGCTGAACGGGGCCGACTGGGTGATGGAACGTCTGATATGCGGCGTGCCTTTGGGGCAGGCCGAGATTTCGGCGATGGGAGTGGGGGGATTACTCAAGGAAATCCCTACCCGACCCAGACCGCGCGCGACCTGAGGCCCCGCTTAAGACATTGCACGATCTTGCGATTTCACGCGCAACCCGAAGTTTACGGTTCTCAAGGTGGCGATACCGTGCTTAACTCTATCTCAACAAGAATGCCAAAAGGGAGGATGCCATGGCACAGGTCACAATGACCGTGAACGGAAAAGCTGCGTCTGGCGAAGTTGAGGGGCGCACACTGTTGTCGTCTTTCTTGCGCGAGCAGCTGAATATGACAGGAACCCACGTGGGCTGCGATACGTCCCAATGCGGGGCTTGTGTTGTCCATGTGGACGGTGTGGCGGTGAAATCGTGCACCATGCTGGCGGCCGAAGCCGACGGCGCAGATGTTGCCACGATCGAAGGGCAGGCCAATGCAGACGGATCGCTGAACGTGATCCAGCAGGCGTTTCAGGACCATCACGGGCTGCAGTGCGGGTTTTGCACACCGGGCATGGTGATGTCGGCCGCGGCGTTGCTCAAGGATAATCCAAAGCCATCCGAGACAGAGGTGCGGGACTATCTTGAGGGCAACATGTGCCGCTGCACGGGCTATCACAACATCGTAAAAGCGATCATGGCCGCATCTGGTCAGGACGTCGGCGCTATCGCTGCCGAATAAGCACTCAATTCCTCGGCCCGAATATCCTTTTGGGCCGATAGTCAGCAGGTGAGCGAGGAGGCTTGCCGCGCCAACAGGGAGGAATACACATGCCAAAAGACGGAGGCATCGGCGCCAGCACAACGCGGCGCGAAGATATTCGGTTTCTAACCGGACGTGGGAAATACACAGACGACATCACGCTGCATGGACAGACATATGCGGCGTTTGCGCGGTCCGACGTGGCCAATGGCCGGATCAAATCGATCGACACCACAGCGGCGGCTGCCATGCCGGGCGTTTTGACGATCTTTACCGGCGATGATTTTGTCGAAGTTGGCGGCAACCCCGCTGGCTGGCTGATCAACAGCCGTGACGGCAGCCCGATGAAAGAACCCAAACGGCCCGTGCTGGCCCATGGCAAAGTGCGCCATGTGGGGGATGCATATGCCGCGGTCATCGCGGAAACTGCCGAACAGGCGCTGGACGCAGTCGCCGCCATCGAGGCGGACATCGAAGAACTGCCTGCCGTGGTCGATATGGCCGCAGCCGTCGCAGGCGGCGAATTGGTCCATGACGAGATCGAAACAAACGTGTGTTTCGACTGGGGTTGGATCGAAGACAACCGCGCCGCAACGGACGCTGCCATCAAGGCGGCACCGCATGTCACCACGCTGGAACTGATCAACAACCGCCTTGTGCCCAACGCGATGGAGCCGCGCGCATCAACTGCGGATTATGATCCCGGCACGGGCGATTACACGCTCTACACCACCAGCCAGAACCCGCACCTGACACGGCTGCTGATTTCGGCATTTGTTCTGGGTATCCCGGAAAACAAACTGCGCGTTATCGCGCCTGATGTGGGTGGTGGTTTCGGGTCGAAAATCTATCACTATGGCGAAGAAGCCCTGGTTCTTGCGGCCTCAAAACGTCTTGGCCGTCCCGTGCGCTGGACCGCGTCGCGGACTGAAAGCTTCCTTACGGATGCGCACGGACGCGATCACGTCACGACCATCGAACTGGCCTGTGAAAAAGACGGGACATTCATCGCCTTTCGCACGGAAACCATGGCCAATGTCGGCGCGTATCTGTCGAACTTTTCGACAGCGACACCGACATTCCTGCATGGCACGCTGATGGCGGGCAACTACACAGTGCCCAATGTCTATGTGAACGTCAAAGCCGTCTTTACCAACACGGCCCCTGTGGATGCCTATCGCGGCGCAGGTCGCCCCGAGGCCACCTATTCGCTGGAACGCGTGATCGACAAGGCCGCCCTTGAATTGGGGATCGACCCGATTGAATTGCGCCGCAAGAACTTTATCCAACCAGATCAGTACCCCTATGCGTCGGCGGCGGGGCTGGAATATGACAGCGGCAACTATGACGCTGTGATGGACAAGCTTGAGGCGATGATGGATCGTTCGGGTTTTGCAGAACGTCGCAAAGCGTCCGAAGCCAAAGGCATGCTGCGTGGCCTAGGAGTCAACGCCTATATCGAGGCCTGCGGCATCGCGCCGTCGAACCTTGTGGGTGTGTTGGGCAGCCGCGTTGGACTTTATGATGCGGCGACTGTGCGCGTGAATGCGACGGGCAACCTGTCTGTCATGGTTGGGGCCCACAGCCACGGCCAAGGTCACGAAACAGCATTTCCGCAAGTCGTTGCCGAAATGCTGGGTATTGATCCCGCGTCCATCGAAATCGTTCACGGGGACACCGCCAAAATCCCGTTTGGGATGGGCACCTATGGCTCGCGTTCGCTTGCTGTTTGTGGCTCTGCGGTTGTGCGCGCCACTGAAAAGATCATCAACAAGGCCAAAAAGATCGCGGCCCACATGCTGGAAGCATCAGATACGGATATCGAGCTGATCGATGGCCAGTTCACCGTTGCGGGCACCGATAAGTCCGTCAGCTTTGGTGAAGTCGCCCTCAAGGCCTATATCCCGCATCAATTCCCGCTTGAGGACATTGAGCCGGGTCTGGAAGAGACGGCGTTTTATGATCCGGCGAACTTTACCTATCCATCGGGGGCCTATGCCTGCGAAGTGGAGCTGGACCCCGAAACGGGTAAAGTCACGGTAGAGCGGTTTGCGGCGGCGGATGATTTCGGGAACGTGATCAACCCGATGATCGTCACAGGCCAAGTGCACGGCGGTGTCGCCCAAGGCATCGGTCAGGCGATGATCGAACACACCACCTATGACGAAAACGGTCAGTTGCTGAGCGCGTCCTATATGGACTATGCGATGCCGCGCGCCGATGATCTGCCGTTTATTGCGGTCGACCATTCCAACGGCACGCCTTGTACGCACAATCCATTGGGCGTCAAAGGCTGCGGCGAAGCGGGCGCGATTGCATCGCCCCCGACGATTGTGAACGCTGTCATCGATGCGATCCGGTCGTCTGGCAAGGATCTGACGGAAATCGACATGCCGTTGACCCCAAGCCGCGTTTGGGAAGCGATGCAATAGGATGAGAATGCGGGACCGGGTGCCAGCCCGTTGCCAGAGGTTACTTACACCGATGGCGCGAACCACTGGCACCCACCCCCGGAGTTTATTTGGCGAGATGAAGAATATAGATCATATTGCCGAGCGAAAGGTCTGAGAAATGTATAACTTTGAGTTTGAACAACCGGGTACTGTGGCCGATGCGGTCGCAGCCCTGCAGGCAGAGGACGCACAGGCGCTGGGGGGCGGTCAGACGCTGATCCCCACGCTGAAACAGCGTCTTGCCAGCCCGTCGACGCTGGTGAGCCTCAAGAATATTGCCGAGATGCAAGGCGTCTGCATGGGGGATGACGGATCGGTTTGTATCGGGGGTGCGACCAACCACGCCACTGTGGCCGCCGAGGCGACCGCCTATCCAGCACTTGCAGCGACAGCAGCCCATATCGGCGACCCGGCTGTGCGCAATCGTGGCACCGTTGGTGGATCACTGGCCAACAATGACCCGTCCGCCTGTTACCCGGCTGCCGCGCTGGGGTCGGGTGCCACCATCGTTACCAATACGCGCGAAATCGCGGCGGACGACTATTTTCAGGGTATGTTCACCACAGCCCTAGAAGAGGGCGAGATCATCACTGAGGTTCGTTTTCCTGTCCCGGAAAAGGCGAATTACCAGAAGTTCGTGCAGCCTGCGTCGCGTTTTGCACTGGTTGGTGTCTATGTCGCCAAATACGCTGATGGTGTGCGTGTTGCCATCACAGGCGCGTCCAACGATGGCGTGTTCCGCTGGGCAGAGGCCGAAGCGGCATTAACGGCGAATTTCTCTGCCAGCGCGCTCGACGGTCTGAGCCTGAGCGGTGAAGACATGATTTCTGACTTGCATGGGACCGGTGCATATCGTGCCCATCTGTGTGCTGTCATGACCAAGCGGGCAGTCGGCGCTGCCGCCTAAATCGCAGCAAATTGTGACCAAGGCCCCGCCCGGTTTCGGTGCGGGGCCTTTTTCATTGGTTGGTGAAGGATAGGGAAGTTGCTGGTCCAGAAAACAAAAGAGCGCCTCAGGGGCGCTCTTTTTCATTCCAACACTGCATTGGATTACCCTTTGGCGGGCAGAGGTCCAATCAGCATGACCATTTGGCGGCCTTCCATCTTGGGAAAGTTTTCGACCTTGCCATGTTCTTTGGTGTCTTCTGCCACCCGCTCCAGCAACTCGCGTCCCAGGTTTTGGTGAGCCATTTCACGGCCACGGAAACGCAGGGTGATCTTCACCTTGTCGCCGTTTTCCAAAAACTTGTAAACGTTGCGCATTTTGACATCATAGTCGTTGGTGTCAGTATTGGGGCGGAACTTGACCTCTTTGATCTCAATGATCTTTTGCTTTTTGCGGGCCTCGGCCTCGCGCTTTTGGGTCTCGTATTTGAATTTGCCGAAATCCATGATCTTACACACGGGCGGGCTTGCGTTGGGTGAGATTTCAACCAGGTCAAGCCCTGCTTCTTCGGCCATTTCCATAGCGCGTTCGGGGCTGACGACACCGGCGTTTTCGCCATCTGCGCCAATCAGGCGGATTTCGGTGCCGCGGATTTTTTCGTTGACGCGCGGGCCTGTGTCGCGTTGCGGCGGCGCGTTGTGTGGTCTTCGAGCGATGGTGGTTGTCCTTGGATTGTTGCGAAATTCAGTGACAAAACCTATCCGCCTGCCTTTGTTTCTTCAACCCACGAAATAGGCTATACTGCGCCGAAATCTCAGATTTTCCCCCTTGAACCTTTCCTTTTGGGCGCGCATCTGAGACCGGGAACCCCATGAGGCGCATCGCGCGTTTCAAGCTGGTTGGTAAAAAGGGAAAAGAAATGAAAAATCTGATTTGGATTGTCGTGGCGGCTGTCGTCGCCGGGGGTGCATATTTGCTGTACTCCGGACAGACTCCACAAGAGGTCATCAACGACGCCGCAGAAGCAGTCACCCCGCCAGAGGCGTTGGACGCTGCTGCTGACGCGATTGAAGAGGCTGTCGAGGCCACAGAAGAGGCAGTGGCCGAAACGGTCGAAGCCGCAACGGACGTCGCTGATGACGCGGTAGAAGCTGTAACCGAAGCTGCGGAAGAAACTGTGGATGCAGTGACCGAAACAGCGAGCGACGCAGTTGAGGCCGCGACAGACGTCGCGACAGATGCTGCCGAAACTGCGGGTGAAGCCGTGGATGCCGCCACAGACGCAGGTGCCGCCGCCGTTGAAACGGCAACGGACGCAGTTGATGCAACGACAGACGCGGCGACAGACTCAGTTGAGGCTGTCACAGACACTGTAACAGACACTGCCGACACAGCCACAGAGGCCGCATCGGACGCTGTTGAAGCAACAACTGAGGCGGCAACAGAAGCTGCATCGGATGCTGTTGAAGCAACAACCGAAGCCGTCACAGACACAGGCGCGGATGCCACGGATGCCACGACAGACGCTGCAACCGATACAGCCACACAGGCCGTTGATGCCGCCGCAGACACTGCTGCTGCTGGCACAGAAGCTGCGGGCGGTCTGACGGAACTGTTGACGGTTGACGGTTTTGATTTCGACCAAGTGTCGAGCATGATTGACGGCTCTGAGCTTGGCACGTTGCAAAAGACCACGCTCAAGGCCGCGCTGGATCGCGCGCAGAATGATCCCGAACTGCTGAGCGGCATTTTGGATCAGATCAAATCGGCAATGGGTCTGTAAACTCACAGCCTTTTCACTGCGAAAACGAAACCGCGCCTCTGTTTAAGGGGCGCGGTTTTTTTGTGTGGGTCCGGAGCCTGATGCGGTGGTTTGACCACGCCTGCAGAACTGTGAGGATGCTGACGGGGGATGTCCCGGCGCTGACTTATCGTGCGGAACTCGGCGCTCAGAGCGGCGCTGGATCAGTCGAGAAACGCCTTTTCCACAACGTAATGCGCAGGCTTTGAATTTGCGCCTTCTTCCAGCCCGTAGTCTTCGAACATCGCCTTGAGTTCGAGATTGAAGGCCATATTGCCACAGATCATCGCGCGATCTGTTTCGGGGTTAAGGGCGGGAACGCCCAGATCCGTAAACGCCTCGCCTGATTTCATCAGGTCGGTGATCCGGCCCATTTTGGGGCTCTGTTCGCGGGTGGTGGTGGGGTAGTATTCGATCTTTTTCCAAAACCCGTCGCCGATGACGTCGTTCAGCAGTTCATCGGCTTTCAAATCTTCGATCAGCTTGGCCCCATAGGTCAATTCACCGACTTCACGGCAGGTGTGGGTGATGATGACCTTGTCGTAATCTTCATAGGTTTGGGGTTCGCGCAGCAACGAGGCAAAGGGCGCAAAGCCGGTGCCTGTGGCGAACAACCACAGCCGCTTGCCCGGCAGCAGCGCATCATGCACCAGCGTGCCCACGGGTTTGGGGCGCAGGATGATTTCATCGCCCACCTTGATGTGCTGAAGCCGAGAGGTCAGCGGGCCGTCAGGCACCTTGATCGAATAAAACTCCAGCTCTTCATCCCATGAGGGCGAGGCGATGGAATAGGCGCGCAGCAGTGGCTTTTGCTTGCCGGTGTCCGGGTTGGGATCACCCATCAGGCCGATCATCACAAATTCACCAGAGCGGAACCGCAACGAGGCAGGGCGCGTCACGCGGAAGGAAAACAACCGATCCGTCCAATGTGTGACAGCCGTCACGGTCTGGGCGTCGGGCAGGGTGGGGGTCGCCTTGATGGCGCTGGATTGGTTCACTGGGCTTTGCTCGGTCATGTTAGTGTCAGCCCAAGTTTACACCTGCACTGCTCCATTTAGAAAGGGGTTTTCTGGGGTGGCATAGGGCGGCGCAGAACGCGCCGCCTTGATCTGGGTCAGAGTGGGGTGCAGGTGAATATCGCGTGCCAGATCCGCTACGGGAGCTCGGGTTAGTGATTTGAGATCCCACGCAGCCGGGCCTGATAGTCATGGTTCTGCCAATCAGCCCGGAACTGCCACTGATCTTCGGGCTGGCGGGCGGCGAGTGATTGGCTGATCTCCACCTCGTCAAAGCCTGCGCGGCGCGCCATGGCATATTGATCGGAAATGACGTGTCCATGCGCGCGCAAGCGGCCCTGATAGCCGCGCAGACGCAGCATGCGTGCGATGGTGAAGCCGCGCCCATCGGCAAAGCTGGGGAAATCGACGCGGATGATTTGGGCGGTCAGCGGGACCTTGTCGGGGTCAGTGTCGGCCGGCACATCAAGGGCGACGGCATCATTGGCCGCCTCGCCCAAGGGGGTATAGCCGCGATCCCATGTATCGGGGCCAAATCCCTGATCTGTCACGAGAATTGTCATATCTTAAGCTCCTCTTGAGCGGTGTTTCGTGGTGTGTCTAGACGCACCATCTTGCCATTCACGAAATGAATGCCGCATTCATCCTTGTCCTGATTGCGCCAACGCCCGGCGCGCGCATCTTCGTCCGGGCCCACTTTGGACGTGCAGGGTGCGCATCCGATAGAGGCGTAGCCCTGTGCCACCAGTGGATGACGGGGCAGGCGGTTTTCAACCATGTACTCGCGCACATCCTCTGGGGCCCATCGCGCCAGTGGGTTGACCTTGATCCGGGATGTGCCCTCCTCGACCTCGAAAAATTCGAGGGCGGCGCGGGTACCTGATTGGTAGCGTTTGCGCCCCGTGATCCAGCCTTGGTAGGGGGCAAGGGCGCGTTGGAGTGGGCGCGTTTTGCGCAGGGCGCAGCAGGCGTCTGTATCGTGCTGGTGCAGCGTATTTTCCGGATCGACGGTGTGCAGATCACTGGCGCGGATAATCGTTACGTTGGTCAGGCGCAGCCGTTCGGCGAGTTCGGATTGATAGGCCAGCGTTTCGGCAAACAGCAGTTCAGTGTCGATAAAGATCACCGGAAGATCCCGTGTCACTGTCGCCGCCAGATGCAAAAGAGCGACTGATTCCGCCCCAAAACTGGACACCAGCGCAAGGTCAGGCACCGCCTGAAACGCGGCGCGCAGCACGTCGGTTGCGCCATGATGCGTGAGGCGGGCGTTCAGCGCGCTGACCATGACCTGAGCCTCGGGGCTGGCCGGCCCTCCGGGGGGAGTTTTTTGGGCGAGATGAAGCATGGGATCTATTCCGCTGCGACCTTGGTCTGTGGGTAAAGTGCGGCCTTGAAGGGGGCCATGCCGGTGCGTTTGTACGTGTCGATAAAGGCCTCGTCACTGCTGCTGCGCAAATCAAGGTAAGTGTCGACGATCCGTTCCACCGCTGGCACGATGTCGTTGGCGGAAAAGCCGGGGCCGACGCGGTCGCCCACTGCTGCAGATTCTGTGTGATCCCCACCCAATGTGATCTGGTAGTTTTCCACACCCGCACGGTCGAGGCCGAGGATGCCGATATGACCCACATGGTGGTGCCCACAGGCGTTGATGCAGCCCGATATCTTGATTTTCAGCTGGCCGATATCGTGTTCGCGTTTTAGGTCATCAAAGCGGTTGGCGATCTGTTGCGCGATCGGGATCGACCGCGCCGTGGCAAGCGCGCAATAGTCCATGCCGGGGCAGGCGATGATATCGCTGATCAGCCCGATGTTGGCTGTGGCAAGCCCCGCGTCCTTGAGACGCGCGTGCAGCGCTGGCAGGTCGGACACATGCACATGTGGCAGGATCACGTTCTGTTCGTGGCTGATGCGCAATTCGTCATGGCCGTAGTCCGCGGCCAGATCGGCCATCAGGTGCATCTGTTCGGCACTTGCATCGCCGGGCGTATCCCCATGTTTTTTCAGCGATATTGATACTATCTTGTACCCCGGTGCGCGGTGCGCCCTGAGGTTGGTATCCGCCCAGGAGCGGAAGATCGGGTCGCTGTGATAGGCGTCCTTGAACCCCGAGTGGGGCGCTGATTTGAAGGTCGGGGGCGCGAAGTGGTTTTCGATGTCGCGCAGCATGTTTTGATCGACGCCAGAGAAGGTCTTGCGGGTCTGTTCAAAGCGCTCTGCGACGAGGCGGCGGATTTCGTCGATGCCGTGTTCGTGCACCGTGATCTTGATCCGCGCCTTGTATTTGTTATCGCGCCGCCCGATTTGGTTCCAGACCGACACGATTGCCTCGAGGTAGGGCAACAGATCAGCTTCGGGCAGGAAGCCATTGATTACCTTGCCAATCATTGGTGTGCGACCAAGGCCGCCACCCACAATCACCTCAAAGCCGCGTGCGCCGTCACGTTCAAGCATCCGCAGCCCGATGTCATGCGCACGTGTCACGGCGCGGTCGTTGGGAGAGCCGGTGATCGCGATCTTGAACTTGCGCGGCATGAACTGAAATTCGGGGTGATCGGTCGACCATTGGCGCAGCAATTCGGCTACGGGACGGGGATCGGCGATTTCATCGGCAGCGGCCCCGGCAAAATGGTCGGCGGTCACGTTTCTGATCGTGTTGCCAGAGGTTTGGATGGCGTGCAGTCCCACCTCGGCCAGCGCGTCCAGCATATCTGGCACATCCTGCAGGGCAGGCCAGTTGTACTGGATGTTTTGACGCGTGGTGAAGTGGCCATAGCCCTTGTCCCAGCGCGTCGCAAGCTCGGCCAGTTTGTGCATCTTGGCACTGTTGAGTGTGCCGTAAGGGATTGCGACCCGCAGCATATAGGCGTGCAGTTGCAGATACAGGCCGTTCATCAGGCGCAGCGGCTTGAATTCATCCTCGGTCAGTGCGCCGGAAATGCGGCGTTCGACCTGTTGGCGGAACTGGGCGTTGCGCGTCGCCAAAAAGGCGGTGTCAAATTCGGAATAGCTGTACATCAGATCAGTTCCACTTGTTTGCCATGGGCATAGTTTCCGGGGCCTGTGGCGCGGAAATCCTCACGGAAATGAACAGGGCGTGGGGCGTTTTCGACCAACTTGACCTCGGCCAGATAGGCCCCGACGATTTCGGCGACTTGTTGACTGGCATCGATCAGGCGCAGGTCGGCGTCAGCCGCGTCGGTAAGCACTTCGGCCTCTTCCAGACGGCGGGTCCATCCGGTCGCGGTCTGGTAGATGACATCGCCTGCCAGCAGGTGATTTGCGGTGACGACTTTGGGCGGGAAGGGTTTGGACATTACAGGGCCTTTCGTTCGATTTTTGGCGATGCACGGACCGTGCACAAAGTGTGCACAGGCTGTGCACCGATTGGGGCCGAATTCAGGTGATCAAGGGCGGCGCGCGGTGCCAGCCCGATAAATGTGAGCGCGGGACCGGACAGGTCGGCGTCAGTTATTGTCGGCTCCATCTCGGCCACGGTGGTGGACAGGATGCGCTGGTTTGGGCGGCTGGCGTTTTCGATGACACTGACCGGCGTGGCGGGATCAATCCCGTGCATCAGCAAACGACCTTGGACGAAGCGGGCGGATTTCTTGCCCATGTAGATTGCTGCGACCTCGCGGGCACCTTTTGCATCGGGGCTGCTGGCGAGTGCTTTCCAGTCGTGATCGGCGAACCCTTTCATGTCGTGGCCAGTCAGGAACCGCACGGATGTGTTGCGCCCCCGTTTTGTCAGCGACTGTCCGATGGCGGCCACCGCAGCAGAGGCCGAAGTGATGCCTGGCACGATGTGCCAGTCGATCCCGGCGTCGGCGACGGCGTCGATTTCTTCGTCCAGACGACCAAACACCGTGGCGTCCCCGGATTTCAGGCGCACAACCTGCGCGCCTGTGGCACCGTGTTCGACGATCAGTGCATTGATCACCTCTTGGGGTGTTGAGGGGCCATAGGCCTCTTTGCCGACATCGATCATCGTCGCCTCGCGGCGCGCCAGTTCAAGGATTTCGGGGCTGATCAAGCGGTCATAGATCACCACGTCTGCCTCATCCAGAGCCTTGCGCGCCTTGAGCGTCAGCAGTTCAGGATCACCGGGGCCCGCCCCGACAAAGGCGACGTGACCGCGGCGCGTGTCTTTCATCAGATGATCGCCCAGCAGGGCGTCGAGCGCGGGTTGCACTGCTTCGACCCCGTCGGCAATCGCCTTGGGGCCTGCGTTGAAATAATAGTCGCGCCAGAAATCGCGACGCGGGCGGCCAAAGGGCAGGGCGTTGGCCGCAGTCCGAAACGCTTTGCCAATGGCGGCAAGAGTGCCAAGCGACGACGGCAGTTTTTCTTCGAGGTCGGCCTTGATTGCACGGGCCAGCACGGGCGCGGCCCCTTCGGTGCCGATGGCGATGGTGACGGGGTCACGATCCACGATGGCGGGGGTGATGAACTGGCTGTCGGCCAGATTGTCCACGATATTGACCAAGGCACCGTCGGCATGGGCAATGGCGGCGTTGCGTTTGTCGATTTGCGCATCTTCATCAGCGGCATAGAACAGGGCGGCGCATAGGGTATCGCCCGGCTCCATCGCGCGCTCGATCAGTTTGAGCTTGCCGGCTGTGGCCCATACCTTGATCTGCGCATTTGCGTCTGTGGCAAAAACCGTCAGATGTGCAGTGGTTTTCAACAGCAGCCGCAGTTTGGCCAGTGCCGCATCCCCGCCGCCCGATAGCACGATGCGCCGCCCGGCGGTGTTCAGAAAGATCGGAAAGTGGTTCATGGGGTGGCCTTCGCTTTCGCTGTTTCTTACCCTCTATATAGAATATTGTTCTGGTTTATTGCCAGTGCGCGCCATAGATAAGGATAAACGTTCTGTTTTGTGTGAGTTCCAGAACAAGCATCCGGATAATGAGGAGAGTGTGGAATGGCCGTTCGTATAGATGACGTGGATCGCAAAATTCTGGCTGAGATGCAGCGCGACGCCAGCCAGTCGCTGGACGACATTGCGCGGGCTGTGGGCTCCTCCAAGACGCCGGTGTGGAATCGTATTCGCAAACTCAAAGAGGCGGGCGTAATCGGCCAGCAGACTGTATTTCTGGATGCAGAGGCGCTGGGGTTCGAGGCTTGTTTCTTTGTTCTGATCCGCACATCCGAACACGAAGCGGACTGGCAAGCGCGCTTTCTCAAGGCCCTGAAGGATCGCGCCGAAGTGCAGGAAGCGCATCGGCTGGCGGGCGACATTGATTATATCCTCAAGGTCCGCGTCAAGAATGCGCGCGCTTATGATGCGTTCTATCAGGCGCTCATTTCAGAGGTGCGGGTCCATAATGTGACGGCCCTGCTGTCGATGGAGGAAATCAAGTCCACATCCATGCTGCCCCTTGATCCCTAAGGCCTCTTTTTGCCCGTCTTTGGGTCAAAAATACCTCGGGGGTGGGCCATAGGCCCGGGGGCAGAGCCCCCAACCGCCGCCATTTACACGTGCCGTCAGACCGCCACGATCAACTGATCGAGTTTGTGAAAATGATAGCTGTCTGCAAACATGGGCGTTTGTATGATCCGCAGCGCTGGCGCATTGGCAAAAAGCGCAGGCAGCGCAATTTGTAGTTCCAGCCGTGCCAATGGCGCGCCGACACAGAAATGCAGCCCGCCGCCAAAGGCGAGATGCGCCGGTTTGGTGCGGCTGGGATCGAATGTGTCTGGGTCCTTGAACACTGCAGGATCGCGCCCGGCGGCCCCCAACATCAGCGCGATTTCGTCGCCGGGCTGCAGGATCTGTCCCGCGACCTCGACCGTGTCATAGGCGTAGCGTGTGAACATGTGCAGCGGCGGGGTAAAGCGCAGCAGTTCCTCGACTGTGTTGTCGATCCTGTCGGGCGCGACCCCGTCTGTCGTCCCGGTTTCGATCAGGCATTTAACCGCGTTGCCAAGGCTGTGCACCGTCGCTTCGTGCCCTGCGTTCAGCAGCAGAACGCATGTGCCTATCATCTCGTCCGCGCTGAGCCGTTGCGCGCCGTCCTGTGCGGCGATCAGTTCCGTGATCAGATCGTCGCGCGGATCATTGCGCCGCTCTGCGATATAGCCGGTCAAGAAGTCGCTGAATTCGCGGGCCGCTGTGTTTGCGGCGTCTTCGATCGCCCGCGTGCGTCCGGCCTGATACATCGCCACCATCGCAGCCGACCAGCGCAACAGGTCGGGGGCCATGGCTTCGGGCACGCCCAAAAGCCGCGCGATGACGCGCACCGGCACTTGTTGGCAGTAGGTCGGGATCAAGTCGACATCGCCTGTTGGCAGGTCGGCCAGCAGGTCGGCGCAAATGGCGTGGATGTCGCCCGCCAACCCAGCGATCCGTCGTGAGGTGAACGCGTGCAACACGAGCCTGCGCAGACGGGTGTGTTCCGGCGCTTCGAGTTCCAGCAGCGAGTGGCGTTCGATGGCATCAAAGGCGCACAGGTGGTCTGGCACGGGTCTGCGCTGTGCCGCAGGCACCGCCCGCCCGAGCCGTTTGTCGCGCAGCAGCGCATGCACTGTGGCGTGATCGAAGGCTGCCAGCATTCCGTAGTCTTGCCAGAACACCACGGGCCCTGCCGCGCGCGCCTGTGCGTAAACGTCATAGGGATTTTGCACAAAGGCGGGGTCGTGGGGGGATTGGTTCAGCATGTGTTGATGTTTCAGGGGTTTGTCTGCAGTGCAAGGGCCGCGCGGGACAAGGGGGCGCTGCCCCCCGGCCTTTGGCCGTCCCCGGTGGTATTTTTGGTCAAAAGAAACATTAAGACGCGGCGAGGGCGTCGATGATGGGTTGAAAGTCTGCCGCCGTGAGCGAGGCCCCCCCGACCAGTGCGCCGTCTACATTTTGTGCGGTGAAGATTTCGGCGGCGTTGCCCGGTTTGACCGATCCGCCATAGAGAATGCGGATGGCGTCGCCTTCGGCCCCGAACCGTTTGACCAGTTCGCCCCGGATCATGTCGTGGGTTTCGATGATTTGATTCTGCGTGGGCACGCGCCCGGTGCCGATCGCCCAGATCGGTTCATAGGCGATCACCAGCGTGTCGCCGGTCGCGCCGTCTGGCATTGAGGCGTCAAGCTGTGCGGCGATGATGTCGAGCGTGCCGGGGCCTGTGCGTTCGGCTTCGCTTTCGCCGATGCACAGGACGGGCAAGAGGCCTGCGGCCCATGCGGCCTGTGCCTTGGCCCGGACATCCGCGTTTGTTTCGTGATGGTCGCCGCGTCGTTCGGAGTGGCCTATGATGACGGCGCTGGCCCCTGTGTCCTTGATCATCTGTGCCGAGACATCGCCGGTATGCGCGCCCTTTGTCGCTGTGTGGCAGTCTTGCCCCCCGATGCTGACGGGACTGTTTTGCGTGGTTTGTACGGCCTGTGCCAACAGCGTTGCGGGCGGGCAGATCAGGATGTCGGGTCCATCGCTGCTTTGGGCCTGCGTCAGGGTCGCGAGTTCGCCCATTAGGGTCGCATCGCCGTTCATCTTCCAGTTTCCAGCTGCCAGTTTGCGCCGCATTTTGCTGCTCCTTCGTTTCGGTTTGGTCATGGACCTAGCATCGTGGCGGACACTGCGCTAGGCCTGCGCGCGAACCGAAGATCGGAGACTGTTGTGATGATCCCACGCATTGATGCGGCAGAGTTAACGGCCGGTGACGCCGCAAGCCTAGAGGCGCTGAGAGTTGCGGCCACTGGGGTAGGGTTTGTGACCGTCTATAATACCGCCCTGACTGCGGCCCGTGTCGTTGAGGTGATTGAGACCTATCGCGCCTTTTTCAAAGGTGCGGATGCGGACAAGATGGCGCTTGATATGGCGCGCACAGGATCCAACCGGGGCTGGGGCGCTGCCGGATCAGAGCAGGTGGACCCAAGCGCGAATCCGGATTTCAAACAGTTCTATGACGTTGGATACGAGGTCGCGCCCGATCATCCGCTCGCGGCCAAGACGTTTTATGCCCCCAACCTTTGGCCACAGGATAGCGCATTTCGGGATGTGATTTCAGCCTATTACAACGATGCCTGCGCTGTGTCGCTGGACCTGCTGCAGGCGATTGCGCGCAGTTTGGGCAAGGATGGCGATCACTTTGCCGCGGCTTTTGCGACGCCAATGGCGCTGTTGCGCAGTAATTTCTATCCTGCGCGGCCTGCATGCGCCGGTGCGCGCGATTTTGGCATTGCCACCCACACGGACTATGGCTGTTTGACGTTGCTGGCCACGGATGGATCACCGGGATTGGAAGTGCGGAGGCGTGGCGGTGGCTGGACTGCGCTGTCGGCCCCGCCGGGGGAATTCATCATCAACTTTGGTGAAATGCTGGAGTTCTGGACCGCCGGTGCCGTGAAGGCAACGCCGCATCGTGTGGTGGGGGGCGATGCGGAACGTATTTCGGTGCCTTTGTTCTTTAATCCGACATACGACACGAATGTTGCCCCGGACGGGCAGCCGCCCGTGTTGGCGGGTGATCACCTAAGTGCCCGATTTCGCGAAACTTATGTGCATTTGCAGGCCAAAACGTAGGACGGTGTCAGAGGTGCGCAAGTGCTGCGCGCGCGAGCCCTGCCGCGGCGTCCGGATCGTCGAGTGCACTTTCGGGCAGAGCCCAATAGGGCATGGCGCTGGGAGGTTTGCCGTCTCGATTTGATGTCCAGCGGATCAGGCCCATATCATCAAAGCGGTCCTGCATCGCGCCCGCCCCCTTGAGCATTACACGCCCATCAGACAGCATGACCGCAAAGATAACGCCATCGCGGTAGAGCGCGAGGCCGCCGAACATCTTGTGGGTGGTTAAAGGTCCAAGGGACGCGAACAGTTCGCACACATATGCGATGTCGCCGTCCGTCAGCGCCACATCAGGCGCTGCGTTCGGCGTTGAGCGTCTCGACATCCTTGAAGCTGATGGATTCGCCGCACCCGCAGGCGTCGGTCACATTCGGGTTGTTGAACTTGAATCCGGATTCCAGCAGCGAGGTTTCGTAGTCTATTTCGGTGCCAAACAGGAACATCTGAGCCATGGGCGCAATCATCACGCGTGCGCCGTCCTGTTCGACCATTTCATCGTTCGGGTCGGTCTGGTCGACATATTCCATGGTGTATTCCATGCCCGCACATCCGCCTTTTTTAACTCCGATGCGCAGGCCCGAGTGGCCCTGTTTTGCCATCAGTTTGGCGATATGCGCGGCGGCGCGGTCGGTGATGTTGACGGCTTGTTTGCCGGGGATCGAAAACATGGGTGCACCATTCTATTTGCTTGATTTCAAACTAGGGGCTTGATCGGTGCCGCGCAAGGGGTGGGGGTGACGCACCGGTGCTGGTCTGGTCGCGAAAAAGGCCGCCCTGCGATGGGGCGGCCCATTGTTGTCGTGCGTTACGCGCAGTTGGGTTTTGGCAGGCGTCAGGTTTACAGATGGAAAATCAGCGGCTTACATGAACCCGAGTTCAAGCCGCGCCTCGTCTGACATCATTTCCATGCCCCAGGGCGGTTCCCACGTCAGTTCGACATCCACATGTTTGACACCTGGCAGCGGTTCGACGGCGTCGGCCACCCAGCCCGGCATTTCGCCCGCCACAGGACAGCCCGGTGCGGTGAGGGACATCATGATCTTCACCTCGTTTTCGGCGTTGATATCGATGGTATAGATCAAGCCGAGTTCGTAGATGTTGACCGGAATTTCTGGGTCATAGACGGACCGGCAGGCTTCTACGATCGCTTCGTGCAGCGGATGATCGGTGGAGGAGGGCGCAATCAATGGCGTCCCTTCCAGCTTTTCATTGGGTTGGTTCATGTGGGCCTCGCACTGTTCCTGACTGTTTATATAGGGTTTGCAGTGCGGGGGGTAAAGGGGGGGCATGGGGCTGCGTGCGCGCAACAGTTAACGGTGCTGTGTGATGCGCTGTTGTGTGGGGCGCTGTTAAGCTTTGAAAACAAGGGGAATGGGTGGTGCACAGCCCGTACACATCGCGTGCACAACCTGTGCACCGGAGTGTGTGACTTTGTCCCGAGGTGGGTGGGTTAACGGCGCGTACGATCGGGTTTGTTAAGCGAGGGTTAACGCTCGCTGTCCCGCGCGAGGCCCTATCCGGCGGGCCCCCCGAATATGCAGGCGACCGCGCTGAGAATGACAAGGGCCAGGAACGTCGCCGCCTTGGCCCGATTACCGTCCCTGTGCCGTCCCATGCGACGAAATACTGACAGGCGTAAACAATCACTTTTTGTTTGATATCAAAAAGAAAATTGAGAAGGATTTGAAGAAAATTCTGACCGGTATAGTAAACCCCAAGAACATCCCTAAGGACTGCACCAAGGTGATCGCAAAAGCACTGCCAGAGGAATACAAAGCGAACCAAACCAAGATCCAAAAGGGCCTGAAAAAAATTGCCGAGGCTGCTGCGCAGCGCGACACACTTGCGGACTATAAATCGACGGCCAAGCAGAAAAAGTTGCTTGCTTAGATGCTCGGTTAACGCCGTTGTTTGGACATCAGACGCGATTGCCCTTTGCGCCCGCTGATCATTTCCGTTTGCGCACCGCCTGTGGGCGTACGCGCGCTTCGACCATGTCATAGACCAGTCCGACGATGTCCTTGCCGGTCGCTTTTTCGATCCCTTCGAACCCGGGTGAGGAGTTCACTTCGAGCACTTTTGGCCCTGTTTCCGAGCGCAGCAGGTCCACGCCGGAGGTGCCCAGCCCAAACGCGCGGGCGGCGCGGACGGCTGTGTCGCGTTCTTCGCGGGTGATCCGTACGGATTTGGCCGACCCGCCCCGGTGCAGGTTCGAGCGGAAATCGCCGTCGGCCCCGGTGCGTTTCATCGAGGCCACGACGCGGCCATCGACGACGAGGCAGCGGATGTCTTCGCCTGCGGCTTCCTTGACGAAATCCTGCACGAGAAAGTTGGCCCGCAGCCCGCGAAAGGCGTCGATTACGGATTCGGCGGCCTTTTTGGTTTCGGCCAGCACGACGCCTTTGCCTTGTGTGCTTTCCAGCAGTTTGACGATCACAGGCGCGGAGCCGACCAGCCCGAGGATATTGGCGGTGTCGCGCGGTGAGGCGGCAAAGGCCGTGGTTGGCATGCCGATTTTCTTGCCCGCAAGGATTTGGTGTGCGTGCAGTTTGTCCCGGCTGGCGGTGATCCCGGCACTGCCGTTCACGCAATAGGTGCCTGTCGTTTCGAACTGGCGGATCACGGCCGTTCCGTAGGACGTGACCGACGCCCCGATGCGCGGGATCACCGCATCATAGCGGGGCAGGCGTTTGCCGTCATAGTGCACTTCGGGGGCCATCGCGTTGATCGCCATGTAGCAGCGCGTGGTGTCGATCACTTCGACTGTGTGGCCGCGCGCCTCGCCGACTTCGACCAGACGGCGTGTGGAATAGTTGGCCTCGCGGCTGAGCACAGCGATGCGCAGCGCCCTTTTTGGCGCGGCTTTGCGCATGGCGGCAGAGTGGTAGACATCAAAGCTGAGTTCGGGTTGCAGCCGTTTTTCGGAGGCGATGATCGTGATGTGATCCGCAAGCGCCTGCCGCCCCAGCAGCATCCGCGCATTCATGGAGGATCGGTCTGTCAGCGTCACTTCGATCGGCCACTGTTGGCCCCCGACGTCCAGCGTGGTTTCGATCACATAGCGCAATTCGGACTCGCCGTTGGACGAGGTTACTTCGCGTCTGTCCAAGATCGGGGCCGAGCAGGTGATGTCCACCGTGTCCTTGCCCGGGATCGGGTGCACGTTAAAGCGTACCTTGGGTTTGCTGGCGGGCCCGAACACTTCGATGTTGTGTGCATGCAGCGCAGATGTGCGCGCGCCTGTGTCAATCTTGGCCTTGAGGGCGGGCATACCGAGGCCGGGTAGGGACACCCATTCTTCCCAGCCGAAATTCAGATTATCCATTGGGCGGTGTCCTTAACGTTAAAAGAGAGCAAATACCTTATCACAGTGAGTCCGCGTCGCAACGCGAAAGCCCTGTCGTTGGGTGCCTGCGCCCTCTTGGCATTTGGTTCGTGTCCCGGCATGAGGGGGATATGAGCACATTTTCCTTTGATCTGGCCGCCACCGATGGGCGCGCGCGCACAGGCACCATTCACACGCCGCGCGGTGATATCCGCACCCCTGCGTTCATGCCCGTGGGCACGGCCGCCACCGTCAAGGCGATGCTGCCAGAATCGGTTCGCGAGACGGGTGCCGATATTTTGCTGGGCAACACCTATCACTTGATGTTGCGCCCCACCGCAGAGCGGATTGACGCCTTGGGGGGCTTGCACAAGTTCATGAACTGGGATGGCCCGATCCTAACGGATTCCGGTGGGTTTCAGGTCATGTCATTGGCCGAGCTGCGCAAGCTGACCGAAGAGGGCGTGACGTTCAAATCCCACATTGACGGATCCAAACATACATTGTCGCCAGAGCGGTCGATGGAAATCCAGCGCCTTTTGGGGTCTGACATTGTGATGTGTTTTGATGAATGTCCCGCCCTGCCTGCGGATCGTGATCGTATTGCCAAGAGCATGGAGTTGTCGATGCGGTGGGCGGCCCGGTCGCGTGCCGCGTTCGGGGATCGCCCGGGTCATGCGCTGTTTGGTATCCAGCAAGGCGGGTTGGAAGAAGATTTGCGCGGCCAAAGTGCTGAGGCGCTGCGCGAGATCGGGTTTGAGGGCTATGCCGTGGGCGGTCTGGCTGTGGGCGAGGGGCAAGAGGCGATGTTTGGCTGTCTGGATTACGCCCCAGAACAGCTGCCCCATGACAAGCCCCGATATCTGATGGGTGTCGGCAAACCGGATGACATCGTTGGCGCGGTCGCGCGTGGCATTGATATGATGGATTGCGTTTTGCCATCCCGGTCGGGACGTACTGGCCAGGTATTTACCCGCCACGGCGTGCTGAATATCAAGAACGCACGCCATGCGGATGATCCGCGCCCCTTGGACGAAAATTGCGACTGTCCGGCCTGTACGGGCTATTCCCGCGCCTATCTGCACCATGTGTTCCGCAGCCACGAGATCATTTCATCCATGCTGCTGACCTGGCACAATCTGCGGTATTATCAGGATTTGATGGCGGGCATGCGCGCCGCGATTGCAGCCGGAACGTTTACGCAGTGGCAGGCAGAGTTTCATGCCGCCCGAGAGATCGGCGATATCGAGCCGATTTGAACAAAGGTCAGGTATTCCTCCATCGTGCGTTAAGAATTTGCAGCCTACCTTGGGCATATTCACGTACCCTGGGGAGGGTTTGTTATGCCGTTTGTTCTGTTTTCCGCGATTTGGTTTGCCGCGTCGTTTTTGGTGGTGATTTTGTTGGTGTAACGCGCGTTATCCCAGCAGCATCAATGCCCATCCGGCGGCACCGATCTGGACCAGCTGCAGCACGACAGAGATGCCGTGCAACCGTTTGAACGCGCCTGTGTCGCCCGCATCGGTTGCCGTGTTGATCTGTGCCATCAGTGCTTGTCGCGCATAGATCGTGGTGAGGGCGATGGCGATCAGCATGGCACCCGCCATTGTGTTCACGGTCAGCGCCACAGCGCCTGCAAGGCTCGCGTTCCCGATCACCCACAGGTAATAGTAGGGAAACGCCCCCCGAATACCGCGCCGCGCAGTTGGCGCATCGAAGGATTTGAACAGCACGGCAGCAAAGCCGAATGAAAACAGGGTCATGCCGCCAAACAGCAGGGCCGTGAGAAGCAGGGCAAATGGGGTCATGGGCGCGTATCCTTTGTTATGGGCGAACGTAACGCGGCTGATCAGAGATCAAGCGCATGTGGCGCGCGCATTGACGCAGGGCCTGTGGGAGTTATCCACATTTGGCGGTGCAGCAGCGTGCAGACCCCACAAGCAGTGCCAAATTTATGGTGACAATCCACCTGATCCCATTGCACCTGACCCCATGGCAGGTCACTGTGGCCCTTGAAACCGGGGCGGTGAAGACACAGATCAACCGCAGTCCTGATACGAAAAAGGAGACAGACACAGGTTGCCGCAGATCGGGACCTTTCTGTCTTGCCAATGATAAGGAAATAAACGCATGCAAGAGCCACTTAACGCCTCTTACCCTGTGCTGCCGCTGCGCGATATTGTGGTCTTTCCACATATGATCGTGCCGCTGTTTGTGGGTCGTGACAAATCCGTACGCGCCCTCGAAGAGGTGATGGCCGACGACAAGCAGATCCTGCTGTCCAGTCAGATTGACCCGTCGATTGACGACCCCGAATCCGACGGTATTTTCAAGGCGGGCGTGCTGGCCAATGTGCTGCAACTGCTGAAACTGCCCGATGGCACCGTCAAGGTGCTGGTCGAGGGGCAGGCACGCGTGCGCATCACAGAATACCTTGAAAACGATAGCTTTTTTGAGGCGCGTGCCGAGTATCTGACCGAGATGTCCGGCGATATGGCCACAACCGAAGCGCTGTTGCGTTCGGTCGCCGAAGAGTTCGAGCGGTATTCCAAGGTCAAAAAGAACATCCCCGAAGAGGCTTTGGCCGCTGTGGATGAGACTACCGAACCTGCCAAGCTGGCCGATCTGGTTGCCGGTCATTTGGGCATCGAAGTCGAGCAAAAGCAGGACCTGTTGGAAACCCTGTCGATCAGCGAACGGCTGGAAAAGGTCTATGGTCTGATGCAGGGCGAATTGTCGGTTCTGCAGGTCGAGAAAAAGATCAAGACGCGCGTGAAATCCCAGATGGAGAAGACGCAGCGCGAATATTATCTGAACGAACAGATGAAGGCGATCCAGACCGAATTGGGCGATGGTGAGGACGGCAAAAACGAAGTTGCCGAGCTGGAAGCCAAGGTCGCCGAGACCAAGCTGAGCAAGGAAGCACGTGAAAAGGCGGATGCGGAGCTGAAAAAGCTCAAGAACATGTCGCCGATGAGTGCCGAAGCCACAGTTGTGCGCAACTATCTGGACTGGATGCTGTCGATCCCGTGGGGCGTGAAATCCCGCGTGAAAAAGGATCTGGGCCGCGCCGAAAAGATATTGGATGATGACCACTATGGCCTTGAAAAGGTTAAGGAACGCATCGTCGAATACCTGGCCGTGCAACAGCGCAGCAAGAAGATGAAAGGCCCGATCATGTGTTTGGTCGGCCCTCCGGGTGTGGGTAAGACCAGCCTTGGGAAATCCGTGGCCAAGGCGACGGGGCGCGAATTTATTCGCATTTCTCTGGGTGGTGTCCGTGACGAGTCCGAAATTCGTGGGCACCGTCGGACCTATATCGGGTCGATGCCGGGCAAGATTATTCAGGCGCTGAAAAAGGCCAAAACGACCAACCCGCTGATCTTGCTCGATGAAATTGACAAGATGGGGCAGGATTTCCGGGGCGACCCGGCGTCGGCCATGTTGGAGGTGCTGGATCCTGAACAGAACTCGACCTTTGTCGATCACTATCTTGAGGTTGAATATGACCTCAGCGATGTGATGTTCCTGACCACGTCGAACTCTTACAACATGCCGGGTCCGTTGCTCGACCGGATGGAGATCATTCCGCTGGCGGGTTACACCGAGGATGAAAAGAGCGAGATTGCCAAGCAGCATCTGATTGCCAAGCAGGTCAAGAATCACGGCCTGAAGTCCAAGGAATTCAAACTGACGGACGAGGCGTTGAGCGATATCATCCGCTATTACACCCGCGAGGCGGGCGTGCGGAACCTGGAGCGTGAGATTGCCAAAGTGGCGCGCAAATCGCTGACGAAGATCATCAAGAAGGAGGTCGACAGCGTTGTTGTAACGTCTGAAAACCTTTCGGATTTTCTGGGTGTGCGCAAGTATCGCTACGGCCTTGCGGAACAGGCTGATCAGGTCGGTGTTGTGACGGGTCTGGCGTGGACGTCGGTGGGCGGTGATCTGCTGCACATCGAGGCGTTGAAGCTGCCCGGCAAGGGCCGCATGAAGACGACCGGCAAGCTGGGCGATGTGATGAAGGAGTCCATCGATGCCGCGTCCAGCTATGTGCGTTCGATCAGTCCTGAGATTGGGTTCAAGCCGACCCAATTCGACAAGATCGATATTCACGTGCACGTCCCGGACGGGGCCACCCCCAAGGACGGTCCAAGTGCCGGTCTGGCGATGGTGACGTCCATCGTGTCGGTGCTGACCGATATTCCGGTGCGCCGCGATATCGCGATGACGGGCGAAGTGTCACTGCGCGGCAATGCGATGCCGATTGGTGGCCTCAAGGAAAAACTGCTCGCGGCTTTGCGCGGTGGGATCAAAACGGTGCTGATCCCGCAGGAAAACGAAAAGGATCTCGCAGAGATCCCGGACAACGTGAAGGAAGGGTTGGAGATTGTTCCTGTGACCCACGTGAGCGACGTGCTGGCGCGCGCGCTGACATCAGTGCCTGAGCCGATCGAGTGGGATCAGGCCGCAGAAGAGGCGGCGGCAGCTGCCTCTGCCGCAGCGACAACAGGCAGCGGGGCGAGCGCAACCGCGCATTGATCTGTACCTGACTGAAACAAACGCCCCGGCAAAATGTCCGGGGCGTTTTTTTGTGCGCGACCCTGACGCGCGCAGGTTTGCGGATCGGCGTGCGGCTGTGTGGCGGATTTTCGGGCGGTGGCCACGTTTCAAGAGCCCGTGGATGTGATTTATCACGCCATTTGGGCTCATTTTCTGTATGCAGGTGGATTTTTAACCGATAATTCGTTAAACGCAGGTCATACAAAAATAAATGAGGCAGTGATGGTATCCGAGACACCTAAAACGAAATCCAAGTCCGCATCGACCGGCAGCATGAGTGCTGCTGCCAAGGCCGCCGGTGCCCCGGCACCCAAAGCGGCGGCCCCTGCATCGGTGGTGGAGTCCCCCAAACCCGTTGTGCTGGGCCCTGTTATGCGCAAGCCCGAGTTGATCGATGCAGTTGTCGCCAAATCCGGCATGAAAAAGAAAGACGTCAAACCCGTGATCGAAGCGACGCTGGCCATTTTGGGTTCGGCCTTGCAAGATTCGCGTGAGTTGAACCTGCAGCCCCTAGGCAAGGTGAAGGTGAACCGCGAAAAGAAGATGCCCAATGGCAAAGTGCTGATCGCCCGCATCCGTCAATCACAGGATTTGCCGAGCGAAGAGGCGCATCCCGATCCCAAAGATCTTGATGATGATGTCGTGACACCGACAGCCGCAGAATAAGACGTTTCGGGCGCTGACCCTCTTGTCAGCGCCCGTACACCCGGCTAGAACGCGCAGGCTTTGGGTGATTAGCTCAGTGGTAGAGCGCTTCGTTCACATCGAAGATGTCAGGGGTTCAAATCCCTTATCACCCACCATTTAATTCTAGTTATTTGTCGAACAGCGGTCCTGCGCAGGTGTCACATACCGCGAAGCCGCTCTGTTTAGCGCTCCTATATCTCTGGGTGGTGCAAATCCGTTGCTCTCATCCGCGAAATCCCTGACAGTCTGCGTCTCAGCCTGAATTCAAGGACACAAAGATGATTGAAGCACCGCCGTCACTGACCATAAAACGCAATTTGCGCCGCCCGACACAGGCGCAGGTTGCTGCGTTTCAGGGGGTTCCGACGGGGTTCGTCGTGGACGCTTTGCTTGGCGGTGGGGCGTTGTCATCGCGTATTCAGCCGCTGGGTGCGGGACGTGATCTGCGCTGTGTGGCCGCCGGGCCTGCCTTGACGGTCGATTGCGGGGCTGCGGATGTGTTGGCGACGTTTGCCGCGTTGAAGTTCATCGCGCCGGGGGACGTGGTCGTGTCTGCATTTGCAGAGCACACAGGGTGCGCTGCGGCGGGCGACCGGCTGGTTGGAATGATGAAAAACAATGGCGCGGCTGGTTTTGTGACCGATGGGCCGGTGCGGGATTATGATGGCATTGTTCCTGTTGGATTGCCGGTGTGGTGCGTGGGTCTGACACCTGCGTCGCCGCATATGTCGGGCCCTGGCTCTGTCGGGTTTCCTGTGCAGATTGGCGGTCAGGAAGTCGAAACTGGCGATATGATTGTGGCGGATCGCGACGGCGTTGTCGTTGTGCCGTTTGAACGGCTGGATGAGGTGATCCAGAAGCTGGTGATCATCGCAGAACTGGAAAAGGCGCTGGATGCCAAGGTTGCCGATGGCATGAAGGTGCCCGATTGGGTCGAGGCCTATCTGGATAGTGATCAGACGGTGATCAAAGACTGATATCGCCCATGTGGCGCGCGCCTCTTGTGGTGGTGCGCTTGTGCTCGTAAATCCGCGGGATGAATTATCCCGACCTTTTGATCCTGCGCCACGGGCAAACCGAATGGAACCTTGCCAAACGGGTGCAGGGCGAACTTGACAGTCCGCTGACGCCTTTGGGGCGCGCGCAGGCGGCAGCGCAGGGGCGTTTGCTGGCCTCTTTTGGCATCGCGGGGTGGGACGTCTGGACCAGCCCGCAGGGCCGCGCCGCTGATACCGCGCAGATTGCGCTGGGGCCAGTCGCCGCCTTGCGCCATGATCCGCGCCTTGCAGAGATCACGATAGGGCACTGGAGTGGTTTGTATCGCCACGATATCGCCGCCGAAGTTCCGCATCTTTTTGAAGCACAGGATGATTTGGCCTGGTATAATCACGCGCCAGACGGCGAAGGGCTGGAGGCGCTTTATACCCGGACAGGTTCTTTTCTGGCTGAATTGACCCGCCCGAGCGTGATCGTGACCCACGGTATTACCTCGCGTATGTTGCGCTGTCATGCCTTGGGGTTGGACGCCGGTGCCTTTGATAAATTACCCGGAGGGCAGGGGGTTGTTTTTCATCTGTCAGGGGGACATCAGACCCTGTTGTCTGAGGTGGAGACGTGAGCGCAGTTGCGGTCGGTGTGTCATCGCCGGACGCGGGGCTGGTACGGGTGGCGCACATGTGTTTGGGCGCTTCGGTTTCGGAGTTTGGCCGCAAGAGTGATGAAATTTAAAAAACCGTTTGAAATGCGTATCTGAGCGGTTGCACATTTATGCGAGGTTGCGCTAAACGCTAGCGCAGCGGGTCGTTAGCTCAGTTGGTAGAGCGCTTCGTTTACACCGAAGATGTCGGGAGTTCGAGCCTCTCACGACCCACCATTGCTCCACAGTTGTTTATAGTATGTATGGTCTGCTTCTTGGTGGGCCCGACCGACGCGCGTCTGCTGCGCAGCTATTTTGGGTCGGGCGTTCGAATCTGTTACGGCCCTCTAAGCTCGGCACGGTTTTATTTGCCGCACCAAGTAGCCTTTTTTCCCAGAGATATGTGCATTTACGAACGATCAGCATCCGCAGACGCATATTGTGTGACAAGAAAACACAGTTATCTTGGTCCCAACACTGAAAAGGAGCCCAAGATGAGCTGGAACCCTGCACTTGATCCGGATTGCCCCAAGGGCGATGCCGTGGATGCCATTGAAACTGTAATCATTCCGCGTGCCCGCGATTTGGGTGGGTTTGAAGTGCGCCGTGCCTTGCCTGCGCCGAAACGTCAGATGGTGGGTCCGTTTATCTTTTTTGATCAGATGGGCCCGGCGGAATTTGTGACGGGCACGGGCATTGATGTGCGCCCGCATCCCCATATCGGGCTGGCGACTGTGACCTATCTTTATAAGGGCAAGATTCATCACCGCGACAGTTTGGGCACGGATCAATGGATCGAAGAGGGGGCGGTGAATTGGATGGTTGCAGGCCATGGCATCACCCATTCCGAACGCACGGACGGCGATATTCGTGCACGTCCGCATGATTTGTTCGGTATCCAGACATGGGTGGCCCTGCCCAAAGATGCCGAAGACAACCCGGCTGATTTTCAGCATGCGGCCAAGGCCGATCTGCCGTTTCTGCAAGGAGAGGGCAAGGAGGTGCGCCTGATCCTTGGGGATGCATGGGGCGAACGCGCGCCTGTGCAGACATTTTCGGAGATGTTTTATGCCGACGCTGTTCTAGAGGCCGGGGCGTCCATTCCGCTGCCGGACAATCATGAGGATCGTGGCGTTTATGTTGTTGGCGGCTCGATCACGGTTGCGGGCGAAGACTATGCTGCCGGTCAAATGATGGTGTTTCGCCCCGGTGACGCCCTGTCACTCAAGGCAGGAGAGGCGGGGGCCCGTCTGATGATGCTGGGCGGGGCCACGTTAGAAGGCTCGCGCCATATCTGGTGGAACTTTGTTGCCTCGTCCAGGGAACGCATTGATGCGGCCAAGGAAGCGTGGCGCGCGGGAGACTGGGCGCATGGCCGCTTTAAGTTGCCGCCGGGTGATGACGACGAGTTTATCCCGTTGCCGGTTCGCTGAACGACTCATTGTCGCAAGTGCCTGCGTGGCTTAGAGTCACTTGATCAGAAGGTTTAGGCCGACCCCTTGGGGTTGTCCTGTCCTGCTCTGACCCCTTTCAAGAATCATCGCCCTGATCGCACGTGGTCAGGCAACCCTGATTTTCCAACGGGAAACGGTCCGCGTCGCATGTGTGGCGCGGTGTTTTGAACCAAAGGAAAATACAATGTCCAAAGGCAATAACAATCGCGGCAACAAAGAAGCCAAGAAACCCAAAAAAGAAAAAGCCAAGGTTCTGGCCACGGCCGTTTCATCCGGCGCGGGCAAGCCGCTGTCTGTCGGCGGCAAGAAGATCAAGTGATCGCGATCTGCACGCGCTTTGCTGCGTGAACTGACGACTGTTTGAGCCGCTTGAGGCCGCTGTTTTCGAGTGACATGTGCGTTGATTTCAGAAATCGACGCATTTGCTGCAAAACCCTGCTTGACGGGGCAGGGCGCAAAACATATGACCGCAAAACGCAGCGGGCGGTTGTAGCTCAGTTGGTTAGAGTACCGGCCTGTCACGCCGGGGGTCGCGGGTTCGAGCCCCGTCAACCGCGCCACTGCTGCGATAAAGGCCGCTCCTTTTCAGTAAGGGGCGGCTTTTTCATTTTCCGTTATTTGCGATGCAGGCCTGTCGCATGATCTTGCGGGGTTGAGTGCAAAAAGCCGTTGACCTCCTGCGCGTTGCAGCCTATCCCGCCCATCACGCGCGGTTGTAGCTCAGTTGGTTAGAGTACCGGCCTGTCACGCCGGGGGTCGCGGGTTCGAGCCCCGTCAACCGCGCCACTTTCCCTTTTTTCATTAGGATTCCTGCGCTGTCAGGAACGCGCGCAAGGCCGCCGCCGTTTCGGCAGGGTGCGTGTCGGGAAAAAAGTGACCGCCGGGCAGTGCCGCGCTGGTCATATTGGACAGCCGATCCGCCCAGGTCGCCGCCACATCATAGGCGCGCCCCATGATCCCGTCCCCGCCATACAGCACGAGGGCTGGCGCATCGACCCGCCGGTCCAGATCGGCCGCATCCAGATCGAAATCCACATCGATGGCGGCGCGATAGTCATTGCACATAGAGGCGATACAGTCGGGCGCGCGCCACGCCGCGCGGTAGGCTGCCAGAGCCGTGTCGTCAAACCCGCCCATGCCCCCGCCCCAGCCTGCGAGGCAGGATTCGAAATAGGCGTCCGGGTCGTGCCCGATCAGCGTTTCGGGAAAGGGGGCCGGTTGCGCCAGAAAGAACCAGTGATAATAGGCCCGCGCCACGTCATGCCGGAGGTCATCAAGCAGCAGGTGTGTCGGCACGATGTCCATCAAGGTCAGCGAAGTGACCGCATCCCCGTGATCCAGCGCCAAGCGGTGTGCGGTGCGTGCCCCCCGGTCGTGTCCGACCAGATGAAATTGCGCAAACCCGAGGTGGCGCATGAGTGCCACCTGATCGCCCGCCATGGCCCGAAAGCTCATGTCTGTCATGGATTTGGGTTTGGTGCTGTGTCCGTAGCCGCGCAGGTCCGCCGTGATGACCGTAAAATCGCGCGCCAGCGCCGGTATGACCGCATGCCACATCGCTTGTGTCTGGGGAAAGCCGTGCAGCAACAGGACGGGCGGGCCGCTGCCTGTTGCCTCATAGGCGACGGTGATGTTGTCGGGCGTTGTAAAGGTTGGCATATGTGCGCCCTTGTTGCTGGGTGCGGGTTGGGGGCCAGCCCCCAACCCACTGGTTTATTTTGAAAAAAGACGTTCGGGGCCGTGCATGTTTCAGGTCAGTGCGTCGAGGATGCGCGCCCAGCTGCGGATGCCTTTGTGGAAGCTTTCCAGATCGTATTTTTCATTGGGCGAGTGGATTTGGTCGTCATCCCGCCCAAAGCCCACCAGCATCGGCGTCGTGCCAAGGATATCCTGAAAGTACCCTGCGATCGGGATCGAGCCGCCGCAGCCCACATAGGCCGCAGGGATATTCCATTCGTCGCTGAGGGCGGTGCGCGCTTTTTCAAAGGCGGGATCGCTGGTTTCGGTAATCGAGGCTGGACCTGCGCCGTGACTTGAAAAGGTGGCGGTGCAGTCGGCGGGCAATGCGTCCTGGACCATTTGGCGGAAGTTTTCGCGAATCTTGAGTGGGTCCTGATCACCCACTAGTCGAAAGCTGACTTTGGCCTGTGCCTTGCTGGGCAGGACGGTTTTGAAGCCCGCACCGGTATAGCCCCCCCAGATGCCGTTCACTTCGCAGGTGGGGCGCGACCATATCATTTCGATTGGGGTGCGGTCCGTCTCGCCTGCGGGGACTGACAGATCGACATCGCCGAGGAACTTGGCGTGATCGAACGCCAGGCCCTGCCACTGGGCGCGGATGGCGTCGGGCAGTTCGGGCACGCCGTCATAGAATCCCGGCACTGTGATCCGCCCCTGATCGTCATGCAGGGAGGCAAGGATGCGCGTCAGCACCCGGATCGGGTTCATTGCAACGCCGCCATACATGCCGGAATGCAAATCCTTGTCTGCTGCGGTGATCGTGATTTCCTCGCCCAGCAGCCCGCGCAGCATTGTGACGATGGCAGGCACGCGCGATTCAAACAGCCCGGTGTCGCAGATCAGCGCGAGGTCTGATTTCAGCTCGTCCGCGTTGTCTTGCATGAAAGGCACGAGCGAGGGCGAACCGGATTCTTCTTCTCCTTCAAAGAAGAAGGTGATG
>Ga0115562_1000159_pt1 | contig 49327 bp, 30 predicted proteins | sample COGITO_mtgs_1105_6_FD_87200 | JGI IMG/M metagenome (GOLD analysis project Ga0115562, IMG submission 87200) | Pelagic marine microbial communities from North Sea - COGITO_mtgs_110516 | ecosystem: Environmental > Aquatic > Marine > Epipelagic | place: Germany:Helgoland, sampling site Kabeltonne...
GCAAACTCGTTGCCGATCGTGGCTTCCTTGACGTTGTCAGACCGCGAAATACCAAAGTCGATCAAAACGGGTTTGCCCAGATCACCGTCCTGCAACATGACGTTGTCGGGCGATAGATCGCGGTGGATAACACCGATATTGTGCGCACGATCCAAGCCATCGGCCAGACGCATGGTCAACTCGATCACCTGGTCACGGTCCAGTGCGCCATTGGTCTTGATGGCTTCGGACAGTTTGGTGCCTTCGATAAAGCCCATGATAATGGCGTGCAGGTTCAGGTTCTGATCCGGCGGGACATAGGCAAAATACCGCACAATAGAATCGTGGTGCAGCTGCCGCAGGGTGCGCGCCTCGCGACGGAACATCGCCGTCACTTTGTCGTCCTCTGCCATCTCGGGCAGAATAACCTTGATGGCGACGCTTTCGCCTGTGCCCATCTCTGTGCCGCGAAACACGCTGCCCATACCACCTTGGTCCAGCCGTTCTTCGACGCGGTACATGTTGTTGATGACCGTGCCCTGTTCCAGCGAACTCAGCGGGGTTATCGCAGCGCCCGGCCGGGGCGGCACGACACCAACTGTGGCGGTGTGGGTCACAGGACCAGCGCCCGCACCATCGCCCGGATTTGCGGTCATCGGGGGGGGCTGTGTCGCCACAGCAGCCTGTGGGGGGGCGGTGGAACGGCGTACGTCGGTCACAACAACAGTGCGATCATCGTCCACGGCTTCTGGCTCATGGGGAATCATCGGTGTCGGTTGTTCGGTCGTCGCGTCAAAGTCGTCGGGAATCATGTTCGTCGCAGGCGCGCTTGGTTCAGCGGCAACAGGAGTCTCATGTGTCTCGGCCGGAATAGGTTGAAACAGAACAGTTTTTTCATCGTCGTCTGATCCGGAATCAGCCGCGCCGTCCTGCAACTGGTCTTTCTTGTCGCTCATAACAGTCCCCTGAATTCGGGATATTCACCGTCCACTGCAAATGCAGGAAAACCGGCCTTGTGACAACGTACCATTATCACGGACACATTGTCTTTTCCGCCCCTAAGCAGAGCCATCGAAACTAATTGATCGCACAACGGTTCTAACGACCCAGCAAGGCCAGTGTACAGCACATCCGCCAACTCAGGGTCTTCAAAGTACTCCGTCAAGCCGTCCGAGCACAAAAGAAAGACATCACCTTCCAGCAACGCCCCTTCTACCATGTCACATTCCGGCAGTTCGGTCACGCCAATGGCGCGAGTGATCACATTTTTACGGGGCCAGTCTTCGGCCTGTTGGGCCGTGATCGCCCCGGTGTCCAGCAGCGCCTGCACTTCGGTGTGGTCGCGGGTGATGCGGGTCAACTGATCGCCGCGCATCCGATAAATGCGGCTGTCCCCTGACCAGATGCAGGCAAAGTGGTCCTGCTGGATCAGCAGCGCGACCACGGTCGATCCAATCGTGCCGCCGCCCAACTCGGCAGCCTTGTCCTGAATGCGGGTATTTGCATCTGTCAGGCGCGACATGAACCGGGCACGCAGATCCATGGCACCGGTGGGATGGCCCACAGTGTCCATCGCCTTGCAGATGGTCTGGCTGGCGAAATCGCCCGCCGTGTGACCGCCCATGCCATCCGCGACAACCCACAGACCAGACGCAGGGGTCGCCATCACGCTGTCCTCGTTCAGCTTGCGCACACAGCCAACGTCCGTGCGTATCGTCGTTTCAAACGACATCATCTCATCCGAGGCGATCACCTGTTTCTTCATTTGTCCGGCCCACTCCCTGCGTCATCTTGTTGGGACGCCTGCGCATCCATTATTCCTTCGGTCCGCACACGCTCGGCCAAGAGCCAGCGCAGTGCGGTTGCATCCGGCAAACCATTCACCGACAGCCACCCCGCCTCGCGGGCGGGCAAACCGTCGTGCCACCAATGACTGCGCGCGTACTGAGCGCAATAGGCATCCGCTTCGACAGCATCGCGGAACAAACGACCCAAATCATCGTCCCCCCGCATCCCCCATAACATACCTGCCTGCTCCGCATCATAGGGCGAACCCATCAAAGGCGGGGCATCAAACCCGGCGACCAGACTTTGAACACCGCCCTGCCCTGCTGTGCGATCGCTCATGCGGGCCAAATGGGCCTCGATCGCGACAAACGGGGCCGCATCATGGGACGGATGCACCGGCGGGGGCGTCACAGGGCCGCTCAGGCCCAGCATCAGCGGGTACTGGCGACCCACCCGATCCAGCGATGCGCGCCAAATGCCAAAAACAGGCAGGCCCAGCACATCCGGACCAATCCAGAACCGCAAATCCGGGGCCGTGGTCCACACATCATCCCAGGCATCGCCCAACAGATCACGCGTGGTGGGCATCACCTCCTGAACCCAAGCATCAAGGATATCATGCGCCTCGCGGGGCAACCCCCACGACACAAAATCCCCAAAACCGGGGTGCTTGCCGTACACAACGACACTCATGATGCTATTCCATCGCGTTTTGGCACAGAATCTCCGTCATTGCGTCGCTCAAAAATGGAACGTCCGCCCCCTCAAACTCAAGCCTAAAGGTCGCCGTATAAGGGCCAAGGCGATGCGCAACCTGCGCCAACGGGCCACGGGTCTGCAATGTGGACCCGCTCAGAAAGGTCAAGATGGACCAATTCCCACCCGGCACGGCAACCGCAGGCTGATCCGGCACCGCCAGCGACATCGCGGCATCCGACGTCCACGCGGCAGGCGCAGGCTCACCGCCTGCAACCAGTTCCAACACCTGCGGACCAAGCGTGACCGTCACAGGCGAAATCGCCGGGCTCACGGCCATCAACCGCAGGGAAAACGGGACAGCAGGATCCGCCAAACCCGGCGTAAAATAGGCCGCGCGCACCGTATCTGCTGCGGCAAACCGCACAGCGGCGCGGGGCGACACAGGGCCGGGGGCGGATTGCTGCAACCGCTCCATCTGACCGTCATAACCAAAAACAGCGGCAAACGCCTGACCGACAGGCGGCGCACCGGCCACACAGCGGGTACGATCCAATGCAACCAACTGCGCATCCATATACGCAGGCGACAACGCTGCACGCACCTGACCCAACAGACGCAAAATCGTCGATGGATATGGGCCCTCGACTGGCAAAATATCCATCAGATCGCCCTGCCCCGACGCAGCGACTGCCTCCGCACGGGATATACGGGCCGACAGCGCCCCCAACGCAGGCTCAGACATCTGATGCCACAAGGCAAATGGGCGCTCAACCAGCGTCGCCTGCGCAACCATTGGCCCAGATGGGGAAAAATCAGGATTATTTATCAATGACTTACCTGAAACATCACTTAACCGGGTCTGCGCATCCACAAGGGCCACCACCTGCGTCAATGGCGACGTCCCGGCATCTGACAACAGCCCAAGATCGGCCAAAGGTTCCACCAAAACCAACCGTTCCAACGCCAGCGACCAAACGCGGTCAAAATCGCGGGCATACAAGGCATAAACATCGCCTGACAACGCATCATCCGACACCAACGGCTGCGTATCTGCAGCGCCCAAAACCCACGCGTCCTGTTCCAACTGGGCGGCAGCATTGCCAGCAGCTTCCTCAAAAAATCCCCAATAGCCCTCAAAGGTAAACAAACCGGGCACCAATACGGTGGCCAGCGGGCGGCCATCCACCGTGCCCAATGCAGGCTGCGCGCCCAACCCATCTGACAGGCGCAGCGACGGCAACGTTCCGGCCGCACTTCGGATCGCACCATATGCACGGTCAGCCGGAGGCACATCGGCAATCTCCTCGCGCACACGCTCGACCAGGGCACCGTTGGCAGCCACCAACGGGGTCACACGGCTGTCCAGCTCCAGCATCGCGGCCAAATGCGCGTTGGCCGCGCGATACTCGGCATCTTGACCGGCATATTCCTCGGCCCAGCTTTGCGCAAAATAGGTCTGGATCGCCAGATCATCCTCTCGGCTATCCTGTTCCTTGGCCAGCAAAATATAGACCTTGAGGGCGCGATAGGCATCCGCCTTGCGATCCTCTGCCAGATAAGCGGCCAGATCGGTTTCGACCTGCAACATCATGCGCGGGCGCAGCAATTGTTCCAGACTGTCGGAATAGGCCTGCACCGCAGCGCCATTCAGGGAATCGCGGCGCGACAGACCCAATTGTTCCGCTTTCTCTTGCAGGCGGGGATTGGCATATCCCGCAGGCATCGCGCGCAAAGTCGCAAGTGCAGGCAAAACAGGTCGCGTCGCCGGGCTATCAATGCGCTGCGGCCCCAAAAACGCACCCGCACGCTGTTCGTATGCTTGGGTTTGACCCGCAACTTCCCGCACCAAGGTGGCATTGGTCCAGAAACTATATCCCAAAATACCCATGATCGCGACGGTCACGGTCGTGATAACCGCCTTGCCACCGGCCCGGATCATCGCACGGCGCACCACCCTGCCCCGGTCATAACCGACCCAGTCGCGTTCGGCAAAAATGACGCGTTTCAGCAAATCATGCAGGAAATAACTGCGCCCCTTGCCCGACAGAAATCCAGCCTTTGCGCCCCCTGTCCGCGCGCTCATGGCACCCAACACCTGATCAATCGGCGTGCCGTCCTGCGTGCCCGACGTAAAATAAAAGCCACGCAAAATGGCGCGGATTTTTTGCGGGTTTTCAAAGACGGCTGTCAGGAAAATGCTGACATTGCGTTCCAGCAGCGCCATTTGTTCAGGAAATCCAAACACCGCGATACGCGTGGCGCTGTCGGTTTCCTCCATCAGACGATCCGTGACCTCATCAGACAATCGCCCGATCAACTGATCAAACTCGCGCGACACAGCGCGGTGTGTTTCCTCGCGGCGGTTTTTGGTCTGGAATGTTGCGCCCCAAACGCCCTTGCGGCGTACCGCATCAAACGATCCGAAATACTCGCGAAAGCCGGAAATCATGTCTGCTTTGGTGAAAATCACATAGACGGGAATGTCGGTTTTGAACGCGTCATTCAGCTCTGCCAATCGCTCACGAACAGTTTCTGCATGGCGCTTTAAGGCCTCGGGGCCCTCTGTCATCAGGTCCGAACAGGAAAAGGCCAGAATGACCCCGTTGATCGGCTGGTCAGGTCGCGCGGTTTTCAGCTGACCCAAAAAGGCAGACCAGCTGTTGCGGTCCGCCGTCGCATTGCTGTCCTGAGTGGTATAGCGCCCTGCCGTATCGATCATCACGGCTTCTTTGGAGAACCAGAAATCGCAGTTTTTCGTACCACCGAACCCCGTGATCGACGCAGCATTCGAACTGGGAAACTCAAGGCCAGAATGCGCCAGCGCCGTTGTCTTGCCCGCGCCGGGTGGGCCGATCAAAACATACCATGGCAAATCATAAAGCGCCGATTTCCCACCGATGTTTTTCAAACGGGCCAGCGCAACGCGCATCCGCTCTGCCAATAATGGGCCATCCCCGGCTTGGGTCGTCAGCAGACTTTCTTCCAGTTCGGCGGCAGCCTTGCGACGGGTCCGCAACCGCATGTACCAGCCAAGCGACAGCAGCGTCAAAACGGCGACAATCAATCCCGCGCGCACCAGTTCAGATGCGAGCCAGTCAATACCGGAAATGGGCAGGCCAACCCAGATTGCGCCGCACAACGAAATCACGCCCAGCGTGGTAATCACGGCCGACAGCCATGTGAAAACGCGGCTCACAACTGCTGCTCCTTACGCAAAAGAATATCGACACGCCGGTTTTTGGCCCGTGCCTCCGGCGTGTTGGCCGCATCCAATGGTTTTGACGGGCCGACCCCAACCACGGAAATCCGCGTCGGTTCCGACAAATATGGGGCCAGTACATCACGTACGGCTCCTGCGCGCGCTTCGGACAATTCCTCATTGGTTTTGTACCGCCCGCGTCCGCTGAGCGGGATATTGTCGCTGTGCCCCTCAATGATAATCGCGCCCCGCTCGACCTCCAGCACCGATGCGATACGCGCTAATATCGGGCTTTCAGCGTCAAGCGACGGCGCACCTGATCCAAAGCTGAGTGCGCTGCCAAGACGGATAGCAATAAAATCGCCCTCTTCCTGCACGGTGGTCAGCCCTTGGTCGATCACGTCCGTTAACTGATTTTTAACCCGATCGACCTGCCCCGTAGGCGGGGCCACGTACACCACGACTTCGGGCACATCAGGCAATTGCACCCGCTCGATAGTCACAGGGGGTTGGGGGCGGTGCAGGTTGATAATCGTGTTCTGTGTCGCCTGCGCCTCGTTGGTCAGTACCCACGCAAACGAGGCAAAAAGCACAACAACCATCCCCGCCGCGATGCCCGCAACAATCCACAACGGCAACAACGGTCGCAACCGACGCCCGCGCAAAACGACAGGCAGCCAGCGTTTTGACATGGAACTGACCGGGCGCGGCACCGAGGTGCGCAGTCGCTCGTACCCGGCGCGACGCAAAGTCATCAGCGCGCGCGGCCCATCCGGCGCGCCGCGGTATTCGCCCTGAAACCCAAGCGAAAGACAGGCCAGCATCAATTCCAACAAGGGCGTGCGTTTGCCGGGTTTGATCAGCAACTGTTCATAGCGATCAAAAAAACCGGTGGCCGCCTTTGGATCATCAAACAGCGTATTGGCGAGCGCGTTTTCCTTCCAATACGCGACATCCGCGCCCGGCAGCGTGATCGCAATATCATCGCAGGTCGCCGCCAGCGCATAGCGGCCAGCGTCGATATCCTTGACCTTGATGCGCGCTTCTTCGCAGCGGGTGCCAAATTTCGCGATCTCACTGCGCAAATGATCCCGCAGGGGTGCGCTGTGCATTTCAACCATGCCCGTGCGCAACCGGCCCAACAATCTCAGGATGTCACTGGCCGCAGCCAGCATTGGGTTCGACCCCTTGCCAACGGTCCGCCCGGACGAACGAAGTGCCGCGCGCAACGACACTTTTTCCGCATCCTTTGGCGGAGCAAGTGCGGCCTCTTTAGCCTTGCGACGAATTTCAGAGGGCAGGGGCGGTTTTGGTTTTGGCGGGCTGGGTTCAGGCAGCTTGGCCCCGATAATGGTGCTTTCGTCGGACACGTTAAGTGATTTGACGCGATGCAGCGGAGTCTGGACTGGGGCCGCGCGCACCACAGGATGGGCTTCTGGCAGTTTTTGGCCAAAAATCGTGCGTTCGCCGTCGTCTTCGTTTTGATCGTCAGACCCAGACATGCGCGCCCCTTTCGTCGGGATCTTGGCCCCTCTGAAAATGAGGCTGTTTGTGTGCCATCGCGATCATTCCGCTCCGCCTTTTTGCAGACTTTGTTACCTGTGCTTTACGCGTCAGAAAATCGGAAGGGCATAGGTTTTTTGCTGCGCTTTTGGGCACTTTGCGGTTTTCACCTGCGCTGGTCAAGTTTTGAACGTTCCCATCAGGTTTGGGGAAAAGTTGACAGCTGTCAACTTTCTGGTTGGGGGCAGGGCATGAGCCAAAGTTGACAGCTGTCAACTTTTTCGCCCCACAGGTTCGGGGCGTTGGATTAATGCCATGACCACCCTGGAAATGGAATATTTACCGTCCTGTGCCTGGGCCGTGAGGGTGCGCAAATACCCACCCGGTGAACGGATGTCGTCGATGCGCTGTACCAGACAGCAGATGGTGATGCCCGCGACCTGCGCGCCCATTGCCGCGACGGCATCATCCCACGCTGACGTGCTGATCCCGATCATGCCGCGTAGGAACGCACCCAATCTGGCGAGGTCGTCAAAGCCCGATACAGACCCTTGCGCGTATTGCACAGCTTCGGGGACTGCCCGTAGAACCAAACCGAAAGGAATGGGCACATCAGGTTTTGGGTCAGCGGCGTCCTGAGTATATTGAGCGTCCACATCCGTCGCCCTGCTTTTTTCTAAGCAAGGTTCAAGATCAGTATAGTCTGTATTTGAATTCTGACAGTGCCGCCCAGTCTGAACGTCATTGCCGCTCATTTCTTCTGCGTTAGAGACGTATTTTAGCGTTCTGTCCAATAGGGACTGGACGTGTTTTGCCACTTCTTCAAGCTCTGCGAGGGAGAGTTTACGGCGCAGGGAGCGGGTCAGGACCAAGAGGTCTGTCAACAAGTCCTCCCATGGGCCGTCATGCCCGGCCTCTAACCCATAAAGCGCCAGTTTCTGGGCGTCACGTTTGTTCAGGGACACCCGTTCGCGCAATGTGCGCAGGCGTTCAGCCGCGGCGCGTGCGGTGTCGGCGGCCTGTGCGATTTCGGGCGCGCGCACCAGAAGGGGGCGCAAATCAAAGCCAAAGGCGCGCAAGACCGCACCGTCATGTCCGCGCCGTGCATAGCGTTTGCCGTTTGGGCTGTCGTGGCGCAGGATCAATCCCACATCGACCAAGCGGGCGAGATGGCGTCGCAGCGTGCTTTCTGCCATGCCGTGACAGCGATCTGCCAGCGCGCGGTTGGATGGAAACACAACCATGTCCGCATTCCCGCCCAGCAGTTTTTCAGGATGAAAGCTGAGCAACGCTTCGAGCACGCCGATTTCACGGTCTGTGACCGCAAAGGCGTCGCGCGCAGCACAGAGCGTGCGCAATAGTTCCCATTTGTCGATATGTGGCAGGGCAGGGGCCTGATTTGCCCGCGCTGCGGCCTTGAGCAGGCCAAGCGTCACTGGCCGCTGCCCGAAAGGCGTCGTTACAAGTCGTTCCATATGCTGATCACAAGGCAAAAAATTACCGTTCACCCACCAGGTGTTGTTGACAGCCGACTCATTGAGAGCGTAGATTCGGAGGTGCTAGAACCAAATCGGAGCCTCTCGGGTCGTTATGATCTGGGGGGCTTTGTTTTTTCCGGCGGTGCCTTTCCTGTGCCTCCTGTTGTTGTGTTACTTTTCGGGGGTTTCATCGGAGCGGGAATTGACCCACGTCCGGTGAATGTCGGAGAGGTGATCGACAAGCCAATCCTCGAACCCGCCGCCGCTGTCGCGGGGCAGGGTCAGGACCACCTTGTCGGACCCCAAAAGAACGCGTGCGATGGCGACCCCGGATACGGGGGCCATTATCGTGCGGCGGCTGGCGCGAGGCTTGTCTGGAACATCCGCATCCGTATGTTTTGACAACGTACGCGCGGGCGCATCGGGATCGCCCGTGCGCAGCGCGATTTCGAACCTGTCGTTGCTGTCGCTGTCGGCGTGGGACTGCACCGCGATCATGTCGCGCATCGTTTCCGCGTCCACATCCCCGGTTTCAAGCTTGCCTGCCAGCGCGCCCCACCGATCCCGCCCCACGGCAGGGGCCGCCCCGATGGCGGTGATCAGATCCGGGCCAAGCCTGTCAACGATCTGCAACATCCGCGACACCACGGTCTTGTCGATGGCGAGCGCGTCGCACATCGCCTTGCGTTCATAGCCTGCGTCGCGCATTTGCGCGGCGAAATTCGACTTTTCGATAAAGGACAGACCGCGGCGCGCGTTGTTTTCCTGTCCCTGGGCCATGACCAGCGCGCTGTCGTCCAGATCGCGCAACAGTGCCTTGACCGGCTGGCCAATGTCGCGCAGCGCCAGCACGCGGCGCCGCCCGTAAACGATTTGATACCGTTCCGGATCAGAGGGATGCGGGCGCACCAGCACAGGCACCTGTTGCCCGTATTCCCGGATAGAGGCCAGCAACGCCGCATCATCTGCGTCGTCCGTTTCAAGCCGATCCGTCAGCCCGCCTGCGTCGATCATGAACGGGTCAATATCCAGCAATGCCCGCGCCTTGAGCGCCTCGATCGACTGGCTGACGGCCCCGATTGCCCCTTTGAAGGGGCGTTTGGCGGCGGGCGACACTTCGGCGGGTTTGGCCCCTTCGGCCATCAGCCCTTCGAGCAGGTTTTTACGTGCCATTGCGCCCCCATGCGGTTTGCACCAATCCTTCGATTTCGCCGTTCACGGCGTTGATGGATTCCATGGCGCGGTCATAGGTGGCGCGGGTAAATTGCCCCTTTTCCACCTCGTAGAGTGTTTGTTTCGTGATCCCTGCATCAGAGATCGCGGTGGATTTCAGCACGCTGTTGTTCAGCACATGTTCCCCAAAGAGTGAGCGCATGAACGTCACCATCTGGTTTTGCGGCCCGTCCCCCGGTTCGTACCGGGTCACCACGTAGCGCAGCCAGTCATACGACATGTCCCCGCCCGCATCGGCCACCACGCCCAGCAGGTTGCTGGTCATCAGCAGGAACTGGCACATCGACATCACGTCCAGCATTTGCGGATGCACGGTGACCAGTACGGCCGTTGCCGCAGACAGCGCCGACATGGTCAGAAACCCCAGTTGCGGCGGGCAGTCGATCACCACCACGTCATAGTCGTTTTCCACCTCGGCCAGCGCGTTGCCTACCCGTGTAAAGAACATCGCCCCCTCGCGTGCAGCCAGCGCGCGCGGCGTTTCATGTTCGAATTCCATCAGGTCGAGGTTGCCGGGGATGATATCGAGGTTGGTGAAATAGGTTTTGCGGATCAGGTCGGCCAGCGGCACCGGATCGTCATAGCGGATCGCGTCATAGATCGTGCCCCCGTCCAGCAGGTCAAATTCCGGCTGAAACCCGTGCAGCGCCGAAAACGACGCCTGGGGGTCGAGGTCGATGGCCAGCACGCGGTACCCATCCAGCGCCATTTTCTGCGCGAGGTGTGCGGCGGTCGTTGTCTTGCCCGATCCGCCTTTGAAGTTGATCACGGTGATCACTTGCAGGTGGTTGTCATCCCGCCTGCCGGGCAGGTAGGTGCCGGGGCTTTTTGCCCCTTTTTCCAACATCTTGCGAAGCGTTTGAATGTCTTGGGGCGTGTAGTGGCGCCGCCCGCCTGCGCGGATTTCCGGTTCCGGGCCGCGCCCGTCCAGATGCAATTTGCGCAGATACGCGTCCTTGACCCCCAACAGGTCCGCCACCTCGCCCGAGGTAAAGGTGCGCAGCGTCCGCTGTGCGTCGGGCGGGAACAGTTGTTCGCGGTGCGCTTGCAACCGTTCGGACAGCCGCGCGGCATGCGCGCCCACCAGTGTGTCAATTCGTGTCGAGAGCGGTTCCATGCTCTGTCCTGCCTGTCTTGCTGCCGTTCGGGTGTGTCCCGGAACGTCGCCTCTGTGCGGATGGGTCCGCCTGTTATCCTTGCGCGGTCTGTGCCGTGCTGTCAGTGTGCGCCCTGTCCGGTTTGCCCCGCAAGGTGGTGCGATCGCATCGGTTGGTCAGCGTGAGTTACGCTATAAGGCGTTTTATTCTGTTCTTGCCGTAAATGCTTTACGGGTTTTTGCGATTCCCGCAAGACTTTTCTAGATGTGGTGGCTTTTGGCGCGTCGGCCCATATGCAATGGCCACACGAATGGGTGGACGTGCGCGATTGCCAAAGGCGTGCCCAAAGGACACACTATAATAGTGTTTATTGACAATTTTTACGCAAACAGTTTGCGACATCGCTCTCAACATGTATCTTTTGATAACTGTATTCCAAGACATAATTACGTGGGTATCCCAATGATCGCTTCAAAAACCGCACTGTTCCAATCTGGTATTCGTCAGCGCAGCCTTCGTAAGCACTGCCGCCTTGGCCGCGCAACGGAGCTGGTGTTTGTTCTGGCGACGGGGGTGATGTTGACCATCGGGGGTGCGGCGCAGGCCGCTGACCTAGTTTGGGACGCTGGCAACAATGGTGACTCTGGGGCCTTGCCGGCAACAGGTGGCGCTGGTAACTGGGAAATCGGTGGGTCCTCGACGCTTTGGACTGACGGCACCGACAATATTGATTTCACAACTGGGGATAGTGCGACCTTTGGCGCGCCCGGGTCCTATGTGGTAACGATTGATGCTGCTGGTGTGACTGCCACCAATGTTACGCTGACTGCCAACGAGATCACCATTGCGGGTGGCGACCTTGCTGTTAGCGGGCAAGTGATCAGCGGCGCGGGCGTAGATTCCATTATCTCTGCGAATGTCACGGGCGATCTGGTCACAGACATTGACGTATCAGGATCGCTGAAACTGTCGGGCACCGTGGCTGGCAAAGTTCAAACGCTTGGGGCCGGTCGGATCGACCTTGTGAATGTGGTTGGTTCGCTGGACAGTGACGCAGGAAAAACTGTTATCGATGGCACTGCTGGCAACAACGGGACAGTCACGGGTGCGACGACGATCAACGATAGTACTGTTCAGATCGTAAGTGGCAACCTGAGCGCGGGCGATGCAGCGGCAGTGCCAGTGGTGGCGGCTTCGACAGTAACCGTGAACAGCGGCGGCACCTTGGATGCAGACGGCGGCAGCATTGGTGCCGTGACGCTGAACACGGGCGGCACCGCCGAATTGGGTGGCAGTACGCTTGCGAGCTTTCAGCAAGCCGCAGGGTTTGCAGGCACGACCACCATGACTGCGGGCGAGATCACAGGCCTGACAGACATTGTTGCCGGGACCTTTACGTTCGACGGCGGCACACTGGGCAATGTCGCGAATGAGGGCAAGTTCCTTTTGACATCTGATCAAACCATCGGCGGAAACTATTCGGGCGGTGGCGAAGTGGACATCGCCGGTGCTACTGGTGACGTGAAATTGACAGTCAACGGAGCCTCGGGCTTTGCTACGTCGGGCGCTCTTGGAGAAGGTTCGAACACGCTCACGATTGACTCTAATATTATCACGTTGAACGCTGGTGTTTCTTTCCAAGGAAATGTGGTGTTCGAGGGCGCAGTCACCAACAACGCCGTGCTTGACGTTACCGCACCAATTACTCTGTTTGGGACATTTACGAACAACAACAAAGCTGACCTGTCCGCAGCGATCACATCGAGCACTTTCAAAGTTGTAAACACTGGCGAGCTTAACATCGACGCAGGCGGTACGATTTCTGGTGCTGTGGACGCCAACGACGGCACAGTGACTGTGAACGCAGCACAGGACGGAACCAAAGAAATCGGTGGCACAGTCACCGTCGGGTCCGACCTTCCTGCGGGCACCACGGGCAAACTGGTACTGACCAATGGTGATCTGGGCGACATCGTGAACGATGGCATGACCGATACCAACGGCCTGAATGGCACGACTGACGACACCGATCCCACGAACGATGGCGTAGAAATCACGATCACCGCTGGCGTCGTCAACAGCCTGACCAACAACTCGGGCGAAGCGGTTTTGAATGGTGGCACTGTCACCACAACAACTTCTGTCTCTGGTGGGACTGTTACCAACAGCGGCGGAGCGCTGACGGGCCTTGCCTCGACGTCGTCGACAGGTACGTTCACGCAAACTTCGGGTGCGGCCAATGGCGGCATCGAAAACGGGGGTGGCACTGTAAATCTGGATGGCGGCACGGCTGCGACGCTTGAGAACGTCGCAGGCGCGGGCACAAGCACTGTCACAGATGGTGTTGTATCAACCACCACTACCATCACAACCGGCGAAGTTGTGGTGGATCAAACCACGGCTGACACAGCCCTAGAGCTGGCGGGCGACGTTACTGTCGCTGCAGCTGGTACGCTGACTGTGACCGATGGTGACGTTGACGATATTATTAACAACGGCGGGCTTGTCACCCTGACGTCTGGTTCGGCAGTCACGTTGGACAACAACACGGTTGGCGCGGACGTCGGCGATGTCGACATCGACGGTGATTTCACCATTGGCACCGGTTTGACCAATGCCGGTACGCTGGGCGTAAATTCCGGCACTACAACAATCACCACGGGCGATGCCACCAACGAAGCGAGCGGTGTTCTGACCATTGCCACGGGTGCGAAACTGGTGACGACGGCTGGGACGACTTCTAACGCGGGTACTTTGATTGTCGACGGCACAGGCGTGTTGGACGACACTGTCACCAACCAAGCCACAGGTGAGCTGCGATTGAACGGCGGGTCGGTGAACGGCCTTGTTACCAATGCCGGGAATGTTGTTCTGGGTGGTGGCGCGCTGGATGGCGGTCTGACCAATGGCGGCACCATCGACGGCAATGGCGGGACAACGACCATTGCGGGGAATTATACCAACAGCAACGGCATCACCAATGGCGTATTTGCCGCGAGTGCCGTGAACACCGTGTTAACTTTTGACGGTACGTTCAAAAACTCTGGAGATATCAACGCGGGCACTGGCACCATAACGATCAACGCCTCCAAGTTCACTTTCACCGGGGCATCGACCTTGACGGGTGACGTGCAATTTGGAACTGGGACGACGTTTGTATTGGACGGCGATCAGAGCGGTTCGGACCGGATCGGCGCGTTCGATGTGCTGGATGGCACAACGGCAACCAATATCGGCACATTCACCAACACCGGCGTCACCAACATCGGTGACGACGATGCGAACGCGATCGGCGCTGAGCTGTCGGCAAGTGCCATCGACAACCAAAATGGTGCGACGATCAACGTCACCACAGGGTCCAAGATCACGGGCACGGGCAACACCACGAACAACAGCGGCATCGTCACAGTTGCGACGGGCGGTTCGATTGTTGAAGTCACGGGCGATTACAACAACCTTGCCACGGGCGACATCGACTTTAACGGCACGGGCGCGATGACGTTTGACGTTCAGGGTGCCACCGCTAAGATCACAAACGCAGGTGCCATTGATTTCAACGCAGGCATCACCACCGTCAATTCCGGTGATCCCATCGAGAACAACGTCGAAGGCACGATCACCGTCGATAACGGTGCCACAGTGACTGCGGCGGGCGACACGTTGGTCAACGACGCGACGGGCGCTACTGCCGGTTCCGAGGCAATCGTCACGGTCGAAGGTACTTTGACCATCGACAGCATCACCAACCAAAACGGCGGTCGAATCGTTGTGAACGACGACGCAGACGCGCTTACCACTGGCCTCATCTCGGGTCAGATCATCAACAGTGCCGATCTGGACATCAACGGCGGTTCTGTTGGCGGCATCGACAACAACGTCGTGTCGAGTGACGGTCCTGATGTACGTGGTGATGTCGATACCAGCGGTATCGTGACTGTTGACACTGGTCTGACCAACGCAGGTGATCTGGACGTGAACAGCGGCACGCTGACTGTCACGACAGGCGGCTTGAACAACGAAACGGGCGGCATTCTGACCATCGCCGATGGTGCATCGGCCGTAGCTGATGTGATCACCAACGTGGGCGGGATTTCCGTGGGTGTCGGATCGACACTGGAAGGCAAGGCCAACACGTTGAACAACACCGGCACGATTGATGTCGCTACAGGCGGCACGGTCACCGATGCGGGCAACATCAACAACAACGCTGGCGGTATCATCAACTTTAACGGTCCCGGCGTAGGCCCCGCCACCCTGAACGCAGGCGGTGCGGGCACTGGCATCATCAACAACGCCACAGCCACATCTGAAATCAATGTTGTTGCAGGCGATGTGACTGTCGGAAATGACGACGTGGACACGGCCGGTATCATCGACGTTGCAAGCGGGTCGACGATGTCGGGCCTTGCCACGCTGGATCAGACGGGCGGCACCATTCGCGGCGGCGGCACCATCGGTGTCACGGGCTTGTTCCAACAGACTGCCGGTGTCACGGCAGGGACCATCGACATCAATTCTGGCAGCTTTACGCAGTCAGGCACGTCCGAGATTGCGGCGGGCACGACTGTCACCTCGGCCGGTGCGCAGGCTTTGAACGGCGGGACAATCGCGGGTAATCTGGACGGCGCGGGCGCGATCACTGTTGCGTCGGGCACGACCAGCCTGACGGGCGCGATCACCAATGCGACGAACGCTCCGGCGACGAACGCGGGTGTGATTGTGTCGAGCGGTACATTGAACGAGACGGGTGCGGGCAGCATTGATACAGCCAACAACCTGATCGCTGTCAGCAGCGGCACCTTGTCCACAGATGGGGACGGCATTGCGGACGACGAAACTGTCAACGTATCTGGCACCGGTTTTCTGGACATCACTGGCAATGACACGATTGCGGCGCTGAACCAAACTGGCGGTACGGTCCAAGGTGGCGCGGTCCTGACGACTGGCACGTTCCAGCAGTCCGGTGGCGCAACAACAGTGCTTGCGGCGGGTACAACTGTAACGGCGTCGGGTCTGTCCACGCTTTCGGGCGGGACCATTGCTGGCACTCTGAACGGCGCTGGCAATGTGACAGTGCAGACTGCACAGACCGAGCTGACCGGTTCGATCGATGGTGGTGGCATAGCGACTGTTGCCACGGGTGGCACATTGAACCTGAATGACGGATCGGTTGGGAAAAGCCTGACATTGAATGGCGGTACAGTTTCCACCGAAGCCGCGTCGACAACCAATACACTGAACGGTGCGACCATCGTGCTGAGCAGTGCGGCAGGCGGAACATTGTTGGCAGCGAACGGCACGACGTTAACCGTGGCTCCGACTGGCCAATTGCAGACGGGCGGCGGTACGCTGACCATCGGTGACACAAGCGGGAACAACGACGGTACCGTTGTGCTGGGCAATACGTCCGGAGCAATTGGCCAAGCGGGATCAGCCTTGGACGTGACAAGCGGTACGCTGCAATTTGCAGCTGGATCAACGGCGGGGAGTTTGTATTCCGGGTCCTCCGTTACCACTCAGACTGTGAGCGTGGGTGCAACCGGGACCATCGACATGAACGGGCAAAGCACGCAATTGTCCAACTTGTCTGGTGATGCAGGAAGCGTGATCACAAGTGGTGTGCCAGGTACGGCGAACCTGTCGCTGAATTCAGCATCGAACACCACATTTGCTGGCGTGATCGAAGACGGATCAGGCACAACTGCAGTGACCAAGGGGGGCGGCGCGGGCACATTGACGATGACCGCGGCCCAAACTTACACAGGTTCCACTACTGTTAACGTAGGCGAATTGGCCCTGACCGGGGCCGGTGCACTTGCCTCGACAGATGTGACGATCAATCCGAACGGCACATTGTCCACGGACGGTGGTGCATTGGCAGCGGCGGCTGGCGTCTTGGTAGGTGGCGGCACATTTGACGTCAACGGAACCGAGACAATTTCGCACATCCTCAGCACTGTTGCAGGCGGTGGGTCGATCACCATCGATCCAGCGGCGACTGTGTTGAATGTGGGCGGAAATGGCACCAACTCTACTATCGGTGGCACGACGACAGCCACGACTGTCAGTGGCGCAGGCACATTGAACATCGCGGGTGATGAAACGACCATCGCCACGTCTGGCGATGTGCAGACCGCAACCACAATCGCCGCTGCTGGTGCGGTCATCAACCGTGGCAACATGGAGACTGTTTCAAACGCGGGTGAGCTGACCAACTTTGCCACTGCAGGTGACATCACCAACACTGGCACGTTGACCCTGTCCGCTATTGGTATGACCGCCAGCACAACCGACAGTGTGACCCAGAACACATCGGCTACGGCAGCAACAAATGTTGAGGGCGACGCTACAGTTACAGGTCTGACGGATATCGATACCGGATCGTTGTTGGTTGCAAACGGCAATACGCTGGATGCCCAAGGCAATGTGGATATCGCAGCCGCCGCGACGCTGACTGTCGAACAGAACGCCGCGATCACAACGGGTGCCATCACCAACGCCAGCACGGCGGCATCGTCTAACGATGGTACCGTGGGCGTGGTCAACAACTCGGGTGTGTTCAACAACACGGCAAACGGCACGGTCGCCTCTTTGGCCAACTCGGCGGGGACGTTCACCAACACAGGCGACATTACCGGCGCGTCCGTTGTCACAGGCGGCATGTTGCAGATTAATGGCGGCACCAACGGTGCAGTCACCAACTCTGGCAACACCATCACGCCAACGACGGGCATAGTGAACCTGACCGAAGGGTCCATTGCATCGTTGACCAATGATGCAAATGCCGGTGCAACCACAGTGACCGGTGGTCAGGTCGTCGGCACCACCACCATCAACGGTGGTACGGTTCAGGTGAATGACACCACCGTGGATATGAACGCGCTGGAACTGGCGGGTACAACCACGGTTGATGGTGGTATCCTGACGGTCACAGCCGGTGATGTCGGCGCGGTGGTCAACGATGGCCCAACCGATCTGGGCGATGCCAACGACGCAGACGAAGTGATCATTAACGGCGGCGGCACCGTTGCAAGCCTGGTCAACAACACGGGCGAGACACTGGTGAACGGCGGCGAGATCCTTGGTCTGTCGACGATCAACGGGGGTAGCCTGGATGTAGATGAAGGTATCGTGGGTGCTATCACCAACGCCGGTGGCGTTGTTGAGTTGGCGGACGGTACGATTGCCTCGCTCACGCAGAATGCAACTGGAACCGAAACCAATGTCGATGGCACAGGTGCTACTGTTAACGGCCTGATCGATATCGATACCGGTACGCTGAACATCCTGTCACCAAACAGTGTGCTCGCGAATGGCGGCATCGACATGGCATCGGGCACAATCCTGAACCTGAGCGGCGCTGCAAACGGTAACGTGACCAACGCGGGTACTTTGAACGTCACTGGCACAACCGGATCCATCGGAGGCAACCTGACTTCAACGAACGAAATTAACCTCGCTGGTTTGGCTGGCGATGACAGTTCCACAAACTCTCTTGAGGTCACTGGCGATGCGGTTCTGACAGGGAACATCACGATTGATGCCAGCCTGCAGGGCACAGGCAATGCGACCAATGTGAGCAACTTTACCGGCTTGAACAGTCTGTCCCGGCCCGGTGCGCTTACTCTGACGCTGGGCGATCTGGATACATCTGCGGGTGGTGATTTTGACAACGCGGTTCTGTTTAGCTTTGCCAACGGAAGCAGTGGTCCATTCACGTTCGACTCGTTCGTCAACTTCCCGAACCAGGGTGCTCTTGAGTACTTTGTCGAAGATACCGGAAGCGCGTTGCTGCTGCGGACACGGACAGGTGCTGCGGTGAGCAGTGTGGCGGCGACCATTGGTTTGACCCAGACTTTGGTCAACACAATCGTCAACCGTCCCACCAGCCCGTTTGTTGCTGATCTGGCAGCAGGCGCAGACGAAGACCCATGTGGCGCAGGGGCATGGACCCGCGTCACGGGCGGTAAAGCCAACGCAGACGGGTCGTTCACAGACGTCACGGCGAACCTGAGCGGCACGGCACCCGTAAGCCTGAACTATTCCGGTTTGCAGTTGGGTGGCGACATTGCCTGCTTTGGCGGTCACTATAACGGTTGGGATCTGGCATTCGGCGGCATCGCGGGCTTTAACGATGCAAACAGCTCCAGCTCTTCGTTTGGGATCACCGGCGCGCTTGAGAACGTGGTGGACAGCGATATCTTCCAGAAATACGCGGGTGTCTATGTGACGGCGGCCCGTGGCCGGTTCTTTGCCGATATCCAGTATCGTTACGAAGACACCGCGTTTGAGACCACCAACACGCAAGTTGGCACCGGTGGTCTGGTCGGATTTGTCGACGAAGAATATGACAACGTCGGTCAGACACTGTCTGGTTCGGTTGGCTATTCCTGGCCGGTTGCCTCGCAAGAGGGTCTGACCTTTGTCTCATCTGCTGGTTTCTCGCTTTCCAAGAACGAAACTGACGATGTAACGCTTGGCACTGACGGTATCCTGACGTTCGAAGATGGTGACAGCCAAGTTGCATTCCTGAGTGCTTCGGTTGCGAAAACGACCATTCTGCCGGATGAGCTGAGCTTGATCAGCTACTTCGGTACGGCAACGATCTACAACGACTTTGCCAGTGATCGTACAGCGACCTTTACACCAACAGGTGGTAGTGCCCGTGAACTGGCCCTTGAGAACCTTGGCGCTTATGGCGAAGTCAGCCTTGGCGTGAACTACCTCAAGCTGCTGACACCGGGCCAAGCTGGCAATGCACGCCAGTTGAACGCCTCGGTCCGCGTCGATGCCCGCTTTAGCGATAGCGTCGAAAGCTACGGCATCACCGGTCAGTTCCGCCTGCAGTTCTGATCTGAAACACCAAAAGGCGGGGCACCTGACTGGGTGCCCCGCCTTTTTTTATGTCTGATGGTGCGTGATTGGGCGTGGTCAGCTTTGGATAGGGTTGGGATCTGGCGCTAAGCCCCCCACATATCTGCGCTGCGAATGGCGGCTCTTAGCCCATAGCGGGCTGAGCCATCAGGTACACTGGTCACGAATTCAGAGGATTAAAAAATACGAGTTCGGCAATCTTGTCGACGGTGGCACCGAAATCGGGTCTAGTTGCACGGCGTCGATGACAACAGAAGGGTCTCGTTATGACAATGGTTGAAACAGCCGAGAAATTCTTTGAGGCCTGTGAGGTTGGCAAAGGTTGGGATGGCTGCGCGCAGTATTGCACAGACAACGCCAGTTTTACCGCTGAGGCCGTAGCATTGGAACACCTCAAGACCCTCGAAGGCTATTGCGATTGGATGAACGCCCTTTACGATCGTGTGTCAGACGTTTCATACCAGATAAAAGGCTTTGCATTGGACAAACCTCGGAACGTTGTCATGGCTTTTGGCGTCTTTAAGGGCACGCCAATTGGCGAAGGCGAGCAAAAGAGTTTTTCCACCAACTATGTTTACGCCATGGAATTTGACGGAGACAAGATCGGACACGTCACAAAGATCTGGAACGACACATACTGACGCCTGACGAAGGTGCCGGGGCGTGGGTTGACCTCGGATCGAAATTGTCCGCTTCGACGGCTTTGAAACGTTTCACATGAACGACTGTCCGTCTTGGTCAAATATGCGATTGGCAGATCAAAGGCGTGCAGGTCGTAAAATCCGGCAAGTTTAACGGCCACAGACGCCCCAAATTCCCTTACCGCCGAATTACGCAACTGACCCCAAGCCGCGCCGGATACCAAACACGTTCGCGGTGTTTGGCACCACGCGGGATGTTGATAATCTCCGCTATAGTGCGGGTGTGGGGAAGGGCGCGTTCCCCGTATTCTGATGATAACTGGGTGAGCTTACGCGGACCGGTAGTCGGGTTTGACGAAAGCAAGCTGGATATTCCCTGCCGTTGAACCGGTCGCTACCAACTCGTCAGCAGGCCATTGTTATGTGACCCATATCACAGTGAGTCGAGCGCCTGATTGTACCGCCGCGAAAACGCGTCGAGAAATGCGTCCAACATCCCATTTTCGCCTTGGGCCGCGCGGGCATCCCAGCGTTTGTTATATTCTTCCCATCCCTTGCGCGCGCCACCACCGAGCCTGCCACCGCCCACATCAGTCGCGATTTCCGACGGTGCCAGCCCTTCGAGCATATCGGCAAGCGCAGGTTGGATCGCGGCCATCATAGCCGCCTGATGCTGTCTGATATCGGCCAGAGCGTTGTCAAACCCGTCAGGCCCGGTCTGATACCCATCGCGCTGTTGCACAAACATCGCCTTGAACGCCTCGTTCGGGTCGAGCATGAATTTCATCGGGTTGTTGCCACTGGCGATCCGCATTGTCCGGTCCTCTTGGGCGACAAACAGTTTCACCGCGGACCGGTCCTGCAGCATTTGCATCATTTCCTGCGTGCCAAGCCGCGCACAGCGGCCCAGCATCACACCCAGTTCGCGCATCGAAAAAGTAAGCGTGTCCGGATCGTCGATCCCGGCCCCTTCAATGAACCCTTCGAGCAGTTCATTTGTGGCTGCGACAGCCGCCGGTGCAGGTGTTGGTGTTGCTGGTTCCGCAACAGACGCTGCAGCGGCTGCTTGCGCTGGCTTTTCTGGTGCGGCGGCTGGTGTGGGTACGCCGGATTCGGCTGGCCGAATTGGGTTGGCGCGGGGCGGTGTCGTTTCCGCAAACCGTTCACCAAACCCACGCGGCGTCAAATCCGTCTTTTCGTTTACCATGGCGGGTTTTGCAGCCCCGTCGGGAACCGGATCACGAATTACCATGGGGGCAGCGGTTGGGTCGAATGCTGAAAACGGCCCGATATCTTCGGCTACGGGTTGCATCGGCTTTGGCTTTTGAACCGGCTCTGGTTGGGGGGCGAATGGATCAGAGCGCGTTTGTGCAGGTTCTGCTTCCGCAGCCTCTTGGGCCGAGGGCTGTGCGTTTGTCTGGGCTGCAGGTGCCGCTGATTCGGACCCGAACGGATCGAAAGGTGTTGGCGTCGATTGAACCACAGGTGGTTCGGGCACAAATGGGTCAGCTTCGACCGTGCGCGCAGGTGTCACCGGATCAGCGTCGGGCGCATCAAGGGTTGGGTCGGGCAGGGGGGCCGCTGGTGGCGCTGGCGCGCTTACCGGTTCGTCAGTTTCCGGGTTCTGTTCGGGTGCCGCGACAGGTTCAGGGGCAGGGGCCTCGGCTGGCTCTGCCTCGACTAAGGGTTCGGGGGCAGGCGCTACGACGGGCGTGTCTGCCTCGGGTGCCACCAGATCATCCTCGCCTGCGCTGTCTGCTGACGGGCTAAGAAGATCCAGAAAATCATCATCAAAATCGTCCGGGATTTCGACAGCTGCGGGCGCACCGGGGGGGCGCAAAACAGGCGGTTGAGACACGCCGCCATGTGGCCGCTGCACACCCGCCGCACCAGAAACACCGGTTTGGAACCGGGCAAAGTCGGGCGTTTGTGCACCGCGCGCTGATGTTGACGCGGCGTTGTGGCGTTGAATCCCACCGGTTGGGGGCCGCATCGTCCCGGCCATCGGTGGCGCTTGAACGCCTTGAGCGCCTTTGATTTGTGGCCGCGCCGCCTCGACCTCCGGTTCGACGGTGACCGCCACAATGAAACTGCCAACCCGGATCGAGTCGCCATTTTCAAGTTTGTGCTTGCCGTCGAACCGTTTGGTGCTGCCATTCACAAACGTGCCATTGGTCGACACATCTTCGAGAAGATAGCTACCATCTTCATATGAGATGCTGGCGTGTTTGCCAGAGATGAAGCGCGTTGTATCGGGCAGGGCCAGTTCGTTGCTCGCCTTGCGCCCGATGCTGAGCCCCTGACCGAGAACCGAGATGTCGTCGGGCATGTCACCTGCCGCATCTGACCTGTTCTCGATTCTTAGTGTCAGCCTGTCCATACGTCTGAGATATCCTTTTGGCGGGCTCGATGTCGACGCGTTGTTAGCTCAGGCGGAACAGTCCGGCTGCACGGTCCAACACGAAATCAAGGCTTTCAGCCCGTTTTTCCGTGCGCACTTGCCCGATTGCCCGCATCACAGCGGAACTGAGTGCGCGTGGTGCCCGCCACGTCGGCACTGTTACCAGATCATTCGGTGCAAGAGGTCCGCCTGACCAGCCGACGGCCAATCCAAGATACACCGCAGCCGAGCGCCGCGGCGCAAAAAGCGCGACTTCGAGTGTCTTCCAGCGGTTTTTATCGCTGCCATCATCGATCCATTCCGAAATCAGGTTCACCAGTCTGGTGTCTTCCGGGGGCAGTTCAGGCGACAGGCCCAGCACACAATCAAGCGCCCACTGGACCCCTGCTTTGGATTGCAAAGCAAAGGCCGCGAATGTCACCGCCTCTTCGGGGGTCTGCGAGGCACGGAGGCGTTCCAGAAAGCTGCGATAGCCATCTTCGGCTTCGGGCTGGTGATCGATAAATTTATCGATCTCCGGCATCTCTGCATAATGTTCGTGCACGCGGTTGAAGCGTGTCGCCCGTGTCGGGGGCAGCGTTTGTTCAGAGTTCAGTTCGTTCATCGCCGCCGTCATGAAATTGTTGCATAATCACAAACACAACTGTGCGATGCGCGCGCCGATAGGTCAATGTTTAGCGCCAGCTTTTGCAAATCAGATGTTAAGGAATGTGTTCGACTGTGCGCCATACGCAGCAATGTTACATAGGAGGCCCATAAAAGTATTAAAAGGTATGCAATACCCCCATATGTTTTGCCGTCCTTTCGCTGGCCATATGTGATTTCTGTGATAAGCTATTTCTTACTCAAGGGCTTATCGGGCCATGTACTTGATTTCGAAAACTAAACTCTGAGGGACATATGGACTTAGACGCGCTTCTTCAATCTCATGGAGACGACGCTCCCAGCGGTGAGGATCTGGAGTATGATCCGGTTTTTACCGAGTTGGAGATTGCGGCGACCCACGGCGAAGAGCGTCAGGCCGGCGACAAAATTCTGCCGCCTGAGGACCCTGACTATAAGGAAGTGACTGCAAAAGCGTTGGAAATCATGGGCCGCAGCCATGATTTACGCGCAGGTATTTTCCTCGCTGAGGCGCAATTGCGCCTCAAGGGCTTTCCCGGATTTGTGAAGGCGACCTCCTATCTGTCGCGCTGTATGACCGAGTATTGGGACAGCGTGCACCCCCAGCTGGATGCTGACGATGACGACGATCCGACGATGCGGGTCAATGCGATTCTCACGCTGGTGGATGAAGCGCGCATTTTGAACGGTGTACGTCGCGCCCCCCTGACCCAAAGCCGGATGTTCGGCGGCTTGTCGCTGCGCGATATCGCGGTGGCCGATGGCGAAATCACCCCGTCATCTGACATGGAATCAGTGCCCGACGCCGGCCAGGTGGCCGCAGCGTTTCAGGACACAGACGAAGAAGTGTTGCGCGAGATTTCAGAATCTGTGGCTCAATCCCTTGCGGATGTAATCGCCATCGACGCGAAGTTTAACGAGGAAATTCCGGGGCAAGGCCCCGATCTTGACCCGCTGATCAAATTCCTGAAGCAAGCAAAGAGCAAAATTGCCAACGCGTTAGGTGATCCTGTCGGCGAAGACGCAGGTGAGGATGCCGATGACGCCAGCACTTCCGGTGGCGGTGGCGGCGGTGGTGGTGGCGCGCCTGCACAGTTTGCCGGCGGCGGCGGTAACGGCGCGATCAACTCGCCCACTGACGTACAGAACGCTCTTGACCGTATTATTGGGTACTACGAGCGCTCTGAACCATCGAGTCCACTACCAATCTTGCTTTTGCGTGCGAAAAAGCTTGTCGGCGCTGACTTTATGACCATCGTTCGCGACATGGCCCCGGATGGGGTTGATCGTGTGAATTTGATTGGTGGGATTGAAGAAGACGACGACTAAGGACCAACAGTTACGATTATAAGGTGCCCGTACTTTTGGGGCCCATGAAAAAAACAACAGTTTGCGAAGGAGAGACGGGACATGGCTAGTTCACAGAAATTTATCGCGCGCAACCGCGCGCCACGGGTTCAGATCGAGTATGATGTGGAGCTGTACGGGGCTGAAAAAAAGGTTCAATTGCCATTCGTAATGGGCGTTGTATCTGATCTGGCTGGCAAATCCGAAGTGCCGCAGCCCGGTATTGCAGATCGTAAGTTCCTTGAGATTGACGTCGACAACTTTGACGACCGTATGAAATCTATGGCACCCCGCGCCGCATTCACCGTGCCCAACACGCTGAGCGGCGAAGGCAACATGGCCGTCGACATGACGTTCGAATCTATGGACGATTTCAGCCCCGCCGCGATTGCTGCAAAAGTTGAGCCGCTCAAAGAGCTTTTGGATGCCCGCACCCAGCTCAGCAACTTGATGACATATATGGATGGTAAATCCGGTGCCGAGGATCTGATCGCCAAGATCACACAAGATCCCGCACTGTTGAAAACCCTTGCCGCACAACCAGCCGCCAAAGCTGACAGCGAAGATCAGGAGTAAACAATGGCCGAACTTGAAACAGAAGCAGCCGGTGGTGCAGAAGCAACAGCTTTTGGGTCCTCCGATTTTGAGAACCTGCTGAAAAAGGAATTCCGACCCAAGTCGGATCAGGCCAAAACGGCCGTTGAACAGGCCGTCAAGACTTTGGCTGCGCAGGCGCTTGCAAACACTGCCTTGGTGTCGGACGACGCCTTGCGCACGATCGAAAGCATCGTTGCCGAGATCGACAAGAAGCTGACCGAACAGGTGAACGAAATCCTGCACCATCAGGATTTCCAACAGCTGGAAAGCGCATGGCGCGGCCTGCACTATCTCGTCAACAACACCGAGACTGACGAGATGCTCAAGGTCCGGGTCATGAACATCTCCAAGAAGGACATGCACAAGACATTGCGCAAGTTCAAAGGGACCGCATGGGATCAGTCGCCGATCTTTAAAAAGGTCTACGAAGAGGAATTCGGCCAGTTTGGTGGCGAACCCTTCGGATCGCTGGTTGCCGACTACCATTTCGACCACTCCCCCCCGGATGTCGAACTTCTGGGCGAAATGGCCAAGATTGCCGCCGCAGCCCACGCCCCATTGATCACGGGTGCCAACCCAACCCTGTTCCAGATGGACAGCTGGTCGGAACTGGCCAACCCGCGTGATCTGACCAAGATCTTTCAGACACCGGAATATGCCGCTTGGCGTTCGCTTCGTGAAAGCGAAGATTCCAAATATGTCGGTCTTGCCATGCCCCGTTTCCTAGGTCGTCTGCCCTATGGATCCAAAACCGATCCGGTCGAAGCCTTTGCGTTTGAAGAAGACACAGATGGCACAGATCACAGCAAATATGGCTGGGTGAACGCTGCTTACGGCATGGCCGTAAACATCAACAAGTCGTTCAAAGAGTATGGCTGGTGTTCGCGTATTCGTGGGATCGAAAGTGGTGGCGCGGTCGAAGGCCTGCCGTCGCATACTTTCCCAACGGATGACGGTGGCGTCGATATGAAGTGCCCCACCGAGATCGCGATTTCAGACCGTCGTGAGGCCGAATTGGCCCAAAACGGTATGATGCCACTGATCCACCGTAAAAATTCGGACGTTGCCGCATTCATCGGGGCGCAATCCTTGCACAAGCCCGCCGAATACGACGACCCCGATGCATCGGCGAACGCGAACTTGGCGGCACGCTTGCCTTACCTTTTCGCAACCTGCCGTTTCGCGCATTATCTCAAGTGCATCGTGCGCGACAAAGTGGGGTCGTACAAATCCCGTGATGACATGCAGCAGTGGCTACAGGAGTGGATCAACCAATACGTCGACTTCAACTCTGCAACGTCCCCAGAAGAAGTAAAAGCACGCCAGCCGCTCGCGTCGGCTGAGGTGGTTGTTGAAGAAGTAGAAGGTAACCCAGGTTACTATTCTTCGAAATTCTTCCTTCGTCCCCATTACCAACTGGAAGGTCTGTCCGTGTCTTTGCGGCTGGTCTCCAAACTACCAAGCGAGAAGGGGGCCTAACCCCCCGGATTTCACCAAACTGACTAAGACGATCCTGTCAAATCAAGGAAAGGAACTAACCCATGGCATTTGACGCATTTGCATACTTTAAAGGTTCAGACGTTGAAGGGGAAACCCAAGACGATGCGATGAAAAAGAACAAAGCGTTCGAAATCATCAGCTTTGAAATCGGCGCTGAGAACAATATTAACATTGGTTCGATGACTGCTGGCGGTGGTGCTGGTAAGGCCTCCTTCAAAGAATTCACGATCACCAAAAAGACAGATACCGCATCCTGCGCGATGTTCTCCAAACTGTGCGAAGGTGCACACTTTGACGACATGGTCGTTGAACTTCGCCGTTCAGGTGGTGCTGCTGGTGTGTCCGGCAAAACGTTCCTGAAGTGGGAATTCAAACTGTGCATGATCCAGGACATCAGCTGGTCCGGTTCCGACGGTGATGACATCTGTGAAGAGACAGTTGTTCTTCAGTATGGTGCGATGAAAGTCACGTACACACCACAGGACAAGCAAGGCAAAGACGGCACGCCCAAAACAGGCGAATGGAGCCGCGTTCTCAACAAAGCCAACCTGGCTGTTTGATAACGACACTGTTGCTACCTTAAAAATTGGACAAGCCCCCAACGGGGCTTGTCTATGCCTGACTTAAGTCCAACCAGGAGAATGACCGTGCAAGCCGAAGACCTTTTGAAAGCCGGTGATCTGGATGGAGCCTTGGCCGCCCTGCAAGATGCAATTCGCAAGGATGCAGCCAACCCCCAATTGCGTATCTTTTTGTTCCAGCTGCTGTGCGTGCGCGGTGATTGGAAACGTGCGATTGCACAACTGAAATTATCCGCCGAGATGGATGACGAGGCCACGGCGATGGCCCAAACCTATCGCGAAGGCATCATTTGCGAAGTGTACCGCGAAAAGGTGTTTTCCGGTGAAAAGGACCCTCTGATTTTCGGGGAGCCCGCCGAGTGGATCGCCCTGATTGTCGAGGCGTTGAAGTCCAACGCCGCAGGCAACCATGAACAGGCCGCTGAAACACGCGCACGCGCCTTTGAACTGGCCCCAAGCCTATCCGGCAAGATCAACGGCGAACCGTTTGAATGGGTTGCGGATGCAGACATGCGCTTGGGCCCAATGCTCGAAATCATTGTGAATGGTCGCTATTTCTGGATGCCCTTTACATCGATCGCAAAAGCCAAGTTCGAGGATCCGACGGATCTACGTGATGCCGTATGGACCCCAGCCGAGATTAAATTGGCCAATGGTGGTGACATCGTCGCCCTGATCCCGACCCGTTACGCCGGAACCGTGACCAACGGCACCGATGCCGAAAAACTGGCCCGTGGAACGCAATGGACCGATCTGGGATCTGACACTTTTGCCGGAGTTGGCCAACGCCTGTTGACCACCGATCTGGGCGACACGGCCCTGATGGATGTGCGTCTGTTCGAAATGGACATCGAGGTCCCGGAACCCGCCCCAGTCGAAGAACAAGCGCATGAGGACGAGGGCTGATCCATGTCCGACCGCATGATCGCCGAACGTTTGCAGCCCTCGCTGCTGGACCGTCTGACCGATGACGATCCGTTCGAGGTCAAAGAACGCCGCGAAAGCCGGGTCATTGACCTGCGCCAGTTGCGCGACATCCTGCAACGCGATCTGGCTTGGTTACTGAACACGTCAAACAACGCCACGTTTATCGACGAAGAAGTATATCCAAACGCATTTCGTTCCGTGTTGAATTACGGGATCACGGACGTTGCCGGTGACTTTTCCACAGCCGGTCGCGCCGAAGCCATCCGCAAGTCTATCGTTTCATCGGTTCAAACCTTTGAGCCGCGCATTCATCCCGGGTCGTTGAACGTAAAGCTGCGTGTCGGGCAGGACAATCGCGATTCTGTTGTGTCCTTTGATATCCGCGCCGACATGTGGGCCCAGCCCCTGCCGATCGAGCTGTATTTGCGCAGTTCGGTTGACGTAACGACCGGTGAACTCGAGCTGGAAAGGATCGCCTGACACCACCATGGATACCAGATTGCTGAAACACTACGAAGGCGAATTGGCCTTTATGCGCGACATGGGGGCCGAGTTTGCACAGGCCTATCCCAAGATCGCGTCGCGACTGGGTATGGATGGCGTCGAGGTGGCCGACCCCTATGTCGAACGCGTGATTGAAGGCGTTGCGTTCCTGTCTGCGCGTGTCCAGCTTGAGTTGGAACTGCAGTACCCTGCGCTGACCTCGCATCTGCTCGAGATTGTTTACCCTCATTACCTGTGCCCGCAGCCCTCTATGATGATCGCCGCTTTTGAACCGGATATGCAAAACGCAGCTCTCGAAGATGGCTATGTGATCGAACGCGGCTCTGAATTGCGGTCCGTTTTGGGCGAAGACGACACCACGTCCTGCGTGTTCCGCACGTCATCTGATGTCACCATGTGGCCCGTCACGATTACAGAAGCCGAATACATCGATGGCCGCAGCGAATTGGTTGCCGCAGGCGTGGCCCGCGAAACCGAAGCCCGCGCCGGTATCCGGTTGCGCATAGCCCGCCATGGCGATCAGCCGATTTCCGAATTGTCACTAGACACTCTGACCCTGTTTCTGAACGGCTCCGAAGGGAAAAACTGGGCATTGCACGAGTTGCTGAGCACGCAGGTTACGGGTGTTCTGGGTCGATCCACAGATCGACGCGCGGATTGGGTCGAAGCATTACGTGATGGTGCCGTTTTACCGCGTGGCTATGAGCGAGATGAGGCATTGTTGCCCACGCCCCAACGCAGTTTTGATGGCTATCGGTTGTTGCAAGAGTATTTTGCGATGCCCGAACGCTATCACTTTGTCGATTTGTCGGGCTTGTCCATGGCCATCAGCAAGGCCAAGGGCGCAGACATTGATATTTATATCCTGCTGCGCAACGGCGATTCTGACATTGCCGCCGGGGTCACCCCCGAAGCGTTTACGCTGAATGCCACACCGGCTGTGAACCTGTTTCACAAGCGGTGTGACCGGGTGCACATCACCCCGTCTGTCACTGAACATCATGTGGTCGCCGACCGGACCGCCCCGTTGGATTTCGAAATTTATTCGCTGGATGGCGTAATTGGTGTGTCAGGTTCTGGCGAAGATGACGTGCAATTCCGCCCGTTTTATTCCGCCGATGATCTGACAGCAGCGGGCGAAACCCACCCGACCTATTACACCCAAACCCGCAAGATGCGGCAGCGCGCTGAAAAAGAACGCCTGAAGGGTGTGCGCACATCCTATCTTGGGTCTGAGACCTATGTGTCTTTGGTGGATGGTGCGCAGGCCCCTTATGGCACACAGCTGGATCAGTTGGCCGTCAAGGCGATGGTGACCAACCGCGACCTGCCCCTGCTTTTGCCGACCGGGGCCAAGGACGTATTTCACCTGCCCGGCGGTGGCCCCGTTTCTCACATCACGACGCCCGTCAGCCCGACCCGTCCCCGCCCATCGCTGGGACAAGGCGATACCGCATGGCGTCTGATTTCCCATCTGTCCCTGAATTACCTGTCCATTGCCGACAGCGACGCCAAAGACAGCGCCGCGGCCTTGCGTGAAATGATCGGGATTTATGCCCCTGCGGGTGACAAAGTGCTGGCCAAGCAGCTTGAGGGGCTTGTGGCCGTGTCCACCCGCCCAATTGTGCGGCGTATGGCAGACGAAGTTTTATCAACGGCGGTGCGCGGCCTTGAGATTTCGATCACTTTTGACGAAAGTTTTTATGAGGGCACAAGTGCGTATGCCATCGGTGCCGTACTGGAACGATTTTTCCGCAAGTATGTGTCGTTAAACAGTTTTACAGAAACGGTGCTTGTCACCCAACAGCGTGGGGAGATTACCCGATGGCGACCGGAAACCGGTCTGGGAACGATCCTGTAACGCACCTAGAGCGGCTTGAGGAGACTCCGGAAAAGTTCCACTTCTTTCACGCCTTTCGGGTGATCGAAGCGGCATTTCCGGACTCGGCTCGCATCGGTGAAGCGCGCCGCCCGCGCGAAGATCAGGTTCGGTTTGGCCAAGAGGCCGATTTACGTTTCCCGCCATCGGCCATCGCAAAATTTGAGGCACCCAAGGGCAAAAAGCCCGGGCGCATGATCAACCGTTTTTTCGGCTTGTTTGGCTCGAACGGCCCGTTGCCACTGCACCTGACGGAATACGCAAACAGCCGCATCCGCCACCACCGCGACCCCACGCTTGTCGCATTTGCCGACATGCTCACCCATCGCATAACCACGCTGTTTTATCGTGCATGGCGCTCTGGCGCACCGGCCCCCAGCTTTGACCGCGGCGGAAGCGACAACTTTGAACGCAAGGTCGCCGCCATTGGTGGGTTCCACACCGACAACATGCGCAACAAGGACTCGATGCCGGATCTGGCCAAGCGTCATTTTGCCGGGTTGATGGCGCAGGGCCCCAAGAATGCCGAAGGTCTGCAATCCATTCTACAAGCGTTCTTTGGTGCAAAGGTCGAAGTCATAGAATTTGTGGGCTGCTGGCTGGAACTGGAACCCGGTGACCGCTGGCAGATGGGCATGCCCGCCCAGCTTGGCCGCACCACGTCTGTGGGTGAACGTGTCTGGACCCGATCTGCCAAGTTTCGCTTGCGCATCGGTCCATTGAGTTACGAAGACTACCAACGTCTCTTGCCCGGCACTGGGTCATTGGAACGTTTGCGCGCCATTGTCCGCAATTATGTGGGCGATGCGCTGGATTGGGATTTGAATTTGGTCTTGCGGGCCGAAGACGTTCCCCAACCCAAACTGGGAGAAACTGTACGGTTGGGTCAAACCAGCTGGGTGGGAAATACAACAAGAAAAAAAGATGCGGATGAATTATATCTGGAGCCAAACGCCCAGACCGCACAAATGACGGAAGGGACAAAACTATGACAGAAATCAGCCGCGTCGCATTGTTCGGCAAGCTTAACACGCTTGGTTACAAAGCCATCGAGGGGGCCACCGTATTCTGTAAAATGCGGGGCAACCCGTATGTTGAGGTCGTGCATTGGGTGCACCAGATCCTGAATAATCAGAACAGCGACATTCACATGATCGTCGCCCACTACAAGCTGGACACCGGCAAGATCGCCGCAGAGATCATAGCCGCGCTGGACAAACTCCCTCGGGGTGCAAGTTCTGTAAGTGACCTGTCGTCTCATCTTGAGGACGCGATGGAGCGCGCGTGGGTTTGGGGATCTTTGCTGTACTCTTCCAATCAGGTCCGTACTGGTCATATCATTCTCGGCATGCTTGAGACCCCCAGCCTCAAGAACATTCTGACCACTATTTCCCCGACCCTTGCCAGCATCAAATCCGACGATCTGGCCGATAATTTTCACAAGATCACGGATGGCTCTCCCGAGGATGCCATGCGCCCGCAAGATGGGTCCGTCACCGGTGGTGGTGCAGAACCCGGGGAGGCATCAGGTGCCCTGAAGCCTGGTCAAGATGGCGGCGAGGCGTTGGATCAGTTCTGTACAGACCTGACCGAACAGGCCCGTAACGGCGAAATCGACCCTATTGTTGGCCGTGACGAAGAAATTCGCCAGATCGTCGACGTATTGATGCGTCGCCGGCAGAACAACCCGATCCTGACCGGTGAAGCCGGTGTCGGTAAAACCGCCGTTGTCGAAGGGTTCGCGTTGCGCATTGCGCGCGGCGATGTTCCCCCTGCGCTGCGCGACGTCCGCCTTTTGGTGCTGGACGTGGGTCTGTTGCAGGCTGGTGCGTCCATGAAGGGCGAATTTGAAAACCGTCTGCGGTCCGTCATTGACGAGGTTCAGGCCAGCACAACGCCCATCGTCATGTTCGTCGATGAAACGCACACATTGGTCGGTGCAGGGGGTGCCGCAGGCACGGGCGACGCCGCCAACCTGCTGAAACCTGCACTGGCGCGCGGTACATTGCGCACCATCGGTGCCACAACATGGGCCGAGTACAAGAAATACATCGAAAAGGATCCGGCGCTGACCCGTCGTTTCCAGGTGGTTCACATCGAAGAGCCAGACATTCCAAAGGCTATCCTGATGATGCGCGGCATCGCGGGCATGTTGGAAAAGCACCACAAGGTGCAAGTGCTGGATGAAGGGATCGAAGCGGCTGTGACCCTGTCCGCCCGTTATATTCCTGCCCGCCAGTTGCCTGACAAATCCGTCAGCCTGCTTGACACTGCCTGTGCCCGCGTTGCGGTCAGCCAGCATGCTGTTCCTGCACAGGTCGACGATTCACAGCGCCGCATTGAATCGCTGAACACCGAACTTGATATCATCGGCCGTGACGAGACTGCCGGATATGATGTCGGTGAGCGTCGCACCAATATCGAAGCCGCAAAGGCCGAAGAAGAAGAACGCCTTGTCGGTCTCAACGCCAATTGGGAGGCCGAAAAGGCGCTGGTTTCCGAAATCATCGAATTGCGCGCCAAGCTGCGGGCAGCGGGCCAGCCCGTCGACGACACCCACACCCCAGAAGGTATCGCCGCTGACGAAGTCGCCGAAACCGAAGTGCCCGAAGACATGGCCATGTCGGACGAAGATCGCGATGCGATCATGACCGAGTTGAAGGCCAAGAATGCCGAACTGATCGCCCAACAAGGCGACAGCCCCCTGATCCTGCCCATCGTGGATCATCAGGCTGTTGCGTCTGTCGTGGGTGACTGGACGGGTATTCCCGTTGGCCGCATGGTCAAGGACGAGATCGAAGTCGTTCTGAAACTCGAAGAGCATCTCGCCAAACGCGTGATCGGCCAAGACCACGCGATGAAGATGATTGCCAAGCGCATCCAGACCAGCCGCGCCGGCCTTGATAACCCATCCAAACCGATCGGTGTGTTCATGCTCGCCGGGACGTCTGGTGTCGGCAAGACCGAAACCGCGCTCGCATTGGCCGAGGTTCTTTATGGTGGTGAGCAAAATGTGATCACCATCAACATGTCCGAATATCAAGAGGCACACACTGTGTCCTCGCTCAAAGGGGCCCCTCCGGGCTATGTCGGCTATGGTGAAGGTGGCGTTCTGACCGAAGCTGTGCGTCGCAAGCCCTATTCCGTCGTTCTGCTGGACGAAGTGGAAAAGGCGCATCCGGACGTGCACGAGATCTTTTTCCAGGTGTTTGACAAAGGCGTCATGGAAGACGGCGAAGGCCGCGTGATCGATTTCAAGAACACGTTGATCTTGCTGACATCGAACGCGGGCACCGATCTGATCATGGATATGTGCGCAGATCCCGAACTGATGCCAGACCCGGAAAGCATGGCCAAGGCCCTGCGCGAACCGCTGCTGAAAGTGTTCCCACCCGCCCTGTTGGGCCGGTTGGTCGCCATTCCGTACTATCCGCTCAGCCCGGACATGATCGCGCAGATCACCGTCTTGCAACTGAACCGCATCAAAAAGCGGGTCGAGGCGGCACATGGCGTTCCGTTCGAATATTCCCAAGGGGTCGTCGACGAGATCGTCAACCGCTGTCAGGAACTCGAAAGCGGCGGCCGCATGATCGACGCGATTGTCACAAACACGATGTTGCCAGACATTTCGGCGGAATTCCTACGCCGGATGATGGAAGGTGGCACCATAGACAAAGTGGCCATCGATACGGATGGCAACGAGTTTACCTACAGTTTTGAGTAGGAACGACCAATGATGTGCATCTGTTTGGATGCGCATCACGCAGGAGCCTGAAAAGGTCACAATCAAGAGGGCCAAGGCATTTAAATGATGCCTTGGCCAGACATTAGATAAGCAAGTTTAATTGGAGCACTGACATGGCAGCTGACGGAACAAAGCCAATGAACGCGAAGTTGAGCGTCAAATTTGATCAAGAGATGAAAACAGACACCAAGAAATGGCTGTATGCGGACAAAGAGTTGCTAAAGTTATTCCCGAAGCTGTTGACGTATTCCCAAAAAGTAGAATTGAACGACAAGAAATGGAACGACAGTAAACTCGCCAAGGCGATGGTTCCTCTTGTACGCGCAGAGCTTCAGATTTTTGCGAACCGGATATCTGACGTAAAGAAAATATCAGAAAAGGCGAAATCACCCAAAGAGAGAAACAAAGTTATCGACGCCATCAAGAAAGCGTTGAAAGACACAAATGCTGAGATATCCGAAAAATGTTCCACTGCACTTGATGAATTGGAATCAGGCAAAGGAGAAGCAAAAGCCGGGCTAGCATTGGGTAAGAAAGCAATGGCACAGATTGAAAAGCTGGACGTTGAATCTCTTTTCTCAAATGTTTTGGAAAACGGCATGGAAAATGCTCGGATAGTCGCAGATTACATCCAGGATGGAGACGAAGCGGAAACCAAGCGTGGAATGGGAATCTGCAACAAAGATATTATGGAGGACATAGCCTTTTTGAAAGGAGAGGGAAAACAGGCGCAGAACGTCGCCAGCTATCTTCTTTCTATGGGGAAAAAACTGAAAGGTCATGAAAATGGCCAACTGGCTGCTTTTGGCGCTCGTATCATGAAACAAGATGTTCAGCCCGAATTGGCAAAGCTAGATTCCGATATGACCAAACTGACGAAAGCGCTTTCGGATTTTTCAGATCAACTCAAGAAGGGGAAGATGACCGAGACAGCCGCCAAAGGTTGGAAAAGTGACTTCAAAAAAATGCTGCCGATGCAGAAAACGGCAGACAAAGCCGTTGCTGCCATGAAGTCACTGCAATCGGACTTCAAGAAGATTGAAAAGGACCTGAAATAGGCCTCAATGCCTATTGAACGGAGATAGAATGACAGACGGATCAGGCAAAACCAACGAAATGGCTGACGCAGTTGCGGCCGCGCCGAACGTGCCGTTGCGCGCCCGGTTGCGTGCTTTTCTAGAAACAGATCGTGTTGTGAACGGGATTATGACGTTGATCATTTTCAACGCCATAACCTTGGGCATCAGCACGTCTGAATGGGCACAGGACAACTTTGGTACTCTGCTAAGCATCATCGACAAGACCGTTCTGACCATCTTTGTCATCGAACTTTTGCTCAAACTCTATGCGTATGGTTTGAATTTTTTCCGCAACTCGTGGAACATCTTTGATCTGTTCGTCGTGTCTGTTGGCCTCTTGCCCCAAACGACGGCGCTGTCTGCCTTGCGCGGCTTGCGCGTCATTCGCGCCTTGCGGCTTCTGTCCGTTATTCCGCAGATGCGGGCAGTTGTTCAGGCGCTTTTGGATGCGTTGCCCGGAATGGGCGCCGTGATCGTCATGATTTCGATCGTGTTCTATGTCTTTGGCGTCATGGCCACCATCATGTACGGCGAGGCATTTGATGTATGGTTTGGCACGCTGGGCAGATCCCTGTATTCCCTGTTCCAGATCATGACCTTGGAATCCTGGTCCATGGGCATCGTCCGTCCGGTCATGGAAGTTTACCCGACGGCTTGGGCCTTTTTCGTTCCGTTCATTGTCATTACCAGCTTTTCGGTGCTCAACCTGTTCATCGGTTTGCTGGTCAACACCATGCAATCCGCAGTGGAAGACGAAACAGAGGCCGAATTCGAAAAACTGCGCACCCTCGTGCGCGAAGAGACCGACCAAGTCGATGCGCATGTCCTTGAACTAAGCGCACAGGTCAAAGCCCTAAGTGAAGAATTGCGCCAAGCGCGGGAAGGTGGCAGATGAGCGGCCAGAAGTTCATAGCGCGGAATCGCGCCCCACGGGTCCAGATCGAATATGATGTGGAGCTGTACGGCGCAGAGAAAAAGGTACAGTTGCCTTTTGTGATGGGCGTTATGTCTGATCTGGCCGGCAAGTCCGAAGTGCCCCAGCCCAAGATTGCCGACCGCAAGTTTCTGGAAATCGACGTCGATAATTTTGACGATCGCATGAAATCCATGGCACCCCGCGCTGCCTTCACCGTGCCCAACACGCTGACGGGCGAGGGCAATCTGGCTGTCGATCTGACATTTGCCAAAATGTCCGATTTCAGCCCTGCGGCCATCGCGCACAACGTCGACTCCCTCAAACCATTGCTGGATGCCCGCACACAGCTGAGCAATCTGATGACGTACATGGATGGCAAAGCCGGTGCAGAGGCCCTGATCGAAGAGATTTTAGGCAAGCCTGAGTTGTTGCAATCCCTGTCCAGCGGTGCCGGAATGGCCGCCGCAACCGAAGCGACCCTGGACGCACTGCGCACAGCCGCCCCTCCCGACGCCCCCGAAACCGACACCGCCGCAGATGTGCTGGCCGGAATCGAACGGGTCAAAACCGCGCCGGAAGAGGATGCAACGGCTGACGTGCTGGCAGGCATTGAAATCGTCGAAGATGCACCAGAAGAGGATGCAACTGCTGACGTGCTCGCAGGCATCGAAATCGTCGAAGATGCACCAGAAGAGGACGCAACCGCTGACGTCCTTGCAGGCATCGAAATCGTCGAGGATGCGCCGGAAGAGGACGCAACCGCTGACGTCCTCGCAGGAATCGAAATCGTCGAGGATGCGCCGGAGGAGGATGCAACGGCCGACGTCCTCGCAGGCATTGAAATTGTCGAGGATGCGCCGGAAGAAGACGCAACCGCTGACGTCCTCGCAGGCATCGAAATCGTCGAGGATGCGCCGGAAGAGGATGCAACTGCTGACGTCCTCGCAGGCATTGAAATTGTCGAGGAAGCGCCGGAAGAGGATGCAACGGCTGACGTTCTTGCAGGAATCGAAATCGTTGAAGACGCGCCGGAGGAGGATGCAACGGCCGACGTTCTTGCAGGCATTGAAACCGTCGAGGATGCGCCAGAAGAGGACGCAACTGCTGACGTCCTCGCAGGAATCGAAATCGTTGAGGATGCACCAGAAGAGGACGCAACTGCTGACGTCCTCGCAAGCATCGAAATTGTCGAGGATGCACCGGAAGAGGATGCAACCGCTGACGTGCTCGCAAGCATCGAAATCGTCGAGGACGCGCCAGAAGAAGACGCAACCGCTGACGTCCTCGCAGGCATTGAAATCGTCGAGGATGCGCCGGAAGAGGATGCAACTGCTGACGTCCTTGCAGGCATCGAAATCGTCGAGGACGCGCCGGAAGAGGATGCAACGGCTGACGTCCTCGTAGGCATTGAAATCGTTGAGGATGCACCGGAAGAGGACGCAACCGCTGACGTGCTCGCAAGCATCGAAATCGTCGAGGATGCGCCGGAAGAGGCCGACGAACTCGGCGATATCCTGGCGGGTCTCGATACGCCCGAGCCAGAGGTTGAAGAAGTTGACGAACTCGGCGACGTCCTCGCCGGGTTGGAAGCACCAGAGCCGGAAGAGGTCGACGAGCTGGGCGACATCCTGGCGGGTCTCGATACGCCAGAGCCAGAGGTTGAAGAAGTTGATGAACTTGGCGACGTCCTTGCCGGGTTGGAAGCACCAGAGCCAGAGCCGGAAGAGGTCGACGAGCTGGGCGACATTCTAGCCGGTCTCGATACGCCAGAGCCAGAGGTTGAAGAAGTTGATGAACTCGGCGACGTCCTTGCCGGGTTGGAAGCCCCCGCACCAGAGCCGGAAGAGGCCGACGAACTGGGCGATATCCTCGCGGGTCTCGATACCCCCACGCCAGAGGCGGCCACAGACGATGACGATTTGAACGATATCCTCGCAGGCCTTGATACGCCTGCCCCTGATGCGGACGGGGGGGGTGACCTTGATGATATCCTCGGCGGCTTGGACGCGCCCGAACCTGCAGAGGCGGCTGAGGACTCGTTGGATGACATCCTTGGCGGTCTGGATACCGCCGAAGAGGACGCAAGCGCGGACGACGACCTTGATGATATATTGGCCGGGTTAGACACGCCTGACACGCCACCAGAGGACGACATGGATGCGTTGCTCGCTGGGCTGGACACGCCCGAACCCGCGCCAAGCGGTGATGACGATTTGGATGATATCCTTGCCGGGCTTGACGACGACACACCGACCGAAGATGCGCCCCCCGCCGATGATGATATGGATGCGCTGCTGGCGGGTCTGGATGATGACACACCAGAAGAGAGTGAAACCATGGCCGCAGACACGACCAATGCGCCGGACACCGGACCGACCCAATCGCCCTTTGGGACCGTCAGCGTACCGCGCCCCAGCCGCGATGTTCTGAACCGCAAGAAATTCCGTATGGCCGTCTTTGGCGACTTTACGGGCCGTGCGGCGCGCGGGCTGATGGAAACGGGTGAGGGGCTGGCCAATCGCAAACCCATTCCGCTGGACGTTGATACCATTGACGAGATTATCGAAGGGTTCGGCACCACGCTGGTTCTGCCCATCGGCGAGGGCGGCACAGGCGTCGAAATAAAGCTGAAAGAGATGGATGATCTGCATCCGGACGAGCTTTATGACAATGTAGAACTGTTTGAGGCGATATCGGGTGTACGCCAGCAACTGGGCGTCGGATCGATGGCCGACAAGGCGGTCGAGCGGCTGAAATCATGGTCCGAAACCTATGCCACGCCGATCAAGCTGCCCAAACGCTCGGCGGGCTCGTCGATGCCGACGAACATGAAGCTGACCGACTTTCAGGCTCTGATTGGCGACACACGCGGCACCTTGACCCAAGCGGGTCCGGCTGACGCGCTGATTGCCCAGATCATCGGCCCTCATGTCGTGAAGGCCCCTGATGCAGGTGCGGCCGCGATGAAGACGGCAGTGGATGAAGCGTTGAGTTCAGCGATGAACCTGATCCTGCACCACCCGGAATTTCAGGCCATAGAATCGCAGTGGCGGTCGCTTGATCTTTTGGCGCGGCGCATCGAAACAGACTCTAAACTGGAAATTGTGCTCTACGATGTCTCTGCAGAGGAATTGGCCGCAGATCTCGCTGCCCAAGAGGATCTGTCGGAAAGCGGCTTGTTCAAGCTGGTCACCGATGTAATGGATCCCGAAGAAGGGGCAGGCGGGTTTTCCGCGTTGTTCGGCCTTTACACCTTTGAAGAAACGCCGCCCCATGCGGAACTGCTGGCCCGGATCGGGCAGGTCGGTTTGCATGTCGATGCCCCGTTCTTTTCCGCCATGGCCCCCAACTATCTGGACGTCGCAACCGAAGACCGCCACCCGCTGGTGGCCAAGACGTGGGACACCCTGCGCCAGACTCCCGAGGCGGCCTATGTCGCCCTTGCCTCGCCCCGGTTCCTGCTGCGCCAACCCTATGGTGCGAAATCCGATCCCGTCTATGCGTTCGAGTTCGAAGAGTTCTCGCCGCGTGAAGGCCTGAAAGGCATGTTGTGGGCCAACCCCGTCATTCTGATCGCCATCCTGCTGGCTGGTACCTACAAAAAAGACGGCAAGGCAATGGATCTTGGGTCGATGATGGCGCTCGGAGATCTGCCGTTCTTTTATGTGAATGACCGCTACGGCGATCAGGTCGCGCTGCCGTGTACAGAACGAAACCTGACAAGTGACCCGGCACAAGCTACACTAGGTCGTGGATACATGCCGGTTTTGTGGATCAAAGGGCGCAACGAAATCCGCCTTGGGTCGTTCCGTTCGCTGGGCGGGGCCACGATTGCAGGCCCGTGGGAGGCAAACGTGCCTGCGCCGCGCAAAGGGCCGAAGTCGGCCAATTTGGAAGTCACACTGCAGGCCGGTGGCGACAACGATGCCGCGGCGGACGAAGATACATCGCTTGACGATCTCCTCGCAGGGCTTGAGGATGATACGTCGACAGACGGGGATGACGGAGACACGTCCCTTGATGATCTGCTGGCTGGTTTCGACGACGATACCGACGGCTCGGACGATGACGAAATGGATCCTGACCTTGCTGCCTTGTTGGAGGGCCTTTAAATGAACGCAATGAACGGAACACCAAGTGACGGCCCAGGCGACGGGGACGAGCCCTCAATCATTTTATTGGGGATCGAACGACGCAGTTATTACCTGTACAAGGGTGATGATCATTTAAACCAGGTGTTACTGGCGGATGGGGAATTTCCTAAACCCATCCTATGTATGAATTTCGACTCTATTTTTGACGCAAGACGGTTCATGGGCGAAGGGTTTTCATTAGCATCCTGTTGGGCAATCCACCCAGAGATCGTCGCTCGTTTGCGGACTGACAATTGTTTAATCGAATCGGATGAATAAGGCCCATTTAGGGGCCAAGGAGAATTGATATGGCAGATAGCGATCTTGAGCTTGAGAACCGCATGGTCTGGATGGAAGGATCATACTCCTCCAAACCAGTAAACCTGAAGAATGCCCGCGTGATCGAAGCGCTCAGCACGTTGACGGAAACGACGATAGAATTTTTGTCGAGCGACGAAGCATTGGACCTGCAGGATATTCTTGGCTCAGAAATTACACTGGGGCAAAAGGACAAGGACGAAGAAGATCGATATTTCACAGGCATCTGTGTCGGTGTCGATTACGTCGGTTTGTACCAGGGCATGTCCCATTTCGTAGCCGACGTACGCCCTTGGCTGTGGTTCCTGACACGCACGCTGGAAAACCGGATTTTTCAGGAACTGACTGTTCTTGAGATTATTCAGGAAGTAATGGACCCTTATGGGTTCTGGTCAGACGTGAAAAAGGAAACGACCGGGGACTATAAAAAGCGGGAGTATTGCGTTCAGTATCACGAAAGCGACTTCGACTTCATCTCGCGACTGATGGAAGAAGAGGGGATTTACTACTACTTCTCGCAAGACGCCAAAAAACTCAAAATGGTGCTTGCTGACAGCATCAGCGCCCACAAACCAACGCCAAAGTTCAGCAAGATCGAGTTCGCCTTTAAAGAGGCCGGCGAGTATCGCAAAAACACCGATCACATCTTTGATTGGAGCGAGACGACTGGTGTGACCAGCGCCAAAGTCACCATGGACGACTATGATTTCGACAAGCCCAAGAACGACCTGAAAAAGGTCAAACAGATGCCGCAGGGCGATCACAGCAGAAAGAGCAAGTTCGAACACTATCTCTATCCCGGTCACAATCGGACCGCAGGCGTCGAAGACAGTTTCGTAAAAGTTCGGATGGAAGCCGAGGCGGTGCGTCACAAACTGTCACGCGGTGCCGGGAACGTACGCAATTTGGGTGTTGGTCAAACATTCAAGTTGCAGGATCACCCCCGCACCACGAACAACATCGAATATCTGGTCACGCGCGCCGTACACCATTTGCAGATCGAAACGGATTACGAAGACGCTGAAACCAAGACGCCTTTGTTCGACAGCACCTTGCCCGTCGACGAAGACAACTCAGATACCTATCGCATTGTGTTTGATGTGATCCCCAAGAGCGCAAGATATCGCGCGCCGCAGATCACCCCTTGGCCTCGTTCAATGGGTCTGCAAACCGCAGTTGTCACCGGCAAAAGCGGCGAAGAAATATATACCGACGAGTATGGCCGGATCAAAGTGCAGTTCCACTGGGATCGTTTGGGCAAAGCCGACGAAAAAACCACCTGCTGGGTCCGCTGCGTCATGCCATGGACCGGCAAGAATTGGGGTATGATTTCAATCCCACGCGTCGGCCAAGAGGTGGTCATTCAATTCGAAGAGGGCGACCCGGATCGTCCGATTTGTACAGGCATGCTATATAACGCCGATAACAAACCGCCCTATGCATTGGACGCCAACAAGACGCAGACTGGCATCAAATCCCGCTCCACCAAGGAAGGGGCCGCGTCCAATTTCAACGAATTCCTGTTCGAAGACAAAAAGGATGCGGAGTTCGTCCGACTGCAGTCCGAAAAGGACTATACAGAGATCATCAAGAACAATGCCACCATTACGATTGGTCTGGAAAAGAAGGACGACGGTGACCTGACCCAGACGATCCATCGCAACAAAACCGAAACGCTCAAGACCGGCGATCACGTCTTTAAGGTGGAAAAGGGCAACCAAGAGATCTTTGTCAAAACAGATCACAAGGAAACCATCGAAGGTAAGTCGGAACAGACAATCACCGGCAACCATACACAGACGGTCAAGACCGGGAACTATACCCAAACGATCAAAACCGGCAACGTGACCCGCGAAGTGAAGACCGGCAATGAAAAGCACACAATCAAGACAGGCAACTACACCCTGGATACGTCTTTGGGCAAAGTCACCGTAACAGCCATGCAGGAAATCATGCTGAAGGTCGGTGGAAACTCGATCAAAATCGACCAGTCCGGCATCACGATCAAAGGCATTATGGTCAATATCCAGGGGACGGCCACTGCCGATATCAAGTCCCCGCTTACCACCGTCAAAGCGGATGCGGTTCTTACCCTGTCCGGTGGCGTGACAATGATCAATTGAGGCCTTGAATGACCAAACGTTTCGAAAACCTCAAAAAAGTGCCCGAACAACCCGCAGCGCGGTTGCTGGCCGCGGCCAATGCCAAGCTTGAAACCAAGTTGTCATTGCCCGCCTCTGCATCGGTAAAAGCCGTGCTGGAGGAATTGGAAAAGGTAGATGCGCATATCGACATACTGCGCTTGCTATCGGTGTCATTGCCGCCGCGTGAATGCGTCTGGTGGGCCTGTATCGCGGGCCGTGACATCATCGAACCTGACGAAAAAAGCATGTGCCTGACGTCCGCAGAAGCGTGGGTATTCGACCCTTCGGTCGAAAATCGTGAACGTTTGCGGCTGGTTCTGGAAAACGAATCAACCGGTGACGAGGCTGCGCCCTGTGCGACGGCTGCGTATTATGCCCCTGGCAACCTTGGCGAAGGTGACATGGCCGAAATACCCGCCCCGATTGGGGTGGTGTCTGCCTGCTGCTTTGGGATGAACCTAAAAACCCTAAAAGTCGGTCCAAATCCGGATCGATGCTTCCAAGTTACGATTGACCGGGCGCTGGACATTGCACGAGGGGGCAATGGCAAGATAGAGTTGGCAGAAGAGACAGACGATGCCACCGATAAAACAACAGAAGGAACAGCCTGATGCCGGGTCCTCCCCAAGCACGACTTGCTGATATGCATACCGGGCCCTGCACCATGGGCGCGCCTTTGCCGATCATGCCACCCTGCTGCCCAACCGTTTTGGTATGTAAGATGCCGGCCGCGCGTGTGACGGACTTGTGTCTGGGTATGATCGCGCCGCCTGCCGCGAACTTTCCGCCCCATCCAATCGCAAAAGGGTCCACGACCGTGTTGATCGGCAAAATGCCAGCCGCACGCATCGGGGACTTGTGTGGCCTTGGTGGTGCCATTATCGCGGGTGCACCGACGGTACTCACAGGCGGCTAAATAAGAATGGCGATTACTCTACGCTTCCAGTCTACCGGCAGCATTCCGGGCAATGGCGACCCCATTTCTATGCACGGCCCAAGTTTGACGCTTGGCCGTGGCAACGAGAATGACGTCGTCTTGCCGGATCCCAACCGTGAACTTTCAAAACGGCACTGCGCCATCGAAGATCACAATGGGAATGTAATTGTTGTCGATTTTTCGACAAACGGCACCTTTTTGAATTATGGCAAGCTGGCGCTTGGCACCACGCCCACACCGCTGAACGATGGCGACATCATTTCAGTTGGCCCCTACGAGATTTTGGTCAGCATTACCTCTGAAGCCGCTGCCGATTTCCTGCCTGATCCAATGGCTGAAGGCCCGATTTCGCATGGTATGGCCAGCAACGCGCCCAGCAATGCGGATCTGCTTGATGCGCCCGGCGACGGCGGCGACTTTCTTGACGATTTGCTAGTTGGCCGTGGCGCGCCCACTGGCCCCGGCGGCATGGTTCGCGAAGAGGTTGGCGATGACGGCTTGCTGCCCCCTTTGGGGGAAGACGATGATCTGATGGCACCCGCCCCGGACCCCTATGCGGGGCAGGGCGGCAGCGCGGGCATGCACAATTCCGCAGCCAGTGATCATTTTTCGATGCCCAGCCATGCGGCATCATCCTCTGGTTCAGCGATCCCAGACGATTGGGATGATGATTTCCTGTCCCCGACACCACGGGCGGCCACTGCCATCCCGGCAGATCCGTTTGCCGCACCGATGCAGCCCGCACCGCCCCAAACTGCGGCACCAATTCCCGCGCCTGCCGCGCGCGCGCATGTCGCACCATCGCCCATGCCCGTTTCGCCCGCGCCGATGCAACCACCACCGCCACAGCCACAGGCCGCACCCCCTGCCGCCATGATGGGCGGACCCGACGTGTCCGCGCGCGCCTTTCTGACCCAGCTGGGTGCCGGAGATGTCAAAGTCACCGATCAGGAACTGCCCGAAACAATGAGCCGCCTTGGCTCTGTTCTGCGCACCATGATCGAGGGGCTGCGCGAAATCCTGATGACCCGCCAGTCGATAAAGTCAGAGTTTCGCATCGAACAGACCATGATCCAGATGGGCGGCAACAACCCGTTGAAATTCTCGATCAGCCCGGATCAGGCGATCGAGGCGATGGTTCTGCCCACCGCCCGCGGCTATCTTGAAGCGAATGAGGCGACGAACGAGGCCCTCAAAGACATCAAGGCGCACGAAGTTGCCATGCTGACGGGTATGGAAGCCGCACTAAAAGGAATTCTCAAAAAACTCGACCCCGCTGTACTTGAAGAAAAGATCGGCGCGGACAAGAGTATGAGTGGCATGCTGAAAAGTCGCAAAGCGCGTTATTGGGAAATCTACGAAAGCATGTATACAGAGATTTCAGATCAGGCTGAAAACGACTTCCAAGAGCTGTTCGCCAAGGAATTCGCCCGCGCCTATCAAGAACAATTGGACAAGTTGAAATGAACAACTGCGATAGATTGAGAGGCACCTGATGTCTTGGGACAGCAAGGTGTTGTGGACAGAGGGGCTGTTTCTGCAACCCCACCACTTCCAGCAGGCCGACCGTTACACTGAAAGTTTGGTGGCAGGTCTGGCACGTCGGGTGTCGCCTTATGTCTGGGGTGTCAACAAACTTGAAATCGACGAAGAAGTTTTGAAGTTTGGCCAATTCGCTATCACATCATGTTCGGGCCTGACGCCCGACGGCACCGTCTTTCGTGTGCCCGCCGCCGAAGATCATCCACCCGCCTTGGATGTTCCCGAGGGCATCAAGGATTGCATCGTTTACCTGACTGTCCCGCAACGCCGCCAAGGCGCGCTTGAGGTTGATATGACCGGTGCGGAATTGTCCGCCGCCCGCATGCGCCCCGGTGAATTGGAAGTTACTGACGTCACCTCGTCCGGCAAAAAGGCTGTGACCATGGGTGTCGGCAAACTGCGCCTGCAGTTTGCATTGGCTGTTGACGATATGGCCGACCGGCTGTGCATCCCCATCGCCAAGATCATCGAGGTCAAGCCCGACAAGGAAGTGTTGCTGGACAAGGGGTTCATCCCCTCGTGCCTTGATATTCAGGCTGCGGCCCCGTTGAATGGGTTTGCCCGCGAACTTGACGGATTGCTGAACCACAGGAAAACCGCGCTGTCTGGCCGTTTATCCGAAGGGGGCAGCACCAAAGGTGTGGCCGAGATTTCCGATTTCCTGCTGTTGATGTCCGTGAACAAAATGCAGCCGCTGATTCAGCATCTGGTCAAAATCGAAAACGTGCATCCCGAAGCGTTCTATCGCACCTGCATTACGTTGGCCGGTGAATTGTCGACATTCATGGCCGCCGACAAGGCCGCGCCAGAATTTCCGGCCTATGCCCATGACAATCTGACAAATACGTTCAAACCGGTGATCCGCACCCTGCGCCAGTACCTTAGCTCAGTTCTGGAACAGACTGCGATTTCGATCCCACTGGATCCGCGCAAATACGGCATCAGCGTTGGTATCATTGCCGACCGCAAACTGTTGTCCAACGCCGGGTTCGTGTTGGCAGTTCAGGCAGATATACCTGCCGAAAACGTACGTCGACATTTCCAGAACCAAGCCAAGATTGGCCCGGTCGAGGAAATCCGCCAGTTGGTCAACTCGGCCCTGCCGGGGATCCCGCTGCGCCCATTGCCAGTGGCACCACGCCAGATTCCGTACCATGCCGGGGTCGTATATTTTGAGTTGGATGGCGACAGCGCCCATTGGGGCAAAATGTCGACATCTGGCGGAATTGCAGTACATGTTTCCGGGGAATTCCCCGGCCTGAAGATGGAATTGTGGGCCATCAGGCAGGGTTAAAAAACTTTTAGACGGGGAAAATTACGGATGTCCGATAACGACCCATTTGCAGAACCGGATGATGCCGACCGGACGATCATCAGGCCGAACCCCGGTGGGCGTCGCGATATGGCACCCAAACCTGCTGCTGCGCCCAGCCCGAATTTCGATTCGAGCCCCGCACGACCCGCACCAGCCGCATACCCCCCTCAGGGTGGTGGCGGTGCAGCGCAGCCAATGGGAATCCCGCAGTCGCAAGCCCCCGAATCCAGCGCAACGGAGCCCAGTGTCGAACAGGGCATGACCGGTATGAACCGGATCAACGCCGCCGCTGCGACCCTGTTTTCCTTAGTGTCGCGTATCCGCAACCGTGCCCAGCACATGGATCCCGAAAAACTGCGCCGTTCGGTCGTTGCCGAAGTGCGCGAATTTGAAAACCGCGCATTGCAACATGGCGTCGACGCGCAGGACGTGAAAATCGCCCGCTATGCGATTTGCGCCACGCTGGACGATGTCGTTCTGAATACCCCTTGGGGCAGTGAATCGATCTGGGCACAGCAATCCATGGTCGGTACCTTCCACAAGGAAACCGTGGGCGGTGACCGCTTTTTCGACCTGCTTGCCCGGCTCGAAAAAGAAGCTGCAAATAATATCGACCTGCTGGAGTTTTTGTATATGTGCCTCTCCCTCGGGTTCGAGGGACGTTTGCGTGTCGAACAGCATGGCACCGACAAGCACCTGCAAATCCGCGCTGGCTTGGCCCGCATTATCCGCGCCCAACGCGGCCTCATGGAAAAGGATTTGTCCCCCCATTGGAAGGGCGAAGACAAACCGCACAAGGTTCTGTCGATCTGGAAACCATTGTGGATCACCACTGCAACAGTCGCCCTGATGATGATGGCTGTCTTTTTGACACTCAGCTGGGTGCTGAACCGCTCAACCGACCGGGTTTTGGGCCAGCTTTCGGTCCTTGATTCCGGGACTGTGGCCGAATTGATGCGCCGTGCACCCCCACCACCTCCTCCTCCGCCACCACCTGTGGCGCAAATGAACCGCGTGATCGGATTTCTTGAGGGGGAAATTGAAACTGGCATCGTCGAAGTGTTCCAGGATCAGCAAACCATCACTGTGCGCCTTGCAGGCTCAGGCATGTTCGGTTCTGGATCGGATGCATTGGAACCTGATTTCCACGACCCCTTGTCCAAAGTCGCCGACGCTCTGAACGACACAGCCGGTCCAATTATTGTTGTTGGTCACTCGGACAACGTGCCGATCAGATCATCACGTTTCCCCTCTAACCAAAGCCTGTCGCTCGCGCGCGCAGAGGCCGTAATGCGCAAGCTGGCGGATCTCATTGCAGAAAGTGACCGACTGACAGCCGAAGGCGTAGCCGACAAAGATCCCATTGCCGACAACGCAACACGGGATGGTCGGGCCAAGAACCGCCGCATTGAAATCGTTCTTGTGAGAGAGGACGCCACATGATCATCCAAAAAATTCGCAACCTGGGGCCAGGTATTTCGATCACGATCTTTGTGGCGCTTGCTTTGTGCATCTTGGTCTGGTTCGCCGGACCGTTCCTTGCATTTGGTGATAGCCAGCCGTTTGCCAGCGCCCTTTCGCGCTTGATCACCCTTGCGGTCATTCTGCTGCTGTCCTTGACCACGATCCTTTTGATCATCCTGCGCCGTTCCAAACGCGAAAAACAGATGGAAGAAGACATCGTCGATTCCGTCGATGACGATTCAGGTGAAGAAGACGAGCTTGTCAAAGCTGAAATGAGCGAGCTCAAAGGCAAGATGCGCGAAGCGTTGACGGCCCTGCGCAAGACCAAAAAGGGGCGGCGTTCTCTTTATGAGCTGCCTTGGTACGTCATCATCGGCCCCCCCGGTGCGGGCAAAACGACGGCGCTGGTCAATTCAGGCCTGAATTTTCCACTCGCCAAAAGCACAGGCTCCGCCAGCATCGGCGGCGTCGGCGGCACGCGCAACTGCGACTGGTGGTTTACCAATGACGCTGTTCTGATCGACACCGCAGGCCGCTACACCACACAAGACAGCGGCGAATCCGAGGATAACGCCGGTTGGCTTGGTTTCCTCAAAATGCTGAAGAAAAACCGCAAGCGTCAGCCAATCAACGGCGCGATTGTGGCTGTGTCCCTGTCTGATCTGTCCCTTCAGGACGAAGCATCGCAAAAAAGTCACGCGGCCGCGATCCGCCGTCGCTTGCACGAGTTGCGCGAAAAACTGGGGGTCAGGTTCCCGGTTTATATCCTGTTCACCAAGTCCGATCTGATCGCAGGGTTTACCGAATTCTTTGACAACATGGGCAAGGAAGAGCGCGAACAGGTCTGGGGTTTCACCCTGCCGCTGCCGAAAAAGACCAAGGC
>Ga0115562_1000162_pt1 | contig 49222 bp, 51 predicted proteins | sample COGITO_mtgs_1105_6_FD_87200 | JGI IMG/M metagenome (GOLD analysis project Ga0115562, IMG submission 87200) | Pelagic marine microbial communities from North Sea - COGITO_mtgs_110516 | ecosystem: Environmental > Aquatic > Marine > Epipelagic | place: Germany:Helgoland, sampling site Kabeltonne...
AAATGCTGGGCGCGGCGCTGGACTTTCTGGGCGACCTCGGGGCCAGCCACATCGTCAACAAACACCTCAACCTGCGGCTTTAACGGTTCAGACCCTGCGACCAGCTTACCAACGGCGGACGACCCCCACATGAGGCCACCCTGCTCTGTAAAGTCTATCTCGGTATCGGGCGCGTTGTAAAAACGGTCTGCGCGCAGATGGAAATGGGGGGCCAGCGCCTGCAAGGCCGCTGTCTTGATCGTCTTGGCCTCGGATGCGCCAGCACCTTTGTCCTGAGAAAACCGGAATCCGTCCAACTTGCCGACGAACTCGCCTTCGACAGTCACTTCGCCTTGATCATTTACTTCGGCCACCATGGCCTCCTTCTGGCCCAGTCGGCGCAGCAATACACTTGTGCGCCGATCTACAAATCTTTGAGTCAGCTTCTCATGAAGAGCATCTGACAAGCGGTCTTCTACATGGCGCGTCTCGCTGCGCCAATGGTCTATATCATCGACCCACCCCTTACGCTGGGCGACATAGGTCCATGTGCGGATAAACGCCAGCCGTTTGCTGATCGCGTCTATGTCACCATCACTGCGGTCGATCCGCTTGATCTGGCGCGCCATCCAATCGTTGGGTATGCTACCACGTTCATGCAGATATCGAAATATGATGTCTAACAGGTTGGAATGTTCCTGATGGCTGATACCGCGAAAGTCCGGTACGCGGCAGACATCCCACAGCAGTTTGACCGACGGCCCGTCTGTGCAACGCGCGGTGACTTCGGCGCTTTCGGACAAGGACTTCAGCGCCATCAAATCGTCAGCCTCACGCGCGCGGACCAGTACTTCGTGATCCGGCGGGGCCTCTAGGCTGCGCACAAGCGCGCCGATGGTTCCAAATTGCAGCGCATGATTGCGCCATTGCAGTTTTTGCAGCGGGGTAAAGCGGTGATCCATGATCGCTTGCGCCGTGCCGTCGTCCAGCGGGCGTACATCACCCGTCACCCCGAATGTGCCATCCTTTTGGCCACGCCCTGCCCTGCCCGCAATTTGCGCCAGTTCGTTGGGGGCCAGCGGGCGCATGCGCCGTCCGTCGAATTTCGACAGTGACGAAAACGCCACGTGATCAATATCAAGGTTCAGCCCCATGCCGATAGCGTCTGTGGCGACCAGAAAATCGACCTCGCCGTTCTGGTACATATCGACTTGGGCGTTGCGGGTGCGCGGCGAAAGCGCCCCCATCACCACAGCCGACCCACCCTTTTGGCGTTTTATCAGTTCGGCAATGGCATAGACGTTATCAACCGAAAACCCCACGATCGCAGTGCGCGGGCGCATGCGCGAAACCTTCTTTTGGCCCGAATAAACCAGCTGCGACATGCGTTCGCGACGCACGTATTGCACGCCGGGCACCAGCGCGCTGATTGGGCCGCGCATCGTGTCCGCCCCCAGAAAAAGCGTTTCATGCAGGCCCCGCGCGCGCAGCAGGCGGTCGGTAAACACATGGCCGCGTTCCGGATCAGCGCAGAGCTGGATTTCGTCTATGGCCAGAAAATCGACGCCCATGCCTTCGGGCATCGCCTCGACGGTGCAAACCCAATATTGCGTGCGCGGCGGCACGATCCGTTCCTCGCCCGTCACAAGGGCGACAACCGAAGGACCGCGTACAGCGACGATCCGGTCATAAACCTCGCGCGCCAGCAGGCGCAGCGGCAGGCCGATCACCCCAGTGCGGTGACCCAGCATCCGTTCAATGGCATAGGTTGTTTTGCCTGTATTGGTGGGGCCAAGAACAGCCACCACCCGCGCGTCCCCAGACGACATGGGCTATCCCCCTGCTTGACCTTGTGCCTCAGAGCTCGCGGCCAATGCCTTTGGATTTGAGCTGCTCAAGCGCCTTGCTGGCGTTTTCATGGTTGGGATGCAAGTCGAGAACTTGACCAAAGGCCTGTTCGGCGCGCCGATAGTCCCCAAATTCCTGCAACATCACCCCAAGTCCAAAGACGGCATTGTAGTTTTCAGGGTTCAAAATGAGCGCGCGCTGCAAATCATCCAGCGCCGGACCATACAGACCCTTCATGTAATATGCCGTGGCGCGGGCGTGCCAGCCTTCGGCAAAGTCGGGGGCGTGGTCAGTTACTGCCGTCAGGTGTTCGATGGCGACGTCGATCTGTTCTTGTTCCAATGCCTCACGGCCACGGCGCAACAGCATATCCAGAGATGTTGAACCGGATTTTGCCCACTCCCGCTCTATCTCTCGACTGAGGCGGGTGGCCTCGGCCGGGGGGGCCGCACGCAGTGCGTTCATCATCTCGTCAAGCGATGATTGTGCCAGCGCGGGTGTAGAATTACCTACCGTCAGTAAAAGTGCCGTGACGACAGGGTAGAGTTTAGTCAGATGTGTGCCCATAACAACGAATGTAACAGGCCGCGCGTCAAATTCCAGAGACGCCGACGTGCCACAGTCAAAAAGGCGATCAAAGATGAGTGACACCGTGAACGAAGCCGTTGTTGTGCTGAATGAAAAACTCAGCGGTGCTGATTTTTCAGGCACAGCGAAATTTGCCATCGACGGCGAAGGCGCTGTCATGATGGACAGCACAGGCGCACGCGCAGGTGATGATCCGGCAGACGTGACCCTGACGGCCGATGTTGATACGTTCAAAGCAATCCTTGCGGGCGACACCAACCCGACCTCTGCCTTTATGACGGGCAAACTAAAGGTTGATGGCGACATGGGCATGGCCATGAAACTGGCGTCCGTCCTCGCCTGATGTCGCTCGCGGCTGCCCCTCTGTATACGGACATAAGTCCCGCGCCACTGGTCGGGGCAGCCTATTGGACCCATGCAAAGGACGGTGTGCGCCTTCGACTCGGCGTGTTCCGCCCTGAAAACGCAAAGGGCACGATCCTGGTTTTCCCAGGACGTACGGAATACGTCGAAAAATATGCCCCGGCAGCGGGCGAGTTCGCAAAACGCGGATTTGCCACCGCAGTCATCGACTGGCGCGGCCAAGGGTTGGCCGATCGGCTGCTCGATGATTTCCGCGTCGGGCATGTAGGTGTCTTTGCCGATTACCAAAAAGACGTGGATGCGATGGTTGCCGCTGCACATGCGCTGAACCTGCCGAAACCGTTTTTCGTGCAGGGTCATTCGATGGGCGGCTGCATCGGATTGCGGTCGCTCTATGAAGGGCTGGATGTGGCTGCCGCCTCTTTTACATCACCGATGTGGGGGATTCGGATCGCACCGCACCTGCGGCCCGTCGCATGGGCGCTGGGAACTGTCATGCCAGTGCTGGGCCAAGGGCACCGCCTGCCCCCGGGCAGAGTGCACGATTCATACGTGCTGTTCGCACCATTCGACGACAATCTTCTGACCACAGACGCGGACATGTACGAGATGATGCGCGCACAGCTTCGGGCACATCCCGAACTGGAACTGGGCGGGCCAAGTTTTGTGTGGTTACGCGAGGCGCTGGCCGAAACGCTGGCTTTGTCGCGCATGCCAGCCCCCCCAGTGCAGGCGGACGCATTTCTGGGCACACGTGAACGTATCGTGCACGTCGGACGGATCGAGGCGCGCATGCGCAACTGGCCCGGCGGCGATTTGCACCTGATCGAAGGCGGCGAACACGAAGTTCTGATGGAAACACCGCAAGCCCGCGCAATGATCCTTGATCGTATCGCAGAACGGTTCAGCGCCGCCGCCTGAGACTGGCACAGCGCACACACCATGCTAAGTCTGTGGGCATGAACGCACTGACTTTTACACCGTCCGGGATCTACTGCCCTGCAGGCGACTTTTACATCGACCCATGGCGGCCCGTGGCGCGTGCGCTGATCACCCATGGACATGCGGATCACGCGCGGTCCGGCATGGGCGCATACCTTGCCACTGACATTGCGGCCCCTGTCATGCGTTACCGATTGGGCGATATCCCGTTGGACACGATCCGCTATGGCGAAACGCGCCAGATTGGCGGCGCAACTGTATCGTTTCACCCCGCAGGTCACGTGCCCGGATCAGCCCAGATCAGGGTCGAGGTTGCCGGTGAAGTCTGGGTGGCGTCGGGCGACTACAAGGTGGTTGATGATGCGCTCTCGACCGCTTTTGAACCCGTGCGCTGCCATCATTTCATCACCGAAAGCACCTTTGGCCTGCCCGTGTTCCGATGGCAGGACCAATCCGACGTCGCGCGCCAGATCAACGATTGGTGGTCCGGGTGCGCTGCCGCCGGCAAGACCGCGTTTCTGGGCTGTTACGCATTGGGCAAGGCGCAGCGATTGTTGACCCTACTGAACCCCGACATCGGCCCGATATTGACGCATACCGCAATCGAAAACACAAACGCTGTGCTGCGCAACCAAGGCATCCGCTTGCCCCACACAGTGCATGCAGGCCCGTCGCTGACCCCCAAAGATCACCCCGGCGCATTGGTGTTGGCACCGCCCTCTGCGCTTGACTCCGCTTGGGCGCGCAAATTCGGAGCGTTCGAAACCGGATTTGCCAGCGGCTGGATGGCGATCCGTGGCATTCGGCGGCGGCGATCCGGGGACCGTGGGTTTGTGATCTCGGATCATGCGGACTGGGCCGGACTGTTGGACGCAATCACACAAACGGGCGCGGAAAACATATATGTCACCCATGGTTACACCGACATATTTGCGCGTTACCTGAACCAATCTGGTTGGAACGCTCAGGTCGTCCCAACCGAATTTGGCGGCGACATGGCCGAGGATGCGGCATGAAATCCTTTGCCGCCCTGTTCAACGCCATCGATCAATCAACCAAGACGACGGTCAAGGTTGCAGCCCTTGCCGACTACTTCGCCACGGCCCCCGAAACCGACCGTATCTGGACCATCGCCATCTTCTCGGGCCGTCGCCCCAAACGGGCCGTCACCACGACGCGCCTGCGCGAATGGGGGGCCGAGGTTGCAGGCATTCCGCTCTGGTTGTTTGAAGAGTCCTATCCCATCGTCGGTGATCTAGCAGAGACCATTGCGCTGGTCCTTCCTCAACCAACGTCGGATACCGACTATGGTTTATCGCATTGGGTCAATATCTTAAGGACGCTTTCTGATGTGGATGAAGCGGCAGGCAAGATCACCGTGTTACAGGCGTGGGACACGTTGGATACCACGCAACGCTTCTTGTTCAACAAGCTGTTAACGGGTGGATTTCGTATCGGGATCAGTCAAAAACTGATGACACGCGCCCTGGCCCGAGCGACAGGGCGGGACGAGGCGGAAATGGCGCATCGCCTTATGGGCAACTGGGATCCGGCAACCACCACATGGACCAGCCTGATCGAAGCAGATGACCCAACCGCCAACGCCTCGCGACCCTATCCGTTTTATTTAGCCTATGGATTGGACAACGACGTCGAAAATCTTGGCAATCCAATGGATTGGCAGGCAGAGTGGAAGTGGGATGGCATCCGTGGTCAACTGATCCTGCGCGACGGCGGCCACTATGTCTGGTCCCGGGGCGAAGAGTTGATGACAGACCGGTTTCCCGAACTGGCCCGCGCGCGCGACTTCATCCCGGATGGCACGGTTCTGGACGGCGAATTGCTGGTTTGGGGTGACGAAGGTCCGCAGTCTTTCAACATGCTACAACAACGGATCGGGCGCAAAACCGTCCCGAAAAAGCTGTTGGCACAGGCCCCCGTGGTTCTCTACGCCTATGATCTGCTGGAATGGCAGGGTGTCGATATTCGACAACTCCCGCTTTCGCATCGCCGTGCAATACTTGAAAAACTATGTGAAACTCTACCCACAGACGCGCCCGTAAAACTGTCTCCAACCGTTGAATTTAAGAGTTGGGACACCCTTGCAGACTTGCGCGTCACCGCACGCTCTGCCAACGCCGAAGGGCTGATGCTGAAACGCCGCGACAGTCCCTATCTGACCGGGCGCAAGAAAGGCGACTGGTGGAAATGGAAACTCGACCCCCTGACCATTGACGCCGTGATGATCTATGCGCAATCCGGACACGGGCGGCGGGCCAACCTGTTTACCGATTTCACATTCGCGGTCTGGAAGGGCAACGAACTGATGCCCTTTACCAAGGCCTATTCGGGCCTGACCGACGACGAATTCCGCCAGATCACCGCTTGGGTCAAAAAGAATACGCGCGAACGCTTTGGCCCCGTGCGAAGCGTGACGCCAGAGCACGTTTTTGAAATCGCGTTCGAAGGGATCCAAGCCTCGCCGCGTCACAAATCCGGCATTGCCTTGCGTTTTCCGCGTATGTCGCGCTGGCGTCATGATAAACCCGTCAACGAGGCAAACAGCCTTGATGACCTAAAAGAAATGTTGGCCACCTATGGATAATTCAAACCCACCTTTTCCCGTCTCATCGCCCGCGCACCCGCTTCCTGCGGGGTCTTGGGATTGTCATGTGCACCTGCTGGGCGGGCCGCAACACACCTTGTCTCCGACACGTGTACAGAATCCCGCTCCGGGGTATGATTTCGATGACTGGATCGCGCTCTACCGTGCTCACCTGGACTCGCTGGGATGCAGCAATGGATTGATCGTGCACTCCATCCTCTATGGGTCAGACAACAGTGTCACGATGGACGCGTTGCAGGCCATGGGCGCGGGGTTCAAAGGTGTCGGACTGGTGCCCGACGGCGCGGGGCGCGATGCTATTCGCAGGCTCAAGACAGCCAATATGGTGGCCGTGCGGCTCAATTACGTGCACGGCGGTGTGCTGACATGGAATGGGGCTTGCGCAATGGCCCCCGCCTTGGCGGATGAGGGCATGCACATCCAAATGCTGCTGCATGCGGACAAGCATATAGAACACATCGCGGATGACATTCGTGCCTTGCCTGTGCCCGTGGTCATCGACCACTGCGGCTGGCCAACTGACATGGTCGCCGACACGCCCGCCATCGACACGCTCTGTGCGCTGCTGGCAGAAGGGCAAATTTACGTCAAACTGTCCGCGCCCTACCGCTTCTGCACCGACTGGAGTGCTGCAACACCCCTCATCCGGCGCATGATCGATGCAAACGCAGATCATTGCCTGTGGGGATCGGACTGGCCCCATATCATGCTGGGGGACGCGCAAATGCCCCGGCCCGCCGATCTGGCCGACAGCTTTAGCGCGATCACCACAGCTGATGAACGCCAAAAAATCCTGTGTGAGGCCCCAGATCGGCTCTTTCTGCCCTAAAGTTTCTTTTGACCAAAAATACCACGGGAGGTCTGGAGGGCTGGCCCTCCAGACGGTCGCCGCTGAACACCAGCGGCGACACCCTTGCCCCCGCACCGATCCGGCCATACCTATGGCAAAACACGACAAACAGAGGTCTTTCATGTTCCAACTGCCCTTCCCCGTCCGCGACATCAACGCCTCATCCGGGGATCAGCCGCTGGGTGATCTGCCGGAATGGAATCTGGATGATCTTTATGCAGGCGAAGATGCGCCTGAACTCAAACGCGATCTGGATTGGCTGGAGCAAGCCTGCACCAGCTTTGCCACTGACTACGATGGACATCTGGCAGAGCTTGACGCAGCCGGATTGCTGGACTGCATCCAGCGCCAGGAACGGATCAACCAGATCGCCGGGCGCATCATGTCCTATGCGGGCTTGCGGTACTACCAGCTGACCACCGATGCGGACCGTGCAAAGTTCATGTCTGATTGTCAGGAAAAAATCACCAATTTCACGACGCCGCTCGTATTTTTCACGCTCGAACTCAATCGGCTCGAGGATGACCACCTCGCCACCTTGTTGACGCACAACCCTGATCTGGCGCGCTACAAGCCGATTTTTGATCGCATCCGCGCGATGAAGCCATACCAGCTCTCTGACGAGATGGAAAAATTCCTGCACGACCTGGGCGTCGTTGGGGACGCATGGGAGCGGCTGTTTGACGAAACCATCGCAGGCCTCGAATTTCACATCGACGGCGAACCACTCAATATCGAAGGGACGTTGAATTTCCTCACCGACCCGGACCGTGCCAAGCGCGAAGAAGCCGCACGTGAACTGGCCGAAGTGTTCTCGAGCAATATCAAGACCTTCGCCCGCGTACACAACACGCAAGCCAAGGAAAAGGAAATCATGGACCGGTGGCGCGGCATGCCCACGGCCCAAACCGGGCGGCACCTGTCCAACCAAGTCGAACCCGAAGTGGTCGAAGCGCTGCGCGACGCCGTCGTCGCCGCCTACCCCAAGCTCAGCCACCGCTATTACGAACTGAAACGCAAATGGCTGGGCCTCGATGTGATGCAGGTCTGGGACCGCAACGCGCCCCTGCCGATGGAAGACCCGCGGATCGTCGGCTGGAGTGAAGCCGAAACGATGGTCATGGATGCCTACAACGCCTTTGATCCACGCATGGGCGATCTGGCCGAACCCTTTTTCAAAAAGGGCTGGATTGATGCGGGCGTGAAACCGGGCAAAGCCCCCGGTGCCTTCGCCCACCCCACCGTCACGGACGTGCACCCTTATGTGATGCTCAACTACTTGGGCAAACCGCGCGACGTGATGACGTTGGCCCACGAACTCGGCCACGGCGTCCACCAGGTGCTGGCCGCAGGTCAGGGCGAAATGTTGTCCTCGACCCCTCTCACGCTGGCCGAAACCGCAAGCGTCTTTGGCGAAATGCTCACCTTCCGCAAAATGCTGGACGGTGCAAAAAACGACGCCCAGCGCAAAGTCATGCTCGCTGGCAAGGTTGAGGATATGATCAATACGGTCGTGCGCCAAATCGCATTCTACGACTTTGAATGCAAACTCCACGATGCGCGGCGCGGCGGAGAGTTGACCCCCGACGACATAAACGCGCTCTGGATGTCAGTCCAAGCGGAATCCCTCGGGCCCGCCTTTGAATTCATGGACGGCTACGAGACGTTCTGGGCCTACATCCCCCACTTCGTCCACTCGCCCTTTTACGTCTACGCCTACGCCTTCGGGGATGGCCTCGTGAACGCGCTCTATTCAGTCTACGCCGAAGGCGCGCCAGGTTTCGAAGAAAAATACTTCGACATGCTCAAGGCTGGCGGATCAAAGCACCACAAGGAATTGCTGGCCCCCTTCGGTCTGGACGCCTCCGACCCCAAATTCTGGGACAAGGGGCTGAGCATGATTTCAGGGTTTATCGATGAATTAGAGGCGATGGAGGGATAAGGGGCAAAACCTGACATCCATCATCAGGGCGACTAAAACCATTCATCGACGGTTTGAGTTTCGATACGAAATTCAACTGGGCTCGGTTGCCTCACGATGGGGCAACCGGGCCAACCAATCACGCACCAATGCATGGAAAACGTCGGGGCGTTCCCAAGCCAATGCGTGCCCAGCGGTGTCCAAGACGGCCAAGGTCGCACGCGGAAACCGGTGCATCAAATCCACCGCATCAAGATATCCGCTGATACTGTCTTGGCGACCAGCAACGATCAAGCTGGGGGCATCGAACACAAAATCCTGTTCTTCCCGAGCAAAGCTGAAATCAAAAGCGCTCATGATGCGGGCGTCCTGATCGGCATCAAACAAGGCGCGTGCAGGCGCAACGATCTGTCTGCGCTTTTCAACGATGTCCCACCGCTGCGCTACAGACATATTTTCATGGGCCCAGATTTCAGTGTCAGCAAGCTCCGAGCGGATTGTATCATCTGGTTGCAAAACAATTGGTGTGGGCAGCCTGTCGGGATCAGATGATGGGCCCCCACCGGGAGCGATCAATGCGACGCCAAAAATGCGTTCAGACATAAGATACACAAGACCACGCGCGATATAGCTGCCGCGCGACAAGCCAACCACACCAAACGGTTCATCCGGAATGACGTTTTTGACAAAATCCAGAACCGCATTCAGCAAATCGTCCTGTGATCGGATGTCATCGCGTGCAGGGCTTTGGCCGTGCCCCGGCATGTCCAAATAGATGCGTTTATATGCACCGCTCGCCCGAAGGCCCGGTTCCATGACATCCATCATATAGCGGTGATCCAAAGCGACGCCATGCAAGACAAGAATTGGTTTGCCTGTTCCGATAATGCGGTGGTGCAGCACAAGAATATTCCTTTTGACGCGGTTTGAAAAAAATAGCGCACTCACAACGCATTGTCTCAGGTTTGGTGGGCAGCACAGCATTTTACGCCGCAAGCAGGTGTCATCCAACGATTGCCAGCCCAAACACTCCGCGCCTTACTTTAGTTGCGAATCCTTCGACCCCCTACGATTGATCCCCCCGCGCCGCTGAAACGCAGTATCACGTTGCGCCACACACTCCACGCACAGCTTAACGCCGGGCAAGGCTGCGCGGCGCGCCTCAGGAATCGGCTCTTCGCATTCCGCGCAATGGCTCAGGCTCTCCCCCACAGGCGCGCGCCGCGCCTTCATCCGCGCCAATCCATCAGAAATCGACGCTTCGATCTGCTCTGACACCGCGCCATCCTTGGCCCATCCACCTGCCATAACGCACCACGATTCTCTGTATAAAAAATCCTCGTTGAACAGCCGTTTAACCCGCTGCCGACCGCGCTTTGGCAAAAACAGCATCGATCAACGCTTGCGTGCCGCGCGCATCTTCTAACTGCCAGGGATAGGCAGCGCCGTCGCGCACATGCGCGCCAAACGCTTCGACTTGCAGCACATAGTGGTTCACGCCGGGAAACCGCTCTTCGGTGATTGCGGGGGGATGACCGTCTGCGCCTGCGTTCTTTTGCAGCTCCAGCCGCGCCGTTCCAAAGACTGCAGGATTGAAAGGTGCCGTCAATTTGATCACGCCCTCAGACCCCACAAAGGTCATGTCCTGACAGGGATGCATGCGCATCGAATTGACCCAATGGGCGGAAAACGATGGAAAGCGCGCCGACACACGTGCCACCACATCGACCCCGTTTTCAAAATCGACATCCGCATGTGTGATCGCATCCGGTTCTTGGCCGGTCAGCCATCTGGTCACACCATAGGTGTAGACGCCGATGTCAGGAATACCGCCGCCGCCAGTCTCTGGTTTGTTGCGCACATTGCCCGGCTCAGAGGAATTATCGTAGCAAAACAGTCCCTCTACATGGATCAAACGCCCGATGGCACCGCTTTCGTACAGGGCGCGCGCCCGTTGCCATTGTGGGTGATGCACCACCATATAGGCCTCTGTCGCAAAACACCCCGATGCATCGCGTGCGGTGATCAACGCCGCGTACTCACCGGCACCCATGGCCATCGGCTTTTCACACAAGACGTGCTTTCCGGCCGCCAACGCCTTGAGCGACCACTCCACATGCAGGTGATTGGGCAATGGGATGTACACCGCATCAATGTTGGGATCAGCCAACAGCGCTTCATAGCTTTCATGCAGGGCAAGGTCTGGGCAAAATGCCTTGAACCCGTCTGCTTTGGCGGGATCAGAGGTTGCCAGCGCCACCAGTTTTGCACCGCGCGCAGCGTGAATGGCCGGGGCCATGTGTTGACGGGCAAACTTGGCCGCCCCTAGAATGCCCCATCGAATTGGTTGTGCCATCTCGCCGCCCTCCTGAAATTCTGCTAGCGCCACCATAGCTGCCGCAGAGCACAGAACAAGGCCGTCCATTTACGAACCGGGGCAGTTCGGTCTCATCCATCGCACTTGCCTGGACCAGGCATCTTGGCCCTTGGTGCCATCCACAAGGCCGACACCTCTGCACAATGCAGGGGGTACAAACCGCACAAAGCATCATGAAAAAAGGCCCCGCTTTATCAGCGGAGCCTTTCATCATTCAGTCATGCGCTCTTGGATCAGGTGGTGGCCATCAATCCTTTGGTCTTGGCGATGTCCCGCATCTTTTTCTGCAGCTTTTCAAATGCGCGCACTTCGATTTGGCGGATGCGTTCGCGGCTGACGCCGTATTGCGCCGACAAATCTTCGAGCGTGACGACGCGTTCTGCCAGACGACGTTGGGTCAGGATGTCCTTTTCCCGGTCGTTGAGGACATCAAGCGCTTCGGCCAGCATCTCGCGGCGCACTTCCAACTCGTCGCGCGCTTCGTAGTCGCCCGCCTGGTCGGCGCTTTCATCCTCCAGCCAATCCTGCCATTGCATCGTCCCTTCGCCTTCAGACCCGACAGTGGCGTTCAGCGATGCATCTCCGCCCGAAAGGCGGCGGTTCATGCTGATCACTTCAGTTTCGGTCACACCCAGATCAGTGGCGATGCGGGCCACGTTTTCCGGGCGCATATCACCTTCTTCCAGTGCGCCGATCTTGTTCTTGGCCTTGCGCAGGTTAAAGAACAGCTTTTTCTGGGCCGACGTCGTGCCGAGTTTTACAAGGCTCCACGAGCGCAGGATGTATTCCTGAATAGAGGCCCTGATCCACCACATCGCATAAGTGGCAAGCCGGAACCCTTTTTCCGGATCAAAGCGTTTGACTGCCTGCATCAAGCCCACATTCGCCTCAGAAATCACTTCGGCCTGTGGCAGGCCATAGCCGCGATATCCCATCGCGATCTTGGCTGCGAGTCGCAGGTGACTGGTGACCATCTTGTGGGCAGCACCTGTGTCTTCTTTTTCGACCCATGCTTTGGCCAGCATGTATTCTTCTTCGGGCTCAAGCAGCGGGAATTTGCGAATTTCCTGCATGTACCGATTCAGACCGCCTTCGGGCGTGGGTGCGGGCAGATTTGCGTAGTTGGCCATGTTATCCCTCCTGAATGCCCCCCATTATCACTCGGATGTTTAGGGGCTTAACATCTATATGGGTGCGCAATTGTCCCCCATCAAGGGGTAACTGCGCGTTACCGCAATGTGCCATAATCTACCTTGAACCGGCAGCGGTATGACTGCGCCCTCACGCGCATGTGCTGTTCGTTGCAATATTAGGGGGAAATCACAAAATTCAGTTATGTACTGACTGATTTCTAATTAAAACTGTTACAAAACCGGGTGCTTCACACCTAATTCAACACATCCAACAGGCCCTGAAAATCGGCAGGCAACGGCGCTTCGAACCGAATGTGATCGCCCGATATCGGATGATCAAAGCCCAAAACAGCAGCATGCAGCGCTTGACGCCCAAACCCGGCGACGGCCTGCGCAGCGGCTTCGCTGAGTGCGCCGCGCGCCAATTTCCGCCGCCCGCCATACACGGGATCGCCCACCAACCCATGCCCAGCATGGGCCATATGCACACGGATTTGGTGGGTGCGACCCGTTTCCAGCCAGCACTCAACCTGCGCCAGCACCTCGGGCGCACCATAGCGCGCCACGACTCGTGCCCGCGTAACGGCATGCCGCCCGCCATGGAACAACACAGCCTGACGTTGGCGATCCGTTTTGTGACGCGCAAGTTGGGTGGTCATCTTCAGCACATTACCGGATTCGAAATTCGCGCCCTTGATACCGCGCAGACGCGGATCGTTGGCATCGGGCACACCATAGACCAACGCACGGTAATACCGCTCGACCGTATGTGCGGCGAATTGCGCGGCCAGCCCATGATGGGCGGCGTCTGATTTGGCAACGACCAAAAGCCCGCTGGTGTCCTTGTCGATACGGTGCACGATACCGGGGCGTTTCATCCCCCCCACACCAGACAGATCGTCGCCGCAGTGATGCATCAGCGCATTCACCAAAGTTCCAGACGGCGTGCCCGGAGCCGGGTGCACAACCATGCCCGCGGGCTTGTTGATCACGACCAGATCGGCATCTTCGTGAATGATCTCGAGCGGGATGGCTTCGGGCAGGATATGGCTTTCTTGAGCGTCCTCGACGCGCACGCCAATCACGGCCCCTTCGCTGACGCGGGCCTTGGGATCAGAGGCCAGCGTGCCGTCCACAGTCACCGCACCTTCGGCGATTAACCGGGCAAGCCGTGTGCGCGACAGGGCCGCACCCTCTGGCACGTCGCGCGCAATCGCCTTATCAAGACGAAGCGGCGGATTTTCCAAAATCGTAAAGGACAGGTGGTTGGACGACATCGAGACCCCTATTGAACCGGCAAACCTGCGGTTTCTACGCCGCTTGGTGACAGTACTGACCATCATCATGATTGGCGGCGTTGTAACGGTGGTATCGCTGCTTGTCATCCGCCTGAATGGCGCACCTGACCCATTGCCCCTGCCCGAACGGGTCACGTTGCCGGATGGGGCGACGGCCACGGCATTTACCATCGGGTCGGACTGGTTCGGGGTGGTGACGGAAAACGACGAAATCCTGATCTATGATCAGGTGACCGGCACGCTGCGCCAGACTGTTATATTGGAATAGCGAATCGACACGGGCGTTCTTCATCTGAAAAGAACCGCAGCGACCAGATTATCAATTGTGATGTAATGCGCGTTTGCCTTGCACAAAGCCGCGTACAGCTAACAATTTCTTTGATATGAGAGAGAGGATGGTACCACCTCCTGGTCTCGAACCAGGGACCTCCTGATCCACAATCAGGCGCTCTAACCAACTGAGCTAAGGCGGCACTGGCAGTCAGATACTCCGCGCGTCTGACGATTGCAAGACCGTCAAAAGCGATAAATCCACGTCTGTTCAATCAAATCCTGCCCAAAGGAATGCACAGGTTTACTGTCGTCCAACGTCCAACCGGTGCGGGCGTAAAGAGCGCAGGCCGTGCGATGGCTTTCGTGGGTCCACAATTGCATGCCCTCATACCCTGTGTCGCGCGCAAACGTCATGCACTGGGCCAGCAACTGACGCCAAACGCCCTTGCCCCGCGCCTCGGGCACCAACAGGAACAATCGCAGCTTGGCAGTGGTGGCATTGAAACGCACACAAAAGATGGAGCCAATCGGGTTGCCGCCCACCTCCGCGATCCAACCGCGTTCGCAGGCTGGGTCATGATCGGCCTCAAATGCCTCAAGGATAGAGCGTACCAACGGGCCAAACGTGCCGTCAAACCCATCGGTTTGTGCATAGAGGGTCGCGTGGCGCTCCACCAACCAATCAATGTCGCCGCTTTGAAACGCGCGCAAAGTCACAGTGTTCATAACCTCGATCCTGCCGCCATCCACCTTGCCATTCAAGCGCGCCCACGATAGCACATATCGCTATCATTGCGGAGGCACCCATGGGCATTAACAACGAACGCGACATCGAAGCAAACATGCAGATCGGGCCAACAGATCAAGGCATGGTGCGCATATTCGTAGAATCAAAAGGTGTTGAAATCCCGATGGATTTCGAACCTGAAGAAGCCGAAGAAATCGCTGATGAAATCCGCGCAGCGGCCAAAGCAGCGGCGTCATTGTCACGATAGCAACGCCGCCGCAGATACTATGCGGGCGGGCTCATTGCGTTAAGCAGGCCAAGCAAAGGCGATTGATCCGTTTGCAGCATCCCGTGCAGGGGATTGTCCAAATCCGTGATGATCGTAAGGATGGATGAAAAGGCGACGACCAGCGCCACCGTGGGATAAATGCTTTTGGCCCCGCTAAAGGAGGCGTGAAACGCCGAGCCCGCCAAACCAAATGCGGCGAGCACATAGAGGCACATCCAAATTTCCACAGGAATGGTGGCTTTCGTACCCAACACCACCCGTACGGCATGTATGTCGATCACATCATTTATGGATGCAACAAAGTACCCGGTAATTGCCGTGGGCGTTTCATCTGACGCATCCACGGAGATATTCCAAAGTACCGAATGGATACGCTCTGAGTCCGCAATAATGCCGTTTATGATTTGGTCAGAAACTTTTCTAGAGACACGTTCTGTCTCGTGCGGTTCAATGGCGCGCACCCTTATTCCGACGTATTCGGTTAGTAACGCTTTGGCTTGCAATTGCTTCTCTGGACTTAGAAGGTCAGCCCGCAGGTAAGCAGTACCGATTGCGTTGGCCTCTTCCATGACGGCTTGCCTGCGCTCCTCAAAGCGGTTGTTTGCCATGCCAAACGTAAACGCCAAAAGAAATCCCAGCAAACTCAACAACGCGCCAATTGTAATCCCGACAGAGCCGCTTTCATCTTCGCCGCCGTGGTCGCGCCACCGCACACCGATTTTCCAAGCAACCCAAACCGGAATGCCGATAAACAAGAGCGTGATAGAAATATACGCCCATACCGGCAAAAATTCCATTGGGTTTGAAGACATAGCGCCGGTGACCTTGTACAATATGCCTTACAATCGTTGAACACAGCGCAGCGTTCCGTCAACCTTCTGGTCCGAATTCGATGCATTCAGTCGGGGTCGGGTGAAATTGCGCAACAGGTTCAAAGCTTGGGCTTTTTCTCGCAGTCCACCTGCCAAGACATGCCCTTGCGCTGGCACAGTCTCAGAACCACACCGCAAAGCATCACCAAGCCAACCCAGCCCCCGGATCACGATAGCTCTGCAGTCGCCGCGCCGCGTGCATGGCAAACTTCTGCACCATCACTTTGCGCCGTGCCGATGCCAATTTGTCCTCGGGGCCAGTGCGAATGATCTCGGCGTCATAGGCGTCAGCAATGATCAGACCGCAATCCGTCGGGAGTAAATCCACTGGAAAATCCGAATCAACTGCCCAGAAAAATCGATCACACCATTCCAGATAGCCCTGCCATTTGGCATCCCCCATGAAATCGGCGCGGCTCGACTTGCACTCGACCACCCAAATCTCGCCCTTGGGGCCAAGCGCCATGACATCCACACGCAAGCCGCGTGCCGGAACCAATTCCTCGACCGTGGCCCAGCCCATGCTGGACAGATGGCGCGACACGCCACGCGCCAACATCTGGCCCGGCATCAGGTCAGAGATTACAGAAGCAGGATCAAATACATTTTGCATGCTTCCAAAATATGAACAAAACCTGAACAAACGCAAGCGCTCACCGCCGCCTCTTGGCGTTCGGGGCGCATGCACCTACGTTTAGAGCATAACACCGGGGGACACACATGACCGACGACACACGCCTCACCGAGGCACAGGCCCGCGGTGTGCGCTATGCGCGCGAACTCGAAGGGCATCTGGCGTGGCTCGATACGTTCTCGGGCACAGCCCTTGGGGTTTTGGCCACAGCGTCGGGGATTTACACCTATTTGGGGGTCTCATCGCTGCTGGATGAAAACGGAGCTATGTCGATATTTGCCGCGATTGCCTATTCGGTGGCGGTGTCGGTCGGCATCTTTGTGTTTTGGTCCTACATGTTGCGCCTGTTTCCAGCCGTCAGATCGGCGCGCGCACGGATCGGGCTGATGCTGGCCATGGGGGCGGGATCGCTCGCTATCGTGGCGATGTCATCCTGGCTGAACGCTGCCGCGCTTGCCGGGTCCGCAGCCGTCGAACAGCACCTCGCAAAAACCGTGCAGGACTATCAAACGAGCCTGGAACGCGCGCACGAAGTGGCCCTGAGTGCGCAGTCGTTGGAACGAGACGTGGCTCGGGTGCGCCAATCCTTTGAAGATCTGTCAGAACAAGAAGCAGCCGGTTCGCTCTCAGGCCTCGCTGGGCGCGGTGCCGTTTTCCGCGTCTTGCGCCAAAAGGCCGCTGAACTCTCCGGTCTCGAAGGGCAAATCAGCGCACAAACCCCATTGGTCGAAGCCGCCTTTAGCGAAGGCAATGCAATCCTCAGCCGCATGCGCGCACTGACAGTAGAACCCGGCGCGGTCGAGGCCCGCAGCGTCGAGTTTTCCGAACAGGCGGTCCGACTTGCAGGATTGATCACGCAATTGCGGCAACTGTCTGTCGCCCCCTTGGTCGAACGCGCGGCCCAAGACCTTGCAGCCTCAGTCGTGCTGCCGGAACTCGACGGGGGCACCGCAGCCAACCGAGAGGATCAGGCCGCAACCATCACTTCGGTCCTCGAGGTGCTCGCACAACGTGCCAACACGCTGGAAATGGCGGCACAAGCCGTGCAGGCACTGCAACCTGCACCGGACGTGACCTATACGCCCATCTCTTCTGCAGATGCGGTGATCCTTTATGCGCGCAACTTTGTACCATCCTGGGCCGGTGCAATCGCGATTGATCTGCTGCCCGCAGTCCTCGTCTTTATCCTTGCGATCACGCACACCGCGATCCGCGGCGGACGCGAAGGGGCCGCGATTGAGGACACGCTGACACTGGCGGAACTGCGCGCCGCGATGACTGCCATGCGCGAGGTAGAACTGACGCTGCACGAACACGACCTGCCAAAACCACCACAGCCCGTGCCAAGCCCCAAACAGGCCGCAGAATGACGCAAACGCAGCAGGAAACCAAGGAAACGCGCAGCCCGGTCGCGCGGGTTCTGATGGGTATTCTGATTTTTCAACTCGGGCTTGGCGGCTTGCTGATCCTTGGCGACATGCAAGGACTGCGACTGCCGAGCTTTGGACCGGACGCACCGCGCCTGACAGAACCTGTGCGGCCCGGCGACCAGCGGCGCACCTTCCGACCCGACAGGGATCGCCCCGGAATACAACCCGCCCGCGACCCTGGCGAATTGCCGGAACTTTTGGTGCTGACTGCACTGTATGGAAACACATATCGCCTTGAAGGCGCGATTGATGCAGGGGACGCAACGCGCCTGATCGCGCTGATCGACGCGGCCGACCCAACGCCCGAAACACTGATCCTGCAATCCCCCGGCGGATCGGTGGGCGACGCATTGGAATTGGGGCGACACATGCGCGCCAAAGGGATCAACACGCAAATGCTGGCGGGCGAATACTGCTACTCTGCCTGCCCCTACCTGCTGGCCGCAGGCGTCACACGAAATATCGACGCAGACGCCTCTGTCGGCGTGCATCAACACTATTTTGGTCAAAACACATTGCTGCCGGCGGCCTTTGCAGTCGAAGATATCCAACGGGGTCAGGGCGAAGTGATGATTTACCTCAATGATATGGGCATCGATCCGATGATCATGCAGCACGCCCTGTCGACCCCGCCCGACGAAATCTATGTGCTGGTTCCGGACGAGCTGACAAAATACGGGTTCACCCCAACCGACAACTGAGTGCCCCCCACGCGCGCTCTACCAGCGGCTTCTCTGTTTGCAAAAAACCCTCCCCCCAAAGGGTCGCTGCGACACTAGGCGCACCATCCGCTCTTGCCGCGCTCCGCTGCACCACCTATCTACATGAGTGACGGGTTCTGCCCTTCTCGTGATAGGTTGCATTCCGGTGGCCTTAAGCAATTCCGAGGGCGCTGGCTCTGTCCGGATCCTGGTCCGGTTACCTGGCACCCACCTGTACATACAGGTCCTCGGGAATGAGAGAACCAAACGGTTGTGGTGGTTCCCGTCGCCTCATAGCACCGCATATCCGGACGTGATCAACGCCGATCGTGATGAACACCCGACAGGAATTGGCCCAAGCCATGCGAAACATGCGAAACGGGACAATCATCGTGACAGAGCAGTGCACACAAACACTGTAACCGGGTCGGTGGGCGGGTGAATTTAGCCCATAGGGCTAAACAGTGCCGCCCGTCGACGCGCCAACCAGCCTGCGCACCATATCCCAATATTGATCCTGCACGGCCGTCAGGCTCAATCGACCTCCGGGGCGAAACCAGGTGGTCACCCCGGTCAGCATCGCAATCACGGCCAGCGTGGCGATTTTCGAATCCTGAACCGCAAATGCACCGCGGGCCGATCCGACCTGCAAAATGTCTTCCAACAGGGTCTCGTACCGCCGGCGCAACGCCTCGATTTGGGCAAAATTCTCAGGCTCCAGGTTGCGCAACTCCATATAGGCGATGAACACAGCATCCGGCCGTTCGTGGTGAAACGCGATGTGGAATCGTACGAACCGCTCAAGCTGCGCTGTAACGGATAGATCAGGATCAACCGGAACAGCCTCCAACAGCTCTTCCATGTGGGTGCGCATCAAATCAAACAGCAGGGTCTGTTTGTCAGGCGTGTAATTATAGAGCGCACCTGCCTGCACGCCAACTTGGGTCGCGATCTGGCGCATCGACACCGCGGCAAACCCGTGTTGGGCAAACAGCTTTAATGCCGCTGCGCGCACGCGCGGGCCCGTGATATCCGAATGTGACCCGATGGTACGCGGCATACGTGTTGCTTAACTGAACACTTGTTCAAAACCAAGCCGCGCTTGCACGCAGACAGTTCATCGTGCATCACTTTGGGCACACCCGCCTCCGAAAAGGATGCCTGCCAAGACATGCGCACCGCGACCATCGCACTGTGTCTGGTCCTCTCGGCCTGCACGCAATTCCCCGAACTCAAAGATTCGGTGGGCCCGGATGTGGATAGTGCCGCGTTTCCGGATTTGATCCCACTCGCACCCACACAAGCAACCGCGACCCAAACTGCAGAGGATCCTGCCGAAACCAGACGCGCGTTTGAGGCGCGCGTGGCCGCCCTGCGCGCACGGGCCAATGCGCTGCAGCGTCAAACAACAGATGAATAGTTGATCCCATTGTGCCAAACGAGGCGCTGTCCCTTGCATAACTGAGCCATGGAGGCCCGCGGCAATTGCACCGCCGCGCGGAACCCGCTACATCGCCTGCAACATCCCAAACTCGCTCACTGACGTAAAAGGACTCCGATATGAACGCACCCCTGCGCCTCGGCATTGCCGGATTGGGAACGGTCGGCATCGGCGTCGTCAAGATTGTGCGCCAACAGGCGGCTCTGCTGAGTGTGCGCACGGGGCGTGACATCTCGATCAGCGCTGTCAGCGCGCGGTCGCGTGACAAGGATCGCGGCGTCTCAATGGCGGGCTACGCATGGGAAGACGACCCCGTCGCCTTGGCGACACGCGACGACGTGGACGTCTATGTCGAACTGATGGGCGGCACCGATGGGCCCGCAAAGGCCAGTGTCGAGGCCGCAATCGCCGCCGGAAAACACGTGGTCACAGCCAACAAGGCCATGCTTGCCATCCACGGTCAGGCCCTCGCCGAAGCAGCCGAAGCGGCCGGCGTGTCCTTGCGCTATGAGGCGGCCGTTGCTGGCGGTATTCCGGTGATCAAGGCCCTGACCGAGGGGCTCGCTGGTAATGAAATCAAACGGATCGTCGGCGTGATGAACGGGTCGTGCAACTACATTCTGACGCGGATGGAAAGTGCGGGCCTCAGCTATGACGAAGTGTTCGCCGAGGCGGATGCGCTTGGTTATCTCGAGGCGGATCCGCAATTGGACGTGGGCGGCATTGACGCGGCACACAAGCTGGCAATCCTGTCGTCTATCGCCTTTGGCACCCGGGTCGATTTTGACGGTATCGAGCTTGAAGGGATCGAGCGGGTCAGCATCGACGACATCCGCCATGCCGACGACATGGGCTTCAAGATCAAATTGCTGGGCGTCGCGCAGCGCACAGGGCGCGGGCTGGAACAGCGCATGATGCCCTGCCTCGTGCCCGCTTCCTCGCCCATGGGCCAATTGCAAGGCGGCACGAACATGATCGCCATCGAAGGGCACGCCGTAGAACAAATCGTCATGCGCGGCCCCGGTGCAGGCGAAGGACCAACGGCCTCCGCCGTGATGGGCGATGTGTGCGATATCGCGCGCGGCCTGCGTCTGCCCGTATTTGGACAGCCCGCAACAACATTAGAAGCCGCAGATCGCGCCGCATCCGTCCTGCCTGCGCCCTATTACCTCCGCATGGCCTTGGTCGACAAACCCGGCGCATTGGCCAAAATCGCCACAGTGCTTGGGGATGCGGGCGTCAGCATCGACCGGATGCGCCAATACGAACACAGCGACACGTCGGCGCCTGTCTTGATCGTGACCCATAAATCCACCCGCGCCGACCTAGATTCGGCCATCAACGCGATGCAAAGCACAGGTGTGCTGGTATCGGACCCTGTCGTACTGCGCATCGAATCCGTTTAGCGCCCGATTTTTTCCAAAAGGACCATTGCCATGACCACACCCACAACTTTTCAGGATCGCATGCTGTCGCTGGGTCTGGCGCGCGTCTCCGAAGCTGCCGCTCTTGCCTCCGCCCGGCTGGTCGGTCACGGCGATGAAAAAGCCGCGGATCAGGCCGCCGTCAACGCAATGCGCGAGCAACTGAACCTGCTGGATATTGCCGGTGTCGTCGTGATCGGCGAAGGCGAACGGGACGAAGCACCGATGCTGTTCATCGGCGAAGAAGTCGGCACCGGCAACGGCCCCGGAGTTGATATCGCACTTGACCCGCTTGAGGGCACGACGCTGACCGCCAAGGATATGCCAAATGCTCTGACCGTGATTGCGATGGGCCCGCGCGGATCCATGCTGCACGCACCGGATGTATATATGGACAAGCTGGCCATTGGCCCCGGATTTGCGCGCGACACCGTCACGCTGGCCATGAGCCCCGCCGAGCGCGTGACCGCCCTTGCCGCCGCCAAAGGCTGCGATGCAAGCGACATCACCGTGTGTATTTTGGAACGCCCGCGCCACGAGGCGATGATCGCCGCCGTGCGTGCCACCGGCGCGTCGATCCGCCTGATCACCGACGGCGATGTGGCCGGTGTGATGCACTGCGCTGACGCCTCGACCGGCATCGATATGTATATGGGCGAAGGGGGCGCACCCGAAGGTGTGCTCGCGGCGGCCGCACTCAAGTGCATGGGTGGCCAAATCTATGGCCAGTTGCTGTTCCGGAACGATGACGAAAAAGGGCGCGCCGCCAAAGCGGGGATCACCGATCTGAACCGGATTTATGCGCGCGATGATATGGTGACACAGGATGTCATTTTTGCCGCGACCGGTGTCACGTCAGGATCGCTGCTGGCAGCAGTGCACCGCGAACCCGGCTGGCTGACTTGCGAAACGTTGCTGATGCGGTCCCGCACCGGATCTGTGCGCCGGATCAACTACCGGACCCCTGTGCACGCGATCTGAGTGCGCAGGCTCTGACGGCCCGTTTCAAGGGCTGTCAGGCACATTTTGATTTCGATGCCTCCGGCGGTGGTATTTTCAGTCAGAAGAAGGGACGCGCAGTCTCGAAGGGGCGAGCAAGTGGCATTTCTGGATGTGGAGCAATCCCTGACGGGGCGCAGGTGGGTTGGCCCAACGGCCGACGTATCGCGCGCCGGCGAAGCCATGGCGCAGCAGACCGCCCTGCCCCGCGCTGTGTGTCAAATCCTGGCCCGCAGCGGCGTGCCCGCGACAGAAGCGCAAAGCTATCTTGCCCCCACGCTGCGCGCGCTTATGCCGGACCCGCGCAGCCTCAAGGATATGGAGCGCGCCGCCACGCGCCTTTTGACAGCTGTCAAAAACCGAGAGCGCGTCGCCATCTTTGCCGATTACGATGTGGATGGGGGTAGTTCAGCCGCCTTGTTACTGACGTGGCTGCGCGACCTTGGACGGCAGGCGACGCTTTATATTCCGGATCGTATCGACGAAGGCTATGGGCCAAATGACGCCGCCATGTCGGCCCTTGCCGCGGACCACGACCTGATCATCTGTGTGGATTGTGGAACCTTGTCCCATGGTCCGATCGCTGCGGCCAAAGGCACTGACGTCGTGGTTCTGGATCACCACCTGGGCGCAGAAACGTTGCCGCCTGCCCACAGCGTCGTCAATCCCAACCGGCAAGACGAAGATGGCGCACTGGCCCACTTGTGCGCGGCTGGCGTCGTGTTCCTGCTGCTGGTCGAGGCGGGCCGCCAAATGCGCGATGCAGGGGCCAAGGGGCCCGATCTGATGGCGCTGCTGGATCTTGTGGGGCTGGCGACGGTCGCAGACGTGGCACCCCTTGTCGGGGTGAACCGCGCCTTTGTGCGGCAGGGCCTGACCGTGATGGGGCGCAGGGACCGGACCGGCCTTGTCGCTCTGGCGGACGTGGCGGGCATGGACACTGCGCCCACACCCTATCACCTGGGCTATCTGCTGGGTCCCCGTATTAACGCAGGTGGGCGGATCGGTCAGGCCGATCTGGGGGCCAGACTGCTGAGTACCGCAGACCCGCACGAGGCGGCGGCACTGGCCGAACGCCTCAATACCCTGAACGCGGAACGGCGCGATATCGAGGCGACGGTACGTGCCGCCGCCCTGACCCAAAGCGAAGCGCGCGGACAAGACGGAGCCCTCGCTTGGGCCGCCGGACCGGGATGGCACCCCGGAGTGGTCGGCATCGTCGCGGCACGCCTAAAGGAGGCGACAAACCGTCCTTCGGTCGTGATCGGGATCGAAGACGGGATCGGCAAAGGATCAGGCCGATCTGTGTCCGGCATCGACCTTGGCGCACCCATCCAGCGATTGGCCGCCGAAGGGCTGTTGATCAAGGGCGGCGGGCACAAGATGGCCGCCGGGCTCACCGTAGCCGAAGACAAAATAGAAGCCGCCATGGCGCGCCTGAGCGAACTGCTGGCCCGCCAAGGGGCCGATGCGCTCGGCCCCGCCGATTTGCGTCTGGACGGCACCCTGATGCCTGCCGCCGCCACCGTCGAATTGCTGGAACAGATCAACGCGGCAGGACCCTTTGGGGCGGGGGCACCCGCGCCGCGCTATGCGTTTTCGGGGATGCGCATCCTGAATGCCAAACGGGTCGGCGAAACACATCTGAAACTCAGCTTTGGCGAGGCAGGCGGCGCACGTCTGGACGCCATCGCGTTTGGTGCGTTTGACGGTGCATTGGGCCCGGCATTAAGTGCGCATGGCGGTGCATCCTTTCACCTTGCAGGGCGACTTGAGATCAACAGTTTTCGCGGACGGCAAACTGTCCAACTCCGCTTGGAAGACGCAGCACCAGCCTAAAGTGCGGCGCGCACGACAATCTCGAACAAAGGTGGTTTTTCCGCTTGCGCCGGATACCCTGATTGCCTAAAGAACCGCACACAGCAAGTGTCCCGTTCGTCTATCGGTTAGGACGCCAGGTTTTCAACCTGGAAAGAGGGGTTCGATTCCCCTACGGGATGCCATTTTTCGGCTTCCTCACACATACAAAACGTTGGCTGGATAGTTTGTCACCACGAGTGATGGCACGTTCGCAAAGCGTTGACGCGGTAGCCGCCTTTCCAAAAAATACTGCTGAAAATTCTCAGATTGCTTTCTGCGCAAAGATGACAGCGCTGCATTGTAAGCGGTGCCGCATAGATGACGCGGCGTCGGTGCAGTCATTCTACCGAAAATGCGCACAGGCTTTTGGTGCGGGACCCAGATCGAACAGAGGCTCACGCTGACTGTCAGGCTTTGACAGATCTCAGGTTGATGTCACTGAATTGGAACTGTGTATCTGGCGACCAGACTACGCGGGCGCGTCCAACGCCTTTTTCCGCGCACGCCGCATCCAGACAGAGGGCATCAAGACGATGATGGCGAGCACCAAAAAGACGACTTCGATCACAAAGACCACGGAATAGGGCGTTTGTAGCGCCATTCCAGCGGAGCCCTGAAGGCCAACGATCACGTCGCGCACAATCCCCGCAGCCGCCACGCCAATCCCTGCGGCAGTAGCCTGCACCGCGCCCCACGCCCCGAGGGCAAGGCCGATACGGTCGCTTGGCGCGTGGCGAATGGCCGCCGTCAGGGTCGCATGACCAAACAGGCCAGCGCCGACACCAGTCGCCAAGGTTCCAAACAAAAACAATGGGATACCCGCACCCTGAGACGACGCGATGATTGCAAAAAAACCGGGGATGCCAATCGCGGCCCCGATCAATGCATATCTGTCAGGCGACGCACCACGCCCCAGCGCCCGCGAGGCCATGCCGAAACCAACCAGTGTGCCCGCCGCCAGCAAGGCGGTCAGTTTTGTCGTGCTTGCAACAGACAGGCCAAGGGCCTGACCACCGTAGGGTTCCAACAGCACATCCGCCATGCCAAACCCAAAGGTGCCAAGGGCGATCACGACCAACAAACGGGTCATGCCCGGTGTGCGCATCATCGTGGCCCAGGCATCCGAAAACTTCGCAGGCGGTGCCGCCTTCATGGCTTGGGCGCGGTTGCGATCCCGGGGTTCTTGTTGCCACAAGGCAAACAGGTTCAACGCCACCGTGACAACCGCAGACCCTTGAATAACCTGGATCAGGCGGCCGGGTGTATAATCCTCGAGCAGGGCACCAAAAATGAGAGCGCTGACAACCATGCCGACCAGCAGCATCACATACATCAGGCCGACAACTTTTGGCTGATCTTTGGTTGGAACAAGGTCGGTGGCAAGGGCAAGGCCAACAGTCTGCACCATGTGCACCCCCGCGCCCACCAGCAAAAACGACAGCGCGGCTGAACTGTAGCCCACCCAGCGCGGCGCATCCGCCGCATCGGCGTAGCCGGACAGCACAAGCAGCGCAAATGGCATGATTGCAAAGCCACCAAATTGCAGCAGCGTCCCCTTCCAGATGTAGGGAACGCGACGCAGTCCCAATGCAGACACATGGGTGTCCGATTTGAAACCGATCAGGGTGCGCAATGGGGCGAACAGCAAGGGCAAGGCCAACATGACCGCGACCAAAGTCGCAGGCACCGACAATTCAACAATCATGACGCGATTAAGCGTGCCAACCAGCAACACCAGCGCCATTCCGACGGTCACCTGAAACAGGGACAAACGCAGCAAACGCGACAGTGACAATTCTGCGGTCGCGACATCTGCAAATGGGAGATATTTAGGGGCCAAAGCCACCAGTTTACGCGTTGAAAATGTTCGTAAATCAAACATCGTTTCGATCAACCACATTTGGCAGGTGCGTATGCGCGCTTGCGCATATTTCCGACCATTCAAGACATTCAGCCCGCAGACACGGGGCAGCGGGCTGAACTGTATTTATTGCGTGATGGATGCGTGTACGTCTGGCTGCTGCAAGATCGCTTTGACCGGCGTTCCGTCGGACATAATGATCGTCACCTGACTTGTGCCATCAGCAGACGGCACCACGTAGGATGCGTTTGCAACATTGCCTGCGTCCGCGGGCATCAGCGCCGCCGATTCAGATCCCGCGCCCAGCTCTTGGCCGGACAGGAAATCGGAAACCCAGGTCGTATTGCTGAGCACTGCGACGTGCACGGCAAAAGAGCCTACGGCAACCGCGCTCAGAAACAGAGGGACACCAACAGTTGGTTTAACAACCAACCACATTTTTGCGTTGTTCATGCTGTGCCTCCCTTATCCGAGCCAAGGCGTCGCAAATGCGACCAAAATATGAGCCAGCAGGGCAATCGCGCCAAAAACGCGCGTGCCATCGATGAGATAGCTATGCACCTCTTCTGCCTCTTCGAGTGTCAGACCTGTTGGCCAAACTTTATCTTCACTTATCGCCACGTTCATTCCTCCGTGTTTAAGAGCCGGGGTCGATGGTGGAACCATTTCGTGCCTTGATCCAACCATCTAAAAACGCACACTGTAAAATTCACACTGTCAGTTAGATGTGACATATTCAAGTGTAAATGTGAGATTACACATTGGCGGCTTTTTCTCTCCGAACTTGATTAAATAGGTATAACGTGCTGATTTAAATTCATTATTTTACATTCAGATACGTATTCAGACATATTCAGGATAGGTAAGAATGGTAAAATTCTATGCAGTTTCATGGCCCGCAACTCACACAATTCACTCAAATAAACACGGCATACGGCGAAATTCCGTACATCTGTCAGTCTGGGCCAGCGATTCTGCTGAAACACCGATTTTTTCGCAAAAACACCAGACCAGCATTCCACATTGGAACGCACCACCGGTCAGCCCACCTTGGCACGCAAGGCAGGGTCGTACAGCGTTTGCGTCGCCCGCCCCCGGTTCTTGGACGCATAAAGCGCGACATCCGCGTCATCCAGAATTTCAGCCATGGTTTTGCGCGCATCAGGCTCGTAAATCGCGGTGCCGATGCTGGCGGAAATCATGCACATCTCGCCCTGAAACGTGATGGGACGCGACAGCTGGTCGATGATGCGCCGTCCTATATGCTCAAGTCCATCGGTGCCTTTGGTATAAGGCAGGACAACCACAAACTCGTCCCCGCCCACGCGCGCAACCGTGTCGCAATCGCGGGTTTCTTCGACCATGATCCGTGCCACGGTTTGCAGCACGTGATCCCCAGCGGCGTGCCCCAATGTGTCATTCACCGCCTTGAACCAATCCAGATCCACCTGCATGACGCCAAATCGTGTGCCCCAATCAATGTGGCGGGACAGTACATGATCCATCGCCCGCCTGTTTTTGAGACCCGTCAACGTGTCGGTAAACGCCTGTTCCTCGGCCGCGATCATCGCGCCCTGCAAACGCAGGTTCAGCTTGCGTGACGAATCCATCGCTGCCGACTTTGCCTCGACCAGATACAGCATTTCTATGGTCGGGTCGGTGGCGGCAAAATCAGCGCTGGTCAGCGCATAATCCGACACCGCATCCACCACGGAAATACCAAACGACAGATTGACGATGCTGTGCGCGTTGTCCGGCGCGCGCACCAAGACACCCTTGATTTCAGTCCGTGGTGGATCGCGCAACTGAAGATGCAATTTCGAGCCCGCAACGGCATTCAGCTGCTCCATCGTGGTGATTCCACGCGGGCGTTTAAGTTCGAACAGATCCAAGAACCCAAGCCCGATCAGCGGCGTATCCGGGCGCAGCTTCTGCACTGTTGGCCCAGCGTGCATCACCCGCCCTGTGGTCGAAAGCACCAGATGCATCGGGCACAAGATGTCCAATGCGCCGCTCACATCGCCCAGCACTGTCATAGGGCGCGCGCGCCAAGATCAAACGCCCGTCCTTCGGCAAATTCGCTTTCGATCACGGTAATGGCGATGGTTTCCACCCCATCGCCCTCGCCCGTGTGTTCCAGAACGGCCAATGCACCATAATCATCCGCCATGGCGCGCAATACACCCATCATAACATGACCATAGCCGGACAGTTGGTTCTGACAGACCAGACTGAAACTGCCCGGGCCATGATCCTGCAACTCGATCCAAGGCAATTTCAGATCAGATACAGCCAAACGCGCACGATCGGGCAGATCATCCAGAGAATGCAAAAATTCGACAAAGCTGACGCCGCCAAACCGCAACAGGCGGCGCAATGCCTCAACATTGGGATGAGACACGAGATAAGTGCCAATGTCTTCCATCACCTCATGGCGGGGTCGGTTCAGAACCTGGCTGACTGCATCCAACACATTTGGGGTGACACCAGCGTCATAGATCAACATCGACTCGAACTCGACAAAGCCAAGGTCGGCGACGCGCGTCGCCTCGACCCATTTATCCAAGCCATAGCTGTCGATCACAAAACGCTGTATCGCCCGGTTTATCAGCCCATGCATGTCGGTTTCTTCCCAATTCCACACCACCACTTTGGGCGATCAAGACTGAAGAAACCTCTAACAGATACAATTATAACGAAAATCGGGCCGCTCAGGGGCCCGATCAAAAATCGGTCGGTGCCCCGCCTTCGGATTTGCGCCACGCCACGAAATCCGCCAGTTCGTCGCGGATCGCGATATCCATCGCCGGGGGCTCGAAATCGCCAATGATGTTCTTGAACATCGTGTGGGCCCGTTCCTGCGTCCACACGGCACCGGCGGCTTCCCATCCCTCGTAGTTTTTCCAATCACTCAGGAAAGGCTGATAAAACGCCGTCGCATAGCGATCTTGTGTGTGTTGAATGCCAAAAAAGTGGCCGGAATTTCCAACCGATTTGATCGCATCAAGGGCAATGTCATCCGGGGTGGTCGAGGTCAGCGACGGGTCCATATACCTCTGAATTTGCTGTAAAATCTCGCAATCCATGATGAATTTCTCGGGGCTTGCAATCAACCCGCCCTCAAGCCAGCCCGCAGCGTGATAGACCATATTGGTCCCCGACTGCACGGCAGCCCACAAACTGTTTGAGGTTTCCCACATCGCCTGCCCATCCGGCACATTCGCCGCACACACCCCCGAAGATCGCATGGGCAAGCCGTAAAACCGCGCCAATTGCCCCGTCATTTGGGTCGCGCGCATGTATTCGGGCGTGCCAAAGGCCGGGGCCCCCGATTTCATGTCCACATTCGACGTGAATGTCCCGATTGCACAAGGCGCGCCCGGTCGCACATACTGAAAGAGCGCAATCGCGCACAGTGCCTCGGCAATTGACTGCGCAACCGCACCAGCCATCGTCACAGGGGCCATGGCCCCAGCCAGCGTAAAGGGGGTCACCACAACGGCCTGTCCCTTGCGCACCATGCGCAAACAGCCGTCAATCATGGGATGGTCATGTTTCAGGGGCGAGGTTGAGTTGATATTCGTGTACATCCGAGGCGTGGCCTCGAATTCCTCGTCGGTCAAACCACCTGCGATGCGCACCATTTCCATCACATCCTCAACCCGTTCCTTGCCAAGGGAATAGGCATGCATGGTCTTATCGGTCAGCGTCAGCTTGTCATAGACAACGTCGAGGTGGCGGACAGAGGCGTGGATATCCACCGGCTCCACGGGGTATCCGCCAGCAAAGTGGATGCAGTTGAAATACTGCGTCAGCTTCAGCAAATTGGCGCACATTTCGCGGTTGCCCGGCACTTTGGTGCCAATTGACATATCCCAGTAGTTGGGGGGCGAGGACACGTTGCCAAACGTCAGGTGCCGCCCGCCAATGGTGATTTTGCGCTCCACATTGCGCGGGGTCAGGGTGAATTCGGACGGGGCCTTGGCCACCATTTCCATAACGAATTCCCGGTCCATATAGACGATGTCGCCGTCGACCTTGCAGCCCGCCTCGCGCAGGATGTCCAACGCTTCGTCGTTCAGCCACTGCACGCCGATTTCTTCAAGGATACGCATCGCACCATCATGAATCGCAGCGACACCCTCGGGACGCAGCGGCTCGATAGGCGGGTCAATGTTGATCGGAGGGTTCCACGGCATCTGTTCGATCACAGCGCCGCCGCGGCGCGCAGCAGCCCCCGCGCGGCCCCCGCCGCGTGTCTTACGTTTTGTGTCGGTGCCGGCCATCACATATCCCTCCGATGTGTTCAGGCCTTCAAAACACAGCAGCCAGCCCGCGGCGACATTGCCGTTTGCGACGATGCGTGTCGTTTTTTCCAAGGGAGCCGCGATTGTACCGCCTAGTCGACGGGTAATTGATCCAGCCAGTCGGGCAAGTGGCCAATGTCAGGCAGAACGATCTGCGCAAATGGCGCAAGATCCACTTCCTCTGCCATGCCCGTCAACACACCGATACAGCGCATGCCCGCAGCACGACCCGCACGCAAATCGTGCAAGCTGTCGCCCACCATCACTACGGTTTCGGGGACCAACCCGGTCGCCTCACAAAACGCCAGCAACTGACCGGGCGCAGGCTTGCCGCCGTGGCCGCTGTCAAACCCTGCGATGAAATCGAACTGATCTGTCACCCCTGCCGCCTGCAAATGCGCGCGCGCAGGCGCTTCGGCATCATTGGTTGCAACACCCAGCGCAAGACCACGGGCGCGCAACCCATCAAGCAATGGGGTCAATGGCACGGCTTCGGCCTGCGGAGCCTGCCCCGCCTCGTCGTTGAGCATGTAAAGCAGTTGGGCGGCTGTCATCTCTGGCATATGCGGCACCAGGGCGGCGGCCACTTCTCCGGCTGTTCCAGCGATAACGAGCGAATCGCGCTCAAATGCGCGGGCGGCAAAATCAAACCCTATGGCCGCACCAAGCGATCCGGCCCGCGCCTGATCCCCTTGGCTGACGCGCAAAAGAAAGGCCGCGGCCCACGCCTCCCATGTGGTGGCAAAATCAAACAGCGTCCCATCCTTGTCAAAGATGATCCCCCGCACCGGCATCTGTGCCACACTCACGTCCAATGCACCTGATCTCCGCCGGGCAATAACATGCGCGCATACATCGGCTGTTCATAGGCCAGACCCGCACTGTCACAGAACGCTTTGACCCACTGATCGTCCATCATGATGAAGTCCAGCAAGGCCCCCAGAAACGCAGGCTCTGTTGCGCCCGCGCGCACATCCGCCTCGCTGGCGCCCGTCGCGCCAAGGAACACGGGCAACAGTTCTTCGTTGCCAGCCATCCAGCCCAGTGCCTGAAGCCCGACGACTTCAGCGGATTCTTGCGACATTGCCATGACGGACCTCCCTTTCCTCAGCTTTGGAAACTGTTTGTTAACCTAAACCAACAAGAAACGAATGCACGGGAATTTGTAAAAAATTGGACAGGTCCTATGCACGGTAAGATCCTTGTCATCGACGCCATCGCCACCAATCGCATCGTGTTGCGGGTCAAACTGGCCGCCAGCCATTACGAGATTGCGCAGGCCGACAGTATCGCGGCGGCAATGCACCATATTCAGACCGGAACGCCGGACATGATCCTGTGCGCCGACACCCTGCCCGATGGCGGGCCACTGCGCCTGCAAGCGCGGCTTCGCAAGGCCGGACTGGCAGGCAAGGTGCCGGTTGTCGTGATCGGCGCGCCGGGCGTCACACAAGATCGTCAGCGCCTGTTTGCCGCCGGGGTCGAGGATGTGCTGGAACGCCCCGTGGACGATCAATTGCTGCTCGCGCGCACCCGCAGCGTGATGCGGGCCTATGCCTCGGCCAGCGAATGGACGCTGCGCGATGACACATCCCGTGCCTTGGGATTTGCAGAACCGGGCACGCAATTTGCCCAACGTCAGATGGTGCGGATCGTGGCGGATGACCCAACGGAGCTTGAGGCTTGGCAAGCCGCACTTGGCGCTGTGATGCCCGCCGCGCTGACATCATGCAGGCCGGGGGCAGCGGTTGTGCTGGACGCTGACGGTCAGGTGCCTGACGCCTTTGTTCTGTTGGTCCAGCCCAAATCCGCGACAGATATGCTGGGCCTGTTGGCGACAATCCGCAGCCATGCCAGCACACGGCACAGCGCAATACTGGTGGTTCAAAAGAACCCCGACCCGCGTGTTGGCGCGCAATTGCTCGATATGGGGGCGAATGATCTGATCGGGTTTGATCCCGATCCCGCCGAACTGGCGCTACGGCTGGAAACCTTGATGACGCGCAAACGGATGTCGGATGCGTTGCGCGACACGGTACGGTCAGGTGTGGAGGCGGCGGTGATCGACCCGTTGACCGGACTGCACAATCGCCGCTATGCGATGCCGCATCTGGCGCGTATCGCAGAGCGCGCCGCACAGCAGAACAAACCTTTTGCGGTGATGGTGGCCGATATGGATCACTTCAAACGAATCAACGACATCTACGGACACGCCGCAGGCGATGCAGTTCTGATCGACACAGCGCAACGGTTGCGCGAAAATCTGCGCGCCGTCGATCTGGTGGCACGTATCGGGGGCGAAGAGTTCTTGATCGTTCTGCCCGGCGTCGGACTCTCCAATGCGAAAAAGGCGGCACAACGGCTTTGCACGATGATCCGCAAGACACCGTTCACAGTGCCGGGTGATCGCGGCCCGGTCACGGGCACCATTTCAATCGGAATGACCGTCTGTGATCCCGCACATAACGCGCCGCCAATGCCCCCCGAGGCGTTGCTGGATCGGGCCGACCGCGCGCTTTATGGGGCCAAGGCAGATGGGCGGGACCGTGTCACGCTGGAACGACCAGCCGCCTGAAGGTCACTGTTTTGGTTTTCTCGGCGGGCCTCTGCGCTTTAACGTTTCCTCGATACGGGCGGTATACGCGATGCGCTCGTCATCACTCAGTCGCGCAACAACATCCAGCCACGCCGCCTGCGCTGCGGCCTGCACCCGCGCAGCCCCAGCACCCTGCCGTTCCAACACCGCCTCAACGGCTGCGATGTCAAACGGGCTCGCCTCAAGGGCGGCAATCATCTCTTGGTACTGGGCGCGGCGCGCACGCCGATCCGGCAGGTCATCATTCGTGCGCACAGCACCGAACACCTCGCGGCGCGCCTCGCGGGGCAACGTCACGACATACGGCATCGCATAGCCCATTGACGGACCACGCTCCACAAATGGACCACCGCGCAGGGCAGCACCGGCAACAAGGCCAACGACCGCAAGGTTCCCGGCCAGCGACACGGCAAGGACGATCTTGACCCACAACGGGCAGCGTCGGGTTTGGATGTCTTCGCTCATGTTCAGCCCTCTTCCATATCCCAGCCAAAAGCATAGGTCGCATCATCGGTGTCATAATAGGTGTCATCAACCTGCATCCAGGGCACAGTGACGCCCACGCCATCAAGCGCACCCAACCCAACGACAAAACCAGTGGCCGCAGCAGCGACCAAGCCCGTCACAGCCGTCCAGCCGCCAACACCCTCAAGGATCTGTTGCCACCATGGGGTCCGTGCCGCGCGCCCTCCGGGCGGGGGCAACATCGCATCGGCATCCGCCAAAATCCGCGCCATCAACGTATCGGGCAGGTCAGGCACAGGGGCGCGGGCCAGATCATCCAGCATCTGGTCAACCCAACGATCATCGCCATCACGGTCTGGGGATTTTGACATCTTGTTCATCCTTCTTCGTATCCAAGGGCAGCGGCCTGCCCCTTCAATGCAGCAGCAAGGGCACGCTTGCCCCGCGCCGTCAGGCTTTCCACCGCTTCGGTACTGATATCCAGCGCCTGTGCAATTTCGGGGTTCGATGCACCCTCAAAATGGCGCATCACGACCGCAATGCTTTGACGTTCAGGCAGCGACGCGAGGGCAGCACGTAACGCGCTGTGGCGCGCAGTGTCCTGCATCTGTGTCTCGACAGACGGCGTGGGATCAGTGGGCTCTGCCACATCCTCCAACCGGACCGTGCCCCGCGACCGCTTGCGCAGCCGATCCGTGCACAGGTTTGACACCACACGATAAAGCCATGTGGTCACCTTGGCCTCGCCCAAACGCCAATCCGGGGCCACACGCCATAAACGCATCATCGCCTCTTGGGCGACGTCTTCGGCCTCGGCGGTATCGCCCAACATGCGGGCGGCTTGACCAAAGGCGCGCGGGGTCAGGCGCAGCGTCAACAAACGCGCCGCACTGGCATCCCCTTGAGCATAGCGCACAAGCAGATCTGCATCATCCGTCTGGGGATCTGTATCAAGCGGCATGGGCATATGGTCCGGGCTATCGCTGCTCTGCCCCTTTATGCAAGAGGCAGAGCGTTGCGGGCGTTGGATCAGTTGTCGCCGTGACCTTTACCACCATGGCCCTTGCCACCGCGACGCTCTTGCATCTTGGCGCGGGCTTCCTGGAATTCGGCCTCGGAAATGCCACCACTGCTGTCGGCATCCATACGCTCAAAGAAACGGGCAGGATCGCGGCGGGGATGCTTCATCTCGTCGATAGACAGTTTGCCATCGTCATTTGCATCCATGCGGGACAACATCTTGGCGGCGCGATCACTTGCGCGCTCTTGGCCAGCGGCCTCGAGCTCGGCCAGCGACAGGAACCCGTCGCCATCTGTGTCGGCACGCGCAAAACGGGCGGCACCTTGGGCCTGCATTTCAGACAGGGTCACTTCGCCATTGCCATCCGTATCAAGGGTGGAAAAATCAGGGCCGCCTTCGCGCGCCATGGCAGCAAGGGTTGTGACGCCAATGGCAGCAGCAGCGATACCAGCAATAAATGTCGAACGTTTCATAATTGGTTACTCCGTTTTTTACTCAGGGGCGGATCGGCTTTTCCAACCGCGCCATACCCATCAAACGCAACACCCGCGCCATTCCGTCGAAATTAATTTGGGACCCGCTTGCGCGACATCACGACGCAAGGACAGAATGCGCCATTCCAAGCGCGCGCGCACAGCGCCATAACGCAGCCTTTGCGACCAAGGACATGTCCCGTGCAGACCGACCCGACCCAACACACCACAGATGACGGCGACACCCAGCGGCCCGTGCGCCCTGCCCTGTTTCGGGGCTGGCGTTGCAAATGCCCGCGCTGCGGTCAGGGGCGCCTGCTCAAGGGGTACCTAAAGGTCGCCGACAGCTGCCCAGTCTGCAAACTCGACTATTCGCACCACCGCGCCGATGACGGCCCTGCATACCTGACGATCTTGCTGGTTGGGCACCTGATGGCACCACTGTTGCATTTCGCCTTTGTGAAATGGCGCCCCGAACCCCTGGTGCTGTTCACCATTTTCGCAGTGGGCTGCGTTGCGCTGTCGCTGTACCTGTTGCCCCGACTCAAAGGGTCGATTGTAGCCTTTCAATGGGCGCGCGGTATGGGCGGATTTGCCCAAATGGGCTAAGCCGCGTAGCGTGTCGGGAATATGCGTAACACCGCGCGGCGACCGAACAGGCTGTGATGACTGAAAACATCGACAAAACCCAGATACGCAACGCATCGACAGTGATCGTGCTGCGCGATCGGACGACAACACCGCGCATCCTGATGGGCCAACGCGGCGCGCGCGCCGTGTTCATGCCCAACAAATTCGTCTTTCCCGGCGGAGCCGTTGACGCGGGCGATCATGCCGTCCCCTTGGGCACGCCCATCCAGGCCCCGAACGACACGCGGCTCGAGGATGACAGCCCGCCGGGGCTCGGGGCTGCATTGGCTGTTGCCGCTATCCGTGAATTGTACGAGGAAACAGGCCAGGTGCTTGGCACACGCGGATCATGGCAGGCACCGCCGCCCGACTGGCACAGCTTTGCCGCCACCGGGCATGTGGCCCACGCTGCCCCCTTGCAATTCGTGTTTCGCGCGCTCACACCGCCGGGACGCCCGCGCCGCTTTGATGCGCGTTTCTTTCTGATCGACGCGGAACATCTGGCGTCGGACCCGGATGACTTCAGCCAGGCCTCAGATGAACTGTCACACCTGCAATGGGTCGCACTCGATCAGGTCCGCACCTTTGACATGCCCTTCATCACCGAAGTGGTGCTAAGCGAAATCGCAGCCCGCGTGCACGACCCCGCCCCACCGGCAAGCGTGCCGTATTTCAAGAACAACGACGAAGAAAGCCTGTTCCTGCGTTTGCGCGGCACCCCGATGCCGGACTGACGCGCGCGCGTCAGATCAAGACGATCAGCATCACGATAGAACCCAGCAAAACAGCCATCCCCGCCCATTCGCGCACTGAAACCGCCTCGCGAAAGATCAGGACAGAAACAAGCGCGCTAAACACCAACTCGACCTGCCCCACAGCATTCACATATGCCGCGTTCTGCAGCGTAAAGGCGGTGAACCAGCAAAACGATCCCGCCATCGACATCAACCCGACCCAGACGGCGATGCGGCGCGCGGCCCAAACGGCGCGCACCTGCCCCGGATCACGCCAACGCAGCCATAGCACCATGGCGACCATCTGCATCATCGTGACCGCCGACAGCGTCACACCCGCGCGCGCCAACGGATCCGCCAGATCAAGGCTCAGCGACGCGCCGCGGTAACACACACCCGACACTGCAAACAAAAACCCCGAAGCCAGGCCAAGCCCGACAGTGCGATTCGCCATGTCGCGCCAGCCCACGCGGACAATCTCGGGCGGCGCAGACAACAACAACACCCCCACCAATCCAAACCCGATAGCGGCAAAACCCCATCCGCTGACCGCATCCCCCAACAGAACCCAGCCCACCAGAACGGCTTGAATGACTTCGGTCTTTTTGAACGTGATGCCCACAGCGAAATTCCGGGCCTGAAACAGCCGCACCGTCGCAATCGTTGCCAGAATTTGCGCCAACCCACCGATGGCCCCAAACAGCCAGAACGTGGGGCCAAATGCTGGCCACGCCTGCCCGCTCAGCCTCATGTACAGGACAATCAAAACAGCAACCAACGGGGCGGAGTATAGAAACCGCGCCAACGTGGCACCCGCCGCGCTCAGCGTGCCCAGCGACAATTGCCGTTGCAGCATAAAGCGCAGCGTTTGAAACAAGGCCGCCGCGAGTGTGATCGGAATCCAAAGGGTCATGCCCCTCTATGCGGGATCAGCGATCACGCGACCAGAGCGGATGCGCCACCGGGTCCTTGGCGGCAAACAGATGGCGGGCAAACACCTCGGCATATGATCGATACCGATAGCCTTCGTTGCGGGCAAGGTATCGCGCTGCATTGGTGCGGTAGAGGGCCGGCAACCGATACCACGCCACCTTTGGATGCATGTGATGCACCACATGCAGGTTGTTGTTCAGAAACAAGAATGCCAACAGCCCACGGTCCTCGACAATCACAGTGCGACCACGCGCGGCCACATGGGCGCGATGTTCCAGAAAGGTGCGAATTTTCAGGATCGACAGGGCCGCGTAACAGGCCAGCACATAGTGCCACAGGGACATCGGGGCGGCCCACACAACGCACAACACCAGCGCCACGCCGGGGATGTGCACAGCCCAGCCTTTCAGGACCCGGCTGTCCCCGGCCCGGATCGCGTGCCAATCACCGCGCATGAACGCCACTTGAGATATGATCGGGCCCAGAACAATGCGCCCGGCCAACGTGTTGTTCATCCGTAAAACGGCACGCAACACCCACGGCAAACGCGCCCAGACGGCAGGATCAAGGTAGTTGGATTCCGGATCATCATAGGGGTCTGTCAGACGGTCGTCGCGGTGATGGGCCAGATGGGTGTCCCGAAATCGCACATACGGGATAAACAACCCCGGCGAGACGACGGCCAACGCCTCATTGGCGCGGCGCGACGTAAAGGGATGCCCATGCAGCACCTCATGGCTCAACGAGGAATGCAAGACCAGCGCAACGCTTAGCACGATCACACCACCCCACGTAGACCACAAGGGCAGGACAAACACGGCGCACACCCAGACCAACGCGCAGCCCACAAACAGACCCAGCGTCACCCACTCCACCTGCGTGGCCGCAGCGCGCGGAACCCGCTTGGCTTGGGGTGTAGTGGGCAGGGACATGAGGGGCAGGCTCCAACAGGGATCACAAAAAACCCTATCGCCCGGCCTGCCTGCGGGGCATTCCGAATATAGTTAACAAACCTCGCTTTATGTGCGAAAAATCACCAGATGAGTGATTTAGTCGACAAACGGGATCGCGCCGACAGATTTCGCCGCAGACTGGCGCGCGCCATGGCAACCTCGGGCACGAACCAAAGTGCGCTGGCGCGCCAAATCGGGGCGGATCGATCGACCATCAGTCAAGCGCTGACGGGGGACGGCGCGCGGCTGCCCGGTGCACATGTGGTCGGGGCCTGCGCGCAGGCTCTTGGGGTGTCGGCCGATTGGCTGCTCGGGCTGTCGGACCGACCCGAAAGTGCGGCCGCCCTGACGGCCGCCGCGCTGACACTGACCCAAGCGCCGCGCGCACTGGTCGATGAACGTATCTTTGGCTGGCACCAAGAGGCCGCAGGCTACAAAATCCGCCACGTGCATGCCGGACTGCCCGACATGCTGAAAACCCAACAGATACTGGAATGGGAATACCGCCCCCATCTGGGACGCACCACGGCGCAGGCCATCAACGCCTCGCGGGATCGGCTGAACTGGATGCGTGCGGCGCGTTCGGACTATGAAATCGCCATGCCGCTGCACGAAGTACAAAGCTTTGCCGCAGGCACCGGATATTACGCAGGCCTGCCTGCACAGACCCGGCACGATCAGCTCGATCACCTGCATGATCTGACAACACAGCTTTACCCGCGGCTTCGGGTGTATCTGTTTGATGCGCGCCAACTCTATTCCGCACCGATCACAGTATTCGGGCCTCTGCTGGCCGTGCTCTATACGGGCGGGCACTATATGGCATTCCGCGACCGCGAACGGATCGAAACACTGTCGCTGCACTTTGACGAGCTGGTGCGACAAGCCACGTTCACAGCGCGCGACATCCCCGATCACCTCACCAGCCTGCGGTCCCTGATCCCACAGACCCAGGACTAAGGTTTTGTCTTGGTGGGCCAAAAGCGGAAAATAAATAATGTCGTGCGCGCGCCAGCGCGCTCCTTTGGGTTACACCTTGGGGTCGGGATTTTCGGTATGGCCATCCACTGAAATCACCTGCCCCGACACCATACGCGCAGCGTCCGATCCCAGAAACACCACCATGTCCGCGACATCCTCAGCCGTCACAAACGATCGCATCGACGTGCCCGACGCATAACCCTCATAGACCGCGTCGCGGGTCATGCCTTTTGCGGTGGCCTCGCGGGCCAACACGCCTTCCATGCGTGGGCCCTCAACGGCACCGGGACAGATTGCATTGGCACGAATGCCAAAGGGGCCGGCCTCCATCGCGACGGTTTTCATCAACCCGATGATCGCCCATTTTGCGGCGGCATAGGGTGCGCGATTGGGATAGCCATAGATGCCAGCAGTGGACGAGGTAAACACAATCGCCCCGCGCCCTGCCGCCTTCATGCCCGGCAGGGCATGTTTTGCGGCCAGAAACGCCCCCTCAAGGTTCACAGACACACAGGTGCGCCAATTACTCAGCGCCACATCCTCGACACGTGCAGTCGGCCCCGCGATCCCTGCATTGGCACATAGCACATCCAGCGTACCAACCTCTGCCAGAACCTCGGCGACGCGCGCCTCGTCAGCGGCGTCGCACAAATAGCCAGTGACGCTGGCAGGCAAGGCCGCCAAGGCATCGCCATCAACGTCGGTGACAAACACAGCATGCCCCGCCGCCTCATAGGCACGCGCCACCGCCAGCCCAATGCCAGAGGCCCCGGCCGTGATCAAAACACGGCGCATAGATGGTGCTGCGGTCATGGGCGCTGCCCCACCGCGCGCCCCGCCCCTTCGGGCATCGGCAACCCGGCATGGGCCTCGGCAATACGGCCAAGGGCTGCCAGAATGGGCGCAGACGGCTCTGACGGGCGGCGCGTCTCAAGGCTGACATGCAACAGGAAATGTTCACCAGTCGCCAACAACCGCTCGCCCGCAAACATCTCATGAAACAGATGCAACTTCTTGCCGGCACCGGCCAACACCTGCGTGCGCACCTCGATCAACGTGCCGGCATGCGCCTCGTCCACGTGTCGAATATGCGTCTCTGCCGTGAAATAGCTGCCGCCGGTTGCGATATACTCCGCATCACAGCCAATCAGCGCCATGAAACGATCCGTCGCATCGCCAAAGGCCTGCAAATAGCGCGCCTCATTCATGTGGCCGTTGTAATCCGTCCAATCCAAAGGAACCGCGCGGCGCACCGTCAGGATCGGGGCAGACACATCATCCAGATCATCGGCATGCGCGGCCAGTACAGTGCCTGCGCGCAATTTGGCCTCATGGGCATTCATCACAGCCCCCGCACCCCAGTCGTTGGCTTTGAGGGCGCGCATCATGCCGACCAGATTGTCGTCGCGCGCCTTCAACATCTCGGCAATGGTCATGTGCCCGGATTGCGCATCCGACTGGCCCGCAATCAGATCAACCAGCGCGTCCGTGAATTCAGGAACATCCGTCAACTTGGTCCATGGGAACTGCAAACAGGGGCCAAACTGCGCCATGAAATGACGCATGCCAGCGTCACCACCCGCCGTGCGATAGGTATCAAACAATCCCATCTGCGCCCAACGAATGCCGAACCCCATGCGGATCGCCTCGTCAATTTCCTCGGTGGTGGCGACACCGTCCTTGACCAGCCACAAGGCCTCGCGCCACACCGCCTCAAGGAAACGATCCGCGATATGGGCGTCAATTTCCTTGCGAACCCTAAGCGGATAATGACCCAAATCGCGCAAAATCCCTTCGGCCTTTTCGACCAGCGCCGTATCCGTCAAGGGTGATGGGACGACTTCTATCAACGGCATCAGATAGACGGGGTTGAACGGATGGCAGACCATGATCTGATCCGGGCGGACAGCACCCTCTTGCAACTCCGACGGCTTAAAGCCGCTGGTGGACGACCCGATAATGGCATCCGGCGGGCAATGCGCCTGCACCGACGCAAGCACCTTGTGCTTGATGTCCAGCCGCTCGGGCACGCTTTCCTGGATCCACGCCACACCGCTGACAGCTTCGGCCATCTCCGCGTAAAAGGTTAACGTGCCCTCCTGCGGCAGCGCCACATCCGTCAGGCTGGGCAAGGCACGGCGCGCCTGCGCCAGAACCGGGGCCAGCTTGGCCTCGGCATCGGGATCGGGGTCAAACACACGTACGTCCCACCCGTTCAGCAAAAACCGTGCAGCCCAGCCGCCGCCAATCACACCACCGCCAATAATCGCCGCTGTCATCATATTGCTATCCACACCCATTCTCTTGTTCGATATCCATTAAAATCCAGAACCTGTCGGGCGGCCGTGATCTGGTCGCCACGCGCCTTGCCAACGCGGGTCGCGATAAACCCAAAGCTGCCATCCGGCGTTCCAACCGCAAGCGTATTGTGATCGGGGTCCGTCCACACCACCCACAAATCGCGCTGCGTTTCATCTGCATAGGTCAGCTGCACGATACCAGTGGCGCGCAGCGTCATCTGCGCGGTGCGCCCATCGTCTTCGCGCCATCCGGTACCGCGACCCGACACTCTAAAGCCACTAAGCGCCCAAGGGCCTCCAGCCGTCGCCTGCACACCCCAATCGCCATCGAACCTGACCGGATCAAACCGCTGGATCGCGCCAATGGGCACCGTGGGATTGCGGATAAGCGACGGATCGGTACGCATATTTGAACCATCCGTACAGGCCGCCAGCACAAGCGCAAAAAACGCAATTGCACCAAAGCGGTGCACAGTCAGTGCACAGATTGTGCACGTCCTGTGCATTGCCGTTTTCACGCCGTCGGGGCCTGCTTTACCAGCCCCAGTTTCTCGCGGACCTCTGCGGCACCAATCACCCGCGCGCCCATATTTTCAATGATCGTGCCCGCCCGTTCAACCAGTTGCCAGTTCTGGGCCAATTCACCCTTGCCCAGCCACAAATTGTCCTCAAGCCCGACACGCACATTGCCCCCGGCCAGCACAGCAGCCGCCACATAAGCCATCTGATTGCGCCCCAGTCCAAAGGCCGAGAATGTCCAATCGTCAGGCACATTATTGACCATCGCCATAAACGTATTCAGATCATCCGGCGCGCCCCATGGCACACCCATGCACAGCTGCACCAGCGCAGGGGACTCCAGCGCGCCGTCCGCAACCAGTTGTTTTGCATACCATAAATGACCCGTGTCAAAGGCTTCGATCTCCGGCTTGACGCCCAGCTTGGTCATCATGGACCCCATCGCAGTCAACATGCCGGGCGTGTTGGTCATGACGTAATCAGCTTCAGCAAAGTTCATCGTGCCGCAATCCAGCGTGCAGATTTCAGGCAAGCATTCGGCCACATGCGCGACCCGCGCACTGGCCCCGATCATGTCGGTGCCCGCCGCGTTCAGAGGCAATGGGGTCTCCACATCGCCAAAAATCATGTCGCCGCCCATACCCGCCGTCAGGTTCAGCACGACATCGACGTCCGCGTCGCGGATGCGATCCGTAACCTCTCGATAATACTCAAGTTTCCGGCTTGGGGCACCCGTGTCCGGGTCGCGAACATGGCAATGCACAATCGCAGCCCCCGCCTTGGCGGCGGCGATCGCACTGTTGGCGATCTGTTCAGGACTGCGCGGTACATGCGGGCTGCGATCCTGCGAGCCACCCGATCCGGTCACAGCGCAGGTAATGAAAACGTCACGGTTCATAGAAAGAGGCATGGGCGCAATCCTTGTTGTTTTTTTCCAGTTTCGCGATCAAAACAAAGAGCGCAGGTCAAAAAACGAAAAAACATGTCAAAAACCGTAATTCTTGTACTGCAACAAACAAACACACTGTCTCTGGCCGCGGCGGTGGATCCGCTGCGGGCTGCAAATCGCCACGCGGGGCGCGCGCGTTTTGACTGGCAGTTCGCCACGCCCGAAGCGCGGGACGTGATGCTGACGTGTGGGCTTGGCGTTCCAGCGGCCCCGATCCACAGGGTGACGGGCTGCGATCTGCTGATCGTGGTCGCAGGGTTCGATCTGGCCGCACAGGCCACACCACATCTGATGGCCAGCCTGCGACGACTGGCGGGACGCGATACAACAGTGATGGCAATCGACGGGGGGCCATGGATCACGGCACAAGCGGGCCTTTTGAATGGGCACCGCGCCACCACCCATTGGGAGGATCTGGACAATTTTGCAGCCGCCTTTGACGAAGTCGAAACTGTGAATGCGCGCTATGTCGTGTCGGGCCACCGCTGGACCAGCGGTGGGGCAGCACCCGCGCTCGACATGATGCTGCACCTTATACAAACGCGACTTGGCGACAGCGTGGCGCGCCAGGTCGCCGCCGGGTTCATTCACACAACGCGGCCCGCACCGTCGGATCCACAATTGCGCCACCCCCCCGCACAGGGCCACAGCGCGATCACCGCGCGCGCGCACCAGCTGATGGAGGCAAACCTCGAACAGCCCCTGCCCTTGACAACCATCGCAACACATCTCGGGCGTAGTCCGCGCAGCCTGCAACTGCACTTTCGCCGCACTTTGGGCATCACAGCCAAAGCGCACTACCGCACCCTGCGCCTGACCGAAGCCCACCGGCTCCTGACACAAAGCCGCCTCAACCTACAAGATATTGCGCTCTCCACAGGCTTCAGTGGCACATCTAGCCTCAGCCACGCCTATACGCTACAGTACGGCATGTCCCCAAGCAAAGCACGATCCAGTCTTCATCTCGCCCAATAAACTCCCCCCGGAGGGCCGGGCAGACATCACACCTGCCCAAGCCAATTGGGGGCCAAAGACACTAATACGGCATCGGGTGCGCACGATGGGCCGCTGTAATCTCGGCCATGACCTCATCGCTCAACGTGAGATCAGCCGCCCCAATCGCGACCTCCAACTGGGCCATATTGGTGGCCCCAAAGATCACGGAACACATGAACGGACGCGTCATGCACCAGGCCAGCGCCATCTGGCTGGGATCCAGCCCATGGCGGCCCGCAATGTCCAGATAGGCATCGACAGCCGCAAAAACGCGGTCGGTCTTGCGCCCTCCCATGTCCGAATTCAGCGACATGCGCGAGGCATCAGGCACAGCGCCGTCCTGATATTTGCCAGTCAAAAACCCTGCAGCCAGCGGCGAAAATGCCAGCAAACCAACGTCCTCATATACGCTCAACTCAGCCATGTCGGTGTCATAAAGCCGGCAGAGCAGCGAATATTCGTTCTGCATGGATGCAACACGTGGCCCCCCCGTCCGCTCCGCTGCCGCAAGCCATTGCGCGGTGCCCCAGGCACTTTCGTTAGACAGACCAAAGGCACGGATCGTGCCTCGATCCACCTCCGCCTGCAAGGCACCCAGACAGTCTTCCATGTTCTGGCGCACTTCTACAGGGTCGGGGCCTGTGGGGTCATAGTTCCAGTTCTTGCGAAACATGTAGCTGCCGCGATTGGGCCAGTGAAACTGATAAAGATCAATATAATCAGTCTGTAAGCGGCGCAGCGATCCTTCGATGGTTTCGGGAATGGAGTCTGCTGTAATGGGGGCCCCGTCACGAACATACCCCATGCCTTCGCCGGAATGCTTGGTCGCCAGCACCATGTCCTGACGCGCCCCGCCCCTTTCAAACCACAAGCCGATGATGCGTTCTGTGCGCCCGATGGTTTCGGCGCTGATGGGGTTGACCGGATACATCTCGGCCGTGTCGACAAAATCGATACCCGCGGCCAGGGCGCGGTCGATCTGCTCGTGCCCCTCTTCGGCGGTGTTTTGCGTACCCCAGGTCATCGACCCCAAACACAATGCCGACACCTCTATGCCAGTTCGCCCCAGTTTGCGTCGCTCCATGCCGCGTCCTTTTTATACGTCTGCGTTGGGACCTGACCCTAACGGGCGATGCGTGATGGGCAAGTTAATTTTCTACCGCCTACCGCGCGCAACGGACTTGAGAACAAAAATAGAACGCGTATAGTGAAACCATGCCAAATCCCCATCCTCTTTTGCAGCGCGGACCGATACGCGATACGCCTTGCCTGCCCCTGTTGCCAAAGGGCGACACGCACGGGTTAGGGCCGGGGTTGGCGTTGGGGCGGGTCCACGAGGCCTGTGGGCCTGCGCGCCACCGTCTGGCCCTGTGGCTCGTGGCGCAATGCGATGGGCCAGTGATCTGGATCGCACCAGACTGGAGCATTGATCGCCTGAATCCCTGCGGAATGATGCCCTTTGTCGATCCGGCCCGCCTGATCTTTGTGCATCCCAAACGCGCCGAGGACGTATTGTGGAGCATGGAAGAAGTGCTGCGTGCAGGCGCTATTCCGCTGGCCGTGGCGGACTTGCCGGGCCTGCCCGGCTTGACGGCCATCCGGCGGATGCACCTGGCGGCGGAAACCGGGGGCAAAACGAATGGGCGCGCGCCCTTGGGCCTGCTGCTGACGCCGGGCGTGGGCGGTGCCCAAGGGGTCGAAAGCCGCTGGCACCTGACACCCGATCACAAATGCGATCCCGGTGCATGGGCCCTGACACGCCTGCGCGCGCGCACAGCCCCACAACAAGCATGGCGTGTCACCCGCACCCCGGGCCAGCCCCTGCCCCGTGTCGCACATACGATCAAAGCGGCGTAAAACAGAGCACGCAGTAAGAGACCGTGAATAAATCGCATGCTAGCGTGTTATAACCTAATCGGGCCACGTCGCCGGTCTGACACGCACAAGCAAAAAGGGTCGATCATGCAACGCAGACTATTCCTTGCCAGTGCACTTGCCACACTGGCCGCGCCCAGTCTGGCCGCACCACGTGCCTATACAATGGGGCCAGAGGGGGCGACCATCACCTATACATTCATGCTGGGCGGTGCCCCGGTCAAAGGGACGGTGCCAATTGATCGCGCCGATCTGATGATCGATGCGGGCAACCTTGCCGCCTCGACGGCCGATGTCACAGCAGACGTGCGCCGCGCGCGCACCGGGCTGCTATTTGCGACCGAGGCGCTGAAATCGCGCAGCGTACTGGCGGCCGAAGACTTTCCACTGGCCCGCTTTCAATCAACCAAAGTGACCCTTGGCACAAGCGGACGTATCTCGGACGGGGCCACGCTTGAGGGGGTGTTGACCCTGCGCGGCGTGACCAACCCCGTCGCGTTCGACGCACAACTGTTCCGCGACCAAGGCACCGCGCGCGACGATCTGCGCAAGTTGCGCGTGACCCTGAACGGCACCGTTAACCGCAGCACATATGGGGCCACAGGCTTTAGCGATCTGGTCGAAGACGCTGTGCAAATCGAAATCAAGGCACAAATAGAAACCGCCACATAAGACCGGCATCTGTCGGAAACGGGCAAGGGCACGCGCACCGATTGGGTCAGAGTACGCAATTATGCGCATGCTCATTTCCTTTGCCGCCCTCTTTCTATCGGTCATCCTGCTGCAACTCAGTTCAGGCGCGCTTGGACCGCTCGATGCACTTTCAGGCTTTGCGCTGGGGTTCAGCACACAAGACATTGGTATCTTGGGTTCGGCGCATTTTCTGGGCTTCTTTATCGGATGCTGGTGGGCCCCACGCCTGATGGGCAGCGTGGGCCACTCACGGGCCTTTGCCGCCTTTACGGCCAGCGGTGCCATTGCACTGATCGCACATATGCTGATCCTTGAACCAACCGCCTGGGCCGTGATGCGGATCGCATCAGGAATGTGCGTGGCCGGATGCTATACGGTGATCGAAGCCTGGCTGCAGGCCAAGGTCACCAACGAGACACGCGGGCGAGCAATGGGGGGCTACCGCCTTGTAGATATGGGGGCGTCGCTGACGGCGCAGCTTTTGATCGGTGTGCTGGAACCGGCCAGCTACGTCAGCTACAACATTTTGGCTATCGTATGCTGTGCGGCCCTGTTGCCGCTGACGCTGACCACATCGCAACAACCCGAAACACCCACCTCGCCGCGGCTGCGCCCGCGCCTTGCGTTCGAACGCTCCCCGCTTGCAGCAGCGGCAGTGATCGTAGCAGCGCTCTCCAGCGCGTCGTTTCGCATGGTCGGGCCAATCTATGGACAAGAAGTGGGGCTCAGCACATCGCACATCGCATGGTTCCTTGCGTCCTTCGTTTTGGGCGGGGCGCTTGCACAATATCCAGTCGGATGGCTGGCAGACAAATACGACCGGCGCTGGGTGTTGATCTGGCTGTCAGCGGCGGCCATGGCCAGTTGCGCGATCACCGTCATGGCAACCCAGTTGGGCACAGTCGGCATCATGCTGACTGCAGGGCTGTTCGGGCTGACGACATTTCCAATCTATTCCGTGGCCGCGGCGCACGCGCATGACTTTGCCGACAGCACGGAACGGGTCGAATTGTCTGCAGCCCTGATGTTCTATTTCGCAGTCGGAGCGATTGCCGCACCTTTTACCGCATCGGCGCTGATTGATGCATATGGGCCAGCCGCGCTTTTTGCCATGATCTCAGCCGGACACGGGCTGCTCATCCTCTTTGGCCTCACACGGATGCGCGCGCGCGCAGCACCTACGAAACGTACGCGCTATATCTATGCGCCGCGCACCTCCTTCTTGATCGGGCGGTTGACAGGGCGCAGCCGCGACCGGGACTAAGGCGCATGTATCTGGCCCTTTTCCCGGGCGCGCCGCACTGCTAAACGATCAAAACCCATGCAAAGGCCCAGTTATGCAGCGTCACCTGATTACTTCTGCCATTCCCTATATCAACGGGATCAAACACCTCGGCAATCTGATCGGCAGTCAGCTGCCCGCCGACCTATATGCGCGTTACCAACGCGCGCGCGGCAACGAGGTGCTGTTTCTCTGCGCCACGGATGAGCATGGCACACCTGCCGAACTGGCCGCCGCCAAGGCAGGCAAGCCAGTGGCAGAATACTGTGCAGAAATGCATGCCGTTCAGGCCAAGATCGCCGCCGGGTTTGGCCTGTCGTTCGATCATTTCGGGCGCTCGTCCTCTCCGCAAAACCATGCGTTGACACAGCATTTTGCAGGGCGGTTGGCCGACGCCGGGTTGATCCGCGAAGTGATGGAAAAACAGGTCTATTCCAATGCCGATGGGCGCTACTTGCCGGATCGTTACATCGAAGGCACCTGCCCCAACTGCGGCTATGACAAGGCGCGCGGGGATCAGTGCGAAAACTGCACGAAACAGTTGGACCCAACCGATTTGATCGAACCCCGATCTGCGATCTCAGGGTCCACAGACCTTGAGGTACGCGAGACAAAACACCTGTACTTGTGTCAATCCGCGCTCAAGGATGAGCTGGATGCATGGATCAACAGCAAGACAGATTGGCCCATTCTGACCACCTCAATCGCCAAAAAATGGTTGCATGACGGGGATGGTTTGCAAGATCGCGGGATCACACGCGATTTGGACTGGGGTATACCAGTGCGACGCGGCGACGCCGATTGGCCCGGGATGGAAGGCAAGGTGTTTTATGTCTGGTTCGATGCCCCGATCGAATACATCGCCTGTGCCGGCGAATGGGCAGAGGCAAACGGGGGGGCTGATTGGGAACGCTGGTGGCGAACGGACAAGGGTGCTGATGACGTCCGCTATACGCAGTTCATGGGCAAGGATAACGTTCCGTTTCACACGCTCAGCTTTCCGGCCACCATCCTTGGGTCGGGCGAGCCATGGAAAATGGTCGATCACCTCAAGTCGTTCAATTATTTAAACTACGATG
>Ga0115562_1000172_pt1 | contig 48178 bp, 32 predicted proteins | sample COGITO_mtgs_1105_6_FD_87200 | JGI IMG/M metagenome (GOLD analysis project Ga0115562, IMG submission 87200) | Pelagic marine microbial communities from North Sea - COGITO_mtgs_110516 | ecosystem: Environmental > Aquatic > Marine > Epipelagic | place: Germany:Helgoland, sampling site Kabeltonne...
CGTAGGAGTCTGGGCCGTGTCTCAGTCCCAGTGTTGCTGATCATCCTCTAAAACCAGCTATAGATCGTAGACTTGGTAGGCCATTACCCCACCAACTATCTAATCTAACGCGGGCCAATCCTTTCCCGATAAATCTTTCCCCCGAAGGGCTTATACGGTATTACTCTCAGTTTCCCGAGGCTATTCCGTAGAAAAGGGTATGTTCCCACGCGTTACTAACCCGTCCGCCGCTCGCCCCGAAGGGGTGCGCTCGACTTGCATGTGTTAGGCCTGCCGCCAGCGTTCGTTCTGAGCCAGGATCAAACTCTCAAGTTGAAATGATCTTGCGACCATATCCTTGACGTCGAACCTCTGCACATCGTCCCATACACCTTACTGAAATGCATGGAACATCTTTTCTGTTTGTTGTGCTTAGGACTTCAAAGAAGTCGAAAGCCGTCCAAACAGTGAAGCTGACACTACATCATCGGACCTAAGCCCTAGTAGCGCGATATACAGACGTTGATCCATCGAATGAACCAAACCGCCCACATATCTCTTCAGATATCTAATTTTCAAACAACGTGGAGACAAAAATCTACAAGATGCGCTAATTCTTACTAGCGCGCCCCGCCATCAAATCTCCGAATTCTCCCCAGCTTCCAGAACCCACCGCCGCGTCTCCGCCTCAGTCCGTCCCGTCCGCTGCCCCGTCGAAGCGTCTCTGCTCGTCCGGTAGGCGGCTCCTCTAAGGCTAGACTCCCAAGCATGCAACCCCTTTTTCATCCAATTCCAATTTTATCAAAAAAGGCAGTGCTACCCAAAGCGTCCCCGGTCAGGAAATCTAGCGGAAAACTCTAACCAAAAACGAGGACGTTTTAAGGGGTCACAGCACCCTTTGCGTCGGATGCAACGTCTGGGCTGAGACGTCAAACCCGTGTTTGTAGAGATTGCGCGCCTTGAGGGTCCATCTGAAATCTGGGGAACAGATGTCACGCACCTAACGCAATGAGTTGTTGGCGCTACTGCTTGCGTCGCATCAATGATAAAGCCTTCGTGTTCCCCGGAGGTCGCCTAGCTTATGGTTCAAATTTATTCTGATATTAATCCATCATTGCTATTTGCTGCAGTAAACATGGCCTGCGCTCTGGTGCTGGGTGCTATCATAGGAACAGAACGGCAATTTCGTGGTAGAATGGCGGGGCTGCGCACAAATGCGCTCGTGGCGCTTGGTGCGGCCGGTTTCGTCACCTTTGCGGCGCTCTTTCCAGAAGACATCAACCCAACCCGGGTGGCGGCTCAGGTCGTTTCAGGCATTGGATTTCTTGGAGCCGGGATCATTTTTCGAAATGGATCCGATATTCAGGGCATTAACACTGCTGCGACGCTTTGGTGTTCAGCAGCAGTCGGATTGATCGCAGGATCAGGCCATGTCCTTTATGCGATCATCCTAACCTCATTGATCGTTTTTTCGAATTTAGGTTTGCGGCCCATCGTACGAAGATTAAAAAACGCTGCGGCCCATAACGCAGAAACGGAACCGTTCTTTGATCTAAGTCTTGAATGCAAACCAGAGGATGAAGACAATGTCCGGACGCGTTTGATTGGCTGCCTCAGCGATCAGGGCCTGGATATCTATCAGATCGCCAGCCGTACAGAAAACAGTTTGGTGGAAATCATTGCAAGGGTCAGCGGATCAGAGGCAGACGGCTCTCAGGTTGAACGAACAGTTTCGCAGATTTCCCTGTCTTCGGGTCTTAGCCGGATGAGCTGGAGTGTTGCAGAAGATGGCGATCTGAAATTCAACTAGCGCTTGGGTTCCGAGGGCCTTCAGTTGGCCTAACCCGGCCCGGTAACTTCAACCATGTTACTGTTTTCTCGGGGTGGTTGATCCGCATTTTGCATCCGGTCTTGTGGCCCTTTACGCGAAAAGCTGCCCGTATCGGGCTGTGCAATGTTCAGATTCTTGCTCACATGGCCCTTGTTTTCACAACAAACTGCCCTCAATTTCTGTCTATTATCAGCTAAAGACACAACATATAGTTGAGATAAGCGGGTTTAACACAATATATGCCCCAATAAGGACTTTAGCCCTTGGAAAAAGGCCCCTAGGGGTTTGCCTTAAGGGCGCATATGAACTATAGTGGTTCACTGTACACCATCGCTCAGAAACCGGTTGCCGCATTGACCGCTTCTGTGCTGCCAAACCGAGGTAAACAAATGCTTGCTGAAATACAAAAAGCGTCTCCCGAAGAAGCCAAAGAACAGCGCGCTGCGCTGGGGGTTTGGCTCAAAGAGTTGCGTGAAGAGCAAAAGCTCTCCCAGAGGGATCTCGCGGATCGTCTTTCGCTTGATTACTATACGTTCATTTCTCAACTCGAGAACGGGCGCGGGCGCATTCCGGTGCACCGTTATTCCGAATGGGCAGCGGCGTTGGGCAAAGATCAGCGCAGTTTCGTGCGCAAGCTGCTCTCTTATTACGAGCCGACGACATATAAGATACTCTTTGATCCAGCGGACGTTTGATCCGACTGATATGGGGGGCAGATCGCAAGATGTGCCCGCTTCTCTCGTAAGGTGAAATTCCGGTGTTCAGATGAGCAACATATTTAACTTCCGGCCCGGCAAGAAAGAGACGCACGACAGCGGCTTTCTCAAGGATAACGACGATACGGTTGAATTTGTTCACACCGGTAAGGACGTGCGCATTGGGGAGGCCCCCAAGCATTTCCTGAATCCCGGTTACGCCGACATGCTTCTGCGCGACTGGAGCAATCAGGAACTGGCCAACGTCTACCGTGTCAAAAAGCTGCTGGACGCTGCTGGCGTGCCAAATGAGCTTGAGCGCGGGATTTCCGATGAAGGCGATCCATGGTGCATTTTCTGCTCTTTGACGGGTGAGGTCTTTATCCACCTCAGCCGGATTGATGGCGGCTATGTTCTGGACAGCCCGAACCTGCGCGCGCCGATCTTTGGCGCTGATTTCGCAGAACTGATTCAAGAGTTTTCCGCAGGTGCCTTGGGCACCTCGCCTGCAGCCGAAAAAGGCAATCGCCGGGTTATAAAACTGCACCGTAACGGCAAAGTCTTCCTACACCCCTCCGCCCTTCTCGCGGCATTGGTGTGGTCGATCTATCTGAACTCCGAAGATCTGGTGATGTTCGCGCCCGAAGACGAAACGCTGGATGGCAGTGCCAGCGACGACGCGATTGCGCTGGTCAACGAGATGGCCATGGCACCCCTCGCCGTGGGCGATGCCGGTGCCGCGCACTTCCTTGAGACGACAGTCCAGCTGGATCAGATGATTACCACGCGCCTTGCCGATGCGGGCAGTGCGCGTGATGCCGGTCTGGTCAAGGAAGTATCTGGCAAGATGGCAATGATTGCGGCCCATACACCGATTGCGGTGGGCCTCAGCTCTATTGCCATTGCCTTTGGCATTATGAGCGAAGGCTTCTTTGACCCCGCCACCCCAGAGGTCATCACCGCACCCGATATGTTGGCCGCAGCGGCCGTGGCCGATATCACACTGGCCGAGCGGGAGCAGGAATCCACAGCGCGCGGCCCTCAGTTTGATCTGATTGCGGTGCTGCAATCGGCGTTCAACCACGCCCCTGCCACCCCCGAGCAAATGCAAAGCGCGCTGTCGATCGAGATCGCAGGCGGTGTTGATCTGAGTACACTTTTGGCCTCTGTCCTGCCCCCGGCAGAGCAGGCGGACATCGACATCAATCTCAAGGGTACTTTTGAAAAGAGCTGGGCAGAGCTGGGTTTGCAAGAGGCTGTCCTATACGCCGAAGCCCGCGAGAAACAGCAGGCCAAGACCGCAGACAAGCTTAACACAGAGACCCAAACCACCACAGCGGCCAAGCAAGAGAGCACGCCCGAGAACGCCGATATTATGATCACCAGCGCAAAGGTGGACCCAGTTCTTGATCTCGGTTCGCTCACGGCATTCAAGGCCTATACCGCCAGCGCATTCCAGACGTTTGATTTTGGCGGTGTGATGGTTGAAGCGACGTTTGACATTGCCAGCCTGTCACCTGACACAACATCGCTTCTTGGGCCTTGGTCTGATCCGTCTGCGGATGTCGCTGGCGTGAATGACCTTAGTGAAACTGACACGATTGATCTGGGTGCGGTAAACGACAATCCGTTCACCTCGGCTCCTGGCTTTGATCTGATCGACGCAAGTGCGCGGGCCTTTATCGAATATCTGATTGGCCGCGATGCCGGGGTCGAGATGATTTCCAGACCCACAGAATTCGTGCTTCTGGATTTTAGCGCACTGACTTCAGGTCAAGCGACCCATTCCATGGGGTGGGAGTTGGAAGACGGCAATACGATCTTTACCGTTGGCCTGCGTTCGGACTTTATCGAATATGACCTGATCGCCTGACGCGTCTCGGGGCAAGACAAAAACAAAAGGCCGCTCCTGATGGGGCGGCCTTTTGTTTTTGAAAGGGTGTTAAAGGCGGGATGCTCTGCCAGTCTTATTCTTCGATCAGGCTCTTGCGTACAGCATCCATCAAAGGTGAGGTGAGGTAGTTCACGACAGTCCGCTCACCTGTTGTGATCACCACATCGACAGGCATACCGGCTGTGATCCGCGAGCGGATATTTTCCTCGATGTCGTCAGGGTCGACATCAATCTTGGCCAGATAATAGGGCATATCATTGGGGTTATCTGGCGTGATCACATCGGCAGACACATTCTCGACTGTGCCCAGAACAAGCGGGGTCAAGCGCGCCTTGAAGGCAGAGAACCGCACCTCGGTCGACAGGCCAACAGCAACATTATCGATGTCGATTGGAGAGATGCGCGCCGTGATGATCAGTTCCTCGTCCTCAGGCACCACCTCCATCAGCACATCTCCGGGGCGGATCACTGAATTGACCGTGTGAACCTGCAAATCCTGAATGCTACCAGATGCTGGGGCCATAATCTCGGTACGCGCCAGCACGTCAGAGGCCACCTTCACCCGCTCTTCCAACTCTGTCAGCTCTGCGCGGACAGCATCAAGTTCGGTGTTGGCACGCTCGCGGTATTCCTGACCCACCTGCAACGACTGCAATTTGGTCTCGGAAATGGTGTTTTTGGCTTGGGCGATCTGGGAAATGATCTGCCCCAGATCGGCTTCGATCGTAATGTATTCATCCTGACGCTGGGCAAGGATGTTGTTCTGGATCAGGCCCCGCTCAACCCCGTCTTCCATCCGTTCGATCAGCTGTTTGTAGTTCTCATACCGTCGCTCAAGTGCACCTCTTTGCTGGTTCAGGCCACGGATCTGCTCGTTGGTCTGTTCAATCCGGCTGCTCAGAATCTCTGTCTGTGACTTCAGGATCATGCTGCGGTCCTGAAACAGGCCCAGCTGGTCATCTACAGTTTCCTGCAAGATGCGCGGCAGTTTTTCAATATCACTCAGGTGCTCGGGCAGCTCGAAGGTGTCTTTCAGATAGCGCTCCGCCAGCAGGCGGGTTTCAACGATGCGCGCTACGTCACGGCGGAATTCCACCACTTGCAGGTTTGAGCGCTCCTCAAGGCTGTTCAGACGGATCAGCGGCTGGCCTTCGACAACCATGTCCGCTTCCTTGACGAGGATCTCTGCAACAAGGCCCCCCTCAAGGTGCTGCACGACCTTGCGGTTGCCTTCCAGTGAAATGGTGCCGGGTGCCACAACGGCGGCGTCCAGTTTCGCGACCGCCGCCCATCCGCCGAACACACCGAATGTGACGAAGATGACGGCAAAGCCTCCGATCACGATCGGGCGAATACTGCGTGATTTCGTTGCCATGTCAGACAGCCTTTAATCAAATGTAAAAAGCCCGCCCCGATCGGGGACGGAGGGAGATTATGAAGATGCGCCGCCCGGTGTCATCTTGACCACGGCAGGTTGCTGCGGCTTGGGCAGCTCTTTGGGGGCTGCAGAGGGCTGCGCCTTGGGCTGGAAGATTTCCTTGGTTGGGCCGAACTTTTCGACCGATCCGTTGACCAGCATCAGTACCTTGTCCGACAGCGCAAGCAAGCCTGTCTTATGCGTCACAATGATCACGGTTTTGCCGCGCTCCTTGAGGGTCTGGATACATTTGGCAAGCGCCTGTTCCCCGTGGTTATCAAGGTTCGAGTTCGGCTCATCCAACACAATCAGGCAAGGCTCGCGGTAGACCGCACGCGCAAGACCGACGCGCTGGCGCTGGCCCCCCGACAGGTAGTTACCGTTATCGCCCACATCTGTGCCGTATCCATCGCTGAGCTGTTGCACCATCTCATGGGCACCCGCCAGCGTGGCGGCCGTAACGGTTTCCTCGTCGGTCGCATCTTCCTGAAAGCGCGAGACGTTTTCACCCACAGAGCCACGGAACAATTTTACGTCCTGTGGCAGATACCCCAGATGCTTGCCCAATTGCTCGGGGTCCCAGTGCTGGATCTCTGTGCCATCCAGACGCACCGCACCGCTGGCAGGCGCCGTGGCCCCAACGATGTGGCGCACCAATGTGGATTTGCCCGACCCGCTGGGTCCGATCAAGGCCAGCACTTCGCCCGCCTTGATGTCAAAGTTGATGTTGCGCAGAACCGGCTCACGGCCACCGGGAACTGTGCCAAACAGCTGCTCGACGCGCAGATCACCCTTGGGTTCCGGCATCTCGATGCGGTCCTCGTCGGGTGCGATGCTGCCAAAGAGCTTCTTGAGGCGGGCATGCGACTGACGCGCACCAACAAATTGCTTCCACTGCTGCACGGCCTGTTCGACCGGCGCCAGTGCACGACCCATCACAATAGAGGCCGCAATCATAATACCTGGAGAGATTTCCTGCATCATCGCCAGATAGGCACCCACGGCCAGAATGGCGACCTGAAGGCTCATGCGCACAAACTTGGAGGCAGAGACAACCACGCCGCCGCGCCCGCTTGCTGTGGCCTGATGATCCAGCATCTCGTTGTGCTGAGTTTCCCAACGCTTGGACAGTGGCTTTTCCATGCCAAGGGCGCGGATCACTTCGGCGTTCAACATGGTGGTAGAGACAAAGTGGCTTGCACCGTTGCCCGCCCTGCCCGCTTCGGCCAGCGTACCCCGGGTCGAGAATTCATTGGCCAGTGCGAGGGCGAAAATCACCAGCGCACCACAAGTTGCCACCATGCCAAGCCACGGGTGGAAGGCAAAACAAAGCCCAAGGAACAAAGGCACCCAAGGCGCATCAAAGAAGGCAAGAATGCCCTGCCCCGTCAGAAATTCACGCACCTTGTCGATGTCATTCAACGCAATCTGCGCACCACTGCCCGGCATCGCCGTTTGTTGTTTGACCACCAGGTGAAAGGTCGGATGCGCCAGCACTTCATCAAACTGCAGACCCGCGCGCACCAGCAGTTTGGAGCGGGTGAATTCCAGCAAACCGTACGCCATCAGCAAACAGACCGCGATTACCGTCAGAGCAATCAGCGTGGTGCTGTTACGACTGGACAGCACGCGGTCATAAATCTGCAGCATGTAGATGGGGCCGACAAACATCAGAAGGTTGGTAAACATCGAAAAAATCAGCGTAGCCGCAAACGCCATACGGTATTTACGGTACGCTTGTTGAAGCGAATTCTGTTTCTGCATGGCGAAATCTTACCTTTAGACGTCTGTTTGTCTATCTAACGAATATATCCAAGCCCCTAACACTGCCGAATATCAAATGCCAGTGTTGCGGACATGCCTGTGTGTACAGTAATGATTGTACCCCAATTCTGCTCAAAAAGCCAATAACTTCGGATTTTTACAAACTTCCGGCTCAAACATCAGGGTGCCCAGCTGATAAATGCGCGCGTACGGCGTGCAGGATGTCTTGGGCCACATGCTGCCAACTGCGCAACTGCGGACGGACCGCTGCAATCTCTTGGCGCAACTGGGCTTGTACCTTTGGGTCCGCCTGCAGCTTGGTGATCAGCGCGCTCAGTGCCTCATGTTTGTCAGGGTCAAAATACCACGCCAGATCCTGCCCCACTTCAAGCAAGGCCGGGGCCGTTGACGCAAGGCCGGGCGTGCCAACCCAAAGCGCCTCTCCCAAGGGCAGGCCCCAGCCTTCCATGTAGCTGGGAATGACCAGAGCCAGCGCATTTTTATAAAGTGCGCGCAGTTCGGTCTGGTTGGGGTCGCGAAGCTGGTGGATTTTGCTCTGCAGGGGCGTAAAATGGGGTTTAGCGATAAATTCATCCGTCCGTTTGCGCCGCGCGCCTGCCAGCACCAGATCCGGCACATTCTGCCCTGTTGCGTGCAAATGCAGCATCGCCTGCATCATACATTCAAGGTTCTTGCGCCCCGTCAGCGTGCCCACACATAAAAGATAAGGCTGCGCAGGAAGGGTCATGTTCATCGGCTCACCAGTCTCGCGCAGCTCATGGGCCAGTGGGACAGGCACCACCTTTGGCAGGCCGGGAAACAACCCCTTACCCGCAAAATGTGCGATCTCATGGCCGGTAAACTCCGAATTGGCCAAAACTAGATCGGAATGCGCAATCACCCGCGCATTATCATGCATGAAATTGCTGGTGAAAATCTTCTGCTCGCGGTGTGCAAAAGTGTGTAGCGGGATCATGTCATGTAGCAGCGGCACCATGCGCACATCGGTGCCCTTGCGCTTAAGCGCCACCAGATAATCCGCCATGATCTTGGGCCGCCCCAACGCAATCAGGGTCTGGCCTGACAGATCGACCGGCGTGATCCCCTCTTTGGGCGCATGCTGCCAGCGTTTAAGGTTGATCCCGCGCACCACAGCGCGCACCAGCGGAAACAGCGCATCACGCAGCACATTGCGGGTCGGATAGGTCTGGCGCAGACGGATCGGCGTCGCCTCGGGGGGCAGGCCGGGGTCCATCACCCCCGTGGGGGACGCATCGTCAAACCGAGGTGTGACCTGAAAAAATGACCCATGCGCCGGTGAGAAGATAACAAACCGCACATCGGCATCGCGGGCCATCTCATAGCCGACTTCCATGACCGTGCGCACAATACCGTAGTATTTAAAGCGGTGCCCGTTCGCCAAAAACTGCTCTGAAAGATCAAAATATATCGGGGCCATGGGGCCTCTTAGCACCACAACAGGGGTTGAGAAATAATATAATTATCGGCAAACAGCGGTATGTCCGGTTTGAGCGGCCTCCAGCCCATGCAAAGAAGCGCCTGCGGCATCGACGTCCGCCGCGCCCCGGACCACGTTTTTTGAAAGGCTGCCGTGTCCGCCCGCTATTTCTTTGATGTCACCGACATCAAGCTCTACCTCAAAACACATACGACGGTGTCAGGCATTCAGCGTGTCTCCATCGAGGTGATCCGCGAATGTGTGCGCAGGCTGGGGGCGGATCAGGTTTTCCTGTGCGTTTGGGATGGTCGGCGCAAATCCTATACCGCGCTCAGTTCCGGCTTTGTGGATGAGATGGATGGCATTGATGTCGATGTGCTGAACGCCGCACTGCACGGACGCGCGGTACGCCCAACCCATACGGTGCCGTCCGTTCTCGCCCGCTACCGTAACAAACCGGTAAAATACCAAATCTACCGTGCACTGGCCAACCTGCAGGCGCTGCGCGGCAAGGAAAGCTATTTTGCCAAACGCGGCAGCTCCATTGAACAATGGCGCGAAAGGACCGCAAAGGCGGAAAACATCGCCCTGCCCGACTTTGACACCCATGCCGTTGCGGACATCATCAAGCCCCGGGACCAGTTGATCGTTCTGGGTGCGACCTGGGGGCTGGACGGGTTTGATACCTATCTGCAGCATCTGCATGACACAAAGAGCGCGCAGATCACCCTGCAGGTTCACGACCTGATCCCGCTTGTGATGCCGCATCATCTGGTCAGTGAATTCTCGCTTGAATTTCACCGCTGGCTTGAGGCGTCGACCCGCTATTGCAGCCGCTATTTTGTCGCCGCCGAGAACACCCGCCGTGATCTGGAACGCTTTATGGACGAGGTCGGCGTGCGCCACCCCGTAAGCGTCATTCCCTTTGCACGTAAACTGGGGACCAACACCACATCCCCGCCACCCACCACGCTCAAGGCACAGGCCCAAGCCCTGCACCACATCCCCCAAGACATCCGCAACAAAACAAAGGTGCCCTATGTGCTGGTCGTGGGCACCATGGAAAGCCGCAAGAACCTGTGGCGTCTGGTACAGGCGTGGGATCGGTTGACCCGCGACGATACGCTGGACATGCCCAAGCTGATCCTTGCCGGCAGAAAAGGCTGGTTCAACGACGATCTAATAGACTGGATGCGGGCCTCTGGAAACCTGCGTGGCTGGGTGCAATTCGTGTACAGCCCCTCGGACGAAGAGCTCGCCTACCTCTACCAGCATTGCCTGTTTACCGCGACAGTCAGCCTGTATGAGGGATGGGGCCTGCCAATCGGAGAAAGCCTTGGCTTTGGCAAAACCGCTGTGGTCGCAGACAATTCCGCCATGCCCGAAGTCGGCGGTGATCTGGTAGAATACTGCGATGCGCAATCCGTCACCTCGATCGCTGCGGCCTGCCGCAAGCTAATCGCAGACCCGGACCTGCGCCGCGCATTGGAAACCAAGATCGCAAATACCGACCTGCGCGGCTGGGATGACGTGGCTGCAGATTACATCACGGCGCTGCTGTCCAAAGCCCCCTAAGCGGCCGCCTGCGTTATCCGTCCCGTCCGGGTTCGTCTGGGTTACTGGAAAACAATGCAATCTTGTTGCCCTGAGGGTCGCGCAGATAGCTTACATAAAAATGAGGGCCATATGATGCGCGAAAGCCGGGCTGCCCCTCGTCAAAACCACCCGCGGCAAGGGCGGCGGCGTGCAGTTCACGCACCTGCATTTGACTGCGAGCCTCAAATGCGACCATAGCACCGTTTCCAGCCGAGGCGGGACGTCCATCAAAGGTCGGTTTGACATAGAAATCAGGCAGAACCGGAGACTGCCCCGGCGCCACGGGTAGTGCGTAACTCAGGCCCTCGGGGCCCTCCTTCAGCCCATAATCAAGGGCGGGCAGAAACGCCGAATAAAACCGTTTCGCACGTGCGATATCATCGGCACCGACAGTGACATAGGCAATCATGCTGCATGTTCCTTTTCGCAAAGTCGGTTATTGCACCCAGAATACTGCATTTGGATCGGCCCGCACAAAAAAGCGCGGCCCCTCAGACCGGCAGCGGCCGCGGTGGAAGTGCCGCCAGATCGGACACCCAAGCCAGTTGTCGCGGCAAGCAAACCGTCTCCAGATCGTAATGCTGTTGCACATGCGCGCGCGCCGCCTGCCCCAGCCTTGCGGAGGTTTCAGGATCATCCAGCAACGCCGATGCCCGTGCCACCAGCGCAGCCCCGTCAAAGAAATCCACCAGCGCGCCGGTCACACCGTCCTCGATCAACTCGCGCACCGGTGCTGTGTCACTGGCCAGAATGGTGCCCTCGACACTCATGGTTTCCAGCAAGCTCCAGCTCAGGACGAAAGGATAGGTCAGATAGATGTGCAGCCGCGAGACCTGCAAAAGCCCGACAAATTTGGCATAGGGCAAGGTGCCCACGAAATGCACCCGCGCCCAATCGGCGTCGGATATCTGGCCGCGCACCTCATCTATGTAGATCTGTTTCCAGGTCTGGCCTGCGGGCGGCTTTGATCCGTAACTGACCCCGTCGCCCCCGACAATCACCACCTGCGCATTCGGCCGCTCCCGCAACAACGCAGGCAGGGCGCGCATGAACACATGATACCCGCGGTAAGGTTCAAGGTTGCGGTTCACAAAGGTAATCACCTCGTCGTTCCGGGTCAGTGTCGGGCCCTCTGGCACCTGAAACACGGCCCATGCTTTTGGCACCAGCAGCTTCGTGTTCACCCCGTCATGAATGACCGAGATGTCCTTGCGAAACGGATCAGGAAAGGTATCGGCCTGAAACAGGGTCGGGCTTATGCCCTTGTCGGCAATGTCGAAATGCAGACCGTTGTTGATGTTCTTCATCCGCAGCCGCAGCGCATCCTTGCCCGGCGCCACAGGCGGAAATTCAGGATCAAAATCCGTATAAGGTTCGCCCGTACGGTAAAACAGCTCGCAATAAAGCCCCAACCGCGCCTGAGGCCACACATCGCGCAGAAACAGCGGCTCGCCCCAGCCGGGGTGCCCAAGGATCACATCGGGATAAAACCCCTTGCGGTCGCGCAGTTGAACGGCCGCATCATGGCAAGCCTCCGCCCGCAATAACTTGGTCTCGAAATCCGCCAGCCACGGATGGACGCCCTTGGTGCTCCCCCGCGTCACGGCATAGGGGAACACGGAAATGCCCTGCCATTTGCCATATTCCTTGACCCGCAAGGTCAGCGCCATAACCGTATGGCCCTGCGCCACCAGCGCGGGGCCGAGGTGTTTGTACTGGCCCGGAAAGTTCTGATGGATCAGGAGTATATTCATCGGTTCAGTTCAGACGCAGCGCATCCGGCCCCTCGTCCCACCCCTTGGCGGTAATCCACTTGGGCCAGATGTCTTCTTTCCACTCTGCCTTGCGGAAAGTGTTGTTCAACAATGCAAGCCACTGGCGCAGCGCTTCTTCGGTAAAGGGAAAGGTCTGGATCAACTCGTCCTCACCTGCCTTGAAATCCAGCAACATCCCGGCACTGCGTACCCGCACCCCCAGACTGTTGATCAGATGGCTTTCGATATCGCCGGGCAATTCGCCCGACAGAACCGGTGCCTGTTGTTCGATCTTGCCAAGCGCATCCATCTGGTTGCGGCGCTGCACGTTATCTGAGGGCGCGGCCGTCTTGGCCTGCCCCCCCAAGCGCGGCAGCGCATCCACAACCTTGACGATCTGCGGCACCAGACGCACGGCAAGCCGCCGGGTCAGCCACAGCAAAACAAGACTGTCATCCGCCCGCTCGACCGAGATGCGGATACGGTCTTCCGCCGTCACATATTCTGTTGTGAAACGCTTGACCGCCTCCGGCATGCTCAGTTCCGCCTCTCAGCTGGCCGCGTCGTCCGCGCCTTCGCCTTCCAGCTCTTTTTTCAGCGCTGTGACATAGGCCTGACGCGCAGTCTGGATCGCGGCGTTCTGCATGCGCAGACGGGCCAGCTCCTGATCGGCGAACTGCACATTTGCAATGATGTTCTTGGCGTTGTCGGAAATCGTCTCTGGATCGTATTCCTTACCGTCTACGGTCAACACTGGTTTTTTCGCTTCTTCGGCCATGGGTGGCTCCTTTGGTCATCGTATTAAAATATCGTGCTTCATCAGAGCTATTGCCCGCAGGGCGAAATGGCAACCGCACCGGCACCTTATGTCTTTCAAAACAAAGCCCCCACATTCGATCGAATGCAGAGGCTTTGAAATCGTGGACAGGGCCGCATGTGCAACCCTGTATATATTTTGATCGCTTAGACAATATATTCTGCTAGGGTCCGTGGACATTCAGGACTCTCATTGGGTTTGATTTCTGATTCAAACTTCCAAAATGGAGGTTTGAATGAATGAACAGAGATGATCATCTGGAACAGAACAATCAAGTTTTTATGAGCTTTGCAGCGCACTGTCTAAATTACGGACCACAATCGTGTTCATTACTTCCACAAGGTCCTCTGCATTCTTGGCCATATCATGTTTTTCGTTTGCGTGTTTTTTTGCACCGGCGACTAAAGTAGCGTAAAATTTTTTGTCATCAAACACCTTTTCAACAACTTTCGCTAAATTTATAACTGCTTCCTTTGGCAATAGTTTGCTATATGGAGATTCATGCATTACTTTCGGCAGACCCAGCTTTATACCACCAGGGCCAACCATTTCTGGACTACCCCCATCATTGGTCACGATTGCTGGAATACCATTTAATAATCCCTCAGCAAGAACGCGACTGCCACTTTCCCACCACAAACTAGGAGCCAAAATAACTCTCGAACGGCCATAGATTGGCCGCATATCCGTCGTTGTTGGTGTCACAAGAACATTGTTCAAACTTGATCTCTTATATCCAGTCTGCTTTGTAATAAATTCAACATTTCCAGCCCAGACGCCTCTGCTCTCCACGACTTCAAACTGGATATCTGGTCGGTTATCTTCTAAAAAGAAAGCGACTTGAGCAACAAGAAGTGAGCCCTTTGCTGGTTTTGGATTAATAAAAGTTATATTTTTGCGCGAATGTTTTGTTGCGACAAACGATTTTCGATCAATAAACGTTCCAACTGCACTAATATCTATTCCCAAACGATCTTTATACATATTAGCCGTAGCTTGAGTATCCGTAATTACTTTGTCAACATGCTCATGCCACTTGTGCCCTTTGTAATTTGCGTTCACGAGATAAAATACAGTTTTTGCTCCTGCATTCTTTGCTTTTTCCAATATTATTCTATCAAAAAACTGCCCACCATACATCCAGACAATATCCGGTTCAAAATCTCGCAACGTCTCTTCATAGAGGTTATATAGGCGGCCCAGTTCATTAAATGCCATCTCCTCCGATGAATGGCTCTTTGTACACACCAAGTTGTGTTCTAATTCTTCATCTTTCAGCCTAATAAATTTCTTCTCTGCAATACCGCCTTTAATCATGTCATCAATTTGCTTTCTACCATTTTCAGAATCGAAAATAGTCGCCCCAACAATTTTGATATCAAAGCCCCTTTTAGAGAGCTGCTTCAGCATTTCTCGGGCTGAAAGAGATGCACCGCTGGATCTGTCAAAGAGACAATATCGATTGGCCCAAAGTAAGCGCGGTTTTCTAGCATTAGTTTCCATGGCGTCTCAGCTATCTTGATACAATAATTAAAAAGGCCCCCGCACCATTAAATGCGGGGGCCAAATTTGTTTTTGGATCGTTTGTCTAGTGATTAAACAATGTTGTCAAAGTCAAACGTTCCTTCGCTCACACCTGTCAGCTGAACAACAGTATCCGGGGTTTCGCTCCCGTTCGCATTCACAAACAACAGACCAACATCTCCTTCGATCCCATCCGCATCACCGGACGCGTCATCATTGTAGCCGATAAAGAAGTACACCAGTCCTTCTATATCAAAGGCCTCATCAGCTTCTGCATATGCTTCCGCGTACGTGTCAACGAACTGGCCAGAGTCGAAGTTATCATCGTTACCTGCTCCAAGACCGAAGCTGATGAAGTCATCCTCCACCATAAAGTCTGTGACTTCATCTGCATCGGCATCAGCCAAGGATGTTTCTGTCCCCAAAAGAATACTGGATGCACTGGAGGCTTCGAGAACCGATGTACCATTCAGGACCGTGATTTCAAACCCACCCAAATCACCATTATCAGACGTCGTGATTGTGAAGGTGTTACCAGATTGAGAAACAATGACTGCTGTGGGTGTGAACTCATTTATTTTGTCAACAAGCCCTAAAGCAATAGCAGCAGCATCGTCACCTACTAAGGCCTCATACTCTGCTTCAATGGAAGCACCCGGCTGCAACGGATCAATGAGGATAGAGTACACCTCACCGCCCAGCGAAAGGCCATCCAGCGTGACTGTCACAGTTGTGACCTGTGCGTCATCATTACCACTGTCTGTGGCATCATCACCACTCACAGTATCATCTCCAACATTGTCAAATACAATACTGAGGGATGTATCATCGAGGTCAAGATCACCCGAAGCAATGTCAATGTTGAAATAAGAACCATCTGTAGAGACGATCTGAAGATCATCTGTTCCAGAGCCGCTTGCTCCATTCTCAACCAGTGTAACGGTCAAATTACCCGGGCGAGCTTCGATACGGTTAGCCAACTCTTGAGCGACTGTTGAACGATCAGTGAAATCGACATCATTAACGCCGTCCTGAATGAGATCAATATACTCAATGCCATCAATCTCGTAACGAACAGTCAGTTCATCACTACCACTACCACTACCGCTGAAATCGATGAAGTCGATATCATAGTTTTCTTGAGTAACGTCATCACTAAGCTCGGCGATATCGCTGAGGCCAATATTGAACAGGAACGTATCCGAACCCTCGTTGCCGGTCAAAGTATCCTCGACACCATCGTTATCCCCGGACGCGATACCACCATCGATGATGGTATCATCGTTAGCAGAGCCGATCAGGACGCTGACATTCTCCTCCGCACCTTCGCCAGTTGCCAAGTCTACAGCACTTGCCAGAATTTCGTCGAAGAAATCACCAGACCCAGATCCGAACATATCACCGCTCGCAGCGCCACCAACCAAGGTAAAGCCTGCGGTTCCGCCAGCTTCGGAAACATCCAGCAACGTATCACCGCCACCAAAGATACCACCACCAATGAGAATTGCTTCGCCATCGTTGGTTGTCTCAGATGTCGCAACGAACTCGTCAGACACTAAGCCATAAGCTTTAGAATCTTCGGCAACCGTAAGTATATCTTGCTTGAACCAGACTTCATCGCTGTCGGAGATCTCATCCGCTTCAAGGTTGAAGATGATGTCCAAGCCAGATGTCACAACATAAGTGTTGTTACCCGGAGCAAGATCGCCAGAGCCGAAGAAGCCACCAGAGCCGAAGAAGCCACCAGAACCGAAGAAGTCACCAGAACCGAAGTCACCAATGTAGACGTCATTGCCTTCGCCACCTTCAAAGGTGTTGTCACCAACATTCAACGTGATGAGAAGATCATCGTTATCGGAGCCAACAACCGACTGTCCCTTATTGAAGAATTGAAGCTCAAGGAAGGCTTCAAAACCAGAATCAAGGTCAGTCCAGTTATCACCGTTGGACAGAGCACTCACGATATCGTTCCGGATGAGGAACAGATAATCCAACGTGTCCTGCTCAGATGCCAGCGTCACCTCGCTATCTGGACCGGGAGCACCTGTGATTTCGATTGGCCCAAAGGCATTAATGAAATCACCGGCATAGGTATCTGCCCATTCTGAGAACGCAAGATACGTTTCTTCATTGTCCCCAGAGCCTGAAGCATAAGCGTCGCGGATGGCCTCTGTAGCCTCATAATACGCAATGGTTTCAGCTTCAATAGAGTCTGGCAACGCGCCGCCAAACAACCCAAGGCTGAACCCGCCACCAATATCTGTATCAGTATCGATAGTTACACCAGATAAGTTCACATTGCTGGTTTTGAGAACAGAACCCAATGCAAACGCGAGTTCTAAGTCACTCAGGTCAACATCACCATCACCACTTCCGAAGTCGTACGTGTAATCAGATGTAGCGTCACCGACGAGGTTAACCGTACCCGATCCAGTAATGATGATACCCTCAGACGCCAGGTCGAGAACCTGTTCCACTGTAAGAGTAAGGCTGCCACCTTCTTCCACCCGAATGGTGCTGTTGTCGATATCGAGGTTCACACCCGAGAGATCGACATCATTTCCATCCGTGATAAACAGATTGCTCTCGGAGATTTCGAGAATGGAGTCATCTTGGAAAATAGTCTCTTCATCAATAGTCAGATCGACATCAACAAAACGCCATGTGCTTTCTGCTTCAAGCTCCGGAGCAACTATCGCACCATCCACATTGGCTGCGCCAAGTGTAGCGGACGTCGTTTGTCCTGAAAGATCACCAACCAACTCAAACGCCGCCGAGAAAGGACCGTCATCCGTTCCATCGATATCAGCAAGATAACCGAAGTGAACATCGTGACCAGAGTTGCCATTAACTTCTAAGAGGCTCAGCTCCGGACCATAGATGCCCGCATAGGGATTACCATCGCCATCACGGTGGATGATGTACTCATCATCATCCCGGATACCATCTTCATTGGTATCAACCCACTCATAACCAAACCGAATTGTTCCAGGACCAAATCCGAAGCCTTCTCCAATAAAATCGTAGAACGAGGAATCATCTTCAACAGTGACTTCTTCACCCACGATCGACATGGTTTCAACGTTTTCGCCAAGCGTGACAGCAGGGCTACCGCCAGTGAATGTGAGATCGTTCCCCGTTGCCAAAACCGGGAAGTCAGTCACATCGATGACGAACGAGGTGAAGCCAGCATCAGAAACGTCTGCTGCTTTGATATCAATAAAGTTCTCCCCATTGAGATCAAGCGTTGCTGTTTCGTCAGTGCCTTCTGTGTCGAAGGTGATCGTACCAACAACAAGGTCAGCCCCTGTATCCGCATCACCGTCTGCAATGTCGCCAGAAGACGCACCGAACTCGGCATCACCAAAGGTCTCGATAGCCGACACGATATCAGACCAGTTGCTAGCGTTTGTAAGCGCCGCCACGATGTTGCCCTCAATCAACTCGAGATAATCAAGCAGTTCCTCCTTTGATGTGAGAGTTTCATCGCCACTAGGCCCACCGGTGAGATCAATCGAACCACCAAGGAAATCGAGGAGCTCTTCACCATAGGTGTCTACGAACGCCACGAGAGCTTCGTACGTATCATCATTTCCGCCAGAACCGTTGTCGTAGGCTTCAATCAAGGCTTGGGTCGCTTCGATGTAGTCGCTACCACCCTCGCCAAGCTGCGCGTCACCAACATTCAAGATGACATCAGTCAGATCGAGACCGAACTCATTGAGGTTGTCATTCGGACCAACACCGATATCGCCAACAACGTTGACGCCCTCTGGACGAACGTTGTCGTCTTCGTCGTAGCCTTCGCTGGCCAGAAGATCGCCGGTGTCGTCTGCCAACACACTATCAATCGTCAAGGTGTCAAAGGTGATCGACCCACTGTTCAAACCATCTTCCGGATCAACAATGTTGCCGATGAGGATATCCCCAACAGTCACCTCACCACCCATCTTAACGGTGAGCGTTTCAATGTGCTCCAGCTGATCGAGATCGCTGAATTCGATACCATCGGGCAGTTCAACAAACGATGCTAGTTCGATGGTGCGATCAACCGGAACTGACTGCAGCAACGTTTCAAGATCTGTCAGATCACCAAAGTCAACGCGCAAGATCGCTTCCGGCAACGATGAGAACAGGTCCTCAATGTTTGCCCCATTGGCCAATTCTTCAGTGAACCAAACACGACCAATTTCCGGATCGTAGTTGCTCGTATCGAGTGTGTCGGAGACACTATCAAACAACCAGATCACGTTTGTGCTGTTTGTCGTATCGCCATCTTCGCCCGGATCGACATAGTCGCCACCACCATCAACAACGTTGATCACGCGGCCATCAGCTTGATCTTCGGAATTGAAGCGGATGGTCTGACCTGCCAGCGTTTCGTTGACATTGCTCAGTGCGTAGAGGTTGATTGCAACGTTTCCGAGGTCCGAAGCCGCCGACAATGTCACATCATCATCGAAGAGCGTCGCCGATGCCGGAACCTGAATGCCGCTGAAGTCATAATCGAACAGTTCAGCTGCATCATCGTTGCTACCGTTGAGGTTCAGATCCTCATAAGCACCAAGGTCCTCAATCACAACATTTGCAGTCGCACCAGGCGCAGCAACGATGTTCAGACCAGACGCTTGTTCGGCGGTCAGGGTCAAAGTCACACCATCATTTAGAACGATCGGCAGATCGCCAGCAAACAACAGGTTCAGACCGCTGAGATCAACAGTTATGCTGATGCACAGTTGCGCATTGGCACCCATGTCGAACGACAGGTTTGCACCGTCTTCGAAGTCAGCAGGGACCCAATCCGGAGCAAAGTCCAGCTTCGAGCCTGCCGCAGCCTGCGTGAAGTTAAAGCTCCAGCCATCACCATCATCCGTCAGATCGTCATCCGTCAGAGTGGCAGTGGTGACACCCGTACCAGCAACGAAGCTGAAGGTGTCACTGTCGACATCTTCGATAACACCCAGTGTGAGGTTGCCTGTGAATTCAGAAGCATCAAGATTTACAAGATCCTCGCCCTCAACCCCAGAATCATCAACGTCCTCATCATTTGTATCGAGAACGATATCACCGCTACCCGTGATGATCAGGTTTCCGGTGTTATCCATCTCAAGGGCGTCGGAACCAGCTGTGATCGTCAGAACACCAGTACAGGTATGATCGATGACCAGCGTGTCGATATCAATATCGGTTGTATCCAACGCTTTGATCGTGATGGGCGCAGTACCACTTGTCGACAAGGTTGCCGTTACACCTGCTTCTTCATTGCTATTGAAGAAGATAGTCCCCGTGATTTCCAAGGCGTTATTGGCAATCAGATCAACATTCAGAAGATCGTTGTTATCAAGATTGCCAGAAGCACCCGCCGGGACCGGTGTGATGTCACCATCGATGATGTTTGCCGTCGTGGTTTCATCATCCGCATTCACCTGACTTTCATCACCTTCAGAAACATAGGTGAAGGACTGGAGGAAATTGCGGACCCCATCTTTTTCTTCGTCGGTCTCTGTACCGAACACGATATCTCCAGAGATGATCGTGCCGCCCAGACCCGTGATGGTCACCGAACGTACTTCGTCGCCATTGTCGAGATCGTTAAAGGCAAGCGCAGCATCGGAACCCAGCAAGTTATCTACTGTTGTGCCAGCCTCAATAATGACCATACGGTCTGTTTCATTGAGCATGCCCAGCTGTTCAGGGTCGTAGTAGATGACCAGCGTTGTCGAGCTCGGAAGATCATCGAGGATGAACTCGATGTTCGTGCCGCCGACAAACGTGTTCAGTGCATGTAGTTGGGATACATCGAACCCAGATGCATCCAACGTGGTAAAGAAGTCTACAGAACCACCACCTGCATCAGTCATGAAGCGGAAGAAGACGTCTGTTGTTCCCGTTCCGGTCACATCCAGACCATCGGCTTGCTCAAATTTCGCAAGACCGAGATCCTGACCGTCTGCCAGAAGAACTTCAACTTCTTCGCTATCATCGCCACCAAGGGTCAGATCATCGTCTTCGCTAAGCTCAACGCTCTCTGCCAGCGACAGTGTCACTGCACCTCCATCAGGGTCGATGTCTCTGAGATCAAAGGAACCACCATCGATATCGGCCTGTGTCAGACCTGTGATGTTGACATTGATCGGCTCGCCATTCGTACTAACGATTGTGCCGTTTTCATCCAGCTGCTGGAACTGAGCTGCTGTCAGGTTCAGCGTAGTCCCACCTGGGACGTTGATCTGAGACACACTTGTCAGGTTGGTCGACGGATCAAGCGTTACATCATCTTCCGCAACGATTGTGATCTCATTGAGATCAATATCCATATCAAGCGCTGTTGCGTCGAACGGATTCTCACCAAATTCGGTGATGTTGAGGATTGCATTTAAATCATCAACATCATCGTCTTCGGTTGTCAGGAAGTTTTCGACACCAATGGCGTCAAACTGTGCTTGGGTCACGGTGATCGTTGTATCGGCAGATGCGCTGTCAAACACCATCTGATCGACGTCAATCAGAGTGTCTCCAGAGAAGTCGCGTATACCGGTAACCCGAATGGTGTCGGTACCTTCAACGCTACCGTTATAGGTGATCACGTCGTCAGCATCGACGGTGTTTGTATCTGAGATACCGATGTTCAGATCACCAGTGCCCAGATTGTTGATAACGAGGAAATCCACATCATCATCATCCGTATCGATATCATCGATATACACAGACGCCGAACCGTTGACATTCAACGTTGCCGTCTCTTCGGTATTGTCATTAACCCCAAGGCCGTCGTCGAATGGTGCGTTACCGTCTGCCGTCACCTCTTCAAAGATAATCGAACCGGTAACGACAAAATCCTGATCACCCGAGATGTTGACTGTCAAAAGGTCGCTGTCAACGGACAGATAATCATCACCATCAGCTGTCCCAGTGATGAGATTGAATGTGCCCTGTGAGGTAATGTCCCCATCAATGATGTTCGCGGTTTCACCAGTGATGAGGTTCTCAGCCGTTCCCGTGGAAACGATGTTGAGCTCCTGGAACTCTTGGTCAAGACGCCCATTTTCGTTGGAAGAGCCCGACAGCAGAAGATCGCCTTCGATTTCTGTACCGCCTTCCAGAGTGAGATTAAGGACCCGGAGTTCGACATCTGCTTCTGGCTTCACGAAACCCAAGAACCCGGGAACGGTAGTGCCTTCTTCGATGATGACGTTTTGAGTCACGCCCTCAACAAAATCGATACCAGTATAAATTTCCTTGGTCACACGCTCGGGCAAACCAAAGAAAAGACGGTCAACATTTCGGTCAGCGACCAGTGTATTCGAAATCAACAGTGTATCAACGTCGAAACCAGACGCGTCGACGCTCTCAAGAGCCTCAGACGCGACATCCATAAACCGCAGTGTCGATTCAGCACCCCCAACGAAGCCTACGCCATCAGCATCCGCAGTCTGATCAAGTGTGAGGGTCATTCCGTCACCAATCTCGAAGCTGTCGACCACCAGATCACCATCGGTGATGTCTGCGGCGGACAGATCAAGGTCCTCAGCAAGGGTAACGCTGACCGTGCCAGTTACATCGAGATCATCGAGATTGAGATCCTCACCGCTTGCACCCACATCGGCCTGGGTCGCGTCAGTGATAACAACATTACCGTCACCAGTAATTGTTCCAGCACCATCCAGCTGCTGGAACTGGGCCATTGTCAGGAACAATGTCGTGCCTGTTGGCACAACCAAGCTCGCGATACCCGTCAGATCGGTGAGCGGGTTCAGCGTGACAATGGGATCGTCAACCAATGTGATCGAGAGGGAGAGTTCTTCGGGGTAGTTCGCCAAAGCAAAAACCTGATCGGAGAGATCTACCAGCATCAGACCCGCACTGTCACCTTGCTCAACGAAGAAGTTGGTGGCGCCGATAGCATCCGCCTGATCCATCGTCAGCGTCAAAGATGCGCCATCGTTCAACGTAACAGATGTCACGTTGGTCAATGTCGCGTTGGACAGATCGTTTGTGCCCCAGTCGATAACCAAGTGAACACCACCTACACCACCGTCAATGACGTGTGCGTCTGGGCCTAATTCGTCCAGCGTCAGAGTGGAACCGCCGTCACCACCTGTGAAGGTGAATGGGCCGTCAAAGTTGTCGCTGTCAATGTCTGCTGCGAAAGCACCAACCACACCGCTGGCGTCGATTGTAGAAATCGAACCCTCGATGTCGTCTACGATTGTCAGATCGCCAGCCGCATTGGCTGTCAGTGTCTCAGCACCATTTGCATCGAAGTTTTCAATGATTGCTGCTGGGCCATCAGCGTTGATCTCGATGGACGCCGCATTGTTGATGTCGAGGCCTTCAACGTGGATCGGACGTGTATCGCCCGCAACGCTGTGCACGATATTCACAACCGCTGGCGCACCATCCCATTCGAACGACGCATCGAGTGTACCGACATTTGCTGTTGCTGTCGGGCCGTCAGCTTTGCGTGTGCTGCCGCCCTGCAGTTCAAATGTCAGATCCCATGCTGCGTCGAGAATGATCAGCGTGTCGTTGTAGTTGCCGCGGAATGCGAGAACTTCGAGGTCTTGTGTCAGATCACACAGACGGATTTTCGCAGGGTTACCTGGGGCGCCTGCACCTGATGGGCCGTCAATGACGGTCACAGTGTACTGGGAGACGCCCTGAGAGATCAGTGCGCGGTCGTCAGCTTCGTCTTCTGGGTCATCGTCATCAAAGCCGATGGCACCGCTGCCACCGTCCTGATTGTCGCCAGAAATATTGACGAACACTTCTGTGCCTGGGATGCCGTTGCCATAAACCGCTTCGACTGTTTCAAAGTTGCCGATGGTCAGGCCAGTAGCCGTGCCAACCAACTCAGAGAAGTCGATGGTGAAGAGGTTGGCAGAGTTGCCCTGCAGCAGACCCAGATCAATTGCACCGTCGAACGTGATGTCCGCGTCGCCAAGGATTTCGAGGTTTGAGTGGAAGGTATCAAAGCCGTCAACTGCTGGTGTCAGATCGGAGTCAATGGTCAGAACAACTTCGGTCTGAACATCCGCCGGACGATTATAGCCGCCAAATACAGACTGAAGAGTTACATTGAAACCGTTAGCGTTCCCAAAGTCTGCTTCTGAGAGCGACCCACCGAGATAGATATTGCCGTTGATGTTTGTCTGAACAGTGTCGCTGCTGTTGAACGGATCAAAGTTAACGCCACCACCAGTGATGACAACGTTGCCGCCTGCAAGGTCTGTATTGCCGTCTTCGGAGAGCGTCACACCGTCGCGTGCAACACGTGTGTGCAGTTGCTCGGCTGTCATGGTCAGCGTCACGCCATCATTGATCTCAAGATAGAGGTCGATGTTACGTGGCAGATCATCAACACCCAGAGCGGTCAGGGACGTGCTCTCGGTAACGATGATTTTGACGAAAGCATGCGTGTTAAAGATCGCGCCTTCGACGGCCATGTTGTCCGGGCCAATGGCCAGGAACTGGTCCATGGTCACGGTCAACTGGGCACGATCACTTTGATATTGATCATTGGCCTGAGGAGAATCGGAGCGTGTCGCCGCATCGTCATCCAGAATGACAGATGTGACACCGGAGATGTCCGCTGCGATCAGGTTTGTGAAGGTGTTGACATGCAGAGTGATGTCTTCGCCAGTAATAACCGAGCCTTCTTTCGCGATGATCTCGCCAGAATCACGCTGGGTTTCATCACCACGGCCAAGATGGATATTCGCAGAACCGGCACCCGTGTCGATGTCCAAAAGCGCGCCGCCAAAATACTCAATCTTGTCGACAGAACCATCAGGTCCAGTCGTAGTACCATTTTGTGTACCATTCACTTCTGAGTAGGTTTCATCAACGACGTAATCTGCATCGGTACCAATGAGTGTGATGGTGTCATTACCGCCACCCGACTTCACGGTAATCGTGGCGCCTTCAACAGTAATGGCATCCGAGCCCGTGCCTGTGGTTACAGTCACGTCCGCACGGTTGGCATCACCATCACCACCGGCATCGTTTACGCCAAAGACTTTGATTTCGTTGCCGCCATTACCGGCCGTAACATCTACGACGGTATCGCGGTCATTAGTAAGGTTCACTTCGATAAAGTTAGCGCCTTCACCCGCAGTGATATCAATATTCTTTTCGAATTCGTTTGCGGTCAGGTAGACTCCATCGTCGTCTCCTGACTGAGTGATATCAATGAAGTTGTCGCCATCGCCGACAGTCAGGGAGAGCTCACGGGTTTCCATTGCAATGACGTTGTTACCGTCACCAAGCGTTACGTTTGCGCCGACTGTGTCGGACTTCACCGTGATATCGCCGTTACCATCGGTCAGGGTCAGCTCTTTTGCGTCAACGTTATACCAGTTGTCACCAGCTGTGTTGGTGATCACGACAGCGGAATCTTCGCCAAAGTCAGGGCCTTGTGACGTACCAGATTCGTCTTCTGCAACAACAGAGAAACGGTCGTCGCCTTTTGAACCGATGAAGGTGATGAACTCACCGCCTTCAATGTTCAGATCAACGCCGCCGAAGTTGGCAGATGCGTCGATTGTCAGAGGCGTTTCGTCCTCCATCAGGTTGTCAAGGCCGTCTTCGATGAACAGGCTCGCGTTACCGGAGATCACCAGATCGGTAACCCGGTTGTCGTTGTAACCATAGATGCCGTTGAGGTTGCTGCCGCCGCCCTCGGAAATCAGGTTCAGCTTGGAGCCATTGTCCGCGATAAACAGATTGGCACCGCCATCATGTGCCAGAACATTGTTCAGAGCGACGGTGAAGCCATCGGCAGGGTGGCCACCTGTGGTGGTGATGTAGACGTCATTGTTGAAACCGCCGGACAGTGTAACGGTCGCATCGTTGCGTACGCCGATGATGGCCAGATCGCCTGCGGAAGAGTTGCCGCTCTCAAGGTAGTCATAGGACCCTTCGGTGATGGTCAGGTTCTCAAGAGCTGTTGCGCGGCTCAGATCCAGAATGGACTCTGTTGAGCCTGTACCGCTGAGATCAGGGTATGTGCTGTCGTTGTCATTGTCAGTATAGATGTTTGGCAGGTTCTGAACATTGATCGTCTGAATGTTCAGCAGTGCCTTTGGCTGTGCGAAGTGACCCTTGGCGTCAACTTCCAGCGTGTTTTGGCCCAGGCCACCATCGATGTAGGCGGCGTGCAGCAGATCAAGGGTTGGCGCTACGATTACGTCGTTGTCTGCGGATGTGAAGCCGAAGAACGTTGTGGAGCCGTTGTTCGCTGTTGTTGTCAGGATGAGGGGTACATCAACAGTCATTGTTGTTGTTGCGCCCGGTGTGACCAATGTCGCATCAACATAACCGATTGGTTCGCCGACGCCTTCGCTTGCAACAGTTGTCGTGCCGCCGTCAGCCGTCACATAGACGGGCAGCTGTGCAGGCGCTGTCTGTGTGAAGAAGCGTGTGTTTTCGCTACCGCTGCCAGTTTCAGTTGCATCAACGAACATCAGTTCTGTCAGCAGATCATAGTAACGGTTGCCGAGCGCAATGTCGTCGGTGGAACCGTCTGTGTAGTTGAAGGTGATGATGCCACCGGATGCATCGATACCTGCTTGGCCTGTGTTGTCACCGGTTTGTGTTGGCACAACATCAATGCTCTGAACGGCACTGAAGTCGATGATGCTGAACGCATCTTCGTCTGTGTCGATCTCTGAAACGCCGGCGAATGTCTGGCTCGCGATCAGGCTGAAATAGCCGCCTGGTGCGAAGAATTCGGAGATTGGGATGCCTTCGCCTGTCTCAGGGTTGCCCCACATCAGAGTGTCAACCATGACATCGCTGACTGAGTTGCCGCCCATCATGACAACTTCCATTGTCGCCTGCTGCAGCGCAAAGTTGGAGACGGTTGCGAATTCGTTGATGTACTGCTGTGTGACCAGCTTGGCCGCGTCTACGCTTGCCTGGTCTGCGCCAACACCGTCGATGGCCGCGCGGGAAGCAGCATATGCTTCGGCGTCAAACTGGAAGCCTTCGATGTCGACAACAGCTTCTGTCCACATCAGTGCACATTCGATTTTGTTTGCGACGATTGTTTTGTCCTGGATCAACTGGCCGTTAACCAGTGTGTCCTGGGCGCCAAGCATGATGGCTTCAACCATGTCACCGGGTGCGACGGCGCCACTGTTGATTGCGAGTGTCCAGAAATCCAGACCTTCCTGATCAGGTGTACGACCAAAGAGGTTTGCATAGATGCTTGTGATGAACGCCTGTGAGGAGTTCAGGACAAGATCAGGCGTTGAAAGGAACGGATAGATCTCGCGTGCTTCAGTGGAACGGGCAAAGTCCTGAGCAATCGTGTTGAACGCACGGCCGTTGTCGAGCTGGGTAATCCAGAACTGCAAACCTTCAGGATCTGGCGCGCGGTCGAAGTAAGCGACGTAAAGGCCGACGAGGTCGTTGATCTGTTGTGGAGTTGCCATGATGTATGCACCTTTTGTGTTTTAAACTTTTTGTGTGTGGCCGCCGATTTCGCACCTTGAAGAGGCAATTCACCCCTTCGCGGACACACGACACCCGTTATCCCGATTGTCTTTAGGGGGTTTTTCGTTCTGCCTCAACCTTTGATGTATAGCGATTTACATACCTCCCCGCTTTATTGGGTTAAGTAACTGTTTTAAAACGAAATCTTTTTTTAGGTTTTTGCCGAATGTTGCCATAAAAACACAGGAATTTGGGTGGTTTTGACCGCATCAGGGAGCCATTGTTAACCTTTTTCAAGCTCGTATCACCGGCTTGTGAACTGGCTTATCTAATACCGGATAAACTAAATTACCGGATAAATTTAAATATTGGGTTTATTAAATTATCCGGTTAATCTATTAATCCGGTAATTATGGGAGCTTCACATGCCAACAATCGTCGTCGCCTCGCCAAAGGGGGGGGCCGGAAAATCCACAACGTCCATTATTCTGGGCACCGAGCTTGCCCATGCTGGCATTGATGTCACCATGCTCGATTGTGACCCCAACAAGTCGCTCACCTTGTGGAGCAGCAAGGCAGACCTGCCCGACCGCATCGAAGTCCTGTCGGAGGTCAGCGAAAGTTCCATTGTGCGCACGATCAAGGAAAAGGAGGGCGATAGCCGGGTGGTGATTGTCGATCTGGAGGGCATCGCATCGCGGCTGATTTCGCGGGCCATTTCGCAGGCAGATCTGGTGCTGACCCCGATGCGGGCCACGACGCTTGATGCAACGATTGGTGCGCGCGCCCTTGAGCTGGTGGCCGAGGAAGAGGAGGCTTTGGACCGGCAAATTCCCCATGCGGTTGTGTTCACAATGACCAAGGCGATTTTGTCAAAACAGCACAAGGGGATTGCTTTGTCTCTGAATGCGCAAGGCATTGATGTGATCAATCCACCCTTGATGGAACGTGCTGCTTTTTCAGCATTATTTGCCTATGGCGGGGATCTTTATTCGATGCCGGCTCAAGGTAATATGGAGCGCGCACGCGAGAATGCGCAGGCTTTTGCACAGCAGGTTTTCAAGCGTTTGACGGAGGAAATTTAAATGAGTTCTGATGATATTTTCAGCGTCCGGTTGAGCCCAAACTTGCTGCGCAGAAAGCCCAAAGACAGCAGCGAAACTGCTGTTGCGCGCAGCGATGCTGTTGGTGAAAAACTGGGTTTTGAAGAGCGCAGTGTGCGTAAAAAAAGAGGCCGCAAAGCCAGCCCACGGACCGGCCAGGTACATGCAAAAGTGATGCCAGAGGTCGCAAAACAGATCAGTGCTGAGGCACGCAGGCGCGGTGTACAACAGGGTGTTTTGATCGAAGAGGCTTGGAAACTCTATCTTGAAAAAGACTTGGACTAGGAGGGAACAGATGCTGGAAAGAGCTTGTTTTTTCTAAGCAGATTCCCGTCCTTTGAGGTCAATAAACTGGTTTTTGAGTGGATATCTAAGACTTATCCACAGGCTTTCTTGGCCTGATCCCCTAGTGTTAAATATGTGTTAAATAGTGTTACGTCTTTTTTTTGCCTCGTAAGCTAATGATCTTATGAGATTTTTTTGGACCTCCCGTGTGTAGAATCACGAAGGATTGTGTGTAGAGTCACGAAAGAATGTGTGTAAAGTCACGAAAGGCTATGTGTGAAATCACGAAACATCTTGACCCTGTGTGTGAAATCACGAATAAAACAGTATGGTGTGTGAAATCACGAAAGAATCCCGCTCTCCGCTCCTCCCCGACAGGCTTGGTCAGGGGGATTTCTTTGTGTGTGATATTTTCGATGCGGCCCCCAAGGGCGATATGGCCTCAATGGCGCATCCGATCTTTTCGCTGTCCACCAAGCCAGATCACCGCATGCGCCGTTACGAGAACGAAAGTGGTGATACCTATCTGGAGGTAAAACCCTCTGCCGACGGTCTTGCCACCATCCATGACCGCGATGTTTTGATCTACTGCATTAGCCAGATCATGGCCGCTCTGAACGAAGGCCAGCCTGTTTCGCGTACAGTTCGGCTCAAGGCCTATGACCTGCTTAAGGCGACCAACCGTGTCACAGACGGGCGCGGCTATGAGGGATTGCGCGCAGCATTGATACGCCTGCAAGGCACCCAGATCGAGACCAACATCGTCACAGGCGGTGAAGAACAACTGGATATTTTCTCCATCATCGACCGGGCCCGCATCGTGCGTGAGACCCGCGACGGGCGCATGCAGGAGATCGAGATCCAGCTCAGTGATTGGGTCTTCAACGCCATTCAGGCCCATGAGGTGCTAACCCTGCACCGCAATTATTTCCGCTTGCGCAAACCGCTTGAACGCAGGCTCTATGAGCTGGCGCGCAAGCATTGCGGCAAGAAGACCGAGTGGCGGATATCGTTGCCGGTTTTGCAGCGCAAATGCGGCTCCGCCTCGACTGCGCGTGAATTCCGCCGTCTGGTATCCAACATTGCCAAGCAGGACGATGCCCATAACCACATCCCTGATTATGCCGTTCGGGTCGAAGAGCAGATGGTGATCTTTCGCAACCGCCACAGCGCCAATGTGATTGAGGCGGAACCGCTGGGCGAACTGGCAGAGGTCCACCTTAAATCTGACACCCACGCACGCGCCCGCACGGTGGCCCCGGGATGGGATGTCTATGTGCTGGAGGCCGAATGGCGCGCATGGATGCACGACGGAGGGCTTGATGCGCCCAAGGATGCCGATAAGGCCTATCTTGGGTTTTGCCGCAAGTGGTACGAAAAGCGAGGCCAGCCCTGAGGGGCCGGGATGCGTTGATGACTGCTCCGACGTCCCCCGATGTTCCCGTTGACGCGATTGTCCGCGTCAGCCACCCTGATGCGGCCAAACGTTTGCAGCTGCCGCCCGCGGCTGGGGCAGGCGCGCGGCCCAAAGCGCCTGAAAAACACAAACCCCAACACGGGCCGAACAGGAGAGACCGGGTGAAGCCCCTCAAAAAGATCGAGCGCTACATCGTTGCCCTGTTCAAGCTGGGCCGCACGGAATGGATGGCCAAGCAAAGCCTGCGCAAGCTGTCTGAAATTGAAAACCACGTGGCCGATGTTCGAAAGATCACTTCGGATCATGCCCGTGATCTGGACAAAACATGGTCCTCCATTGAGGCGCTGGAAAATGCGCATGACGCCCACGACGCCCAGTTCGACCGCCAGATGGAGCAATACAAAGCCGGGCTTTCGGTGATGTCGCGCAGCATCAGCGATCTGACCCAGCGGCTTGACCGGCTGATGATGCGTGACACTTTGCCCGCTGCCCCCCAACCGGCCCAAGACAGCCCGGTTTTGCCGTCCTCTGACGGGTTCATCGCCTTCAAGGACCAGTTCTACAACCGGCTTGAGAACCGCTATCGCGGCTCAAGGAGCGAGATTGCGCGCCGCTTGCGCATCTATCTGCCCGATGTCGAGGCGGCCGTAATGCGCACCGGCAAGAAGCCCGTGATGGATTTGGGCTGCGGACGCGGAGAGTGGCTGGAGCTGCTGTCAGAGATGAGCATCGAAGCCTTCGGTGTGGACACCAACCCGGTGCAGATCGCCGAAGGTCAGGAGCTTGGCCTTGATCTGCGCCTTGGCGATGCGCTCAAGATGCTGGCAGAGGCAGAGACCGGCAGCCTGTCGGTGATTTCGGCCCATCATCTGATCGAACATCTGCCCTTTGACATGGTGGCATGGATCACCCGCGAGGCGATCCGCGTGCTGGCGCCGGGGGGTATCTTGCTGTTTGAAACCCCCGATACTCGCAATGTGCTGGTGGGGGCGACGACGTTCCACACCGACCCGACCCACCTCAAACCGATGCCTGAACAGGTCATGGGTGTGCTCTTTGAGACCGCGGGTTTTCATCCGGTGGACATTCGCCATCTCAACGCCCATGAGCGCTTTGAAGAATTCATGGCCAAGCCGGGTCTTGATGATGAGATTGCCTTTTTGATGTTCGGCCCTCAGGACCTCTGTGTGCTGGGTACGAAACCCCTGACAGAGAGCTGAGCCCATGCGTATTGGTGTTCTTCGCACACAGGTGCCCTTTGTCACCGGTGGGGCAGAGCGACATGCAGCCAACCTTGTGGCGGCGCTGCAGCGCCATGGCCACGTGGCTGCCGAGATCACCTTGCCGTTCAAATGGTACCCCGGCGAAGTGCTGGCCGATCACATTCTGGCTGCCAAGCTGCTTGATGTTTCCGAGGTCGAAGGAGTTGCTGTTGACCGGATGATCGGGCTGAAATTCCCCGCCTATCTGGCCCATCACCCCGACATGCAGTTCTGGATTATCCACCAGCACCGGCAGGCTTATGACCAATGGGCGCTGGGGAATTCTGATCTGCTGGATGATCCTGATGGTGCCGCCCTGCGCGCGCTGATCCGAGCCGAGGATGCGCGCGCCTTCGAGGCCTCCCGCCATCCGGTCTATGCCAACTCCGGCAATGTTGCAGCCCGGCTCAAGGACCATCTGGGCGTGGTCTCGACCCCGCTTTACCACCCGCCACCCCAAGCGGATGCGATGCTGCAGGGCGGTTATGGGGATTATCTTTTTGCACCGGGCCGGATCAACCCGTCCAAACGGCTCGATCTGATCCTGCGCGCCCTTGCCCGGACCAAGTCCAAGATGCGGCTGGTCATTGCAGGCACTGCAGAGAACCCCGCCTATGCCGACACGCTGCGGGCGCTCGCGCTTGAACTGGGGGTGTCAGGGCAGGTGGAATGGCTGGGCGCTGTGGATGATGCAACCTTGCTGCGCAGCTACGCCGAGGCGCGCGCAGTGGTCTTTGTGCCCAGTGACGAGGATTACGGCTACATCACGCTTGAGGCGATGCTGGCGGGCAAACCGGTGATCACTGTCACCGATTCGGGCGGTCCGCTCGAATTCATCACCGATGGCGCCGAAGGGTTGATCACCGCCCCTGAGCCGGGCCCCTTGGCGCGGGCGTTTGACCAGATCATGCAGGACGCCGCAACGGCCGAGAAGATGGGGCAGGCGGGTCATGCCCGCTATACCGGGATGAACATCTCGTGGGACCATGTTGTCGAACGGCTTGTCGGGGCCAGCACACCGCAGCCCGGACCGCTGGCGGCGGCAGAGGCAGGGCAGGGGCGCGCAACAGACACGCCCGAAGCAACAGAGCCGCCTCAGGACCCGCAAGCGCATGCGATGGCGCTGCTGGCCGCGGCTGTGGCCCCACCCATGCCCCCCAAGGCGCTCCCCTTTGCCTCGATCATGGATGTGCTGGAGCATTTCGTATTTGACGCGCTGCCCGCAGAGCTGGGCCAGCCCGAACCACCTGTGGATGCAGGCCTCGCCAGCTACCTTGGCACCCATTGGACGCGCTATGTCACCACGCTGGAGGCGCTCAAGGGGCTGAACCCCCGCTACACTCTCGATGTGGGTGTGTTCCCCCCGCTGGTGTTTCAGGCGATGCTGTCGCAGCTTTACCCTGACATCACCATGTCAGGCCTGTGGGAAGGGCCACAGCCCTGCGCCCAGACCGTGCGCCTGCGCGCCACCGGCGAAGAGGCGTTTTCGGTGATGCTCAAGGCCGCCAACACCGAACGCGACCCATGGCCCTATGCCGACAACAGCTTTGATCTGGTGACGGGGATGGAGATCCTCGAACATCTGGCGCTTGATCCCTATTTCTTCTTTTCCGAGGCCAACCGCGTGCTGCGTCCCGGCGGGCATCTGTTGATGACCACTCCCAACATCACCAGCCACCGTGGCGTGTGGAAAATGATGAACGGCATCGCGCCTTATTCGCACGGTGTCTTTGTGCCTTCGGGGGGTGTTTATGGTCGGCACAACCGTGAATACGCCCCCCGCGAACTGGCCACGATCGGGCAGGCAGCAGGATTTGAGACAACCTCCCTGCGCACCATCGACGTCTATGCCCGCGACATGGACCCCGGCACCGCCGAGATGCTGGTGGCCCGCGAGGATGACCTGAGCATGCGCGGCGAGACGATCTTTTATCTGGGCACCAAGGCGCACCCCCCCCAAGGCACCCCGCAAGAGCTGTATCACGGCGATCCTGCGCGCATGGCCGGCGCCTTTCATGTCGGCCCGCGCGAGGTCGAGACAGGTCTGATCTCGGTCGGGCTGGAAAACCGGTCGGCGCTCTGGTGGCACGTGAAAGGCCATGGGGCGACATGCCTGCTGGCCGAATGGATTGATCCTGATGGCGTGCTGATCCACCAGCTGGTGATCCAGCCGATTGCAGCACCCGTGGGCCCCGGTGACACCCACCAGATTTCCCTGCGCCTTGATCCCGGCCCCGAGCAGACGGGTCAGGGTCTTCTGCGCCTGCACTTCTACCAGATCGGCTCAAGCGTGTTCAGCGGAACGGGGCGCGCGGCCCCTGTGTTTCTGCCTTGCTCGCGCGCGGCCTTTCACAGCCTTGCCCGCACCATGCCCAAGCCGGACCAAGAGGGATGAGGCCCACCACCGACCGTGGGGCGCGCAAACCCCGCGTGCATTGGGTGTCGCCCCTGCCACCTGCCCAGACCGACATCGGCCATTACACCGCGCGCATTCTGCCGGAACTGGCCGCCGCGACCGACCTGACACTGTGGACGGATGCGGATCATTGGGACCGCGCGCTTGCGGCGCATTGCCCGGTGCGCCAACTGGACCCCGACGGTGTGCTGCCGCGTGATCTGACAGGGCGCGGGACAGACGATGTGGTGTTCATCCACATCGGCAATTCATGGGTTTATCACAGCAGGTTTCTGCGTCTGGCACAGCGGTTGCCCTCGATCATCGTACTGCACGATCTGGCCATTCAGGAATTGTGCAACGAGGCCATTCTGAACGACCGCTTTGACGGGGATGTCTACCGTGCAGGGATGACGCGCTGGTACGGCGAGCAAGGGCGTGATCTGGCAGCCAAACTGCTGGACGGCAAAATGGGTGCGCTGGATGTGGCGATGACCGCGCCGGGGTTCGAGCTGACGATGGGCCGCGCCACTGGTGTTCTGAGCCATACGCCTGCCGCCTTTGATGCGGCCACTGCGCGCGATTTTGTGCCGGTCTACCAGCTTGATCTGCCGTTTCGGCCTTCTGCCACTGCGCCCACGGCTGAGCGCGCGCAGGACGGTCCTTTGCGGTTTGCGCAATTTGGCTACATCGGTCCGAACCGACGGCTGGACGCGGTGCTGGATGCGCTGAGTGCGGTACGCCATGACATCGACTTTCAATTCGACATCATGGGCAACGTCTGGGATCCGTCCTACATACGCGACCGTATTGATAATTTGGGCCTGACAGGCCGCGTCAAAATCCACGGCTTTGTGTCTGAACCGCAGCTTGATGAGTGCTTGCGACAGGCGCATCTGATCTTCAACCTGCGCTATCCCACGATGGGCGAGGCATCTGGTAGCCAGCTGCGCATCTGGAACGCCTCTGCGGCCTCTGTGGTGTCTGATCTGGGCTGGTACGGCAGCCTGCCGGACGAGACGGTTTTCAAAATCTCGCGCGAGAATGAACACAAGGATCTGGTGAAACTGCTGGGCGACCTGAGCGCCGACCGCCATCTGGGGCGCAGCATAGGCACCGCAGGGCGTGCCCGGCTTGAGAGGTATCACACACCCGCACTCTATGCGGCGGGCATCGCCCAAGTGGCGTCTTATGCCCAAGAAGACACCGCATCAGCGTTGCTGGCGCGCCGCGCGCGGCATCTGCTGAAAGACATGTCTGACGAAGGGGGGTTGCTGAAAACGCGCCTTGCGTCCCGCCTGAGCCGCTAGTGCTTTGCGCCCCAATGGGGGCGCCGGTCAGCCTGTCAGATGTACCAGATGCCATCATCAATGGCAGGGGCAACCTGTGCGACATTTTCCGCGCTCTCTGAAAAGAACACCAGCATATCGGCACGCGTGATGCCTTCTTCCTGCGCAGAGCGCCAGAAGCTGAACCCTTCTAGATCCGGCGCGCGATCCAGCACATTGGCATAGAGCAGCGCCAGATAGTGAATATCGGACAGATCGTTCGGGGGGCCGTAAACGTCGGCGAATTCTTCCGAGGCAAGAAAGAAGTTCGCGGCCTGGTTCAGGTCGATCGCGCCCTCGTCCAAGAGCTTGATCCAGAACCCAAGCCCCTCGACATCGGGTGTGCGGTCAAAACAGGCCTGATAGAGCCGGTAGGCCTGACCGGCCAACCCATCATCATCAAAGGCCAATGTGCCGTCCTCGAATGCGATACGTTCGACATCGGTCAAGACGACGGCGCTGTCACCGGAGGCGGGCTTTAGCAGCACACTGCCGCTGGATGTGATCGTGACAGAGGTTTCCTCGGACGTGCCGCCAACGGTGACGGTATCAACACCTGCACCCCCGTCGATGAAGCGCATGGCAGCGTCCAGATCAATCAGGTCATCGCCATCTGTTCCGGTGAACACGCTGAGTGGATTAGAGGCGGGCACATCATCAGCAGGCACCGTGGGCGCATCCGTATCTGTCGGCTCAACCTGTTCGGATGGCTCAACCGGCTCGGACGGGCGCGGGATCAGCGTATTGCCCACAGCGACAAAAGCCGCCTCGGAGATTTCTGTAAAGGCTGCCGCGACCGCTTCGGGTAGCTTGGCCTCTATATCCTCAAGACCGACAGGTGTTTGTGAAAATGCGGTCTGGACGACAACACCGACCAGATCCAGCAACAGCTCCGTGCCCTCGGGGGCATCCGCTGTAAAGAGCGCCTCTGGGGCAATCCCTGCCAACGCGGCGGTATCCAGTGTCCCGCTCAGCGTGCTGGCCAGATCAAGCCCGGTGATCTCGGCCTCCGGCAATGCGGTTTGAAGACCCTCGACAAGGCTCAGGTATTCGGCGTGGTAAACCTCGATCTTCTGGCGCCACAGCAGCAGATCATCTGCGGTGATCGGATCGCTCAGGATGCTGGGCCAGCCTTCGGCAATGGTCAGCGCGCCGAAATACTCAGGGGCGGCCATCGCGGCGCGTGCCTCCTCCAGCAGCGCCTCAAAGGCAGCTTCGCGGCCCGGCACACTGGTTTGTGTCACGATGAAAGTCGGGTCTAGGATTAGCGTGTCCCATAGGGAAACAGGCTCTGCGATCACCGGAGTGGCAGAGAGGCTTTCACCTGTTTCAAGGTCGTTTTGGTTCTCAACCTCAGACACTTAGTGTTTCCGTCTTCCAATCATTGGCGACCGTATAATTGTACGCATCCGCCAAAGGTATTTTGCAAAACGCTGGGAAATTCAGCAGTTACAAGTGTTTTTACAGGTGTACAGTGAATTGTAAACCCCCCCTTGGGGGAGAGAGCGCTTCAAATTTTTGTGCATGCCCCTTGGTCAATTACAGGCGGAAATCACTGGCTTGCGTGCTGCCAGATCCACTGATCGCTCAGGTTGGCAGGGCACAAAGACCTTTCCTGACCAGCCTGCGCACTTACCCGTAACTGTTGCGTTGCGCTGTAAACATGGCGGCATAAAGCCCTTTGAGGGCCATTAACTCGGTATGTGTGCCCTCTTCGATCACTTTGCCTTCATCCAGAACATAAATGTTGTCTGCATGGGTCACAGTGGACAAACGGTGGGCCACGATGATGGTGGTTTTATCCGCCGACAGCTCTTTGATGGCATCGCGCACTTTTTCCTCGGTGCGCTGGTCCAGCGCGGATGTGGCCTCATCCAGCAGCAAAATGGGGGCTGCGCGCAGGAACGCACGTGCAATGGCGATTCGCTGCTTTTGCCCGCCGGAGAGCTGCGATCCTTTGGGCCCCAGCGGCGCATCCCCGCGGTCGCGGATCAGCGTGTCGATGCCCACCAGTTCTGCGGCGCGCCAGATCTGTTCATCGCTGGCCTCGGGCAACACATAGCGGATGTTCTCCCAGATCGAGCTGTTGAAAATCACGATGTCCTGGGCCACCACGGAAAACGACTGGCGCAGCTTGTCGATGCGCAGCTGGTTCACCAGTTCCCCGCCAATGGTGACCTCGCCCGCTGCCACATCATAAAGCCGCGCAATCAGGCTCAGCACAGTTGTCTTGCCCGAGCCTGTCGCGCCCACAATAGCCGTTACCTTGCCGCCCTCGAAGGTCATGTTCAGGTCTTCGAACAGCGGCTGGTCGGGATGGTAGCCAAAGGTCGCGCCGCGCAGCTTGATATCGCCAGAAGCGTCAAAATCGGTCTTGGCGTCCGGCGCGTTCCGGATCGAGGGGATTTCCTCATAGAGGCTGTGGATGGAGGCAAGGATGATCAGGCTGGCCTGCATCTGCACAAAGAAATAGCTCATCCGGCGCGCCGGATCAAAGATCAGCGCAATGCCGATCATAAAGGCGATGATGGAGGCACCGTCCATGTCAAAATCCGGCGACAGCGCCATATAGCCGCCAGCCCCGATGATCAGCACATAGATGAAGGCCGCCAGAAAATCGACGGAGGGGCTCAGGATCGCTTGCACGGCCTGCAGACGGATCGACAGGTCCTTGATCTCGGCGGTGGCGCGTGTCAGGCGCGCGCGCTCTACCGGTTCCTGATTGGAGATTTTGACCGTGCGCATGCCATTGGTCATCTCTTCGATGCCGGTCATGTAATTGCCCATCGCGTTTTCCGCAGAGGCCTGAATGATCTTGATGCGCCGTGACAATATCCGCACCACCAGTGTGATTGTGGGCAAGATTATGATCACCAGCCCGAACAAAAGCGGGTTCTTCCACGTCAGATAACCCGAAATGATGATAACCGTGACCGCATCGCGGATGGCATTCACCGTGGTCTGGCCTATGAACTGGCTCAGATCCTGCGCCTGATTGACCATCTTCAGAATGACATCGCCTGATTTTGTACGCTCAAAGAATGCCAGATCCAGCAGCATCAGGTGATTGATCAGATCGCGGCGCATCTTGAACACCGCGTCCGACGCCAGCCATGCCGAAATGCGCGGCACAAGATAAGACATGATGCCCCGAATGGTGAAAATCGCCAACACCATCGCGCAAACACCATAAAGCGCGGTCACATCGCCTTTGTCGAAAATCACCCGCATCCCGCTTTCGGTCAAAGCGATGAACTGCTGGTAGGCCGCACCCTGAATAAGGATCATGCCCATGACCAATATCAGCCAAGGCGTTTTTTCTTTCAGATAGGAGCGAAAGAACCACGCAATGTTGGCCTTGTCGGCGTCCGTAAACATCGGCGGACGCGGGGTCTGGTCTTGTCTGGAAAAGCGAGGAAGTTTCATCGTCGTACCATTACGCCTTTGGCCATTACGCCTTTGAGGGCTGTTTGGGGCTTCTTACAGGACACCGGGGGCAAGAGACCAGCGCAGCGGCCCGACAGGTGGCGGTGGCCTGCCCAAACGCCCCCGTATGGACATGCCTGATGCTGGGCAGGTCTGATGCCGGACCGCGCCATCACGGCAAGAACGGCATCAAGTCTGTGCGCCCGCCTTTTTCAGCTACAAACCGCACGCCCCATTCGGAAAAATGCGTCTCGTCCCACAAGAGCGGCCGCCCGTCTGCGTTCAGCATATGGCAATCGTCCTGCGCACAAAACATCGACAGGATGTCGATCATCTCCACATTGGGGTCTGCGGAAATCAGCGCATTGGTGGGGGCTGTCCACGGCTTGATATTGTCATAGGCATAGGTCCCCAGCCCGTCGGTCGTGCCCAGCTGGTTGGCAAAGCTGACGGGGCTGCCATTCATGGTCTTGTTGGCCACGGCATAAAGCTGGGCATCCGTCCGCTCGGCCAGTTGCTTAAACGATTGGGCCATCACCGGCAGCGACACATCGCGCCACGCAAAGGCCAGCACGATCGCATCGGCGTTTTCAAACGCAGGCCCCGATGTGGCCAGCTCCATCAGCTCCGGGCAGCGGGCCAGCAAAACAGGGTCTTTGACAGAATAGGGGTTATCCTCCCTTAGAAACTGCGCCAGCGCGTCGCCCGCAAGGAAGGGGATGTTGCAGGTGGTAAAGACATCGCGGGTGATCAGATCAACGGCTTCATCGGCGTTCAGGGCGGCCAGAACGTTAACGTAATCAGCCGCCTGACTGTCTCCGATCACCAGAACATTAGGCCGCGCATCTGCGGGATCGTCGGCGTAATCCTGTTGGCGCTGTAGCTCTTGGAAATAGGGCCACAAAGACCGCTCCATCGCCTGCATGTCGAGCGTGTTCAGCGAATAAAGCGCATCCGGCCCCCGGCCGGGCCAGCCATCTGTCAGCCATGCATGCAAGGGCAGGGCGCAGGCCAACACCACGGCGGCCAGACTGGTGCGCCATGCGTTCCACACGATATGGGTGCCCCGGCGCAAGGGCTGCTCTACCCCGTAAAACAACGCGGCCGTACCAAGGGCGACCAGCACCAGAAGGCCAGCGGTCTCCAAGGGTTTGGGCGGGCCTTGCAGGATGTAAAAACCAAAGACCACAATGGGCCAATGCACCAGATAGGCCGAATAGCTCATGTCCCCCAAGACAGTGAGCGCCCGGTTAGAGACCGCTTTTGACAGTACCGAACCCGTGCCGATCCAGAGCAAGACCGCAGAAGCGATCACAACGGGCAGGGCTGTGATACCGGGAAACGGTGTCAGCTTGTCATAATCGACAAAACAGATGGTCAGCACCGCCAGCGACAGCCCGTAAAGCCCGTGCCGGACCACGGCGGGTTTGGGCACATAGGCCTGTCCCAGAAACGCCAGCCCGCCAAGGCAGAATTCATACCCTCTAAGCGGCATCATAAAGAACGCTGACACCGGCGAGACTTCCATCGCCCAAAGCCCGGCAAGGCACGAAATCACAGCCACCCCGGCAATCAGCACCGCCAGCCCCAAACGGCCCATCCGCGCACCCAACATGATCACGAAGGGCCAGATCACATAAAACTGGATCTCTACCGCCAGCGACCATGTGTGCAGCAGGGGCTTGCGGATGGCATCACTGTCAAAATACCCCGCCTCGGCCCAGAAATAGAAATTCGACAGCCCCAGAGGCGCCAGAATGGTCACCGCCGACAGGCGTTCAAAATCAAAGGCTGCAAAGAATAGGAATCCGGCCACAAACACCGCAACAGAGGTGGCAAAAAGTGCCGGAAACAACCGCCTGATGCGGCGCACAAAGAAATCCCCATAGGCGAAACTGCCCGCCTCGACCCGTCCCAGAATGATGCCGGTCATCAGGTAGCCGCTGATGACAAAGAAGATGTCCACACCGATGAAACCGCCTGAAAAAGGCGGGATGTCGAAATGGAACAGGATCACGGCAATTACCGCGACGCCGCGCAGGCCTTGTATGTCCAACCGACGGTCCATGGGGGTCTCCTTGCAAGGCGGCGCAGATCATTTGCCCCAATCATTAGCCATTGCCGCGCAACCTAGATCAAAAGCAGCAGGGTCAACCAGAGGGTGCGCACCAAAAAGCGCAAAATAGCCGGTGCTCCATGCTTGCGGGTGACACGTCTGACGTGCAAATCTACCAGTCCATAGAGCGTGGAGCGAGCGTCAGTTGTTTGTTCGGCTCCTTTCCTTGCGGCGATCCGGCACATGGCCAGTCTGGTCCTCAATTTTGCGGATCAGGTGGCTTGGTAACCGGTGAGATAGCTATACTCCGAGTCCTGTGGAAGGTGGGCGGTCTTACTCCACCCAAGAAGCGATGGTGAGTATGACAGATCGCATCAATGCACGCGCAGCAGCCAAATCGTAATTTATGAAAGTATCTTGGCAAGAGCAGGCGCTCGTCGATCTCGACGAGGCATTGGCATACACTTCTGAAGACAACCCAACAGCAGCTTTAAAACTTGTTGCTGAGATTTTCGCGTCAGTATCCCTGCCGGGCGAGATCCGTTGCGATCTGCTGGGTCTGAACGGAGTCCTCAGCAATCAGCGCAATAAAAGGCGCATTATCGTCTGTGCTATCATGTGAATAGGAGCGCCAGATCTTCAGGTCTGGTAGCACAGTATTATTGAAATTTTCGGAGCGCAAAGCGTCTGCTTTATCCCCGAATGATCGGTAAAAGCCGATCATCACCACGACCAGAAAGATCGCTAACTGTAGGACGATCGTTAGCAGTACTGCGTGAAAGAGGGTCATCCCCAAAAACCAGAAGACCGGTATTGTGATCAGGGCGATAGGGCCTAATAGGATTGTCGTGACAATCGCCAGGTCGGGACGACCGTTTCCAATCTCCGCTCTCGACATCTCATCCGACGCAATCTGCATTGCGGATGAGGTTTCTGGATTTTTCCTTATACCACGAACCATATTGTTGACATAATCTCCTCAGCTTTGATGTCCAATGGTTTATTACAAAGTATCAAGCACTTAAAATTCCAAAAGTACTTAGGCAGCGGACTCATAAAACTCGATCCACAGCCGAGTGGATGCAAGTTTGATCATCGACAAGAAGTTGCGTGATGTTTTCTCATATCGGGTTGCGATGCGGCGGAAGGAGGCTTTGAGCCTGCCGAAGAACCGTTCGATCTTGTTGCGTTCCTTGTAGAGGGCGGCGTCGAATTCGGCGGGTAATTTGCGATTGGCTTTGGGCGGGATGAGGGCGATGGCACCTTGTTCCCAGATCATGTCTCTGATCCAGTCAGCGTCATAGGCTTTGTCCCTTGCCCGGCAGTCGAAACGCAGTTTCGATGAGAGGGGGCGAGCACATATTGACCGGGCTGCAGGTTGTCCAAGAACTGCTTGCAGAGCGGTGCGTCATGGGCCTGTCCGGGCGTTAACTCATACCGGATCGGCAACCCATCCTGGTTGGTAACCGCATGAATTTTTGTGCTTAATCCGCCCCGAGAGCGACCTAAACAACGGCGCGGGTCTTTTTTTAACGTGGTTGCTGCGTGGTGCGCGCGGATGGATCTGCCGTCCACCATGACGGCGTCCACGTTGCGGGCGTCGGCGATCGCCTCCATGATCCGGTCCCAATGGCCAGCATAGCTCCACCGGTTGAAGCGGTTGTAGACCGTAGTCGGCGGCCCGTATTCGTCCGGCAAATCCGCCCAGGGAATGCCAGTGCGCAGGACGTAAAATATGCCGTTGATAACGCGCCGGTTTTTTGCCGCGAACTTTGTTGGGTAGGACTACCTTGATGAATTCCCACTCCAAATCGCTCATGTCCGACCGCGCCACTGCCCTTCTCCCATCTGGTGGTTTTTAGGAAATGAATCACAATGTCATGTGTTTGGTAAATAATTTATAGGTGTGCTGCCTAAAATCACCCCTACAATCAAAAATCTTAAGATGGCTTAATCGACATCAAAGGCGACACATATCGATCCGCTACTACCTATCTTTGGAGTAAAAAGAGAACAAAAGAGCAGTGCTGACCCTTATTCTGTCGACAGGTATCAAACTACGCTTCATATCCCCTGATGTTACCGCATCGTTCCGATCGCATCCTGCGCATCTGGACCTGCTGATCGAGTCAGCCGAGGGTCTGATGGCGGTTGACCCATCCGCTCAAGGTCTGGGGAATACAGCTGATCTTGGGTGCAATGGCCGCAATCGCGCCTGCCTGCGGTTCGTATGAACCTTGATGCTCAAACACCATCCTGACCGCACGCGCGCGGACATCCGGTGAGTAGCGATTTGCCATTTTGCTTTTTGTCATAACCATCATCCTTACTTGAGTTGATGGCCTTCAACAAACTCGGGCCGGAAAGGTGGGCTTTGTATGCCCAGCCAACTCAAACCAGTTTTTCGACCAACTGTGAAGGGGGAAACCACACTTTGGACGAACCCATTCTACTGGTATGATGGCCCAATCAGAAAACCAAATTGGGCAGGGCAAACACAGTGGCAAGCAACAAACTAGACGCGCGCGAAAAAGTATTCGCGGCTGAGTACCTCATCGACTTGAACGCCAAGCGCGCGGCACTTGAAGCTGGCTATGCTCCCAACACAGCAAGCCGCAGCGCCTACAAGTGGGTAAAAGAAGATGGGCCTAAACCTCACGTGTTTGAAGCCATCCAGAAAGCGTCCAGCGACCGCGCAGAACGTACCGAAGTTAGTGCAGATGCAGTAGTTGCAGAGTTGGCTAAAATTGGTTTTGCGTCATTACGTTTCATGACCACCATCGATGCAGACGGACAGCCGCAGATCGACCTGAGCAACGCGCCGGAAGATTATCTGGATGCAGTGGCTGAAGTAAGCACCGAGACCGTCCTAGAGGGGCCGAAAGAGGCCAGGTCACATGTGCGCAAAACGCGGATCAAGATGCATGATAAGCTGAAAGCACTGTCCCTGCTGGCCAAGCACACAGGCGCGTTCGACAAGAACAAGCAGGGAGCAACTACCAAATTTTCCGAGGCGTTCACGCAGTTGCTAGAAACAGGATCTAAAGCACCAATCCGGAAAGATGGGGGGTGACCACCAGTCGTCAATTCTACAACGTGCTTAGTTGTGTGTGAACGGCTCCAATGCGATGCACCCTAATATATAACTCATTGTTTTATAACAGGTTTCGCAACCCAAAATAGAATGCGTCCATAGGTCAGCACGGCCACATACTTCTTGCTTGTAATCAGAGTTATGGTATTTAATCGCTTAATGCAGGTTCCGTCTTGAAGCTTTCCCTTAGGTGTTGAATGTCACTTTAAACTGACCCTGATTAGGGTCAGGACTCATAACCAGAAAATAACGGTTGCAGCGAGTGCGATGGCGGAGAGGAAGACGGTTGGTGATCTGTCGTAGCGAGTTGCGATGCGCCTCCAATCTTTGAGCCTGCCGAACATTCTTTCGATACGGTTGCGCCTTTTGTAGCGGCGCTTGTCGTACTTGACGGTTTTCCTGCGCGACTTGCGTCCAGGAATGCAGGGCTTTGTGCCCTTGTCTATAAGGGTTTCGCGGAACCAGTCGGCATCATATCCTCTGTCGGCGAGGAGCCATTCAGCCTCCGGCAAGCCGTTCATTAAGGCGGCAGCTCCAGTGTAATCGCTGACTTGCCCTGCGGTGATAAACAAGCGGACTGGACGGCCGCTGGTATCTGTAACCGCATGCAGCTTTGTGTTCATGCCGACCTTGGTCAGTCCGATCAGGCGCCCTTTCCCCCTTTTTTTAACCGCAGGCTGGATGCCGTACGATGTGCTTTGAGGTAGGTGGCATCAATCGAGATGGTCTTGTTGTCGGGAGCCTGCTCAGCCAGTCCCATCATGATCCGAGCAAACACGCCCATGTCACTCCAACGCTTCCAGCGATTATACAGCGTCTTTGGAGAGCCATACTCGGCCGGTGCGTTACACCACCTTAACCCATTGCGGTTTATGAAGATAATGCCACTCAGAACCCGCCGGTCATCAACGCGTGCCCGACCTCGGCTCTTTGGAAAGAAAGGCCGGAGACGCTCCATTTGCGCCTCACTCAGCCAATAAAGGTTGCTCATCATATCCCCCTAAAACTAGGGATCGTGAATCATGACAACTCGACAACCGCAATCAGTTAATGGGTCCTGACCCTAGGATTACAACTGGCGCAGACCATATTCAGCATTGGGCAACCTGACACCGATGGAATTTTTGCAGAGAAAGGTGCTGGACAAGATGGCTGCCTAACGCCAAAAATTTAACCCCAAGGACTCCGCGCACAGCTGGAGGGAACTTGGGGCTCAGGTCAGCGCACATAGCTTTGAAGTTGATTTTTGCCGTTAATCTGAAACTGAGAGTATAATCACACTAATGAACGTTACTGATGCAATCAACAGATATGCGAATGAAAGACCAGATGACCTTGCATTACTTACTTTAACTAATCGCTTTGACTGGTTTTCATTAAACCACCAAGTGAATGCTGCAGTTAATTTTTTGCACTTAGGCGGGGTGCGTGCGGGTCAGCGTGTTGCGATTAGTGTAAAGGATCAGGTGCTCCATCTGTTTGTCAGTCTAGGTCTTGCGCGAATGGGTGCCACGCAGATTGCGCTGCCACCAATCGACCCTGTGTCAACACGCAAAGCCCTTGCTTCCCAGCTCAGTATTTTGTCGGTGGTTATCGAAAATCCACAGGATGGCCTAGAGGGATTTCACGCAATCGAGGTAAGTGCGGATGCCCTCAATAATTCGCAAAAAGCGGTGTGTCAAAGTTATCAAACCAAAAGAGATGATGTTTTCTTGCTTCTGCAATCATCTGGCACGACGGGAAATCCAAAGTTCTCAGAACTAACGCACGGAATGGCATTTGAGCGTTTTGATCGCTATAACACATATTTTAAAACATCATTTAGTGATGTTTTTTGGCCCGCCTCGCGGCTAGATTTCGTGGTTGCCAAACAAAGAGTTTACCACAGCTTTCAAGCAGGTGCTGCCGTTTGCATTGTTTCCGGTCGTGCAATAGACAGAAATTCTTTCAATTTCATTGACGAAGCAAATGTGACGATCGCTTGTGGCACACCTTCACATCTGGTCCAGATCTTGAATGCTTCTCAAGGGATCAAAAAGCTGCCAAAACTCCGTGCTTTTGAAGTGCGCTCCGCAACAGTGACCGAAGCATTGCGTCGCGAATTCAAAGCGCAAATTACGCCTGGGCTTTTTGTGGCATATGCTACGAATGAAGCTGAAGTGGCATGTTTAGCTAATCCTGAAATGCAAAAACAGGTTCTAGATACGGTTGGGTGCCCAGTTGCTGACATGAAGGTCGAGGTCGTTGATGAACGAGGTATTCCGTTGCCCGGAGGGCAAGCTGGTGCCATAAGAATCTCCGGAAAAGGCGTAATTACAAAGTATTTGGACAATCCAGTCGCTACCGCGAAGTCTTTCAAAGATGGCTGGTTCTATCCTGGTGACCTGGGACGGTTTGAAGGAGGATCACTGGTTTTTCTCGGCCGCAGCGATGACATGATGATTTTTGATGGGATGAACATTTATCCCGTTGAGATAGAGAATGCTTTGATACTTCATCCAGCGGTTAGCGAAGTTGCAGCGCTCCCGCTTAAACATCCGCGGTTTCAAGATATTCCAGTCGCGGCTGTAATCTTGAAATCTTCGGTCAGCACTGATGAACTTCATGCGCATTGCAAGGCCATATTAGGAGTTAAGAGTCCAAAATATATTAAGATTTTGGATAAATTTCCGACCAATGCGATGGGGAAAACTCTTAAAAGGGAAATCAGGAAGTTCTTTGAAGAAGAAATTGCTTCTTCAACTAAGGAAATCAACCGGTCTCACAGTAGATCACGTTTCGTTGAATTTGAATTTTTAGCGCCAGTTCAGGTTGATTTTTCGTTACTTACTACTTGGCTGAATGTATTGGACGATGAGGAAAAACATCGAAAATTGGAGCCGCAGTCTGACGCGAAAAATGAAGGAAATGCTTGGCTGGAGGTTGTCCTCGCCTTGAGCGCGAGCTTGTTAAGGTCGTTGCGGGCGCCAGTTTTTGCTTCTCCAGCGGTACGCTCATGCCTATCAAAACCTGGGGCCGAACAGAAATGGAAGGCCATATGTGAACGGCCTGATCCGTCACTTGTGCCGCCCAAAGTGTTCGAAGGTGTGCTCAAGGCGGCATTCAAACTGGCCACGTGGTGCGCTACCGCCAATCCTGACTGCAGTGCAGACCGTGAGCGCTTTTTCCAAATTATTGAAACTGATGTCAGGCGTGCTTTTGCGAAGGTGATGCCACGAGGTAAATCGACGATTGAGGTGCTCCGGGTTGCCCATCGTTTGAATATTCCCTATTTCGCACTTCCTGGAGGCATATTTCAGGTGGGTATGGGCAGCACTGCCCGCAGGATTGACCGGAGCACAACAGATCAGGATAGTGCCCTTGGGATGCGTTGGACAAAAAGCAAAACGCTCACGGCGCAGCTCCTAAGACAGGGCGGGCTACCAGCTCCTCGTCACGTTGCGGTAAGTTCAGTAGATCAGGCCAAGAAAGCGTCAGAACTTATTGGCTTTCCTTTGGTGGTAAAGCCGTCAGACCTTGAGCGGGGTGAAGGCGTGACCGTCGATGTTCAGGCGGACAATCTCGAAGTTGGGTTTAATAAGGCTGTCAGACGGTCGCCAAGCAAGACGGCGTTGATCGAACAGCAGGTCGCAGGAGCATGCCATCGCCTGTTTGTTCTGGACGGTAAGCTCCTTTATGCCGTGCGACGGCTACCAATAGGCGTTTATGCAGACGGGCGATCAACCATCCGAGACATAGTAAACGCCGAGTGCCAGGCGCAGCACCGAATGCCGCCATGGAAACGGTCGGGCATACGCCCTCTAGATGACCTAGCAATTCATATGCTGCATCGTCACGAGTGGACGGCTGACTCCATACCAGAAGCCGGGCGGTTTGTCGCCCTGCGTCGCATCGAGACGACGGCGTGGGGCGGTGTAGATGAAGATTTCACTGATACGATCCATCCCGATAACGTGCAGGCCGCTATTGAAGCTTCTAAACTACTTGGTTTGCAGGTCGCTGGAGTGGACATCATTAGTCAGGATATCACGCAACCTTGGCATAGTAATGGCGCAATCATTAACGAAGTAAATTACGCACCATTGCTTGGGGGTGGTGAGATTTCACGCTCACATATCCCAACCTTCCTCAAAACTCTAATAAGAGACGGAGGGCGCATCCCCATACACGTACACGTAGGTGGCAGCGCAGCGTTGGAAGCTGCGCAAGAAGAATGGAAACAGATGATTAATTCTGGGTTAGGTGCCGGATTGGTCAGTTCCCAGCAAACCTTGTTGTCAGATGGCCAGCAAAAAATTATGCCTTTAGCGGGTCTCTATGCACGTTGTCGCGCTCTAGTATTGTCTCCTGATATTGATGCCTTGGTTTTGGTGGTCCAAGACGATGAGTTCTTGCACAGTGGTCTCCCGTTTGACTCTGTCACGGTGGTTAAGGATGCTGGGGGTGAGTTGGCATCCCATCGCGAGAAACGTTTTTTGAACAAGGAAGAGGTAAATAACATGCGTCGACTGCTCACGTTGAACCGCCCCTTGTTTGCCGGAGGCTGATTACTTCGTCTCACGCGACCATATCTAACGCATTGAATTGTGCATAGTACCTCTCTTCTGCTTCTGCTGGCGGGATGTATCCGATGGGCTCAAGCAG
>Ga0115562_1000176_pt1 | contig 47464 bp, 38 predicted proteins | sample COGITO_mtgs_1105_6_FD_87200 | JGI IMG/M metagenome (GOLD analysis project Ga0115562, IMG submission 87200) | Pelagic marine microbial communities from North Sea - COGITO_mtgs_110516 | ecosystem: Environmental > Aquatic > Marine > Epipelagic | place: Germany:Helgoland, sampling site Kabeltonne...
CCGGGCATACTAAAAGGTGGGCTTTCAAACTACTTCTTAATCTTCAATTTCTACCAGCCTTTCTGGCTGGACCTTGCGGTCGCTACCGGCGTCCTGCCTAACGCGACACTCGAGCATCCTGCTCATCGTCTACCAATTTCCGCCACCCGGGCAGGATAATCGTGCAAGGCTGGTAAAGCCTATGGCTAATAAGAATGATTAGCCGGTGAAACATCTTTTTCAAATTGGAGGCGCGGGTCGGAATCGAACCGACGATGGCGGAGTTGCAGTCCACAGCATTACCACTTTGCTACCGCGCCTTTAATATCGTTTAACGTCGTTAGTAATCACTGATATTTTGACGAGGCAGTATTCTAGGGAATACGAGCAATAAATCAACTACTTATCGCCCTATTAGTTACTTATCTTCACCGGCGCTTAATTGCGGCCAAGCCGCGCGCAGATAGTGAATCATTGACCAGAGCGTCAGTGCTGCTGCAACGTAGATCGCAATATAGCCGAGCATCGACAGAAACTCCTGCTCGGGGCTGGCGGCAAGTAAAAGAGCAATCGCAACCATCTGCACCCAGGTCTTAACCTTGCCTATAGTAGCCACGGCCACGGTGCCACGATAGCCCATCTCTGCCATCCACTCACGGAGGGCTGAGATCACAATCTCACGACCAATAATCACAATAGCGGGTAATGCAAACCAGGGCGTTGCATGAACTTCCAGCAATACCACCATTGCCGCAACCACAATCAGCTTATCAGCCACTGGATCGAGGAATGCACCAAAGGCGGTAATCAGATTATATTTTCGCGCTACATAGCCATCGACCCAGTCGGTAGCGGCCGCCAAACCAAAGATCGCCGCCGCTGCCAGATTGTGCCATTCCCACGAAGTCATGTAATAGACAACGATAAATACCGGAATCATGGCAATTCGCAACAGGGTTAGGATATTCGGTAGGTTCCACATTACTTGGTCTTCTTCTCTTTTGGCTTATGGGCGGTTATTTTAAAAAACTATTGTTTAGCAACCGCGAACTTATTCATTATACAGCGCGCTGTAAATAGCATCAGCAACCTTTTTGCTTATATTGGGTACTTTCATCAAATCGGCGACGCTGGCTTTCTGAACTTCACGTATTCCGCCAAAGTGTTTTAACAGGTCCCGCCGCCGTGTTGGCCCAACACCGGGGATACCTTCCAGCGGTGAGGTGCGACGCTTTTTATCGCGCCGTGCCTTATGGCCGGTAATCGCAAAGCGGTGCGCCTCGTCGCGAATCTGCTGGATCAAATGAAGTGCTGCCTGCTGCGGGCGGCCAATAATCCGATTATTCTGGTCCGCGATAATCAGCGTTTCAAGACCCGGTTTGCGGGTTGTTCCTTTGGCTACACCCAGAATCATCACCCCCACTACCCCGAGATCATTTAAAACCTCTTTGGCAATACCAATCTGGCCCTTGCCACCATCGATCAGAAGAATATCCGGCAGCTTGCCCTCGCCTTTCATCAACCTTGTGTAGCGGCGGCGAATGGCCTGCTCCATCGCTGCGTAATCATCGCCGTCGGTAATGCCTTCAATATTAAACCGACGGTAATCGCTTTTTAGCGCGCCATTGCTATCAAAGACCACACAGGAGGCAACCACTGCCTCACCACTGCTATGACTGATATCAAAACATTCAAGACGCTCTGGTGTTGCCTCCAGTTCGAGGGTATCGCGCAGGGATTCAAAGCGCTGCTCTTGAGTCTTTTTCGACGCTAGCTTGCCGGCCAGATTTTGTTCGGCGGTGCGTTGGGCCAACTCTAGCCACTTTGCGCGAAAACCGCGCACCGAATGGCGTATTTCTATATTCCGCTGCACGTGCAGTTTAAGCGCCTCAGTTAACGCCTCGGCACTATCAATATCGGCATTTAATAATATTTCTTTGGGCAGATCCGGTCGCCCGCCACCCGCCAGATACAGCAGCGGTAGAAAATCATCTAGCAACTCACCACAATCCTCCGCAAGTGGTGCCTTGGGGTAGTAACTGCGACTGCCTAAAACTCTTCCCTGACGGATATAGAGCATATGCACACAGGCCTGACCATTACTGATTGCTGCAGCTACCACATCGATGGTGCCCTTGCCCTTTTCGATCACCTGCTGCGCCTGAATCTGCCTTAGGGCGGCAATCTGATCACGGCTCTCTGCGGCTTTTTCAAACTGCAGCTGCACCGATGCTGCTTCCATATCGCGCTCAAGCTGCTTTAATATTTTGTCGCCCTTGCCATCAAGATAGAGTCGCGTCAGATTGACATCCGCGGCGTAATCCTCAGTACTAACAAGATCAACACAGGGTGCGGTACAGCGCTTAATCTGATACTGCAGGCAGGGTCGCGAGCGGTTTTTAAAAAACACATCTTCACATTGGCGAACTTTAAAGGTTTTCTGCAAAAACCCCATGCTTTCACGGACTGCATAGGAGTTCGGGAAGGGACCAAAATAGGTGCCTTTGGCTTTTTTTGCCCCGCGATGAAAAGCTAGCCGCGGCCACTTATCCTGATCGGACAAAAAGATATAGGGGTAGCTTTTATCGTCGCGCATCAAAATATTGTAGGGCGGTCGATTTTGCTTAATTAGGTTGTGTTCGAGTATCAGCGCTTCGGTTTCGGTCTCAGTAACCGTGACATCAATCTGCGCAATACGCTTGACCAGCGCTGCAGTCTTGGGGGTTAAACCGGTGCTGCGGAAATAGCTGCTTACCCGGTTCTTTAAGTTTTTGGCCTTACCTACATAGAGTATTTCCCCCTCGGTATTGAACATCTGATAGATGCCGGGACGCTGGGTGAGGGATTTTAGGAAAGGTTTGTAATCAAAGGCCATGGGCAATTGTAACGTCTTTTTGGACTGATTTGATTACTCTAAGACTTATTGTTGGGAGTTTATTTTGGCTCGCTTGCCATTGCAAACTGCCACCGCCAAGGATTCAATAAAGTGACGCAGGTTAAAGTACTGGGGGTATCTGTCATGCGCCAATACTTTACGATAATTATCTTGCAATTATAAATCTTGCTTTTTGATTTTATAAAGAGTAGTTTTATGTATACAAATTGGATTCAATGGTAATAATCCCATGATTAAGCGCAAACTCGCCAAAAATATTCTTAGCGGATTGCAAGTATTCCCTATCGTTTACGTCAATGGCCCAAGACAGGCAGGTAAGAGCACTCTTGTTCGTAAACTGGCGCTTAAAGAATGGCCCGCTGATTATGTCACTTTTGACGAAGCAAGTATGTTGGGGGCCGCCGAGGCAAATCCCGAGAATTTTTTGCGTACCTTTAGAACCCCGATCATTCTGGATGAGGTGCAAATGGTGCCCAGCCTGTTCCGAGTTCTAAAAGTGATGGCGGATGAAGCCCGATTGGAGAGCAAGCGAAAGGCCAATGGTCGCTATTTACTGACCGGGTCAGCCAATATCATGGCCTTGCCAGCGCTATCGGATGCTCTGGTAGGCAGAATGCGAGTACTGACACTATATCCATTGTCCGCGCTGGAAATCAGCGGTGGTAAGGGCGGCTTTTTAACACAATTGATGGATAACAATTTTCAACCCGGCGCCCTTAAGAAAAAATTTTCTCTGATCGAGATTATCCAGCAGGCAACCTTTCCTGAAATCACTGAACAGAGTCAAGAGCAACGCAGGCAGTGGTTTGAAAGTTATATCACAACGATCCTGCAACGGGATGTTCGACAAATTGCAGATATTGCCAAACTGGGTATATTGCCAAACCTGCTCAGAGTACTTGCAGCCAGGGCCGGCGGTCTTATTAATGAAGCCGATATCGCCCGATCTATCAGCCAAAATGCGGTAACTAGCAAAAATTATCGCATTCTGCTGCAGATGCTGTTTCTGACCTTTGAGGTCAAACCCTGGTTTAGAAATATTGGCAAACGGTTGGTAAAGGCACCCAAAGGCTATGTTATTGACACAGCCCTACTCTGCCACTTGCAACAGATAGACATAGCCAATGCAGAGAAGAGTGACCCCCATATTTTTGGGCATCTATTTGAGAATTTTGTCGCTACTGAGCTTATAAAGCAACTAGCTGCAGACGATAGCGGAGCAGAACTACACCACTTCAGAACTAGTGACGGCAAGGAAGTGGATTTTGTACTCGAACACCCCAACGGCAAACTGGCCGGGATCGAAATTAAAGGTCGCGACGCTGTTTCTGAGAGGGATTTCAAGGGACTCAAAGTCTTACGCGATCAGGTGGGGGATGATTTTAGTTGCGGCATCGTATTGTATCGAGGCAACAAAGTAATTCCGTTTGATGATCGCCTCTGGGCGGTGCCGGTTGAAGCAATGTGGTCTTAACTTGCTTTAAAACCTTTATCTGAGCCCGGCCTCAGAATCTAATACCATAGCGCTTTTCAAGCCCAGATTGATCACTTAAATCTGAGTTAACGATGAATGTTTACGGACTTTTCGCTTCAGGGCTTCTATAATTGCCGCCTGCTCAAATACTGGGCCCTAAATTAATTTGCTGCCTGTAAAAACCATGCCCTTAGATAGAAAATTTTGTGTGGCCCCCATGCTCGACTGGACCGATCGCCACTGTCGCTATTTCTTGCGCCTGATCAGTCAGCATTCGATGCTCTATACCGAGATGTTGACCACTGGCGCAATCCTCCACGGCGATAGCGATCATCATCTGCAAATGGATGCCTTTGAGCATCCGGTGGCACTGCAGCTTGGCGGCAGCAATCCGAAAGACTTGGCGCTGGCCTGCAAGATGGCCGCGAAGTACGACTACGCTGAAATCAATCTAAACTGTGGCTGCCCTAGCGACCGTGTTCAGAACGGTATGTTTGGCGCGATTATGATGAAAAATGCGCAGGTCACTGCTGACTGTGTATCCGCTATGCGCGAGGCTGTTGATCTTCCAGTTACGGTTAAGCATCGCATCGGTGTTGATGAGCATGATTCCTACCCGTTTTTAGCGGATTTTGTCGGCACTGTTGCCGAGGCTGGCTGTGAGGTATTTCTGGTGCATGCGCGCAAGGCCTGGCTCAAAGGTCTCAGCCCTAAACAGAACCGCGAGATACCGGAACTAAACTACGATCGGGTCTATCAGCTTAAAAAAGATTTTCCCGATCTGGACATCATTATCAATGGCGGCGTGACGACTCTCGAGCAGTCCACGGAACATCTGAAGCATCTCGACGGGGTGATGGTTGGGCGCGAGGCCTATACCAATCCATACTTACTGGCTAGCGTAGATCAAATTATCTACGGTTCTCAGAATCCGATCAAAAGTCGCGAAAAAATTGCTGAAGAGTTTCTTAAATACGTGGATAATGAGCTCTCGAAAGGCACCAAGCTAAATGCCATGACGCGTCATATATTAGGTTTATTTCACGGCATGCCTGGAGCCCGTCAATTTAGACGACATATCAGCGAAAATGCACATAAACCCTCAGCGACAATTGAGGTTTTAACGAACGCACTAGCAAAAACATCTGGAGTAAATGGTTAATGAGCAACAACAAGAGCAAACTCGCCCAATTAAAAGAAATGACCACCGTAGTAGCAGATACCGGTGACTTTGATGCGATTGCGCAATACTCTCCCGAGGATGCCACCACCAACCCCTCACTGCTGTTAAAAGCGGCACAGATGCCCGCCTATCGCGGTCTTGTTGATTCGATTGTCGCCAACACTATGAATGGCCGACAGTCCAGTGACGAGCAGCTTGCAGACTGTATGGATAGACTGGCTGTGGGTTTTGGTGAAAAAATTCTTGAACAGATTCCCGGACGTGTCTCTACAGAAGTTGATGCGCGACTTTCCTATGATGCGGATGCCTCTATTGCCAAGGCTCGTCACCTGATCAATCTCTACGAGCAGGCGGGTATCGGCAAAGAGCGCGTTCTGATTAAGATGGCGTCTACCTGGGAAGGCATTCGCGCTGCAGAGCAGTTGGAAAAAGAAGGTATTAATTGCAATCTGACCCTGCTGTTTAACTTTACTCAGGCAGCGGCTGCGGCTGATGCGGGTGCCTATTTGATCTCGCCTTTTGTTGGCAGAATTCTCGACTGGTACAAAAACTCGACCGGTCTTACTGAGTATGCGCCGGCCGATGATCCCGGCGTACAGTCGGTGACTCGTATCTACAACTATTACAAGCAGACTGGCTACAACACCGTAGTTATGGGTGCGAGCTTTAGAAATACTGAAGAGATTACCGAGCTGGCTGGTTGTGACCGTCTAACTATCAGCCCGCAGTTGCTGCAGGCGCTGGACGATGATTATGGTTCTCTGGAGCGCAAACTGGATCCGTCCAACACCGGCTCAAAAATTCATTATCAGCTGGGCAATGAAAGTGATTTCCGCTTTGAACTAAATCAGGATGCTATGGCGACAGAGAAGCTCGCGGAAGGTATTCGCGGTTTTGTCGCTGACCAGATTAAACTTGAAGCCTGGCTAAAAGACCTCAACTAATGATTGATAAGATTAAGGCGTTTTTTGCCAAAAATGTTATTGAGGCCGACGATAACTCACTGAGTGGCGATCAACTCGCCACTGCTGCACTGCTTATCGAAGTAATGGTGATTGACGGCAATCTTGGTGAAGATGAGCTGATTTCGATCAGTAATACCCTTGCCCAGATGCTGGAACTCAGCTCGGAACAGGTGGATGAGTTAATTCTGCTGTCTCGGGATGAGGTGGCTGAGGCGACTTCGCTCTATCAGTTTACTCGCGAGATCAACAGCCACTTTGACCATGACAAAAAGATCGACCTGATGACCGCTATGTGGCGAGTGGCTTTTGCCGATGGCCATCTGGATAAGCACGAGGAAGGGATTATTCGTCGGGTTGCGGATCTGCTGCATATTCGTCACAGCGAGTATATACAGTGCAAGTTAAGCGCTAGAGATCAGGCCTGACTCTCTAGTAAAGAGCTCTCTAGCAAAAAGCTCTCTGCTGAAATATCTCTATTGGTCTGATTCGAGCGCTCGGATCAGATCAATAAATTCTTTACTGTTATCCGGATTAAGCTCCATTAACAGCCTGTGTGCTTCGACCACCTGCCGACGAATCTCATCCACTTCAGGACTTACCGACTCTATGCTGTGAAGCTCTGCATTAATCGTTGGTACCTCTTGAATAATATCGAATATCTCCTCCAGACCCATACAGTCCAGTGTGCGCAAGATACTCGGGTTTTGGCAAAACACCTGTACGTTAATGCCATATTCTTTGCGGCAGTGCAGGCCCAGCTTGGCCATCAGTCCAAGGGTGGTACTGTCGAGCCCTTCTGCCTCGAGCATATCGACAATCACATTTTTGACATCCTGACGGCCAAAGATGGTTTCCATATGGTGATTTAACGAGCCGCAGAGCGTCACTCGAACATCGCCAATCAGCTTGAGCAGGTAGTTGCCCTGATCATCGGAGACCAATATTTTGCCGACACTCATGGCTTGATACCCCGGGTCAGCAATAGCACTGAAATATCATCTTGAGGCGCTTCTACCGAGTCGATCAGTAGTGCTTGCTTTAACTTATCGATATTGTCGGAACTGGTGGCGAGATAGCTGAGCAGCGTCTGTTCTTTATCGGCGATTTCTTTATCCGGAATCAGATCAAATACGCCGTCGGACAAGAGTATCAAGGCAAAACTTTCCGGCAGGGTCATCTCTTCAATCACCCAAGCAGCATCTTCGAATATCCCTGCGGGCTTGCCTTTACCGGGCAGGTATTCAGCACGGCCATCGGTGATTAAGATTGGTGACGGCTGCTGTGCGCCAACCACATAGCGCAACTTACTGGTCTCTGTATCTAGCGAACCGGCGACTATGGTCAGGTGCTTGCCCAGACCGGTGGCCAGTAGTTGATTGTTGATATGTTCCACTAACCCTTCAGGGGCCTGTGCTAGCGCCGTATAATCTTTTTCCAGCTGATGGCGGCGTATCACTCGGCCAATCATAAAACGCAGCAGAACGGTAACAAAGGCCGATGAGGCGCCGTGACCGGAGACATCGGCAAAATAGAACAGCAGGTAGCGACCGAGGACAAAGTTGTAGCCGACAAAGTCGCCACTTAAATAAAGTGATGGGGTGATCGAGTGAGAGATTTCATAGTCGCCGAACTTTAAGGGACTCTCCGGCATCAGGCTCTTCTGTACTTCCAGTCCTGCTAGCTGATCCTGTTTTAGCAGCCGCAAACTCTCTTGCAGTTCGAGATTGGCCTTTTCCATTTCGGTGCGATAGAGCCTTTTTTGCAAGCGCGACTCTGCTCGCCTGTCCATTCGCACTAGGGTATCTTTTATCTTCTGCTCGTTGGGCTCGGGAAAGACTACATCGGCAACACCGAGTCGGAAATATTCGGCAATATTATCAATGCCCGATTCGCTCAGGGCGACAATCACCAAATATTTAGCTGCCATGACTTGCAGCTGTTCTCGCTGACTGTCGGTTTTAAGAGGAGAACTTTCAGAGCTGATAACCACCGGCTGAATCAGCGGGTCGCTGCACAGGCTGCCTATGGCTTGGTAATTTTCTGCTGTCGCAGTCTCGCGGCCAAGGGCTTGGAGACTGTCTCCGATACTTTGGACACTGGGTTCAGTGCCATTGAGAAGGATAATCAGGCCTGAGGCTTTATTCATTGTTAACCCAGCGCCCGCGGTTTCAACGAGCGCTGTTTATACTCGCACTGCTTAAACTTGATTAGCTTAAAACTGATTTGCTGAAAAGTAGATTCCATTAGTTGCCAATATACCGCTGTTATCATTTAGTCTTTAATCAATAATCTTCAAAATCACCGAAATCACCGAAATCACCGAAATCGTCTTCTATAGCCCCATCATTGACCAGATATCTGTTGCGCTGCAGGTAGACATCACGGACAAACAAATACTTATCACCAGAGATAACATCATCGAGCTCTAACAGGCCTACTCTTTTAGTCAAAAGATCGACACCTCTGGCAGTATTTCGAGCTCGCACATCATCTACATAAGAAAATGGGCTGGTTATACTATCGACGAATTTACTCGGGGCATCCCTCAATGTGGATGGACCAATAAGCGGCAACATTAAATAAGGGCCTTCACCCACACCCCAGACTGCCAGAGTCTGACCAAAATCTTCGCCATCACTTTTTTCCAGGCCAGCGCGCTTGGCAACATCAAAGAGGCCGCCGAGACCAAGGGTGGTGTTGAGCAGAAAGCGTCCACTGTCATGGGCTGCCTGATTGAATTTTCCCTGAAAAAGATCGTTCACTACATTACCCACTTCATCGAGGTTGCTAAAGAAGTTCTCAATACCTTTCTCCAGAGGATCTGGCATCACTGTGGTGTAAGTGACTGCCGCTGGGCGCAGAGCATAGTGATCAAGGCGATCATTAACATAAAACATCTTTCGATTGAGATTTTCAAATCTGTCGTCATCGGCGCAAGCCGGTATTGCTGCAAGTCCTGAAACCAGCCCTGAAACCAATAGCGCAACCGCTGCCAAGCTTTTGTTAAACATAAATTTACTCGCAAATCATGTGCATAGGGGAATATCGAAGCATTCTACTGCTCAATTAAAGCCGCGTACACAGCCTGAGGGACTAGAGGTTAAAAAATTAATGAAAACCGCAAATAATCTCTTTACTGCGTAACTCTAATAATAGATCGAGACCGAATTGAAGCAAGGCCTCTGGGTCGGGATGGTTGAGCTCAGCAGCTAATTTTAATAGCGCTTCGCGACCGCTTTGGTTCTCTTCACGGAACAGTTCAAGTAGTCGACAGGTGGTGGCATTGGTTTCGATAAAGCCAATTTGCATACTGCGGTTGCGATAGACAATTAGATGCGTCGGGACAGCTTGATCCGCTGTCGGCTGAAAGTCCGGACCGATCATCTGTACCTGATAGCTGTAGCTCAGAGGCCAAGCCAGCGGTGAGACTATCGGGCAGTCGTCGAGCAGATCGCCATCACTTTTTGCCTCGGGAAATTCCACTGTCGAGGTATCCAGCGCCAGCTCGACCCATTCGTAATGAGCCAGTTCGAGAAGAAACCCGGGGTCGTTTTCCAGAGGCTCACGCTCATTTTGCAAATAGTCTAAAAATTCGCTGCCTATTTCTAAAAAATACGGGCTGTGGCTCTGGTGATGGTGGATAAAATCGCGAACCATAACCGTCCACTGATCGGGATCGGTGATCGATTTAAGGATTGGAAATCCATTGGCGATAAATGATTCGATATTATTGAAAAACAAGTTGCGGTAGATATCCAGGCGACGATCTTCAATACCCTGAGGTGCTGGATTGCTCTCAGGGCTGCGAATATGAGCAGCAAACTCTATCTGGGCCTGTTGAAAGGATGGCTTTTGAGAATCTCTGGTCATGCCATATTCTCTGCTAGAGCTTGCCGGCCAGCGTATTTGGCCTGCCGCTCTCTTATCTGTTCAACTTCTTTAAGTAGCTCGTCCACCGGAGGGATATTAAAGTCTCTCTCAAGCAGTGTCGGAAAAGCACCAAACTGCTGATAGGCCGCATCGAGAAGCGCCCACACCGGATCTATAACATCGGCGCCATGGGTATCGACGCGCAGGTCTTCAGCTTCGTCGTAATGGCCGGCAATATGGCCGTAAGCAATGCGCTCGCCAGGCAATGCTTTAAGAAATTCGAGAGGATCGTAACTGTGGTTAATACTGTTGACGTAAATATTATTCACGTCGAGTAGCAGCTTGCAGTCGGCTTTTTCAAGCACTGCATTGGTAAAGTCGATCTCTGACATTTCCTGCTGTGGGGCGGCATAGTAGGAGACATTTTCCATGGCGATACGCTGCCCGAGAAAATCCTGTATCTGCAGTATGCGCTCGGCCACGTAGTCGACAGCCTCTTCGGTAAAGGGAATCGGCATCAGATCATAGAGATGGGCACTGTCGCTGCAATAGCTTAAATGTTCGGTGTAACAGCGAATCGAGTGTTCGGCCATAAAGGCTTTGATAGCTTTCAATAAATCCCAGTCAAGTGGTGAGGGGGAGCCTATTGAGAGTGATAGTCCATGCAGGACAAAGGGAAATTTTTCGGTGTATTCTCGAAATACCGCACCGTAACGGCCACCTACATCAATCCAGTTTTCTGGCGCTACTTCCATAAACTGAACCTGTTCGGGAGACACAGAAGAAAGCGGGCCACAAAGTGCCCGCCTTAATCCCAAACCTGCCCCCTGAACTGGGTAGCTTTGTTTTTCTTGAACCATTTAATAGTGTGTTCTTATTAGATGATTACGCAGCGCCGCCACATTTGCCTTCACCGCACTTACCTTCATCATCAGCTTTGCTTTCGCCACACTTGCCTTCACCACATTTGCCCTCAGACTCGGCTTTCTCTTCACCGCATTTGCCTTCGCCGCACTTGCCTTCGGATTCAGCCTTACCTTCGCCACACTTTCCTTCACCGCACTTACCCTCGGCATGACCGTCAGCAAGGTTATAGCCAGAACGCAATTGATCGGCCTGGAAAGGGTTTTCAGCGGCAAACACTGGCGTTGAGATGGCTGCAGTGGCGAGAAATGCTGCGCTTACGGCAGTAACTAAAGGTTTGATATTCTGTTTGTTCATTGGACTTTCTCCATGTGTTGGTAATAGCTGGTTAATCATTCAATTTTTACCTGCATCCCAATTCCAAGTTAGTTTTGGGATGCAGTTCTGACAAATGAGTTTATACGAAGTTCCGTTGTTGAGGGTAGTTTTTAATAAGGCTCTTTTTAGTCTCAATTAATAGACTAAACACGAAACCGTCGCAACTGCTCCTCAATTTCATCCCAGCGTTTTTGCAGCCGCTTTAAGGATACCGGAACACGGGTTTTTAACTGCTGGGCAAATAGCGAAACGCGGTACTCTTCTAGCAGCCAGTAAAAATCCCGCAGCGCTGTCTCAAGTTCCGAGGAGAGTGGCTGATCTTCAACCAGTGCCAGTTTACAGGGCTCCACAAGGACCTGTAGTTCGGCAATATGCTGTCGATCTTTGCTGACCTGAGCGGCGAGCTTTTCGAGACGCACCTGCAGTGCTTTTATATAGCGTGGATATTGCCGGATCGATTCGGTGGTGATGGTCGATAAGCTGTCACGACTAAACAGCCAATCCAACTGACTGCGAATATCCTCTGCGGCATAAATAGCTGGCAGACCCAGTGCTCTAAGCTTCTTTTGCGTGTCGTGCAGAGGCAACAGCAGTGACTCTATAACCTGCCCCTTCTCCTGAGCAATCATCACTACATCGCCAATTCCCGCTTCAAAGGCACGATCAAATTGCTGCTGCTCTCTGAGCACCTCGGGGTTGGCAAAGATTGCCTGCTGAAAACTGGCACTGATCAGGGCATCAACTAGCGGTTTGCGCTCACCAATTTTGGCGGCGGTGATTGCAAGCTCTTTACCCCGCAGCAGGTGCTTGGTGAGATATTTAACCTGATCGCGACCTTTTAGTAGTGCCAATCGCAACTGACCCTGACGGCTTATTTTTTCTGCTTGCAGCGGGTTATCGATTACTTCGAGAGATACGGACTCTCCACAGTCACGCAGTGTTGGCCAGGCTTTGATGGTTATTTTGCCATGCTTTAAGGCCACCTCTTCAGGCAATTCATCAAAGTCCCACTCGGTGATTCCCTGCCGGGTCCTGGTCTGCTCAGTGTTCTGATCGGCGGCCTGTTCTAGGCCCTTATTAATTTGCTGCTTAAAGTCCTGCTGCAGCTTCTCAAGACTTCTGGCCATGGCAATCTCGACACCATTTTCATCTTCGAGCACAAAATTCATCTGGTACCAGGCATCGAGATTTTCCGGTTTCCACTGCTCCGCAGGAATGGTTATGCCAGTCTGCTTGTGCAGATGTTCTGCGAGTACTTCAGTGAGCGGCCGATCCTGAGCTCGAGCTTTTAACAGGAATGCATCCACATAGTCCGGGACTGGAACAAAATTTCGCCGGGTCTGTTTCGGCAGGCTTTTAAGCAGGGCGATACATTTATCCCGCAACATACCGGGCACTAACCATTCAAAATAGTATCTCGGCAGCTGATGCAACAGGGGCAATGGCACCACAGCGCTGACCCCATCTTCGATATGATTGGGTTCAAAATGGTAGCGCAGGTTGTAGCTGATACCCTGATAGCTAATGATTTCGGGGAACTGAGTCTGCTCTTCCTGAGACAGACCACGCAGCAGTAAATATTCTTTTTCCAGCTTCAATAGCCGTGGATCGCTTGCCTCGGCCTGCTTACGCCATTTTTCAAATAGCGGCAGGTTGTATATGCCTGCGGGAATTCGCTCGTTATAAAACTCGAAAATCACCTGCTGTTCGACTAGCAGATCCCGGCGACGAAAACGGTCTTCAAGGGCCTGCAGCTCTTCGACCAGTTTCTGATTCTCGCTGTAGAAGTCACCTTTGCCGCGATAGCCCTTTTCTACCAGTGCCTGCTGAATAAATATTCTCCGCGCTTCATCGGGATTGACCTGTCCGTAGACGCGACGTTTATTTTCAACAATGCTCAAACCAAATAAGGTCTGCCGTTCACTGGCCATGACCTGACCGGATTTAATACTGTAAAACGGCTCACTGTAAGTTTTCTTAACTAGATGGGCGGCCAATGGCTCGAGCCAGTCTGAGTCGATTTTGGCTACTGTAAGGGCAAACTGTTTGGTGGTTTCCATCAGCGAGGCTGCCATCACCCACTTGGGTGGTTTTTTACTTAGGCCTGAACCGGGAAAGATAAAGAATTTGCGATTGCGGGTGCCAAGAAACTCCCACTTCTCTTGCAGAATACCCACCTGCCCAAGCAGTCCGGAGAGCAGTGAGCGGTGAATATCATCGGCTTCTGCCGGCTTGCTGTTATCGATCAGCTTTAATGCGCGACAGGCGCTGTGTACCTGATGGTGCAGGTCTCGCCATTCACGCATACGCAGGTAGGAGACATGGTTGGCTTTGCAGTAGCGGCTGTATTGATTGCCGGAGAGCTGCTGGCGCTGTTCTTCAAAATGACGCCACAGGTTTAACAGCGAGATAAAATCGGAGTTGGGTTCCTGCCATTTTTTATGGCTTTGGTCTGCGGCCTGTTGCTTGTCGGCGGGACGCTCGCGGGGATCCTGAATACTCAGGCCGGTGGTGATAATCATCACTTCGGAGAGACAGCCGTTTTTTGCGGCTTCTAAAAGCATTCGGGCAAATCTTGGATCTAGCGGTATATGCACAATACGCTTGCCGAGGGCGGTTAACTTGCCATTGGCGGTGACTACCTGAAGTTCTTCCAGTAGCTTAAATCCATCGCTGATCATGCGAGGATCTGGCGCATCGACAAACGGGAAGCTGCGGATATCACCAATTTTTAGATGCAGCATCTGTAGAATAACCGCTGCCAGATTGGTGCGAACAATTTCCGGATCGGTAAACTCAGAGCGCCCGTTAAAATCATCCTCACTATAGAGGCGATAGCAGACCCCTTCACTGACTCGACCACAGCGTCCAGCGCGCTGATTGGCGCTGGCCTGGGAAATTGCTTCAATAGGCAACCGCTGTACCTTGGTACGGAAACTGTAGCGAGATACTCGGGCGCGGCCGGTATCAATCACATAGCGAATGCCCGGCACGGTCAGTGAGGTTTCAGCAACGTTGGTACTCAGCACTACTCTTCTGCCGCGGTGGGCGGAAAATATTTTACTCTGCTCGGCAAGACTTAAACGCGCATAGAGCGGAACAATTTCGGTATGGGCCAGCTGCGCGCGTTTAAGCGCCAGGTTAACTTCACGGATCTCGCGCTCGCCACTGAGAAAGACTAAAACATCGCCCTGCTTTTGATTGGCTTGAATATCTTGCAGGCAGTCAACAATCATCTGATCGCGATCAGTCTCTGTTTCGTCCGGGTGGTTGTAGATAACTTCGACCGGAAAACTGCGCCCGGAAACTTCGACTATCGGGGCATTATTAAAATGCTTTGAAAACTTTTCGACATCAATGGTTGCCGAGGTAATAATTATTTTTAGATCTGGTCGCTGGGGCAGTAGATTTTTCAGGTAGCCCATTAGAAAATCAATATTTAGGCTGCGCTCGTGAGCCTCATCAATAATCAATGTGTCGTATTTACTGAGAAATCGATCGTTTTGAATTTCTGCCAACAGAATGCCGTCGGTCATTAATTTGATATAGCTGTTCGGTGAACTCTGATCGGAAAAGCGCACCTGATAGCCGACCGCTTGACCCAGTGAGACTTTGAGTTCTTCGGCAATTCGATTGGCGACCGTTCGCGCAGCAATTCGCCGCGGCTGGGTGTGACCAATCATGCCTTTTACCCCGCAACCGGCTTGCAGGCAGATTTTTGGCAACTGGGTGGTTTTACCGGAACCGGTTTCACCGGCGACAACAATCACCTGATGTTTGCTTATTAACTCGGCGATCTCTTCGGCTCTGGCGCTAACCGGTAGATCCGGGTATTCGAGGGCGGGCAAATTGCGCTGGCGCTTTTCGATCTGCTGCTGATCTTTAAGCAGTGCAGCGTGCCACTTTCCCCAGCGCTCAGTAATTGCTTTACCCTGCTCGGCGAGCTTATTTAACTCGGCGAGCTGACGACCTAAACGGAAACGCTCACGGGTGCTTGTCGATTGTTCAACAAGGCATTTTAGTCGCTGAAAATCCTGCGGGGTACTAGGAGGAGTATTTAACTCTTGCGCGGTTGACATGGGTGCTTATCAGTCGCTGCTGCCCATCCAGATGCAGGCCCCGCTGCTCTTGTTGATGGCATCGAGTTTTTGTTGGTGAAGGGCCAGCTCTTCTTCGCTAGGCTTAACGATTCGCAGCGGCGTGCGATCTGCAGAGAGTCGACGGATGCTGCTTTTACTGTTGACTTCACCACTGGCAGAGTTGGATTGGTCACTGATATTCAGGTTGACCTGTCCACCGGTCATCAGCAGGTAGACATCGGCGAGAATCTCGGCATCGAGAAGTGCACCGTGCAAGTCACGGGCTGAATTATCTACGCCATAGCGCTTACACAGCGCATCGAGATTATTTTTCTGTCCGGGGTGCTTTTGCCGTGCCAGTGCCAGGGTGTCAATAATCCGGCAGCTGGTTTCGATCACCTGGTACTTGCCTGACAGCTTGGCAATTTCATGGTTGATAAAGCCGACATCGAAAGGCGCGTTGTGAATCACCAGATCGGCTCCATCCACAAATTCCAGAAATTCTTTGGCGACCTGATCAAACAGCGGCTTATCTTCCAGAAACTGATCGCTGATACCATGCACTTCCATGGCACCTTCATCGACTTTGCGCTGCGGGTTGATGTACTGATGGTAATGCCTGCCCGTCAGCTTCCGCCCTACCAGCTCGACACAACCAATCTCGATAATACGGTGGTCCTGGGAAGTCTCTAGTCCGGTAGTTTCTGTATCAAGTACGATTTGTCTCATGCTGCCTGCTTTTTATATGCTTTTTTAGATGCGAATTTACAGCTCATCAATGCCACGATTGGCCAACTGATCGGCAATTTCATTTTCACGGTGACCGCTGTGGCCTTTTACCCATTGCCAGTCTATCTCATGGGTGCCAATAAGGGCATCAAGCTTTTGCCACAGATCAACATTTTTTACCGGCTTTTTACTGGCGGTTTTCCAGTTGCGTTTCTTCCAATTCGGCATCCATTCCTGAATGCCTTTCAATACGTAGGTTGAGTCTGAGGTAAGGGTGATTTTGCAGGGCACGTTAAGGGCCATCAATCCCTGAATAACGGCCATCATCTCCATGCGGTTGTTGGTGGTTTCAGCTTCGCCGCCAAACAGTGATTTCTCACTGTCGCCGTAACGCATCAATACACCCCAGCCACCGGGACCTGGATTACCTCGACAGGCGCCGTCTGTAAATATTTCTACCGATTTCATTAACTTCCTTTATCCACAGCTATGGCTGCAGTTTGTTGTGATTATTTATTATTTTTTACGGCTGTGCTCTTGAGGCCCTGAGTCGCTCGGTAACTTTTAGTAGCCGCCGCCCGCCATGGGTGGCCGGAACTTCTAATCCCTCGGGAGACTCGTTTAACCGCGTGAATCATATAGAAATTACCCATAGGTAAGCGAATCTTTTTACAGGCCTTTTCCCATTGGCTATTGTTTGCAAGAGACTGGTTTTTGGTGCCATATCGAAACGGTAAATTATAAGCACCATGTTCAATGCGTTCTACGTGAAAATTTAACAGTGACAACCAGTCAGTTAAACGCCCCAAACGCAGATTGTGAAAGCGAAATTGCGCTTTCTCAGAGCACAGCTGCATGGGGAATTTGGCGATACCCATAGGGCCGTAGGGATTAAACAGACAGAGCAGCAGGTGACCGCCCGGCATAACAACTCGACTGGCCTCGGCAAGCACCGCTTTTGGCGACAGGGAAAACTCCAGCGCATGATGCAATAGCATCACATCGATAGTTTCTGACATCAGCGGCAATTCAATATAGTTTGCCAGGGCCGCGTGCCCGCCACGAAGCTCTGAGGGGTGCAGACTAAAGCGGTGAATATGTTTAAAACAGTCCAGGGTCTGTGGATCTTCGCTAAGACCGAGACGCATAAAGCGGTATCCGGGCAGTTCGGCAAACTGCTCCTGAAAAACCTGTCGCTCCCGAGCCTGCAGGTAGCGACCAAAATCACTGTCCAACCATCGCCGCAGGTCGGCAGAGGTGCTGGCGATATCCGCAACCTTAAGGCGATCCGCAAGATTCTGTCCGATGTTGCTAATAGGCGTTAGGGGCATAGTGGCCAATAGAGGGTTAATAAGGGGTTATTATGTTCGCTGAATTGAATAAAAACCAGCGTCTGAAGAGTAGCGTTTTGACAGAGATATAGGCTCACTGAGAATCTGGTTATTGTTTCGACCTCGACTGACCGATACAATCGCGCCCCAATTTAGAATAAGGGTCAAAACTTGCAGTCTGTGCCTCGACATTTTCAAGCGCTTCTTTTAAGTACCGCTCTGTGTACCGTTCCACTGTTGTCCGGTTGCGCGCTTTTGCCTGAGATTAAAAATACAGCTGCCAAGAGCCCCACAGAAACCGCAGAGAAGCTAACAGAGAGCCCCTCTAAGAGTCCTGAGACGGCCCAAGGCGGCTTTACCAGCGTACAGATAGAACCCTCTGAGAATCCCATCCCTATAGTTTTCGAGGAGATCCCTGAACCTAAGGCTATAGATCTTTGGCAGAGGATTCGCGAGGGTTTTAAATTAACTCCTGAATCTATGCCCGCCAGCGTGACCAAACAGCGTGACTGGTACCTGCGCAACCCAAGTTATTTAAAGACCGTTTTTAGTCGCGCTCAGCCCTATATCTACTATGTGACCGATGAACTGGATAAGGCTGGCCTGCCTCTTGAGCTGGCACTGCTGCCGATTGTGGAGAGCACCTACGATCCTCTCGCCTACTCCCACAGCCATGCTGTTGGGCTCTGGCAGTTTATTCCCTCTACCGCCAAGTCTCTCGGCTTGCGTCGGGATCGCTGGTTTGATGGCAGACGCGATGTTATCTATTCGACTCAGGCGGCCATTACCTATCTCGAGAAACTTAATAAGCGTTTCGATAATGACTGGCTTCTGGCTCTAGCCGCTTATAATTCCGGACAGGGCAATGTCGGCAAGTCGATTCGGCGCAATCGAAAGCTCGGCAAGGGAACTGACTTCTGGTCAATTTCGCTGCCGCGAGAAACTCGCAACTATGTGCCTCAGCTTCTGGCGCTAGCAACCCTGATACGCGATCCAGAACAATATGATCTAAAGCTGCCCGCGATGCCAAATCAACCGTTCTTTGAGGTAGTTGAGATTGAATCACAGATTGATTTAAACAATGTGGTCAAGGTGACCGCTGTGGATGTGGCTGATTTCACTCGGCTTAACCCCGCCTATCGCAGAGCGATTACACCACCTGAGGGCAAACATAATCTGCTGCTGCCGGTGGGTACTGCGCAACCATTAAGGGATATGCTGGCAACCACGGATCCAAAAACCTGGGTGCCGCACACTGAGTATGCGGTGGCTAATGGCGATACCCTTTCGCAGATTGCTGCGCGCTTTGATATACCGACCAGCTGGCTGAGAAGCCGCAACAATTTGCGCAACGATAGGCTGCAGATTGGTCAGGTTTTACTGATCCCTCACTCCAGAGACAATATCGATTATCTCTCCAATACCCTGAACACAGAGGTGCAGCCTGATTACCATTTGGTGCGTCAGGGCGACTCTCTGTGGACGATTGCCCGAAAATATAACACCAGCATCAAGCGCCTGCGTGAGAGAAATAAGCTCAGCAGTAATACGCTTCGTATCGGTGATCGTCTGGTAGTGGGCAGCCGCGCTAAAGAAGTCACGGCAAAAAATCTTCGCAAACTCTCCTACCGAGTGCGCCGTGGGGATTCACTATCACTGATTGCCAGTAAGTTTGATATTGCGATTAGGGATATTACCCGCTGGAACAAGATTAGACGCAGTGATCTACTGCAGCCGGGGCAGAGGCTAACGCTGTTTATTGATGGCTTAAAAATATAGGGCTGGTCTGAACGCTTTTAACTAGCAACTATCCATACCCTGGAAACAAAACTGCCAGCTAGAACGATCGCTCTGCTGGCAGTTTGTAGTCTTTCTTTTTGAGCTCTTTTACTAGAGCAGCTAGTTTACTCAGCAGATGAAACAACCGCATTTTCAACTATCTTGGCATCAGCCAGTAATCTATCTTGTAGGGCCTTTAGCTCACGAGTGCTGTTAGCTGCAGATCCAGCATAGATCAAATTGTTCTTCTGCTCGGCGCTTAGCTTGCTGCTATCGCCTGGGGTAACTTCAGTCAGTACAACCACCACAAAGTCACCATTGCGCGTATAGAAGCTTTCAGTGACATCAGAGGCTGCTGTGGTTGGAAGCTGGAATACAAAGCGGTTTACATCACCATTAATATTACCGGTGCTGCGCTTGGCATCCAAAACTACCTGCCAATCCAGATCTTCGCTTTTAGCCACTGTTTCAACGCTTTCACCGCCTTCTACACGGGCCAGAAGTGCGCTGCCCTGCTCAGCCAGTTCGGCACGCGCCAGATCAGAACTGATAGCAGCTACAACTGAATCTTTAACCTCAGCCAATTCTTTTTGACGGGCTGGAATGCTTTTATTTAGCTTGAGAACCACATAGCGGTCGTCGCCCAGATCAATCACTTCACTGGCATATTTCTCATTGACAACTTCATCGCTAAAGGCGGCCTTAATCACTGTTGGGAAAGCGGCTATGCCAGCTGCGCCAGAGCGAGTAAAGGCATCAGATACCTGAGCGGTTAAACTTAGGTCTGCGGCAACTTCGCCAAGGCTTTCGGCGTTAAAGCTAAGTTCTTTCAGGTTGGCGAGCTTCTCAACTAACCACTGATCTCTTAACTCTGAAACCAGCTCTTGCTCAATACGACCGCGCTCGGTGGAGAATTCGATAACCGTTTCCTGCTTGTCGACAAGCTTAATCAGGTGAGTGCCACTTTCAGTTTCTACTGGTGCAGATACCTGACCCACTTCGAGAGCTGCCAAAGCAGTTTCGAAACTATCCGGAAAGGTGTCACCAGTGGTAAAGCCTAGATCGCCACCGAAATCAGCTGAACCCACATCTTCAGAGTACTGCTTAGCTAGCGCGGCGAAGTCTTCACCGGCATCCAGTTTCGACTGTATTTCACTGATTAACGCGGCATCCGGCTCTGCTAAGAGTATATGCGCCGCCTGCAGAGAAACAGCTGACTCCAGTGATTGAGCCTGCTCTTCAAATCGAGCCTTTACCTGCTCTTCGCTAACCGCGTCTGTATCATCAAACTGGGCAGGGCTAAGTTCGATATAGTCGACTACAACCTGCTCTTCAGCCTGATAGCTGTTTTTGTTTTCTTCGTAATAAGCCGCAACCTGCTGATCAGTGACTTTAACTGACTCAATCACTGGCTGAAGTGGCGCTGTCAGGTAGTAGTAATCACGTTCCTGCTCAACAACACTGGCAAGCAGTTCTAGCTCATTGCTGGTAGTAAAACCAGAGGCAACAAAGCCGCGTACAAATTGGTCTATAAGGAGGTTTTCCTCTAGCATCTCTAGGAAGCTGGCACTGGTATAGCCCAGATTGCGAATTCTGTAGAGAAATAATTCTTGGTCAAAGCGACCGTCAGTCTGAAAAGACGGTGTATCCAGAAGCAACTTACCGGTGGCTCGCGATGAGATCGCCATGCCGCCAGTGCTGGCTTCCTGAGAGAGCAACTTGCGTCCAATGATCTGTTCAACAACCTGTGGTCGGATTAAATCATCTTCAAGCAGTGCTGCATCAAGACCTTCATTTTCATTGAGTATTCTTTGCTTCTCGGAATTAAGTGCCTGCTGAACCTGCAATTCCGAAACTCGTTCACCATTAACTTTTACTGCGGTTTCCGATGCGCTTCCGGAGACTGATAGCGAGCCAATTCCAGAAAAGGCGAAGACAATGGCGATTAATACAACAATCGCGAAAGCTATACCTTTCATATTAGTTCTAAAACTGTCCAACATGTTTCTATCCCCATTTCAGATTGTAATCATCTGTTTTTTATAATATTAAAAAAGGCGCATCACCGATGCGCCTTCACTTAAAGCAAAAAGACTAGCTGTAAATTAATTTACAGAATCTTTTAGAGCCTTACCAGCTTTGAAGCTAGGCACGTTAGCAGCTTTGATCTGGATCTCTTGACCAGTCTGCGGGTTACGGCCTGCACGTGCTGCGCGGTGCTTTACAGAAAAAGTACCAAAACCAACCAGAGATACCTGGTCGCCATTTTTTAGTGATCCTGTTACTGCTTCCAGTGCTGAATCAAGTGCACGTCCAGCAGATGCTTTAGAGATGTCTGCGCCAGCAGCGATTGCGTCGATAAGTTCAGATTTATTCACGGTATTCCCCTTTTCTTAGAGTTAGTATTTCCTAGTCAGAAAGAAAGTGTATTTTTAGGAGCCAAACTCGCTAAACATATGGCCTCGAGCACTTTCTTGCGTACGTTATACCAATAGCTATTTAGCGGGTCAAGCTCCGTTTGACGAAATCGGTAAATTCTTTAACACTAGTGTGTGCTTGGCCTAGAGGAAGAATCGTCTTTTTCCTGCGTTGTGCTACTGCGATTAAACTCTTCTTCGCTAAGTGATTCTGGATGTTTTTCCAATGCTATGGCTAAAACTTCATCGATCCACTTAACCTGACAGATTTTAAGGTCTGCTTTAATATTGTCCGGTATCTCCTTCAAATCACTACCATTATCGTCAGGAATAATAACCGTGGTAATGCCACCGCGATGGGCTGCCAGCAATTTTTCCTTGAGACCACCGATCTTTAACACCTGCCCGCGCAGAGTAATTTCACCGGTCATGGCAACATTGGATTTGACTGGAATACCGGTTAAAACAGAAACTAGCGCCGTACACATACCCACACCGGCCGAAGGGCCATCTTTTGGTGTTGCTCCCTCGGGAACGTGAATATGCAAATCATTTTCCTGTTGGAAGTCTTTGCGAATTCCCAGTGCTTTGGCACGACTTCTGACGACTGTAAGCGCTGCCTGAATCGATTCCTGCATCACATCGCCCAGTGATCCTGTTTTGATCACCCGCCCCTTGCCGGGAATCGCAGCAGACTCAATGGTTAGCAACTCGCCGCCAACCTGCGTCCAAGCCAGACCGGTAACCTGGCCTACCTGACTTTCAACCTCGGCACGGCCGTAATCGAATCGTCTTACTCCCAGCAGCTTTTCCAACTGCTCTGGACCAACGCTGTCGGTAGAGGCAACGCCATCGCGAACGTGTTCGGTAACAATTTTGCGGCATATCTTTGCTATATCGCGATCCAGACCGCGAACACCGGCTTCACGGCTGTAGTATCTGATTGCATCCCTAAGAGCCTCTTCACTAATCGCCAGCTCATCGTCTTTAAGGCCGTTTGCCTTGCGCTGTTTTGGCACCAGGTATTTTTCGGCAATGGCGACTTTTTCACCCTCGGTATAACCGGGGATACGAATCACTTCCATTCGGTCGAGCAGTGGCTCAGGAATATTCATCGAGTTTGCGGTGCAGATAAACATCACTTCAGAGAGATCGTAATCAACCTCTAGGTAGTGGTCATTAAAGGTATGGTTTTGCTCTGGGTCCAGCACTTCAAGCAGTGCTGAAGCCGGATCGCCACGCTGATCCATACCCATCTTGTCAATTTCATCGAGCAGGAACAAGGGGTTCTTGACCTTCACTTTCGAGAGCTTCTGAATCACCTTGCCCGGCAATGAGCCAATATAGGTTCGACGATGACCGCGAATCTCTGCTTCATCGCGTACACCACCTAGGCTCATACGAACAAACTGTCGACCGGTCGCTCTGGCGATAGATTCTCCCAGCGAGGCCTCACCCACACCTGGAGGCCCTACCAAACACAGCACTGGACCTTTTAATTTCTTAACTCGTTGCTGAACCGCAAGAAACTCGAGGATGCGCTCTTTGACCTCTTCCAGACCGTGATGGTCTTTATCGAGGGTGCTCTTAGCTGCCACCAGATCATGCTTTACACGGCTGCGCTTTTTCCACGGTACACCAATCATCCAGTCAATATAATTGCGCAGCACTGAGGCTTCAGCGGACATTGGCGACATCATTTTTAGCTTGCTGACTTCCGACTGGGTTTTTTCCAGTGCCGCTTTGGGCATACCCACTTCGGCGACTTTCTTTTCCAACTGATCGAGCTCCGAACCCTCATCATCAATATCGCCCAGCTCCTTTTGAATCGCCTTCATCTGCTCATTTAGATAATACTCGCGCTGGCTTTTCTCCATCTGCTTCTTAACTCGGCCGCGAATTCGCTGCTCGATTTGGAACAGATCAATCTCAGACTCCATCAAACCCATCAGATGCTCAAAGCGCTCAGTGAGATCGGCGACCTCTAGCACGTCCTGCTTCTGTTCGATATTCAGGTTCATATGCGAGGCAAGCGTATCGGCGAGACGGTTGGCGTCTTCAATAGCGCTTACAGTGGCTATAACTTCAGCGGGTATCTTTTTACTTAAGTTAACGTATTGCTCGAATAGGGATATTGCCGAACGCATCAGCACATCAGCTTCTCGCTCATCCAGATCACCGCTGGGCAGGGCTGTTGCCTGTGTCTGCATAAACTCGGCATCGTCTTCCACAACGTTCTCGAGGCTGACTCGACTCACGCCTTCGACAAGAACTTTTAAGGTGCCGTCGGGTAACTTCAGCATTTGCAGAATAGTCGCCAGGGTACCCACGGCATAGATATCCTCTAATTTAGGATTATCCTCAGCGGGATTTTTCTGCGCGACCAAAATAACTTGCTTGTTTTTTTCCATGGCATCTTCAAGTGCCAGAATAGACTTCTCTCGGCCAACAAAAAGCGGCACGACCATATGCGGATAAACAACCACATCACGCAAGGGTAAAAGTGGGTAGATTGTATCTTTTGACTCAACTGGATTAGCAGCCATTGTTACCTCTGGTTATCTGAAACTGGGCAGAATACCGTTTTAAAAAAACGGTCTTATTAGTAGATTAGACTTTTATATTGGGACGCGCACGCTAAAAACAACCTTGCAGTGAAGCATAAACGCAAATAGTGCCCATTAATTACGCATGAAGAGGTCGAGAGGTTTTGACTGGCGAAAAAAAAGGCGACTGTCGTCACCTTTTTGTTGCTTTCAGGTTGCTGCCTTTAGAAGAAGCAGTGCCGAAATCTAGATCTAGGCCTCATCAGTACCTGACTTCTGCTCATTCTGCTCGTAGACAAGCAATGGTTCGTTTTCACCATTGATCACCGCGGCATCGACAACCACTTTGACAACATCAGTTTCCGAAGGAATCTTGTACATAGTGTCTAGTAGTACTGTCTCAAGAATTGAGCGCAGGCCTCGGGCACCGGTCTTTCTCTCAATGGCTTTATCGGCGATGGCATTTAGCGCATCGGGACGCAGATCAAGATCGACATCTTCCATCGCAAACAGCGACTGGTATTGTTTGAACAGGGCGTTCTTGGGTTCAACCAGAATATTGACCAGCGCATCACGATCCAGTTCCTGCAGTGTTGCCACTACCGGAAGACGACCGATAAACTCGGGAATCAAACCGTAGCCAATCAGATCACTGGGCTGCACGTCGAGCAAGGTTTCACCAATCGACTTCTGGCTGTCTTTACTATTAACCTCAGCTTTAAAGCCGATGCCACCCTTCTCTGAACGCTCGCGAATGACTTTTTCAAGTCCGGCAAATGCGCCGCCACAAACAAACAGGATATTCGATGTATCAACCTGAAGGAATTCTTGCTGGGGATGCTTGCGACCACCCTGAGGGGGAACCGAAGCAACCGTGCCTTCGATTAATTTCAGCAGTGCCTGCTGAACACCTTCACCAGAAACATCACGGGTGATTGAGGGGTTATCTGACTTGCGGGAAATCTTGTCGATCTCATCGATATAGACAATGCCGCGCTGGGCCTTATCAACATCGTAATCACATTTCTGCAAAAGCTTCTGGATAATGTTCTCAACGTCTTCACCCACATAACCAGCTTCGGTAAGTGTTGTTGCATCAGCAATGGTAAAGGGAACATTGAGCATACGTGCGAGAGTCTCAGCCAGCAGGGTTTTACCACTACCAGTTGGACCGATCAGGAGGATATTGCTTTTACCTAATTCGACGTTGGAGCTGTCTGAACTGCCCTCACTAACCTGCAGTCGCTTGTAGTGGTTGTATACCGCTACCGATAAGATTCTTTTGGCGCGCTCTTGACCAATAACATACTCATCGAGGTTACCTTTGATCTCAGCGGGTATGGGCAGACGATCGCTGCTCTCACCGGACTCGGCAACCACGGATTCTTCAGTGATTATATCGTTGCAGAGATCGACACATTCATCACAGATATACACAGAAGGGCCGGCAATTAGACGGCGCACTTCATTCTGATTTTTTCCACAGAACGAACAGAAGAGCAGTTTCCCGCCTTCATCCATAGTGTCACTATCACTCATAACCTAACTCCTGAAAAACCCACAAAACCGATAAAAAACAACAACCTATAAAGGAAAGACTAGCGCCTCTACCCACGATTGTCCAGCACGTCATCTACCAGCCCATAGGCTTTGGATTCTTCTGCACTCATAAAATTATCGCGCTCTGTATCTTCGGTGACTTTCTCTACTGGCTGGCCAGTATGCGAGGCCATCAGATCGTTAAGGCGCGCTTTGATCTTGAGAATTTCCTGGGACTGAATATGAATATCCGTCGCCTGACCCTGAGCACCGCCACTTGGCTGGTGAATCATGGTTCTTGAATTGGGTAGACAGTAACGCTTGCCCTCGGCACCGGCAGCTAATAGGAAAGCGCCCATACTTGCAGCCTGACCAATACACATAGTGCTTACATCTGGCTTGATAAACTGCATGGTGTCGTAAATAGACATTCCTGCGGTTACTGATCCGCCGGGAGAGTTGATATAGAGATGGATATCTTTGTCTGGATTTTCAGATTCCAAAAACAGCATCTGGGCGACAATAAGATTGGCCATATGGTCTTCAACCTGACCGACCAAGAAGATCACTCGCTCTTTTAATAGCCTCGAATAGATATCGTAAGCTCTTTCACCGCGAGAAGTTTGCTCAACCACCATTGGAACCAATCCACTGGCTTGAACATCGTTGGGGATACTGCCGATATTTGACTGCTGAAAATTCATTGCTTCCTCGCTATTGTATTTTTCTTCGATTCAAGATCACCAGTATATACGCAGGACAGTCAAACACCGGATTTACATCTCGACTTAACTGCCCTGCCATAAATCTTTCTACTCCAGCAGCAGATTGTCAATAACTGACTTCTATAGAGTCAGTTATCTCTAATCAGCTTTCAGCAACTGTTAGAAGCTTAGGCGACAGCTTCGGGATCAGGCTTGATTGCTTCTTCATAAGAGAGAGGCTCTTCACTGACTGTCGCTTTTGACAGCACCAGTTCAGTGACCTGATCTTCCAACACTACCGCTTCAACAGAGCTTAATAATTCCTGCTGACTGTAATAGTAGTCGACAACTTCCTTTGGCTGATCATAAGTTGAAGCAATTTCATTAATTCTTTCACGCACGCTATCTTCATCGGGAGTGAGTTCCTCAACTTTAACTACTTCAGAGACGATCACGCCCAGTGCTGCACGGCGCTCGGCCTTGGCGGTAAACATCTCATCCGGCAACATACTTGGATCAAACTGCTGGCCACCGCCAAACTGCTGGATCATCTGCTGCTTAAGCTGAGTAATTTCATTGCTAATAAGAGCTTTTGGCAACTCAACCTTATTGAGATCAAATAACTGATCCATAACGCGGTTTTTTACCTTGTTGCGAATCGCATTGCGCAATTCACGCTCCATATTATTGCGAACATCTTCGCGGAACTTCTCTTCGCCGCCTTCGCTAACACCGTAGAGCTTGAAGAACTCATCGTCCATTTCAGGCATCTGCTTTGCAGCAACAGAGTTGACCTTAACAGCGAACTGTACAGCCTTACCTTTGAGCTCTTCAGCATGATAATCTTTAGGGAATTTCAATTTGAGAACAGTTTCGTCACCAGCACTCACACCCACAAGTCCATCTTCGAACCCGGGAATCATGCTGTTTGAACCTAGAATCAGGTCCTGTGCTTCTGCGCTGCCACCAGCAAACTCAACCTTCTTCTGGGTGCCGACATAATCGATATTAACCTGATCACCTTCTTCAGCGGGTCTTTCAACCACATCAAAAGTAGCCTGCTGATTGCGCAGCACTTCGATCATAGTCTCAACATCAGAATCATTTAGATCGGTTACCGGACGAGCGATAGAAACCTTGCTCAAGTCCGCTAGGGCAACTTCCGGGTAAACTTCGAAGACCGCAATATATTCCAGATCCTGACCTTCAGCATCAGTGACATCATCGATACGAGGCTGACCTACAGGATTTAAGTCTTCTTGCTTGATAGCTTCGTAGAAGCTCGAATTGACCACTTCGCCAACTACTTCTTGGCGAACACCTTTGCCATATTGCTGTTTAACAACTTTAAGAGGTACCTTGCCTTTGCGAAAGCCAGCGATTCTTACTGTCTTAGTCGCTTTTTGGAGACGTTCAGTGACTTCTTTTTCAATACGGTCGGCAGGAACACCGATCTTCAGCTGACGCTCTAGACCTGTGCTCGATTCGATGGAAACCTGCATGGATTTTCCTCTTGATCAAACTAGATAAAATGGTGCGAGTGGAGAGACTCGAACTCTCACATCCTAAGACACTAGAACCTAAATCTAGCGCGTCTACCAATTCCGCCACACTCGCAAAAAATGGGCTTTTAAAATACGGAAAACTCTGGATCCACCCAGTTGTTGAAGGGGGTCAGTTAAAAGCGGCGTGAAGTTTGCCACAGCACCCTGTAATCGGCAACCACTTCGACAAAAAATTAGCCTATTTATCTCAGATTACGGTTTAAATTGAAATATAACCGGCTGCAAGAGCTGCCAATAAAAAAAATTGCTTATAACCATCCACTATTAATAGCCTTGGACTATGCTTTATTGGAGCAACATTTTTCTCACATAATTCAAACAACTAGGTAGGAGTAAGGATATGAAGAAGTACCACGTTTTGCTGATTGCCGCTATGGCAACCCTTGGGTTAAGTGCCTGCGATAGCGGTGACTCACCCACTGATGGCCCAGCTGCCGTAGAAGAATCAACTGTTATGGATACGGTTGAAGAGGCAAGCGAAGATGCCATGGAAACCATCGAAGAGGTAATTGATGATGCGTCTGACAGCATGGATGAGATGATGGAAGAAATGTCTGACAGCGCTGAAGAAGACCTCTCCGAGTCCGTCGACAAGATGATGAATAAATAACTGCACCTTATTTCTAAACAGTTATTTAGAAATCCATCTTAAACAAAAAAACCCCAGCAATGCTGGGGTTTTTTATTTGCAGTTAATTGCTTAACGAGAACTTAAGCGGCAACTTTACGGCGGCGCAATCCGGTCAAACCAAGGAGTGCTGAACCAAACAACCAAGCCGCAGCAGGAATTGGCACTTCATTAATGCCTGCAACATAGAGGTTAGCTGTTGTTTCAGCTTTATAGCCAAAATCACCTTGCCCAAAAATCTTCAAGGTTGTCAGATAAAACCCTAGCGTTATCTTATCTGCAGCAATCTGAAGATAATCCCAGCCTTGGGTATCAGTCCAAATACTAACCCAAGCACCATTTGCATGCTTGTGAGCACCATTAACACCAACAACAGAGACATTCTTGGCGCTGTCGAAAACAAACTCCAGCATTTCGTCAACCTGAAGATTGTCGTCACTGGCTGGATTACACCAGTTAGTGCCGTCCTGCTGATCAAGCAGAGTCCCACAAACACCCATACCAGCAAGATTGCCACTATCTAAATAGGCATTGGCAGCATTGCCGTTCTTGTAACCATAAACATTGAGATCACCAAAATTTAACGGCTGACCACCACGCTCATTTTCATCAGCATCAAAATCGTATGTGTAGGTTGCTGCCATCGAAAAACTGGCCATTGATAACAGTGCTACGCCTGCGAATGACTGCAGTAATTTTACAAAACTCTTATTCATATCTAACTCCTCAAACTCCTGAAACTAATATTTCGCAGGGATACTTAAAATCTAAGCATTTGCGACCAAATCCATATTTTGAAACTAAAAAACATAACTGCTTAACAGGCTAGTTAAAAGTAGTTCTCATTTTTGATGATGTCAAAAAATAAAGTTGTTTTATTTGCAGGTTTTTATACGAAGAATCAATCACTTACCCCAATATCAAGAAGGTAACTAACGATTATAGAAGTGCGCTGAAAGGCAAAGCGTTTTAAAAACAATCAGTTAGACAGTTTTATTAACAAACATTTTCACTGCGCAGAGAGAGACCTCCTCAATTTGAGCTAAATCAGTATAAATCCCATCAATCCATAGTTTGGCTATACCGTGCACCGTGCCCCAGATGACCTGAGAGGTTCGCAGAGCGCTTTCGCCGCCGATAAGACCGCACTGCTGCCAACTGCGAATCATCTCAAGCTGATGCTGAAAGCAGGGATAGGCGACATCACGGAGTTCCTGAGTGCTATTTTTCTGCTTCCAGATATTGCGCCCAAACATCAGCTCGTACTCTTCGGGGTTTTCGGCGGCAAACTTAATATAGCCACAGATAAACTGCTCAAACTGCTCGCGGGGCGACAAGTCTGGATTATCAAAGGCCTGGGCCGCAGCCTTATGGCGGCGGCAGAATCCCTCAGCAGCGATGGCACAGAGCAGATCGTTTTTATCCGAGAAATGGTGATAAGGCGCAGTTCGCGAGACACCGGCCCGCTCAGCCAACTTGCGCAGAGAGAGACTTTCTATACCTGCCTCAGCGATTAGTGACTTGGCAGCCATTAATAAACTCTGGCGCAGGTCGCCGTGATGGTAGCTTGGGCGGGCGTTTTCTTGAGCAGCGCCTTGATTAACTGATAGGTTCATCCCAGCAATGTAGCAACACATCTTGACAGTGTCAAAATTGACCCTTAACCTGCTTTTACAGACATCCAAAACCACCGGAAGTGTCGTAAGAAAATGCACTACTAAAAATAAGAAAAGAATGACGAAAATAATAGTCAACGGAGAAAACAATGCCACACAATAACTACCCAAACCTTTTGGCCCCGCTAGATCTAGGCTTTACCCAACTAAAGAACCGTGTACTTATGGGCTCAATGCACACTGGCTTAGAAGAAGCCGCCAATGGTCATACGCGAATGGCCGCTTATTTTGGCGAGCGCGCTAAAGGGGGAGTTGGACTTATTGTGACCGGTGGTATTGGACCTAACACCGAGGGCAGCACCCACCCCAACACCAAAAACCTGGTCAGCGATGAAGATGTCGCCAATCATCGTCAGATTACCGATGCAGTCCATCAGTACGATGGCAAGATTTGCATGCAGATCCTACACACTGGCCGCTATGCCTATTCACCAGACCAGATTGCCCCATCGGCGATTAAGTCCCCAATCAACCCCTTTACTCCCAAAGCTATCAACGAAGAAGAGATTTACAAACAGATCGATGACTTTGTGTTTACCTCGTTGCAGGCACAGAAAGCCGGCTACGACGGCGTGGAGATTATGGGTTCCGAAGGCTATTTTCTAAATCAGTTTATCGCCGCACGCACCAATCAGCGCGACGATGATTGGGGGGGCAGCTATGCGAACCGTATTCGTCTGCCGGTCGAAGTCGTGCGTCGAGTTCGCGAGGCTGCAGGTGAAGACTTTATTATTATCTTCCGCCTCTCAATGCTTGATCTGGTGGTTGGAGGCAGCACCTCAGATGAAGTTGTTGAACTGGGTAAGGCGATTGAAAAGGCCGGCGCAACCATTATTAATACAGGTATAGGCTGGCACGAAGCACAGATTCCAACCATTGCTACCAAGGTTCCCCGCGCCGCTTTTACCTGGGTAACGGCACACTTTCGCAAAGAACTTTCGGTTCCAGTTATTACCTCTAATCGCATCAACACCCCAGAGGTTGCAGAAGAAGTCTTAGCTCGCGGTGATGCCGATATGGTGTCCATGGCGCGACCCTTTCTTGCCGACCCTGACTTTGTACTTAAAGCGCAGGAAAACCGTGCCGACGAAATCAATACCTGCATTGGCTGCAATCAGGCCTGTCTGGATCATGTATTTGCCGGCCAAATGACTAGCTGCTTGGTCAACCCACGCGCCTGTCATGAGACCGAATTCCAGATTGAGCCCGCCACCCAGCTGAAGAAAATTGCCGTGGTTGGCGCAGGTCCTGCAGGACTTTCTGCAGCCACTACAGCCGCCTCGCGAGGCCATCAGGTAACATTATTTGATAGTGCCGATGAGATTGGCGGACAGTTTAATATTGCCAAGCAGATTCCCGGCAAAGAAGAATTCTTTGAAACCCTGCGCTATTACCGCCGGCAGATTGAATTGACCGGCGTCGACCTTAAGCTCAACCAACGAGTTAACGCTGAGCAGCTTAATAGCGGCGGCTTTGACGAGGTAATTATCGCCACCGGCATCTCACCGCGAACACCAGATATTGAAGGCATAGATCACCCAAAAGTGATGAACTATGTGGATGTTATTGCCGATAAAAAGCCTGTCGGTAAAAAAGTGGCGATTATCGGTGCTGGTGGTATTGGTTTTGATACGGCGGAATACCTTACCCACAGCGGCGAATCCACCAGCCAGAATATCCCGGCCTTTATGAAGGAATGGGGTATTGATATGAGTTTTGGCTCACGCTCAGGCATCGAAGGCGTAAAGGCTCAGCCGGCGCCCTCTCCACGGGAAGTCTATCTGCTTCAGCGCAAGGCCTCCAAAGTCGGTTCCGGTCTCGGCAAAACTACCGGCTGGATTCACCGCGCTGGTCTGACTATGAAAGGCGTCCGTATGATGCCCGGTTGCGATTACAATCGCATTGATGATCAAGGCCTGCATATTACCGTAGGCGATGAAACAAAAATTCTGCCGGTAGACAACGTAATTATTTGTGCAGGTCAGGACCCACTGCGTGAACTGGCAGAGGGACTTAAGATGCCCTGCCATCTGATTGGCGGTGCCGATGTGGCCAGCGAATTAGATGCCAAGCGAGCGATTAATCAGGGCACCAGACTGGCCGCTGAAATATAGAATTTGTGTGATAACCCTTGCAACCGATGGGCATTCAACCGATTATGCGCGCTGCCTTGAGCGTGCATAATCTGTATGCTCAACAACATTACTCACTGAAAGAGACTCCGTACCCTAAAATTATGTCGACTCAAAAGCCTGAACAAATATCCGGGAAAGACCAGCAAATAATTGATTTCCGCAATGCCCTCGGCAGTTTCACAACAGGCATAACCATCGTCACCGCAGTGGGTCGCGATGGTCAAAAAATCGGCATGACCGCAAATAGTTTTAACTCGGTGTCTCTCGACCCAGCCCTTGTGCTGTGGAGCATTGCCAAGGATTCAAGCTGTTTTGAGGATTTTATGGCGGCCAAATCATTTGCTATTCATATACTCAGCGACGAGCAGCAGGAACTATCCAACCGCTTCGCCAAGAGCGGTGCCGATAAGTTCGCTGACGTTGAATGCCTCGAAGGCCTCTCGGGCGTACCTATTTTGCCCCACTACAGCGCCTGCTTTCAGTGCTCACTTGAACACCAGTACGAAGGTGGCGACCATATTATTCTGGTTGGCAAAGTCCTTGAGTTTGTCGACAACGGACATAATCCACTGGTCTTTTACCGCGGCCAATACAGCGCCATCTAACCGCTTAAACCCTTTTTAACCACTATTTCATTCTCATCTACCCCCCCCATTAGTTTACGTTGACGTAAACGTAATATTTATTTTACAATGCCCGCCTACCCAGAATCTGTGAAATAACTATTTATGCCTGAAACCCCATCCAGAGATTCAGCACAGATGCCGCTCGAATACAGTATCAGCCAACTTTCCAAAGAGTTTGATATCACCACTCGCAGCATCCGTCACTATGAAGATATAGGACTGCTGGCCCCGGCTCGCCGTGGCCAGACCCGAGTTTACAGTCCCGCGGATCGCACTCGCTTAAAGTTAATCTTGCGTGGCAAGCGCTTGGGGATCTCCCTTGAGGACTCGCGGGAGATTATCGATATGTACGAGCCGGGTAAAACCAATCTCGATCAGTTAAAAAAGTTGATTGATGCGATTCAGCAACAGCGCACCAAACTCAATCAGCAACTAGACGACATCACCAAGCTTCTAAAGGATTTAAATAAAGCTGAAACCGACTGTGTTGAGGCACTGAAAGACAACCACTAAGAGTACAAACTCTAATTGCAATGGAACCTGTGATTTATGAATACTGCCTACCCTAGCCTGAATTTCAATCTCGGCGAAGATATAGATATGCTTCGCGACAGCCTTTTTCAATTCTGCCAAAATGAAATAGCACCCCGCGCTGACGAGATTGACCAAACCAATGAATTCCCCAATGAGCTATGGCGCAAGATGGGCGATATGGGCCTGCTCGGTATGACCGTCGCCGAACAGTATGGCGGCTCAGGCATGGGCTATCTGGCTCATGTGGTGGCCATGGAAGAAATCTCTCGCGCCTCCGCCTCAGTGGGTCTCTCCTATGGCGCCCACTCCAATCTCTGCGTCAATCAACTGCATAAAAATGGCAGCGAAGAGCAGAAAAATAAGTACCTGCCAAAACTTTGCAGCGGTGAGCATATTGGCGCTCTAGCCATGTCCGAACCCAATGCGGGCTCCGATGTAGTGAGTATGAAACTTAGCGCCAGAAAGGTAGGTGACAACTATATCCTCAACGGCAATAAGATGTGGATCACCAATGGCCCCGATGCCGACACCTTTGTTATCTATGCAAAGACCGACACTAGCGCCGGCTCCAAAGGTATTACTGCGTTTATTGTTGAGCGCGACTATCCGGGCTTTTCCCGTCATCAAAAACTCGACAAGCTCGGTATGCGCGGCTCCAATACCTGCGAACTGGTTTTTCAGGACTGCGCGGTACCTGCCGAGAATATACTTGGTGGCGAAGGCCGTGGGGTTGCCGTATTGATGTCCGGACTGGACTACGAGCGCACGGTTTTATCCGGCGGTCCGGTGGGCATTATGCAGGCCTGTCTGGATGTAGTGCTTCCCTATATTCACGAGCGCAAACAGTTCGGTCAGGCAATCGGCGAGTTTCAGCTTATGCAGGGCAAGATCGCCGATATGTACACCGAGCTAAATGCCTCACGGGCCTATCTCTATGCAGTGGCAAGAGCCTGTGATCTAGGTCAGGACTCACGCAAAGATGCCGCAGCGGTAATCTTATTTACCGCAGAGAAAGCCACCCAGATGGCACTGCAGGCGATTCAGGCACTGGGCGGCAATGGCTATACTAACGAATACCCTACCGGTCGGTTGCTGCGCGATGCGAAGCTCTATGAGATTGGCGCCGGCACTTCAGAGGTGCGACGTATGCTGATTGGTCGTGAGCTGTTTGGGCAAAGCGCGTAGCTATAAGCGAAAGTAAGGAACATATTAAAAGGAAATAATATGGCTGTAATCCACTCAAAAATTAACCGCAAAAGCAGCGACTATGAGAACAACTACCAATCGATGCAAAGTATTGTCGATGATCTAAAAAGCACGCTCAACAAGATCGCCAGTGGCGGCGGCGAAAAAGCCTGCGCCAGACATATTGCTCGCGGTAAATTATTGCCTCGCGAGCGGGTTAAGGCCTTACTGGACCCGGGCTCCCCATTTCTCGAACTCTCGCCATTAGCGGCGCACAATGTTTACGACGACGATGTACCCGCCGCAGGCATGATCACCGGCATTGGTCGAGTCAGCGGTCAGGAGTGCGTGATTGTGGCCAATGATGCGACGGTTAAGGGCGGCAGCTACTACCCACTTACGGTAAAAAAACATCTGCGCGCCCAGGCTATTGCCGCAGAAAACAATCTGCCCTGCATCTATCTGGTCGACTCCGGCGGTGCCAATCTGCCCCTTCAGGATGAGGTGTTCCCCGACCGTGAACATTTTGGCCGAATCTTTTTTAATCAAGCCAATATGTCGGCGCAAAATATTCCCCAGATTGCCGCGGTGATGGGCTCCTGTACTGCCGGCGGCGCCTATGTGCCAGCGATGGCCGATGAATCTATTATTGTTAAAAATCAGGGCACTATTTTTCTCGGCGGCCCACCGTTGGTTAAGGCGGCCACCGGTGAAGTGGTCAGTGCAGAAGACTTGGGTGGTGCCGATGTGCACTGCCGTAAATCCGGAGTTGCTGACCACTATGCCAATAACGATCATCATGCACTGGAAATGGCGCGGGCTTCGGTGGCTAGACTCAACCGAGTAAAACCGCTGAATGGTGATTTTAAGGAGGCCGTGGAGCCTCTTTATGACAGCCACGAAATCTACGGCATTGTCCCCAGTGAATCCCGCGTCTCTTACGATGTTAGAGAAATTATTGCGCGGATTGTCGATGGCTCGGACTTCGATGAATTCAAGGCGCTTTATGGCACCACTCTGATCTGTGGCTTTGCCAGAATTTTTGGCTATCCGGTGGGTATTGTTGCCAATAATGGCATTTTATTTGGCGAGTCGGCGCAGAAAGGTGCGCACTTTATTGAGCTCTGTGCGCAGCGCAAAATTCCCTTAGTCTTCTTACAAAATATCACAGGGTTTATGGTCGGCAAGCAGTACGAGAATGATGGTATTGCCAAACACGGCGCCAAGATGGTGACGGCGGTTGCCACCGCCAATGTGCCGAAATTTACTATTTTAATTGGCGGCTCTTTTGGTGCCGGCAACTATGGAATGTGCGGTCGCGCCTTCGATCCAAGGTTTCTATTTATGTGGCCTAACGCGCGTATTTCAGTGATGGGTGGTGAACAGGCTGCGGGGGTTTTAGCGCAGGTGACCAGAGATAAGTATGAGCGCGACGCAAAGGATTGGTCTGCACAGGAGGAAGCTGATTTTAAGCAGCCGATTATTGATAACTATGAACATCAGGGTCACCCCTACTACGCTTCGGCGCGGCTTTGGGATGATGGTGTGATTGATCCGGCGGATACACGCATGGTGTTGGGATTGGCTATTTCGGCAAGCCATAACCGGGAGATTAAAGAAACCAAGTTTGGGCTGTTTAGAATGTGATTTAGTTAGGCCTACGGCCGAACTAAATCATCCTGAGAGAGCGCAGCGAACCGAAGGATCCTGTCGTCATTTTTGACTGTCATCCTGAGAGAGCGCAGCGAACCGAAGGAACTCAATTCAGGGACCGCCCAACTCTACAAACGCCTTTGGGATCGGCTCCATGGTTATCTGGTTTTCAGCGCTCGCAAAACTCGCTGCGCTCAAACAGTTGCTCGCTTGTTTCTGAAAACCAGATAACCATAAGCGGAGCCTGACTGATCCCAAAGGCGCTTGTAGAGCTGGGCTCAGTGCTAAATCGCAAATAGGGATATAAATATTATGGATACAGTGATAAATAATATCGACAGCCGAGGTGTGGCTCGGGTTACGATAAATAATCCTGACAAACATAACGCCTTTGATGATCAAATTATCGCTCAGCTAACTCAGGCATTTAAGGCAATTGCCAACAATACTGATGTGCGGCTGATGATTCTAGATTCTGCAGGCAAAAGCTTTTCCGCCGGCGCCGACCTAAGCTGGATGCAGCGTATGGCAGATTATTCCTACGCCGAAAATCTTAGCGACAGCCGAGCACTGGCTGAAATGCTTAAAACATTAAACAGCCTCCCCCAACCGACTATTGCCCGGATTCAGGGTGCCACCTTTGGTGGCGCTGTTGGATTGGTTAGCTGCTGCGATATGGCCATTGCCAGCGAACGCGCCTCTTTTTGCCTGAGCGAAGTTAAAATTGGTCTGGTGCCAGCCACTATCAGCCCCTATGTTATTGCCGCCATTGGTCAGCGGGCATCCCGCCGTTACTTCACCACGGCCGAGCGCTTTGATGCACAGACTGCTCAGCAACTTGGCTTAATTAGCCAAGTCACCGATGCAGATAAACTCGATAGCGCTGTTGAAGAGATAATCACTACCCTGCTAGCCAACGGTCCCATCGCGATCAAGCATGCCAAACAGTTAATTTTTAATATCAGTGGCAAATCTATAGACAATGCTCTGATTGAGCAGACCTGCGAGGTGATTGCCGCGACTCGAGTCAGCGATGAGGGCCAGGAAGGTCTTAACGCGTTTTTGGAAAAACGTTCCCCAAAATGGATTTAACCAATGACACCTAACAATGCTGTATTTAACAAAATACTGATCGCCAATCGCGGTGAAATTGCCTGCCGGATTATCAAAACGGCTAAACAGATGGGTATTGTCACTGTTGCGGTATTTAGCGACGCAGATCGCGATTCCCTGCATGTAAGCATGGCCGATGAAGCTGTCCATATAGGCCCATCGCCATCCAATGAATCCTATCTAGTGATTGATAAAATTATTCAGGCGGCACTGATCAGTGGCGCTGAAGCTATCCATCCCGGCTATGGCTTTCTCTCTGAGAATGCGCAATTTTGCAAACAGTACAAAATTCACAATCTGATTTTTATCGGCCCGCCAGTCGAAGCTATTTTGGCCATGGGTTCAAAGTCAGCGGCGAAAAATATTATGGCTAAAGCTGATGTACCTCTGGTACCGGGCTATCACGGTGATAATCAGAAACCGGCGGTACTTAAACAGGCGGCAGATGATATGGGCTATCCGGTACTGCTTAAAGCAGCCGCTGGTGGCGGTGGCAAGGGTATGCGTGCGGTCGCTCATGCCGATGAGTTTGAGGAAGCGCTGGCAGCAGCCAAGCGTGAAGCGCTGAATGGGTTTAATGATGAGATTATGCTGGTGGAAAAATACCTACTCGGCCCTCGCCATGTAGAGATTCAGGTGTTCTGCGATCAGCATAACAATGCCGTCTATCTTTTTGAGCGTGACTGCTCAGTGCAGCGCCGCCACCAAAAGGTAATTGAAGAAGCACCGGCACCGGGGATGACCGAAGAGCTGCGCCAGCGGATGGGCGAGGCAGCTATAAGAGCGGCCAAGGCGATTAATTATCAAGGCGCGGGCACGGTGGAATTTTTGCTCGATACACGGGGGGAATTCTTCTTTATGGAAATGAATACCCGCCTGCAGGTAGAGCATCCGGTTACCGAAATGATTAGCGGTCAGGATCTGGTCGAATGGCAATTGCGAGTTGCCTCCGGAGAACCCCTGCCCTGCACTCAGGATCAACTGCAGATTAAGGGCCACGCATTTGAAGCGCGGATTTATGCCGAAGACCCGGAAAATGATTTCCTTCCCGCCACCGGCACCCTGAGTTTGCTTCGCCCTCCAGCAGAAAGCGCTTATGTGCGTGTGGATACCGGGGTCGTTGAGGGTGATCAGGTGAGTATTTACTATGACCCTATGATCGCCAAATTAGTGGTTTGGGACAGAGATCGGGAGCGCGCATTAGCGCGATTGACCGAAGCCCTTAGCAACTACCGGATTGCTGGACTGACGACCAATATATGCTTTCTATACAACCTCGCAACGACCCATTCCTTTCGCCGGGGCGATGTGGATACCGGCTTTATTGAAAAGTATGAAAGTGAGATTTTCCGTCAGCGCAGCGAAGATATTAACTATGGAGCACCACTGGCCGCAGAGGCCATTTTGGCGGCTAGGCAGGACTCGGCAAAACAACAGGCGGCGCAATCCAGCGAGCCTAACTCACCCTGGCATCTGGCCAATAGCTGGCAAGCTAACAGCATTACCAAGCCAAGGGTACAGGTTAAAATTGGCGCCAGAGAGATTACCGTAGAAGCAGACCCGAATAACCTAAACACCCAATTAAAAGTAGTTGCTGCGGATACAGAAAGTTTTAATCTATTTACCGATCAGGGAGTATTCCACTGCTCCGAGGTTAAACCGGATCTGGGTCTTCAGGATAATCAGGCCGACGGCAATTTAACCGCGCCAATGAATGGCACTGTAGTCACCCTGTTAGTTAAAAGCGGCGCACCAGTATCCAAGGGTGACAGCCTGATGGTGATTGAGGCGATGAAAATGGAACATGCTATTATTGCCCCCGCCGACGGCACTGTCAGCGAGTTCTTTTATAAAGAGGGAGAGCTGGTTGATGGCGGTGCCGAGCTTTTAGCCTTTGCAGAATCTGAGGAAGCCCAATGAATTTACCCCGCCGCGTCAGAATAGTTGAAGTCGGCCCTCGCGACGGACTGCAAAATGAAAAAATTGCCGTTGAAGTCAGCACCAAAGTTGAGTTGATTAATCAGCTTACAGAAGCAGGGCTCAGCTATATCGAAGCGGGCAGTTTTGTCAGCCCGAAATGGGTTCCACAAATGGCTGGCAGCGATCAGGTCTTTGCCAAACTGGCCACAGATACAAATACCATTTACGCCGCACTGGTTCCTAACCTCCGTGGTTTGGAGCGAGCTATGGAGTGTGGCGTAAAAGAGGTGGCAGTTTTTGCCGCGGCCTCCGAGAGCTTTAGCCAAAAGAATATCAACTGCTCTATTGCCGAGAGTCTCGAACGCTTTAAACCCCTTGCCGATCAGGCACTGGCCAACAATATCAGACTGCGCGGTTATATCTCCTGCGTGGTTGGCTGCCCCTATGAGGGCAGTGTCGACAATGAAACTGTGGCCATGGTTGCCAAACAGCTATTGGCTATGGGCTGCTATGAAATATCTCTTGGCGACACCATTGGTGTCGGCACCCCCGCCTCGGTTGAAAAGTTATTGGCTAGATTGCTTGAGGAAATTCCCGCCAAAAAACTCGCCGTCCATCTCCACGACACCTATGGACAGGCCCTGGCCAATGTACTGACCGCACTGCAGATGGGAATCTCGGTTGTGGATAGCTCCGTCGCAGGTCTGGGTGGCTGCCCCTATGCCAAACTCGCCAATGGCGGCGCTGCATCGGGCAATGTCGCCACAGAAGATCTGGTCTATATGCTCAATGGTCTGGGTATAGAACATGGTGTCGATATTAAAAAACTAATCGCCGCCGGCAACTTTATCAGTCAAAAACTCCAGCGCGTTAATGGTTCAAAGGTAGGAATAGCACTGCAGTAAATTTTACATAAGTTATACTGCGGCCCTCTTTGACGATTTAACTATTCGGAGTTAGTTCCTTGACCGCGTTTCGCCCCTGCATCGACCTTCATCAGGGTCAGGTAAAACAAATTGTTGGCGGCAGCCTTACCGACAGCGGTGCCGACACCAACTTTGTCAGTTCTCACAATGCCGCCTACTATGCACAGCTCTACAAGCAGCATCATTTAACTGGCGGTCATGTTATTGCCCTTGGCCCGAACAATCAGCAGCAGGTTCTTGAAGCGCTCAGCGCCTACCCAAAGGGTATGCAATTTGGTGGCGGTGTTAACCTCGAAAATGCCAGCAGTTATTTAGAGGCCGGCGCCTCCCATATTATTGTTACCTCCTACCTGTTTGAAAACGGCGAGTTCTCTTGGCCGCGGCTCGAGGCAATAAAAGCTGAGGTCGGCGCCGATCGATTAGTGCTCGACCTTAGCTGCCGCAGAACAGCGGAGGGCTGGATGATTGCAACAGATCGCTGGCAGACTATTACCAACACTCCAATCAATCAGCAGACCCTTTCAGAATTGGAAAAACACTGTGCGGAGTTTTTAGTTCACGGCGCCGATGTTGAAGGACTGCAAGCTGGTATAGATCAGGATCTGGTTACTCTGCTCGGCGACTGCTGCAATCTGCCCGTCACCTACGCGGGTGGTGCCCGTTCATTGCAAGACCTGAAACTGGTTGAGACTCTCTCCAAAGGTAAGGTTGATCTTACTATTGGCAGTGCCCTGGATATTTTTGGTGGATCAGGCGTGACCCTTGAAGCCTGTATTAACTGGAACCAGTCCAAAACTTAATTTTTAACACAGCTATAAACACAACAATAAACATAAAAATAAACACAAAAAGGAACTCATTAATGAACCGCCTCTTATCCGGTTTTATCTTTGCCGCCGCTCTACTGATTGCATCGATTAGCCATGCTCAGCCTTTTACCTTTACCGCTATTCCCGATCAGGATGAGTCCCATCTGCAGGAGCGCTTTAACAAGATCGCCGTCTATCTGGAAAAGCAGCTGGGTATCGAGGTGCGCTACATTCCGGTTAAAAGCTATGCCGCTGCGGTTACTGCCTTTCGCAATAACCAGGTGCAGCTAGCCTGGTTTGGCGGTCTCTCCGGCGTACAGGCAAGACGACTGGTGCCCGGCAGCCAGGCCATCGCCCAGGGCTATGAGGATCCGTTCTTTAAAACTTACCTGATCGCCCACAGCAGCAGTGGCTTGGATAGCAGCACTGATTTTCCAGCGGCTATTGCCGGCAAGACCTTTACCTTTGGTTCAAAAGGCTCCACCTCTGGACGGCTGATGCCCGAGTACCATATTCGCCAGCAGCTCAAGGATACACCGCAGAATATCTTCTCCAAGGTGGGCTTTAGCGGCGACCACAGCCGAACCATTGCACTGGTTCAGTCCGGCGCCTACCAGGTTGGCGCGGTCAACTACAAAGTATGGGCCAAGGAACTGGCAGCGGGAAAAATTGACCCCACCAAGGTAAAGATTATCTGGGAGACTCCCCCCTACCCTGACTATCAGTGGACATTGCGCGGTGACGTTAGTGCTGAAATCCAGCAGAAACTGGTCAACGCCCTGCTGGGGATGAAAGATCCGGAACTGCTTGCCAGCTTCCCGCGCAAAAGCTTTATTGAAGCCAGCAATGATCTCTATGCACCCATCGTCAATACTGCCATTGAGATTGGTCTGATTGATGCGAAGAAATAGAGGCAACTTTGACCGCGCTCACCGATCAACCACTGTTTGAGTTTAAAAACAGACGACTCGAGTACCAGGAAGAAACGGTACTCGACAATCTGTCTTTATCTATCTATCCCGGCGAGCGAGTAGCTCTTGTTGGCGGCAGTGGCGCGGGCAAATCAACTCTACTTAAAACTCTGCGCGAACAGCGGTCTGACCAAGTCGCCTGGTGCCCACAGCAGCCGGGGCTGGTGCCAATGCTCAGCGCCTTTCACAATATCTATATGGGTGCGCTGGATCGCCACTCGTTTATTTATAACTTGGGCAACCTGATTAAACCGCTGCCTGCAGCGCGCCGTGAGGTTAGCGGAATAGCCCGCAGTATTGACCTTGAACAGCAGCTTTACAGCTCCGTAGATAAACTCTCCGGCGGTCAACAACAGCGCACCAGTATTGGCCGCGCGCTAATCCAGCAACGTCCAATTTTTATTGGTGATGAACCAGTCGCCAATGTCGATGAGTATCAAGCTGAAAGACTGCTTCGGTTAATCTGCCAACAACACCAAACAGTTGTATTGGCACTACACGATATAGAACAGGCACTGCAGTTCTGCACACGGATTATCGGTCTTAAAGATGGCGTAATTGCCCTGGACGCAGCTAGCGACCAACTCACTGCCAGCGATCTCGCCAGCCTTTACGATGCTGTTTAATTCAGACGCAAACAGCCTAGACACCTCCGCTAAAGCACTGCGCAAAACCAGCTTTTGGTTTGCCGCCATTGCCCTGATCTGCCTGCTCTGCGCTGATCTGGATATTTCCACGGTAGATCCCTGGCATGAACTGAGCCTTATGGCGGTTGGTGCACTCAGCCCCTCGGTATGGTCATGGCCAACACTGCTGACCAGCCTTGCCAATACCTTTTCCTTTGCCCTGCAGGGTGTCGCACTGGCGGCCATTGCCGGGTTTATTCTTGCACTGGGCTATGGCTCCACTATTATCCGCGCCTTCTGTGCCTTTATTCGCTCAATCCATGAGCTGTTCTGGGCGCTGCTATTTATTCAAATTACCGGGCTCTCATCACTGACCGGACTACTGGCCATTGCCATCCCCTATGCCGGCACATTGGCTAAAATCTACGGCGAGTTATTTGAAGAAGTGGATCTGGCTCCGGCTCGCAATAGCCCCGCCGCCAAACAGCCCCTAACGCATTTTTTCTACACAGTGTTGCCTCTGGCTTGGCGACCTATGGCTACCTATACCAGCTACAGGTTTGAATGTGCGATTCGCTCCAGTGCTATTCTCGGCTTCGTCGGTTTACCAACTATTGGCTTCCACCTAGAGACTGCGCTAGGGGAAGGTCATTACAGTGAAGCGGCGGCTTATTTTTACGCCCTTTTACTACTGATTGGCACCCTGCGCTTTTGGCTGCAAAAAAGCTTGCTACCGATCTATCTGCTGGCAGTATTTTATTACCTGCCTCCTCAGGCACAGATATCCTGGGATCTGATCGCACGCTTTATCACTGAGGATATAGTGCCCACACCGCTGCGCGGCGAGGTGTTTTTCACCGCAGGCACTCTGTCGGGGTTTGCCGATTGGTTTAGTCTGCTGTGGCAGCAGCAAATGTGGCCAGGGCTTATTAATACAGTGGTTTTAGGCCAGATCAGCCTGGTGTTTACCGGACTGCTGGCACTATTGCTCTTCCCGTTAAATTCACCGCTGTTTTTTCGCCGCTGTGGCCGCATGACCGGAGATGGTCTGCTGATATTACTGCGCACCCTGCCGGAATATCTGCTGGCCTTTTTAGGCCTGCTGATACTCGGCCCCTCAATGCTGCCAGCAATATTGGCACTGGGTATTCACAACGCCGCGATCATCGCTCATTTGGTAGGTCGCCACAGTGAAGAGCTGGTTTTAAGGAGCGATGCCAGTGGCGGTTTAAATCGCTATTTCTATGAAGTACTGCCACGTATCTACCGGCAGTTTTTAGCCTTTCTATTTTATCGCTGGGAAGTAATTTTGCGCGAGACAGCCATCCTTGGCATTCTGGGAATATCGACTCTGGGCTTTTATATCGACTCGGCCTTTGAAGAGTTTCGCTTTGACCGCGCCTTGATCTTAATTCTTGCCAGTGCCCTGCTAAATATTAGTGTCGATCAATTCGCTCGCCGTATTCGTCTGCGTCTGCATTTGAAAACCACACCGGAATCTCTCTAATTCAATATTAGCTATCCGTTTCATAGTCCGAGATAGATGGACAGGAGCAGACCAGATTCCGATCACCAAACACATGATCAAGACGACCCACCGGCGGCCAGTACTTATTTTCACGCAGTGATGCCAGTGGATAGGCAGCCTGACTACGACTGTAGTTTCTTGTCCAGCTATCCGCCGAGACCACCGCAGCTGTATGGGGCGCACCGACCAGTGGATTATCGTCGAGTTCAAACTGCCCTGCGGCAACCTGATCGATCTCGTTTTTAATCGCAATCATCGCATCACAGAAACGATCCAACTCGGCTTTTGACTCACTCTCGGTCGGCTCGATCATCAGTGTTCCAGCAACTGGGAAAGACATGGTCGGCGCATGGAAGCCAAAGTCGATCAAACGCTTGGCAATATCATCAACGCTAATACCTATATTGTCTTTAATATCGCGGACATCGAGAATACATTCGTGGGCAATACGCCCCTGAGCACCGGTATAGAGAATCTGGTAGTGATCCTGCAGACGGTTGGCCACATAGTTGGCATTGAGAATAGCTACTTCGGTCGCCTGCTTAAGACCGATGCGACCCATCATACGGATATACATCCAGGTGATTGGCAAGATGCTGGCACTGCCAAAAGGTGCAGCGGAAACCTGAGCACCGCGACGCTTACTGTCGCCAGATTCAACCGCAGACTCACTGGGCAAAAAGGCTTCCAGATGCTCACCCACCGCCACTGGACCCACACCGGGGCCACCACCACCATGGGGAATACAGAAAGTCTTATGCAGGTTCAGGTGCGAGACATCGCCGCCAAATTTGCCCGGCTGGCAGACACCAACCATCGCATTGAGGTTGGCACCGTCGATATAAACCTGACCGCCATAGTCATGGACAATAGCGCAGATCTCAGTGATCTTCTCTTCGAACACACCGTGGGTTGATGGATAGGTGACCATAATCGCCGCCAGATTAGCTTCGTGCTTTTCAGCCTTGGCCTGTAGATCGTCAACATCCACATTGCCCTGATCATCACATTTAACCACCACCACTTTCATACCACACATCTGTGCCGAAGCCGGGTTAGTGCCGTGGGCAGAACTTGGGATTAAGCAGACATCACGGTCGCTGTCGCCACGGCTTTCGTGGTAACCGCGAATCGCCAAGAGACCAGCATACTCACCCTGAGAACCGGCATTGGGCTGCAGGGAAATGGCATCGTAGCCTGTCGAGGCGCAGAGCATAGATTCCAAATCATCGATCATGGCGCGATAGCCCTGTGTCTGATCGGATGGCGCAAAGGGGTGCATAGTCGAAAATTCCGGCCAGGTAATTGGCAGCATCTCGGCGGTTGCATTTAACTTCATGGTGCAGGAACCGAGAGGGATCATCGCGCGATCAAGGGCAATATCCTTATCCGACAACTTGCGCAGATAACGCAGCATCTCGGTTTCTGAATGGAATTTATTAAAGGTTGGGTGGCTGAGGAAACTATCGGTGCGCATCAGCTGGCTCGGTAGACTCTCGCCAACTTCAGCAGCCAGCTCTTCAACCTGGAGGCTGTGATCGCCGATCAGAATATCCCAGAGATCGACAATATCTTTTTCGCCGGTGGTTTCATCCAGTGACAGACCTAAGGTATTTTCATCAATAGCGCGAAGATTAATTTCACGGGCTGCAGCGGCTTCAAGAATGCCCTGAGTGCGACTGCCAGTATTTAGCGTCAGCGTATCAAACCAATTCTGATTAGTTGGCTCAATACCATTTAAACCCAATCCTTCAGCCAGCACAGAGGTCAGCAGATGAACCCGCTGGGCTATACGCTGCAAACCATCGGGGCCGTGGTAGACCGCATACATACTGGCGATAACCGCCAACAGAACCTGGGCAGTACAGATATTCGAGGTCGCCTTCTCACGGCGGATATGCTGCTCGCGAGTCTGCAGTGCCAGACGATAGGCCGGATCGCCATTGGCGTCCTGAGACAGGCCAACCAGTCGACCGGGAAGGTTGCGCTTAAAGGCTTCGCGGGTTGCCATATAGGCCGCGTGCGGGCCGCCAAAGCCGAGAGGAACACCAAAGCGCTGCGTTGAGCCAATGGCGACATCCGCGCCCAGTGAACCGGGAGATTCCAACAGCACCAGGCTTAAAATATCTGCCGCCATTACCACCAGAGCACCCTGCTGCTTAACCTGCTCGATCACCTCGCGGAAATTGCGAATCTCACCGCTGGCACCTGGATACTGTAGCAACAGCCCAAATAGCTCGGTATCAGCCGTAAGTGTTGCCGGATCTCCAACCACCACCTCAACGCCCATAGGTTCAGCGCGGGTTTTAATAATTTCAATGGTCTGAGGCAGGCAGTCGCTATCGACAAAAAAGCGCGCTGATTTGGATTTCGACATACGCTGACAGAGAGACATTGCCTCTGCCGCCGCCGTGCCTTCATCAAGCATCGAGGCATTGGACATTTCCATGCCAGTCAGATCAGTAATCATGGTCTGAAAATTAATTAATGCCTCCAGACGACCCTGAGAAATCTCTGGCTGGTAAGGGGTATAAGCCGTGTACCAAGCCGGATTTTCAAGGATATTGCGCTGAATAACATTGGGCGTAATAGTGTTGTAGTAACCCTGACCAATAAAGCTGCGGAACACCTTGTTCTGACTGGCCAGTGCACGCAGTTCTTCAAGCGCCTGAGCTTCGCTGCAGCCATCGACAATTGCCAGATCATCCGCCATAGCAATGGCTTCGGGAACTACCTGCTCGGTTAGCTGCTGGAGATTATTACAGCCGAGGGTTTTCAGCATCTGCTGCTGATCTTCCGCACTGGGGCCAATATGACGGGCAATAAATTCAGCCGC
>Ga0115562_1000186_pt1 | contig 46697 bp, 43 predicted proteins | sample COGITO_mtgs_1105_6_FD_87200 | JGI IMG/M metagenome (GOLD analysis project Ga0115562, IMG submission 87200) | Pelagic marine microbial communities from North Sea - COGITO_mtgs_110516 | ecosystem: Environmental > Aquatic > Marine > Epipelagic | place: Germany:Helgoland, sampling site Kabeltonne...
CACCCATAGGGTGGCTTTTTTATTTGTCTGATGGGTTCGTCTGGAAAGAACCACCGTTCGACAAACACGGCTCCAGCCGAGTTTGGACGCCGAAGGCGCCCCGAAGGGGTAGATAGCAGCCTAAAGCTGCTATCTATCAATCCATCCCATACTTCCAACCAGCACAATCTACCTTCCATAGGCTATCACCCATAGGGTGGCTTTTTATTTGTCTGATGGGTTCGTCTGGAAAGAACCACCGTTCGACAAACACGGCTCCAGCCGAGTTTGGACAGCCTTCAGACTGCCCCGAAGGGTTAGATAGCAGCCTAAAGCTGCTATCTATCAATCCATCCCCAAACTTCCAGCCGGTACAATTCAACACCCCATGGGTGGCTTTTTTAGATTCTGGAGGTTGGTAATAATTAAGATTCATCACAGCGGAATACACTTGCTATAAAGTTTAATTACAGACTTAAAAATTAAAGAACTCTAAAAAAAACAACATTTGACTATCCATTACTGCATAAGCGAAAATAAAGCACTGAATAGATTGTTACCGAGAGGGAGAATGGATGATGTTTAACTTTTTTAAAAAGAAAGTTGCACCTAGTGAAAGGCAAGAAATTACTACTGTAATAGCTGAAACAGCGGACGATCGCTGTATTAGGATTACCCAAACATTAATCAGTCTTTCACATTTAAGAGCCGTCGAACACCTTCCTGAAGTGAGGCGGGAGCATCCATGTAGGCTTTAAGTAGCTCTTGTTGAGCGGGGGACATTTTGCTGATGGTTTCATTTTCGTCGTAACACAGAAGATAGGTTGCTGAGCATTCCAAAGGTATAGCCAGCGCATTGGCAACTTCCAAGGGCAGCATGCGAATCCCCTGCTCGTAATTACCAATCCTTGACGGGGAGTAAAGCGCTCCTGATGCATCAGACAATTCCTTGAGAGACATACCTTTATCAGTACGACGCTTCTTTAGTCTTGCACCTATTTTTTCTTTTAAATTCATAACTGTATTATTACTGACGCCTAAATTATTTACAGACACGTATTGTGTGATTTACTCGAATATAATGTGTTTTTTTACCGGTCATTTCTGCAAAAGATAGCAATAATTTATAGTACAAATATAACTCAATATATTTAATTGGCTTTTCTTTAACCTAATCGTTATCGTCCTGAAAAATAATTAAGATTTTGCTTCTGCAGAGGCCATCATGAAAATCCACCAAGTCTACACCGCCAGCGAATTACGCAACTTTACCTACCTTATAGAGTTAGAAGATGGCACTGCCATTGCCATAGATCCCTGGGATGAAAGTGTGGTCAATAAACTTCTCAGCGATAACCAGCTCAGCCTAAAAGCAATTATTAACACCCACGAACACTGGGACCATATTCAGGGTAACCCGGCGCTGGTGGCGCAACACGGCTGTGAGGTTTGGGCTCATCTAAATGGACAGGGCAAGATTCCCGGTCTTAGCCGGACTCTTTCTGCAGGTGAGCGAATATCATTGGATACTGGTGTTGAATTAGAGGTGCTGGATACTCCGGGACATACTTTTGCCCATCTGTGCTTTTTGGTTATTGATCAATTAGAAGTCAAAGCGGCGTTTACCGGTGACACATTATTTAATGCTGGAGTTGGCCACTGCCGCAGTGGTGATGCCGAGACACTTTATCAAACCATATCCGAGCAGTTTCACTGTTTGCAAGACGATGTGATTGTCTATCCCGGCCATGAATATCTGGAAAATAATCTGCGTTTTACCCTGAGTCTGGAGCCGGATAATCTAAATGCTCAACGTTGGTTGGAGCGGGCGATTAAATCTGATCCATTGGTTGCGCCAATAACCACTTGTATTGGCGATGAGCGGCTGTTTAACAGCTTTTTTCGGCTATCCAACCCAAAGATACGGGAGCGACTTGATTGCCTGTCAGCAACCGATAAGCAGGTTTTTGTAGCCCTGCGATCACTGCGTGACAACTGGTAGTTTTCGCTTTGCTTGAATAGCTATTTTACTAAGCTTATTGCGATCATCAGTGCAAAGCTAAAACTGACGATCAAACCGCAAAGAGGGATCCATAGGGGCACTGTAATGCCCTTTAATTGCCGCTTGCCACTGTCACTAATTTTTAAACGCAGCAGTGCAGCATTAACTAGTGTGGCAATAATTAAAATCATCAATGATGTGGTTTCCGCCAAACCTTCAATATCAAAACTCAAGGCTAAAAAACTCACCAGTAAAACAACACAGGCTGTGGCCTTAACCGGAGTCTGGGTCCGTGGGTTAATGTCGCCCATAAACTGCAGCGCTCTGGGCGCAAGGGATTGGCGGCTCATGCCGTATAAAACCCGCGATGCCATAATCATTTGAATTAAGCCGCCGTTTAGAATCGCAAAGAGTCCAATCAAACTGATCAGCGCCGGGTCGTAACCGGATTTAATCTGGTAGATATAGCTGAGTGGGGCTTTTTGCTGTCCTAGTTCGAGGGGCGAGATGCTGAGCACTGCAATCAGGGCAACCAGAAAATAAATTAATGTCGTAAGTGCCAGGGTGATAATAATCGCCCGGGGTAATGTCTTCTCTACATCTTTAATCTCCTCGGCAACATTGACCATATCCTCAAAGCCGATAAAGGCATAAAAAGCCAAAAATGAACCACTTAAAATCCCCAGCCAGATGGCGCCATCCAACCCGGGCATCAGTTCATGGCTACGCACAGAGACTGTGGCAAATTCATCCCGGGCAACCCAGATAATTAATAGCAGCCCGGCGATTTCGATCAGAGTAATTATTGCCGCAGCACTGACCGACTGACCTATGCCCCAGGCAGCGAGCAGTCCCAGAGTAATACTGATGAGGATAATCGCCGTCCAGTCTGGGATGGGGATAAAGGTCTGAAGATAGCCGACAAAGCCATTGGCCAGCGCGGCGGCAGAAACACAGCCATTGAGAATAACCAGAATTCCAACAAAAACCGCTAACTGTTTGTAATTAAACGCTTCTTGTACATAGACAGCTTCTCCGGCACTTTTGGGAAAGCGGCTGGAGAGTTCTGCAAAGGTCAGTGCGGTAAATGCCGACAGCAGTGCTGCCGCGACAAATGAAATCGGCGCCATCATACCGGCACGCTCTGCGACTTTACCGACTAATACATAGATGCCACCGCCAATGGTTGTCCCCAGTCCATAGAGGGTGATTAATGGGAGATTTAGCGCGCGTTTAAGTTGGCGCTGTGGGTTGTCTGAGGTGTTTTCAGATGTGTTTTCAGATGTGTTTTCAGATGTGTTTTCAGATGTGTTTTTAGAGGGGTTATTCTGTGAGTTTTTTATTGGTTGCATGGAATAAAGAATAGACCATTTTTTCCGGTGATCTGGTGATAGACAGGATCTATGTCAGAGGGGGGGGGGTCGATAAAAATATTTTTTTACAAGGGTAGGGCTTAAATAGCTTTTGGATTCTTATTAAGTATACCTACTGATTATTTTGTAAAAGTGTCGGGTTGGTTGACAGAAAGATGGAATCACGGAGCAACTACTAACGACAGGATGGTCGTTAGACAATGGATGTGCAGGAGACAAGGTGAGTCATAAACCGCAAAACCAAACCCTTAATCTAGAAGCTGGAAATCTAGAGCATGAGAATCTGGAATTGGAGAGGTTTATTTTGGAAATGACTGCTGCCGGTGCTGGCATCACAAACGCTGAGATTACTCAGCTCTACCAGGACACCTCCGACGAGTTGCGCCGCCTGTTGGTGCGCAAGCTGGGGGATGAAGAGGGCGCTGAGGCTCTGGCTCATGATGCCTACCAAAAACTTATTCGCATCAAACATAACCAGGATGTTGGGAATCTGCGTCGCTACCTGTTCAGTATGGCGGTGAGGTTGGCTCTAAATGTCTTGCGTAAACGCCAATTGGACAGTCAATACTACTGTAATTCTGAAAGTCTGCAGAAATTCTCGGGAGAGGATAGTTCTGCCTACAGGGTTTTGTTAGATGAGCTCAGGCAGGAGTCATTAAAAGAAAGCCTTTCTCAGTTACCGGAAAAAACCCGCTATATCTTCCTTTTGTACCATTTTAAGGGAATGTCCAAAACGAATATTGCCCATCTTCTTGAGGTCTCTGAGTCGGTTGTTGAGACCCATATTGACTGCGCACAGGATCAAACCGCCAAGGCGTTAACTGAATTTGCTTTGATGGATGTCTGAAAGTCACGATGCTGAAAAAATCAGGGCTGCTCTGGAAGAGCTTGAACCCTGGGCCGATAAGGAGATAAGCCACCTTGAGCGGCAATTTGAGGCGCGCAAAAGATCTGTTTATCTACCCAGAAAGATCCGCTGCCGAGTTAGTTTTGTAGCCGGTGTGTTAAGCGGTATGGTCATTGCGGCGATGCTGCTGTACTGGTTCTATCCGCAGTTTTGTAGTCAGCCATAAAAAAATGGAGGGGCTGAAACCCCTCCATTTTATCGATCAAAACCTACTAACTTCTAAGCTTTTTCTAGCTTTCATATTCGGTATTAACTACCACAATATCCACATCCAGAGCAGATATAACCCGTTCAGCAGTATTGCCTCGGCGAGTTTTAATCAGACCGGTTTGCCCCAGAGTACCCATAATAACCAGGTCAGCACTAAGCTTCTTCGCGGTTTCTGCAACAGTCTCATCCGTATAGCCTTTAACCACATGGATATTTTTTGACGCTATGCCGGCTTCTTTAGCCAGATTGCCGCGATCCGGGTAGTGCATTGAATCTATATAGGCATTGACTACATGCAGATCGGCGCCGTAGTTTTCAGCAAGCCATTTTCCATGGGCGAGAATATTGGCGTTAAGCAATTTTTGCTGGGTGCCAATAGCCTGGAAGTTAACCGCTGCGAGAATGGTTTTGCGCTGCTCTGCGGCACCGGGACGCACCAGAATAACCGGGCAGGTGGCCTTCTTCAGTACTTTCCATTTTGATTCACTAAAGGTGAAGCGCAGGGCGTTTTTCTTTTTCTTTGGAATCGGCAGCAGAATAAGATCGGCACCGAAGCTATTGGCTGATTTTAAAATCGAGCGCTGCCATTCACTGGACCAGGAGATTTCAATTTTATAATCAAGGCCTTCTTTTTTGAGAGGGGCATGTATCTCATCTTCGAACCACTGACTGTTTTTAAACAGCGCATCATTGCTGGCGCGCGTATCCACAGCCTCACTGTCAACACCAACGAAGATGTAGAGAGTTGGTGATGGCGTGCGGAATCTTGCGGTAATAATGGCGCGCTGCAGGGCGATATGTTCACTGGCGGTGGGATCAACAACAACAAATACTTTCTCTTGCACGGACATCTTGTCTTATTCCTTTAAAAGTGATTTCAGGGTTAGTGTGGCGGTTGCCGGTATCAGTGATATGACACCGGATTCAACCTTGCTGTGAGTAATCAGCTTACTCAGTTTCTACGCTGTGATAGATATTTTGGACGTCATCCAGATCATTGAGCATATCCATAAAGCGTTCAAACATTGCCCTGTCGTCATCGTTGCCGAGGGGGGCGGTGTTTTGGGCGATAAACTGGACTTCATCGACTTCGTAATCGATTTCGCCAAAGGCTTCGCTAAGTGCATTTTTAGCCTTGAATGACTCGGTATGAGGTGCGAACACTGTCAACATGCCGTCTTCATTCTCAATATCGATAACATCGACATCGCTCATTAGCAGAGTATCTAAAACCGCTTCTTCGTCATGGCCACCAAAACGGAGAATGGTTAGGTGATCAAACATATGGCTAACGGCGCCTTGGGTGCCGATCTTGGTCTTGGTTTTGGTAAAACACAGGCGAACATCACCGAAGGTGCGGTTTGGATTATCGGTTAAGCATTCGATAATCACCATGCAGTTGCCTGGGCCGTATCCTTCATAGCGAGCTAGTTCGAAGTTTTCACCCGCGCCGCCCTTGGCTTTTTCTATCGCCTTGTCGATCACATGGGTTGGAACCTGGTCTTTTTTTGCCCGGTCAATCAAGCTGCGAAGGGCAAGGTTACCAGTGGGATCAAGACCGCCAGATTTGGCGACAACATAAATTTCGCGGCCATATTTACTGTACACCCTGGCTTTAGCGTCGGATGTTTTGGCCATGGAGTCTTTGCGGTTTTGGTAGGCTCTGCCCATTGTGAATTCCAATTCAAATTTTTTAGGAGCCGTGATTCTACAACAGCCAGCGCCTCAGGGCGATTCTAATATTGCCCTGAGGCCGAAGAATAATTTGTAAATTAGCAGCGACAGGTTTCTATTGTTTACCGGCTAATTTCAGGCGTATATCCATGATCAGTGGCAAGTGATCGGAGGCCACTCTGGCCAGAGCATTATTGGGTGTATAAATTGCCAGCGGTTCAATGCTTTTATCCATAAAAACATGGTCAATTCGGGTGGTCGGCAGGCGGCTGAAAAAGGTTTTTTTTGGCCGATGATCAGCCAGCGTGACCTGGCCGTCCGGGAGTCGGCAGTTGAGTTTTTGCCATTCAGGGGTGCCGGGTCTGGCATTAAAGTCGCCGCAAAGAATAGTGGGTTGATGGCATTCGGGATGTCCGAGCCACTTATCGCCAAGTAAACTCTGCACCTCTGTTCGACGTTCTTGACTGCGCAGGCTAAGGTGGGTGTTAATCAGCTGAATCTCCTGACCGAAAATATCAATGGCGACCCATAGTGCGCCGCGCGGTTCACTGTTGGGTTTATAGGAAGGGCTCGGCAGGTTGCTGGCCTTGATAAGCCGTATGGGAAACGCTGTGAGTATCGCATCGCCAAAGCGTTCTTTTTGGAGTTGCATTGGGCTGTGAAAATGCATTTGCATCCCCAGATAGCGGGCTATAGCATCCGCTTGATCAAGCTCTTGTGTGCGCAAACGATTAACATCCAATTCCTGAAGCGCAACTATATCGGGGCTGTAGCGAGCAATAACACGGGCAATTCTCTCTGGTGCCAGCTTGCCATCCATTCCGATGCAGCTGTGGACGTTGTAGGTCATGATTCGTAGCATTGTCTCCCGTTGATTGGATGTTTCGGCGCTGGGATGGCTGAGGGTTTTGTCCTGCTCATCAATGTTGTTACGGCTTTTTACAGTGACTTTTTCTGGATGCATAAATTCAAGGGCTGCATCTCTTATATCCATTAGCCGTGATCCCTCTGAGGTTGTTTTCCCCAGATAGATATCTTCTGGAAGCAGTGCAAAGGCATCGGTTTGCTGGCGGCTCCATCCGCCGTGAGTACCAGTTTCCACAGCAAAACTTACTGCCTGGTAGTCTTCATGTTCAGGAGGGTTAATAAATTGGCCGGAGGCTATCAGTACACCGGCGTCTGGATGTTGGCAGAGCCGTTGAATATCCTCATAGGCCATATCCGGATAGGGGTAGTCACTGCCGAACAGTGCGCTGGGGTTTTCCTTTAAATTGTATTCGCTGTGTTGACGACAGACGCGCACCTGTCCGCTTGCATTGCAGTATAAAACCACAGGCACATGGGCCTCTGTACACAGGGCGTGAGCAAGTGCGCTGAGCTGATGGGCGGCCAGGGCCTGATTAAAGTAAAGGTGCGCCACGGGTCCCAGTGTGGCTATACGGAGCTGTGGTCTATTGTCTCCAGGCGATGGGTATTTTCCATTACTGATATTGGCTAGTAGTTCGGCGAAAATCTTTTGCGTACGCCTGCCGCCAAACATTCGTATACGCTCCAGCTGGATGCCTTTTCTACCTGCGGTTATACAGTCTACAGGGCAGCCCAATTCGCGACTGAAGATATTGGTCGCGGCCTGAGCAAAGCTTGTACTAAAGATTTTTTCATAGGGCACTACTTCCTGTTGGCCGTGATCAGAGTAAATCCACAGGTCGTAACTGCGGCGACTGGCCTGTAGCGTAGCTCGCCATATTCGAGCGATGGCGTTATCGATACCGCGAAGTGTCCAGTGGGCAAAGAGCGATTTTGGGTTGCGTCTATGAGCCTGTTCATCATAGCCAAGGAAATTGACGTGGATGATGGGCAAGCCTCTGGCGACGTCGATCTTTACGCCAATGGTGGTCAGTTCGCGAAGTAAAATAACAATCAATACCCGGCTGGGAATAAATTTTAACTCTGCCCATAAATCGCGTCCGGAAACCAGGCCGCGAGTGAAATCAACAACTGCCAGTACGATTTCCAGCAGCATCAATGCCAGGGTTCGAATAAAGCTGAACAGATGACTAGCGACCAGTAATAGCAATACCAGGGGGCGGGCGCCCTGTAATGTTTTACCCCAACCTAGTGAACTGGGGCAAAAATGTGCTTCAGCGGCCCCACCAGTAAAGTTGTCCGCATAGCAGCTACCATCCTTTAGCAGGGGGGCTGTCTGCATGGCACTCAGTTTCTTTTCCACATTGTCCGCCGCGGCGGGTTCAAACATGCGTACCAGATCTTCAGAGTTACGAGGTTTAAAGTTAAAGCTGGGCACAGCGGTTTTAATGCCATAGAACAGTTCCCCCTGAGCGGCGGGAGTCGTCGATGGAATGCCCGAGTAAAGGCTGTGAAGTTGGTAGTTTTCGCGCTTGATAAGATGCTTTAAAAAGGGCATTTCGCCCTGTTCAATTGCCCGCTCTAATTCATGGTGAGAGAGACCGTCAATTTGCACCATAACCAGTCCGGCTGTGCTGTCGGGTTCTGCGGACAGGGGCAGTTTTAGTAAACGACCGAGCCATTCGCTGCGACTCAGGGTTCTGCGGAAACGCCTTAAAATTGTTTCAACCTGTGTGAGCATCTAGCTACCTGCAGCTTCTTCTTGCCTAGTATGATTGGTCACAATGGAGTGGCTTGCGGCATTGGCAAATCCTTCAATGATTGCCCATTCAATTTTTATCAGCTCTAGTAGTTGGGTTAAGTGGCGGTAATTTTTAGTTTGCTCTGGACTTCGTTGATGGCATAAGTCTTGATAATGCTGAAGCGCCAGGTTTGCAGTATTGGACATTGAAAACTCGCGGGCTGTTTTACGCGCTGCCAGAGATAGTGATAATCGCCTCAGTGGCGGTTGATCGGCTACCCACTTTAATCCAGCGGCAAAAGCAGCGGCATTCTCTCTCTGCAACAGACGGCCATTGATGGTATCTATAACGACTTCTTTGACGCCGCTGGCATCAAGCGCAACTACAGGCACGCCACAGGCCATGGCTTCAGTCAGAACCATGCCCTGAGTTTCGCTCTTAGAAGCAAAGGCAAATACATCCATGGCATCGTAGGCATCTGCTAATTGCCTGGGGTTTAAAATGCCCGCCACATGCAGTCTCTTGGTTATTCCTGCGCGCTGGAAAGTGGTTCGGATATGATTCTCTGATGGACCTTTGCCGATAAGCAGAAAATGTACCTCCCTGGAGTGCTTTTTGCCTTTAGGGTTGTTTGCAGTGTTTTTAAAAGCGTTTTTTAAAGTGCTTGATGCAATAAATTGAGCCACTGTCTCACTGAGAAAGGGTAGGTTTTTCTCGGCAGCCAGACGGCCCAGGTGGCCGACTACAAATGCTTTTTTGGGGATATTCATGGCCTTGCGAAAGCGCTCGCCATTGCCGTTCTCAAACTGTGAAATTTTAACGCCAGTTGGAACCACGTTAATTTTTGAATTAACGCCTCGTTGTCGCAACAGGGTCGCAACACTCTCGCTGGGGGCAAAGACTCTATCGGCCAGGTTGGCATAGTGGGTGGCTAGCTCAATGGAAAACTGCTGCATTTTGGGGGAGTCTCCAGGCACATAGTGGGTGTACTTCTCGTAGAGTGTGTGCTGGGTAAAGACCAGTGGCAGATTGCGATAGCGTGCAATACGCATCGCTGTCATACCGAGCAGAAACGGATGGTGGGCGTGGATGATATGAGGTTGGAATTCATCGAGCTTGCGGCTGAGCAGGCCGGATACTGGCAGCGCGACGGAGAAGTCACTGCCGTTAAACTTTTGCAGTGCTGGAACACGCAATACATCAATTTCATCGCTCGGAGTATGCTCAAATTCTGGCGCAACGATCAGAACCCGGTGCCCGAGTTTTCGATACTGCTGTGCAAAGCCTTCGACAGATCGCGCTACACCTCCCACATGAGGGGTAAAGGTGTTGGTAAACATAACAATATTAAGCCTGGCACTGGTGTTCACAGTTAGCTCCTCAAATGATTAGGGCTCCCCATCGGGAGTTGGATGATGATTGATATCTGCTGATAGCAGGCGGTTGGCCCAGTGGTGGAGGTATAGAACAATACTTACTGTCATCACAAAGCCGATGCCATAGGCTGCCCATTCCAGGGCAGTGCGTTCTGCGTGGCGAGTTCCCAGCGTTGCGATATCTGCAGCCAGAGAGCCGAGATAAGCGTTGTGCAAGGAGAAGGGAATAAACCCGAGTAGGCTGGCGCCGGCAAAATCCCGCAATGGCATTTCCGTCAAACCAAACAGGTAGTTGGAGAGTTTGCCGGGAAAAAAAGGAATCAGTCGAGTTAAAAGAACTATTTTGAAGCCCTGAGAGCTTATATCTTCGCTGATCAGGTCGAGTCGGTTGTTGGCTAGAATATAGCGCTTCAGGCGGCGTCCCATAAGATGGCGGGCGATTAGAAATGCAATGCAGGCGCCCAGTGTTGTCCCAATCGCGACACTGGCTGTGCCCTTGGTTATGCCAAAGACAAATCCGGCCCCAGTGGTAAATAAAACCCCCGGCAGTACCAATATCACGACCAGAGCAATTATTAATACAAACCAAAAAAGTGCCCAGGTACCCAGTGAATCCAGCCACTGCAGGGTGCTGAGAATCTGCTTGTCTATATCCAGAAAAAGCATGATCAAAAGCAGCAGGGTCACAACAACGATGCCAATCACAATGCTTTTAATCAGGCCTAACTGTTTCGACATACAACCTCAAGGCGTCCAGCGCCTGGCTGTCAGGTGAATGATAGTTAGACCAGTTAAACCGGTTGTCGTGGGGACATTATTGATGTCGGTCAAATAGCATGTGGATAGAATTTAATGCGGGTACGAAGCTAGGCTTGGGTATTTATGACCCCTGTCAATTTTCTTCTACAGGGAGTTGTAACAATTGAACGCTCTAAGCAATGGTAATTTTATGTGATTTTGCAGGGCCCGACTTATGAGCAATTTTGTTGAATTAAAGCGGCAGATGATAGAGCACCAAATGGTTGCCCGGGGATTGCGTGACGAGCAGGTGCTTGCAGCGGTTAATGCTGTTCCACGAGAGAAGTTTGTACCCTCAGATCTGGTTGAGTTTGCCTATCATGACGCACCTCTTCCCATAGCTGCCAGACAGACTATTTCACAACCTTATATTGTCGCTTTGATGATTGCGGCTCTGCAGTTGAAAGCAGAGGACAGGGTTCTTGAGATTGGCACTGGTTCGGGTTACGCGGCAGCTGTATTGGCAGAGATTGCCGCTGAGGTTTATACGGTGGAACGGCATAAAATCCTCGCAGATAGTGCTCGCAGCAGGCTGGTTGAAATGGGGTACACCAATATAGAAGTGCTGTTTGGTGATGGCACTCTGGGTTGGCAGAGCCAGGCACCCTTTGATGCCATTGCAGTTGCTGCCGGTGGCCCGGAGGTTCCGCAGTCACTCAAAGAGCAGTTGGCCATCGGCGGTCGGCTGGTTATCCCCGTTGGTGACCAAATACATACGCAAAAGTTGTTGCGAATCCGTCGAATCAGCGAGACTGATTATCAAGAGGAAGATTTGGGTGCTGTGCATTTTGTGCCACTTATTGGTGTGTCTGGTTGGGAGGAAGAGGAGGCAGGGGAGCCTACGAAGGCTAAGGTTTCCACCAGTCTCGAAGAATTAATTTATCAATCCAGCGAACATTTTGGCTCTGTAGAGGATGTTGATCTCGACAAGCTGTTACATCGAATCGGTAATTCTCGTTTGGTATTGCTCGGTGAGGCCAGTCATGGAAGTGCCGAGTTTTATGAAATGCGCGCGCGTATCACTCGGGAATTAATTGAGAAAAAAGGCTTTACTATCGTTGCCGTCGAGGCCGACTGGCCGGATGCCAGTCATATCAATCACTTTATTCACAACAGATCCCCAGACCCACTTTTAGTGGATGCGCCGTTTAGCCGATTCCCCACCTGGATGTGGGCCAATCAGTCAGTGCTGGAATTTTGCCACTGGTTAAAGCGTTTTAATGCAACTGTTGTCGATAAGGATCTGGCTGTCGGTTTTTATGGGCTCGACCTGTACAGCCTGAATAGCTCAATTGAAGCGGTGTTAAATTACCTGCAAGAGGTGGACCCGGAGACAGCGGAATTGGCGAGGGGTCGCTATGGTTGTTTAACGCCATGGGCCAATGATCCTTCAATTTACGGTCAACTGATGTTGAACAAGCAGTACAAAAAATGCGAAAAAGAGGTGTTGGCCACTCTTCGGGATTTATTAAAGCAACGACTTGCCTACAGCGAAGCGGATGGGCAGCGTTTTTTTGATGCTGAGCAGAATGCACGTTTGGTGGCCAATGCCGAACGCTACTATCGAACTCTCTACTATGCCGAGCAGAATTCCTGGAATCAGAGGGATCAGCATATGTTTGATACTTTGCAATCGATCCTCAAATTTAGAGGTACTGTCAATGGTGTCAAGAGCAAAGCGGTTATCTGGGAGCACAATTCCCATATTGGCGATGCCCGGGCAACTCAGATGAGTGCCCGTGGTGAGTTAAATCTTGGCCAGCTGGTGCGCGAGAAATATAAGCGCGACAACTATCTGATTGGCTTTGGAACTGACCACGGCACAGTCGCGGCTGCTTCGGAGTGGGGCGGGCCAATGGAGGTCAAGCAGGTACAGCCGGCGCATATAGACAGTTATGAGCGGCTCTTTCACCAGGTGCCAACGGATAACTTTATATTACCCCTGATTAAACCATTGCAACAAAATGTCCGCCGGAAACTGCTTGCCGAGCGACTGGAACGTGCCATTGGTGTTATCTATCGTCCAGAGAGTGAACTGCAAAGCCATTATTTTTATGCCAGTCTGGCGCGGCAGTTCGACGAATATATATGGTTCGATGAGACTCGAGCGGTTGAACCTTTGAGTAGGCAGCAAAATAAAGCTGGGCTAGAGACATTTCCTTTTGGTATTTAGCGCAGCTGTTTTTTGAGGAGTCCAGATTGCCAGAGTTTAGCGAGCCAAAACGCTAAACAAGATTAAACTGGTTTTTTAGATAGGCAATAATATCGTTGGATTCGTAGAGCCACTCGACGGAGTTGTCGGGCTTTTCAATTCTCAGGCAGGGGACTTTATGGCGTCCGCCCTCTGTGGTCAGCTCAGCTTTGATATCGGCATTATTTTGCGCATCGCGGAGCTCAATATTAAGTGAGTGACGCTTGAGCTCCCGGCGCACTTTGACGCAGAAAGGGCAGGCTTTAAATTGATACATTGACATACTGGCGGTAGCGGTATCGATCTCTTGTTGTGCAGCGCTATCTCTAACAATGCCTTTGGGGGCGGTGATTGCGTCGAGAAGTAAAATAATTCGGCCTAATATCCAGCGGATAATTTTCATTGATAAAATCCAGTTGAGTGATTTGTGTAAGTTGTCTGTCAGTACTTTCGGTAAGTACGTTTGTTTTTTATAGAGCGATGAAACTTAATTGGTCTATGCACAAATTATGTAAGCCGCGCCTTGGGCGCAGCTGCATAATTTAGTGTTTGAAATATTCCCAGAGACGGTTTGGTCTAGAGAGGGTAGTCGTTGAGCACAGATCCCAGGCTCTCTTTTAAAGGATCCAGATGGGCTTCAAAATTCTTCCACTGGTCGATACCGCCACGGTATATCGGCTGTCGTACCTGCTCTGAGGAGGGCGTGCGTACCGCGCGTTCAGTTTTATAGAAACTTAAACAGGCTTCTTCAAAGGGCAGTCCGCAATAGTCGAGGATACGACGGACTTGGGCTTCAAAGTCATTGACCACATCTTCGTACTGCACATGCAGTATCTGCTCCGGGAATATGGCCTGCCAGGTATCCATCAATGACTGATAGTCGCGATAGTACTGACCGGCATCATTGAGGTCATAACTAAACGCCTGTCCTTCGGCGAACAGCTGTTTGTAACCGCTAAAACAGCAGCCCATCGGGTGACGGCGGGCGTCGATAATCTTGGCGTTTGGCAGCATTAATTTGATCAGGCCAATATGTCTAAAATTATTCGGCATTTTGTCGATAAAGAACGGTGCGTTCTGGCGGTGTACCTGGGTATCGCGAATATAGGCTTCGCCAAATTCACGGTATTTTTCTGGATCAAGGGTATTGAGAATAGAGGGGTATAGGTTATCCCCGGTCATATTGCCGCCTCGGCGCAGATCGTTGACCAGTGCCAGCACATTGGGCAATTCAAGGGTGCCATCAACCTGACTGTGGGACGACAGTATCTGCTCTAGAAGGGTTGAGCCGGCGCGTGGTAGGCCCACGACAAAGATGGGGTCGGGAGCACTGTGCCCAGAACCCTTTCTATCGCTGACAAACTGAGGGGTAAACAGTTGTTTTTGCTGTTCAAATTCCTCGGTCATCTGCTCGGCAGAGTAGCGGCTCTGCGCTTTTTTAGCTTTATTGCCGGCAGCGTAATGAGCAAACGCTTGGTCAAATTTTTCGCTGTCTTCAAAGGCTTTGCCGAGAGTGAAGTTGATATAAACCCGGTCCATAAACTTTAAATCATCGCTCTCTAGCTGAGCGAGCATCTTGCCAATATCCGCATCGCTAAATTTAACGGTTTTGAGATTGGCCAGAGAGTGCCAAGCTTCACCATAGGCGGAACTGCTCTGTGTTGCATTTCTATAGGAGGCAATGGCTTCGCCTGTATTACCGCAGGTTTTTAACGCATGACCTTTGGATGTCAGGGTTACCGGATCACCGGGGATTTTGCTAAGAATACTGTCAAACAGTTCTAATGCTTTGTCATAGTCACCCATTTGCATACAGAGCACGGCATAGAGTGATTCAAAATGAACGTTGTCTGGATTGGCTTTGTGAAGTGTCAGCACTTCTCCGTGGGCAGTCTCAATCTTTTGGCGCTTGCGCAGGGCTTCAATATAGTCGACGCGCAACAGATCATTTTCAGGCTCCAGCTTAAGAGCGCTCTCCAACAAAAACTCGGCATCATGGAGTATATTTAATTTCATCCCGACTTCAGCGAGTAGTCTCATGGCTTCCACATGATGGGGCTGCTGCTTTAAAAAATCTCGACACAGGTCTTCTGCATTGGAGAGTTTGCCCTGGGCGATATAATCCATGGCGGCAATTAGCGGCTGGGGCATTTCCAGAACTCGCTGCAAATGCGGTTTCAATCTAATAGCCTCGGCCTCTCGACCCTGCTTTAGGAGTATCTCGATTTGTCTGCGCCAGCTTCCCTGTAGTGAAGGGTTGGCATGGGTTGCGCGGGTATAAAGATGCAGTGCCTGTTTTAGGTTGCCCTTGGCGCGATAGATATGTCCCTCTTCCTGAAGGCCTCGACCAAAGCTCGGGGCAATTTTTCGCAAGGCTTTTAATTGCAGCAGCGCTTCGTCTAATCGATTGAGATAGCGAAGACAAACGGCACTGTAATACAGGGCATCTATGTCTTCAGCTTGCGCTTCTATGGCCGTAGCCAACACTGCAAGCGCCTTTTCAAAGTGCTTGTCGCGCATCAATTGTTCAATCTGGATCTTATCTTGCTGGTTCAAAATACTTTTCCTTAGGCAAAAAATATGCCCCTATAAAGGGGCATATCGATTCTAGCATTTAACAAGCTTCAGTTAGAAGTTGTATGTCATGCGCAGTCCCATAGTGCAGGGTCTTGCGTATGAAACACGCTCTCTATCATTAACGAAGTTGCGAGATAGCTCTGCACGCTCATCGGTCATGTTATCCATAAAGAACTCGGCACCCCAGGACTCACCGGTTACACCAGCAGTCAGGCCTACCATAGTCCAGCCTTGAATCTCATCGCGATTCATTCTGATGATATCGCTATATGATTCGCCAGAATGGGCAATGTGAGGCATGACGTGGGCGGTTAAACCATTCGCCAGAGTCCATTCATAACGTGCCTGCAGGTTAGCCTGGAATTCCGGAGCAAATGCCAGCGAATCGCCTTTAACAACATCGTCTGTTGGTGTTAGAACCTCAGTGATTTCAGTATCGAGGAATGATACGCCACCGCTAAGAGTCAGACCCTGTACTGAATTTGGAGCAAAGATAAAGTCTGCTTCTAAACCAGTGATCTCAGCATTTGCTGCGTTATCTGAGAAGAACAGGTTGGCAATCGATGGATCGAAAATTGTGGTTTGCATGTTATCGATTTCGGCAAAGAACGCACTACCATTGAAGCGCAACTGACCATCTAACAGATCAGTTTTCCAACCAAATTCAATGTTGGTTACTTCATCGGTCATAAGTTCGAATGGAACAGTATAGCCGTCAGCGTTTGATGCACCGCCAGGACGGTTCAACAGACCAGGGCGGAAACCTTCAGAGTATGTAGCGTAAAGCAGAGCATCGGCACTAGGCGTCCAGTTCAATGTTCCCTTAAAGATGGTGCCGCTAGTTTTGGCTTCATCAGGTGCCTTAAGGGCGTTAAGGATACCGGTGATCTCTAGATCACTGATTGCGTTAGGTGCATTAGCTACTGAGCCACGTCCAACACTAAAGCCATCAGCTTCAGTTAAGGCGGCTTTAACTTCATCAAAAGTCACGCCATCTTCAAATGTGATTCGAGTCGCTAGCTTACTGTCACCAATAAAGGTCAACTTGCCATCACCATCGTAGAGGTCGGTGATATTAGTACCGAAAGCATCGACATCTGTACCTTGGAAGAAGTTACCGAATGACGAGTTGGCGCCGCCTTCCATATCAACACGAACGTCGTACCAGCGTGCGCCGGCTGTAAACGAGAATTCATCATTCAAGTCAAAGGTCACTTCACCAAACACGCCAACCTGTTCGTCGGTGCGTTTAATATCATTTCTAAAGATGGTATCTCTTGGGAAAGGGCCTTCCTGTGATAGGAAGCCATCGTCAAATGGCATATTTAAAGGTGAATCTACACCGTCATACTTGTTCCAGAAGTTGGATTCGAGCATACCGGGGTAGCGGAAATCAACGCGCTCTTGTAATTCCAAGTCGCTGTAGAAGACGCCACCAGTTGCTCGTACCGACTGATCCTGATCTGTCGTAAATCGCAGTTCATGAGTGCTAACGGTTGTTTCACTGTAGCTGGTTGCATAGGTATCTGGTGCATAACAGGTGCCCGCAGGAATGTTTGATGCATAACCCGGGTTGTAATAGTTGTACTCTGGGTAGGTCACTGTGGTGTCACAGATATAGTATGGAAGATATTGACCGACAAACAGGTAATCGGTGTAATCAATCATCTGATCTGTTTCACGCTTGGTGTAAGCGCCTGCATAGACAATATCCAAATCGCCAAGGCGACCTTCGAGCTTCCAGTTAACATTGTCGAATGAATCTTCCAGGCTCTCTGGGCTGTAACGCTGAACAGAAGGGGATTTTGTGCCCAGGTTTGGATCAGCCTGGAATACACCGTCGGTGTCCAGATCCTGATGTCCGTAACCTAGCAGTAGCGACCAATCGTCGTTGAGGTCAACCAGTGTAGCCAGTCTAAAGCCTTCATACTTAGCGTCGTTAAAGTCGTCTTCAACCAAATCGCTGTTATTGGCTTCTTTAAAATCAACCAATGCATAGCTGGCAGGATCATTTGGATCCAGTGGAACTCTGTTTTCCTGGTAAGACAGGCCTTGAACAGAATCAATATAAGTCTGAGTCTGGAAACCAGCGCGCAGATCTGAAACAGGAACGCCATTCGAACGCATAGTGCCTGCTTCACGGAAACGTGCACTTTCAAGAGCGGTTAGTGTTCCCTGTACGTTATCAATGTAGCCGCCTTGATCATCGCGATAGACAACACCACGGACTGTTACATTATCTTTAACTGGTACGTTGAACATGGCTTCGACATTGTTGCTTGACTCGCCCTGAACTGTTTGTGAGACACCCACTTTAATGCGACCGTAAGTATCTGAAGGATCTGGTTTGTTGGTAATCAGGCGAACAGTACCAGCCTGTGAGCTAGCGCCAAATAATGTGCCCTGAGGACCAGAAAGTACTTCGATACGCTCCATATCTGCAGCGTAAACATCAAGGTTACGACCAGGCTGTGAAAGCGGCTGCTCGTCAAGATAGAACGCTACGTTTGGTGCCAGACCGGCTACACCAGCAGTTGTCAGGTTAGGGGTAGTTGAAGCTACGCCGCGGATATAGATTGTGTTCTGCCCGGGACCACTACCGCCGGCAGTTACGCCAGGCAATTGAATTAGGTAGTCTTCAAAGTTTGAAACACCTAACTGGTCGAGCTTTTCTGAAGTAATCGCAGAAACAGCAACAGCAATATCCTGAGTGCTAGCACTACGTTTGGTTGCGGTAACTAAAACTTCTTCGATTTCAGCGTGAGAAAAACTTGCAGCAGATGATGCAGCAACAATGGCGCTAAATAGCGCGGTGCGTTTAAGCATGAAGATAACCCCTTAAGAATGATTATTATTGTGATAGTAGAAGGGGCGTACTTTAGCACAATAAACTTTAGTGTTCTAACAAAACTCTATACCTTATATTACTCATAGTTTGGATGAATTATAAAATAAGGCTTACATATTAGGTTATTTAGTGTAATGCTGATCCTTTAAGGCTGCGAAAGAGTAAAATATATGTTTTCTACTCTATTGATATAAGAATAAAATGGTCTTTTATATTCCTATTAAAAATTAAACCTCTAAATAGTTTTGGTCACTTTCCCTATGGATTCATCAAGCTTAAGCCACTACGACACTGAATATGAACTGGGACAGGACAACGTCGAAATTTTGGGAATGGACGTCCACAACCCTGTATTTGGTATCAGCGCGCTGTTAATTATTGTTTTTGTCGCTGGCACAATCATGTTCCCCGAACTGGCAAACAGCTATCTTGGCGCGGTAAAGAACTGGTGCCTGGTGAACTTTGATTGGTTCTTTATGGGATCGGCGAATGTCTTGGTTTTGTTTTGCCTGTTCCTGGTTTTCTCTCGGTTTGGAAAAGTTCGCCTTGGCGGTGAATCAGCAAAACCGGATTTCAATCGCACCTCATGGTTTTCGATGTTATTTGCCGCGGGCATGGGCATTGGATTGATGTTTTGGGGCGTAGCCGAGCCCATGGCTTACTTTAGTGGTTGGGGCGGCACACCGCTTGCGGTTGAAGCCTGGACTCCTGAAGCCGCCGAACTGGCGATGGCTGCTACTCTTTATCACTGGGGCCTTCACGCCTGGGCTATCTATGCAATCGTGGCTCTATCGCTGGCTTTTTTCTGTTACAACAAAGGTATGCCCCTAACTATTCGCTCGGCGTTCTACCCACTATTGGGCGAGCGTATCTGGGGTTGGTGGGGACACCTTATCGATATTATGGCCGTTATGGCGACGATCTTTGGTTTGGCAACTTCATTGGGGATGGGCGCTGCACAGGCGAGCTCGGGCCTAAACTTTCTGTTTGATATTCCCGATGCGCTAAATACCCAAATAGCCATAGTGGTAGGCGTAACTTTTCTAGCGATTATCTCAGTGGTGAGAGGATTGGACGGCGGCGTAAAAGTACTTAGCAATGTAAATATGGTTCTTGCACTGCTGCTGTTGATCTTTGTCGCTATCACCGGCCCGACACTGGCCATCTTTAAAGGCGTGTTTTCCTCTGCTGGCGGTTATTTCTCCAACCTATTACCGCTTAGCGTCTGGAACGATCGTCCGGATGAGGCCTGGATGCAAGACTGGACGGTTTTTTATTGGGCCTGGTGGATCAGTTGGTCACCCTTTGTCGGCATGTTTATCGCCCGTATTTCCCGGGGCCGCACCATCCGCGAGTTTTTGATTGCTGTGCTGCTGATTCCTCCATTTGTCACCCTGTTATGGATGAGCAGTTTTGGAATTAGTGCTCTGGAGCAGGCACAAAATGGAGTTGGTGCTCTGGCCAATGGCATTAGTACCGCCAGTCTGGCGACTTTCCAAATGCTGGAGAATCTGCCAATCAACCAGGTTACAACCGGACTGGGTATTTTGTTAGTCATGGTGTTTTTCGTTACCTCATCAGATTCGGGCTCCCTAGTGATTGACAGTATTACCGCAGGCGGTAAATTGGACGCGCCTACGCCACAGCGAATTTTCTGGGCTGTACTGCAGGGCGGTATAGCCGGTGCCTTATTATTTGGTGGTGGTAAGGAGGCTCTGAGTGCGCTTCAGGCCGGTGCTATCGCCACAGGTTTGCCATTTACGCTGATATTATTATTGATGTGCGTTAGTCTCTATCGAGGTCTTGCCGAACGATAGGTGATTGACTATTATCGCGCCCGTATTTTGAATTGTATAAGCATTACTTAAAGGATTAAACAGTGGACAGTCTTCATCAGGTTTTAACTTCATTACGCCGTGTTATTCGAGCAACCGATTTACATTCCAAGCAGCTGGTTAAGACCACCGGTCTAACCGCACCGCAACTTTTACTGCTACAGGCGATTCGCGATAATGGTGATGTGACGATTGGTGAAGTAGCGAAAAAAATTAGCCTTAGCCAGGCCACGGTAACCACTATTCTTGATCGACTAGAAAAGCGTGAATTGGTTAAGCGAGTGCGATCAACTAAAGATAAGCGCAGGGTGCATGTCTATCTGACAGAGAAGGCTGATGACATTTTGCAGGATGCGCCTGTTCCGCTGCAAGAGCAGTTCTCGACGCAATTTAATGGTTTGGAATTGTGGGAGCAGACGATGATTATTTCGTCTCTTCAACGGATTGCGCAGATGATGGATGCTGAGGATATTGATGCCTCTCCGGTTTTGGATGTTGGTGCGCTGGATATTCATCAGCAGTCGTAGGTGAGTTTTCGTCACGCTTCACATCAAACAGATACTGGCCTCCGTCAGTATGATCTGGGCAGTGGCAAAGAAGTATCACCGCGGGATGATTCGGAGCTTAGCTCCTCACCCCTTCGGGGCCGCCCATACGGGCGTTCTGCGTCGCTGCGCTCCTTGTGAACCGGGGCTTAAACTCACTCCCACTAATCTCCGGCAAATAAAAAAACCCCTCACACTTTCGTAAGATTTATTTGAGTTGTGGCAGGTGCTGCATCGCGGGATGATTCGTCGCTTTGCGACTCACCCCTTCGGGGCCGCCCTAAAGGGCGTTCAAATTTGCTGCTCAAATTTAGTGAACCGGGGCTTAAACTCACTCCCACTAATCTCCGGCAAATAAAAAAAACCCTCACACTTTCGTATCAGATCTATATGGGGTGTGGCAGGTGCTGCATCGCGGGATGATTCGTCGCTTTGCGACTCACCCCTTTGGGGCCGCCCTGAAGGGCGTTCAAATTTGCGGTGCAAATTTAGTGAACCGGGGCTTAAACTCACTCCCACTAATCTCCACCAAATAAAAAAACCCCTCACACTTGCGTGTGAGGGGTTTTTTTATTTGGTGGAGCCTAGCGGGATCGAACCGCTGACCTCAACACTGCCAGTGTTGCGCTCTCCCAGCTGAGCTAAGGCCCCAAATCAGGAGGCGCCATAATAGGGACGCCCCACATTCAAGTCAAGCCTGATTAGGCAAGCTTTTGGTACTCTTTCTCAAGTTTCTTGAGTTTCTTTTTGCCAATCCCGCCGAGCAGGTTAATTGCATGTCGTAAACGGGCTCGCGACATATCGGCTCCGAGCAGATTCATTGAGTCCATTACTGAAATTGAAGCGCTGCTGCCGGCAACCGCGATAAACAGGGGAGCCAAAAATGGTTTTAACTTAATCTCCATGGCGTCCGCGACGGTTTTCAGTGCATTAAAGATATTGTCTCGGTTCCATATCTGCACGGATTCAAGTCGCCATAGGGCAAACTGCAGTACTTCTAATAACTGGTCTGCTTCCATACCTGCAGAATTAAGGTCATCCGCGCTGATCGGCAACATTCCGGAAACTAGGTAGCCTCCAAGAGGCGCTATATCCGAAAGGGTCTCCATACGCTGTTTTGCAAAGGGTAGGAACGCCATCAATGTATCGCGGTTAAGTGCCCATTCCTGCAGTCGATCAGCTAACTGTTCGTCGCTGAGTTCCTCACGAATCCACATGCCGTTTAACCAGCTGAGTTTTTCCACATCAAAGACTGGGCCGCCGAGGGAGACACGTTGGATATCAAAGGCTTCAAGCATTTCGTCGAGGGTGAATTTCTCCCGCTCATCAGGCATTGACCAGCCCATACGACCCAGATAGTTAAGCAGGGCTTCTGGAAGATAACCCATACGCTGATAAAACAGAATGCTAGTGGGGTTTTTGCGCTTGGAGAGTTTGCTCTTGTCAGTGTTGCGCAATAGTGGCAGATGACAAAAAACCGGCGTTTCCCAGCCAAAGTATTGATAGAGCAAAATATGCTTGGGTGCAGAGTTAATCCACTCTTCACCGCGGATTACATGGCTGATTTCCATCAGGTGATCATCGACCACATTGGCCAGATGATAGGTCGGCATACCATCTGCTTTTAACAGTACCTGTAGATCAATCTGCGACCATTCAATGCTGATCTCGCCACGCAGCATATCGTTAAATGTACACTGACCCTCGCGGGGCACATTCATGCGCACCACATGAGGTTCATTGTTGGCAAGACGCTGAGCAACCTCATCCTGCTGCAAGTGCAAACAGTGGCCGTCATAACCCAGCGGTTGTTTCTCAGCCATCTGCGTTTTACGCAGCTCATCGAGTCGCTCGGAACTGCAGAAACAGCGGAATGCATGGCCGCTATCTAAAAGCTGATCAGCATGTTGGCGGTAAATATCTGAACGTTCACTCTGGCGATAGGGGCCGTGAGGGCCGCCATTGTCTGGGCCTTCATCCCAGTCCAGTCCCAGCCAGTGCAGGGCATCCAAAATAGCCTGCTCAGATTCCGGGGTTGAGCGGGTCTGATCTGTGTCTTCAATACGCAACAGGAACTGGCCGCCCTGACTGCGGGCAAAGGCCATATTAAACAGTGCAACATAGGCGGTGCCTACATGGGGGTCGCCGGTGGGCGAGGGTGCTATACGAGTGCGTACGGTCATCAAAAAAATCCAGTCTATATATGCGGGCTACAAAAAACGCATTATACGTTTTTCACCGGCTATCTATAGACCTAGAGGCTTAAATATAAAATTAACGCCTGGATTTAGGTCGCTGGGCAGCCCGCAAGCGCAGTCTGATAATCACAGAGATAAGCAGAATTGCCGCCAGCGACATAGACAGACTCCAGATCGCCTTTTGTACTGTTGCCTGCCACAGCTGCTCATAGCTTTGACGCAAATTGACTACCACCACAACATCGCCAATTCTTGACCAACCCGATGAGACTGCTGCTCGGGCCTCTATGGGGGGCAGGGCTATAGCCCTGATAAAAAAGTCGGGGACTTGGGGCGTTTCTAGTGAGAACGCACGTTCAATAAGACGGCTGTTGTCGAGGTCGACAAAGTAGATCTTTTGATAGTCACCGAGATCAGCGACAGCATTAAATAAAACTGCCAGTCGAGAGCGGTCATTTTTCTTCAGGACTTCAGTCATTGAGATAGCTAGCGAGGTTGCACCGCTTTGAGCCTGAATCTGCATTTGCCTGATCAGTGTCGATCTGTCGCTATGAATATTGATCATTATCCACAGTGAAGCCAGCAGCAAAATAACTACGCTGATCACACAAGTTAATTGTCGATACAGACTCATAGCGTCCTCCTGACGGCTGACCAGTTCCCTTTTGGTCGAATATCTGTGATGGCTTCAACATAGTTTATAAAAATGGCTATGCCAAGCCTGCTTATAGGAATAGCTTTTACTGGCACTCATTGTAGAAGGATATTTGTTATCAACACTTATATTTCACAACAGATATCAGCAGCCACAAAAAACATCGCTTTGGTAGGGCTTATTACCAGTCTACACGGCCATGTGGCGGCCATTGACGTTTCAGAGAAGCTCCTTGAGAAGGTCAGGGAACAGCATGGTGCTGTTGCCGAGACCCGTCTGCGCGATTGGAAGAAGATGGTTGTGCACTCCGATGCCAGAATGGATATTGAAAAGCTGACGCTGGTTAATGAGTTTATTAATCGCGCCCATCGGGTCAACGATACGGGCGGCTCGCATAAAACCGATGCGCGTGCAGATCCTCTGGAGTTTTTGGTCAATCATTCAGGTGACGGTCAGGATTTCACTGTCGCCAAACTGTTTACCCTTCAGAAAATGGGTGTGGACCTTGCAAAACTGCGCATTAGCTACGTTAAATCAAGTGGCCTGAATCGACCGCACACAGTATTGGCGTACTTCCCGTCGCCAACCTCGGAACCACTGATACTGGATAATATAGATCGGCTTATCAAGCCCTCATCGGCGCGAGAAGACCTTGAGCCTGTCTATTTGTTTGATCCCCGCGATGTACTTCTGGTTGATGGCGGTTCACGACAACTGCCAGAAGAGAAATCTAATCATATTGTTAAGTGGCAGAACCTGTTACCCCATCATGAAACGGTGCATTATTAATTTAGCTCAGCTTTTAATCCGCGATTACATTCTTCCATCCACCAATCAATCGCCGTGGTTTTGCGGCGGTTTTTTGGCAGGGCAAAATAAAAGGTTCGTTTCATATCCCTTTTGGGGAGTTTTAAGGGCACCAGGTCACCGGTTTTAAAATTATTCTGTAACACTATCTCTGAGAGACAGCCAATTCCCAGGCCGGCTTCTACGGCTTTTTTAATCGCTTCGTTATGTTTAAATTCCAGATAGACATCCAGGTCGGGCATCAGTCCCGCCAGGGCGCGGTTAAAGGTTTGTCGTGCGCCGGATTCCGGTTCACGAAGTATCCAGCGCGCCTGTTTAATGTCATTGTCGGTAAGGCTGGCTCTTTTCGCCAGGGGATGTTCCGGGCTGCAAAATACCACGAGATTGTCTTCTCTCCAGGGAATTAACTCTAATTCCCGATGCTTGATTTCCCCTTCGATCATGCCGATATCCACTTCAAAATTAAGCACCTGTGCGACAACATCAGAACTGTTGGCGACGTTGGTGTCGACTTGGGCTTCTGGATGGTCGCCTAGATAGCCTGCCAGATAGGTGACGGCGAGGTGGTTGCCTATCGTAAAGCTGGCACCTAAGGTTAGATGGCCGATTTCATTGTGTCCCTGTAGCGCTTCATCGAATTCATGGGCGTGAGAAACCAAAAGCTCTGCTTTGCTGCGCAACGTATTGCCCACTTCGTTGAGTTCGAGCTTTTTGCCGATACGATCAAACAGGCTGATGTTGTAACCCTGTTCGAGATTCTGTAGGGCGGCGCTGGCGGCCGACTGGGACATATGCAGGCTCTCTGCGGCCCGGGATATATTCTGGAAGCGGGCGATAGCGAGAAATATCTCTAGTTGTCTAAGGCTATATTTCATCTTTGGCTCAAGCTGTATTTCATGATTCACTCACAAATAGGCGTTTCTTATCGATAAAATCGATTATTGAAATCATAATATCCTGTTTTACTTGTTAATGGAAAGTCTCTACTATCGCGCCATTAATTTACCGGATCAGGGAACAAGCATGGCAGAGCAAAAAGCAACAAATGTGCATTGGCACGATGGTGATATTTCAACTGAAGATCGCGGTGCACTTTTAGGCCAACGCGGCGCTACCCTTTGGTTTACCGGTTTATCTGGCAGTGGTAAAAGCACTGTGGCTGTTGCACTGGAGCAGGCCTTATTCAATCGCGGCAAGCTTAGCTATCGTTTAGATGGCGACAATGTTCGTCTCGGTATCAACAAAAATCTGGGTTTCTCTGCAGAAGACCGCACCGAGAATATCCGTCGTATTGGTGAAATCGCCAAGCTGTTTGTTGATTCTGGTGTTATGGCGCTTTCTAGCTTTATTAGTCCCTACCGCGACGACCGCGATCAGGTTCGTGCACTGCACGACGATTCTGGTTTTGCCTTTATTGAAGTATTTATCGATTGCTCACTGGCTGCGGCTGAAGAGCGTGATCCCAAGGGTCTGTATAAGAAAGCCCGCGCTGGTGAAATAAAGAACTTCACTGGTATTGATGACCCCTATGAGGAGCCATTAAAGCCAGAGATTCATCTGCACACAGATAAGATGACCCTCGAAGAAGAAGTAGAGATTATTATCTCTTACCTCGAAAAGAACGGTTTTATTGCTTAGGTCTGTTTTTTTGTCTGCCACGCTTTTATGTTCGGCAAACAGGACTGAACTAATTTAAAAATTTACTGATATATTGATGGAGATACACCTTTGATTAAGCCCCATGGCTCTGAAGTTTTAAACCCACTTTTAGTGGAAGACGCGCAATTACACCAGCAACTGTTAGCGGAAGCAGAGACTCTGCCTTCACTGTTACTCAACTCAGCGGCTGCGGCCAATGCTGTTATGTTGGGTGCCGGTTACTTTAACCCTTTAAGCGGTTATATGAATTTGGCTGATGCACTGAGCGTTTCTGAAAACCTGCACACGTCAGAGGGTCTGTTCTGGCCTGTTCCTGTTCTCAACTTGGTTGAAGATGTCACTGAGATTGCCGGTGCTTCTCGTATTGCCCTGCGCGATCCCAACACTGAGGGCAACCCGGTGATGGCGATTATGGATGTGGCTGCAATTGAGTCGGTCAGCGACGAGCAAGTCCAGTCTATGGCGCAGGAAATATTTGGTACTGTTGATCCTGAGCATCCTGGTGTTGCTACTTTTACTAACCTGGGTCGCAATGTGGTTTCTGGTGATATTCAGGTATTGAGTCTGAGCTACTTCCAGGCTGATTTCCCGGATACTTTCCGTACTGCGGTTGAGATTCGCAACGAGATTGCCGAGCGCGGTTGGAATAAAGTTGTTGCCTTCCAGACTCGTAACCCTATGCACCGTGCTCACGAAGAGCTGTGTCATATGGCTATGGAGCGTTTGGACGCTGATGGTATCGTTGTTCATATGCTGCTGGGCAAGCTTAAGAAGGGCGATATCCCTGCCTCTGTGCGCGATGACTGCATCCGTAAGATGGTTGAGCTGTACTTCCCTGAGAACACTGTGATGGTCACCGGCTACGGTTTCGATATGCTCTATGCTGGCCCACGTGAAGCGGTACTGCACGCGGTATTCCGTCAGAATATGGGTTGTACTCACCTGATTGTTGGTCGTGACCACGCTGGTGTTGGCGACTATTATGGTGCTTTCGATGCTCAGACTATCTTTGCCGATAAGGTACCTGCCGGTTCACTGGATATCGAAATCTTCAATGCTGACCACACCGCTTATTCTAAGAAGCTTGATCGTGTTGTGATGATGAACGAAGCTGAAGGTCACACTAAAGAAGACTTTATCCTGCTGTCTGGTACTAAGGTTCGTCAGATGTTGGGTGAAGGCATTGCGCCACCACCTGAGTTCTCACGCCCGGAAGTCGCTCAGATTTTGATGGATTTTTATCAGCTAGAAAACGCTTAATTTTATTTGGCGTTAAAAGAAAACCCCGCTATTTATAGCGGGGTTTTTTGTTTGAGGCTATTTAATTTAGCTGTTAGGTTCTGAAAAGCAAGATACTTCCTGTTGCTCTGCCTTTATCAGTTCAAAGTACTCGTAATATTTTTTCTGCGTGCAGTAATTGTAGGCAAGCGCCTCGACTGCGGCTTTAAAATCTTCGCTTTCCTCACCCAACACATCTCTTGCCAGTTTCATAACCAGAGTCAGGGCCGCTTCCTCTTCAGGCCAGTTTTCTGTCAAACCCTCCAGTGCATAAAGCTGCTTATAACGCTCCATTAGCTGGTAGGCATCATTTTTAGTGTTTTTCTCAATCTCAATAAATTCTTTTAAGAGAGGTATAGCAGGGGCGTAACTCTCGGTGAAAATCAGATATTTATAGTAGTAATCACGCGCACTGTTGGTGGTGAAGTGAGTTTTGCCAAGCACTTCAGTGGACAACCTATAAGCATTTTCTATCTGGCTGTTATCCGGATTGAAAACATGCATTTTTTCATAGCTTTGATTAATATTCCTGAGGATAAAAATACAGGTTAGAGCGCGCTCGGAATAGAGGGCGACACATTGAGGCAGCGCTTTTTGGCTGCGCTTTATAACGGTCTTCCAGCGTTTTCGATTGAGATCTTTATCGATTTTAAGAATGGTCTTTTCAAATTTTCTCTCTGACCATACTTTTGCTTCAGACGGAGAAGACAGACCCATCGCAAGCAGCGAGAGCAGGGCGGTTAATAGTACGAATTTTAGATATGAACGATTTGGATAGATTGACAGGTCCATGGTTTAGCCCCCCAACTAAATACACCATGTTTTAAAGTATAGATGATGAATTTTAACTTGCAGGAGAATATGTTCTGTTGAGTTGAGCTATGTCGACCTTGAGTTTAAATTGTCAGACCTCCATCGACCACAATACATTCGCCATTGGTATAGGAAGAGGCATCTGATACTAGGTAGAGAACCGTGCCGGCCATTTCGTTGGGTTCTGCATGGCGTTTCATTGGAATGGTTTGCATGGCTGCGTTATACATATCTTTATTGGCAAATAGCGCGCCGGCAAATTGAGTTTTGGTCATGCCGGGCAGTAGGGCATTGACGCGAATACCAAATTCGCCGCACTCCTTGGCAAAGGCTTTGGTCATATTTACTACAGCGGCTTTGGTAATGGAGTATATGCCCTGTGCCATACCCGGCTGCAGTGCATTGACCGAGGCGGTATTTACAATTGCGCCACCGCCGTTTTCACGCATTAGCTTGCCGGCTTCGACTGACATAAAAAAGTAGCCGCGAATATTTACATCGACCGTTTTTGTATAGGCACCGAGGTCGGTATCGAGAATATGGCCGAAATAAGGGTTGGTCGCGGCGTTGTTCACCAGAATATCCAGCCGGCCAAATTTCTCTTTGATAAAGGCAAAGGTCTCTTCAATTTGTGCCATATTGCCAACATGGCAGGGCAGTGCTTCGGCGCTGCCACCGGCACTAATGATGGCATCGGCAACCAACTGACAGCCATCAATTTTGCGGCTGGAGACAATCACATGAGCGCCTTGTTCGGCGAGTAATTTGGCGATAGCTTCGCCGATACCGCGGCTGGCACCGGTGACTAGGGCAATCTTGCCGCTCAGATCAAATAGGGTTGTAGTGCTTGGGTTTTTAGCCACGGATATTTCTCCAATAAATTTTTAAGCAAATAGTTTTAAGCATTTATTTTTAAGAGCTTAGTTTTAAGCACTTAGTTTTAAATGGGGCCTGAAAGTTCGTTCAGCAATCGCTGTATTTGCGGGCGCATATCATTGCGAATACTGGTGTAGATGGCGCGATCTTTTGTCGCCAGCATCTGGGCCAAGTTAAAGGCCGATATCTGCAACTGATCCGCTGGATGAATGCTGTCGACAATATTGAGCGCTTCGGCTTCTATACCCGTGTAGGCAATGCCGGTAAGCAGCATGTTTTTTAGTGCCTGCGGGTTGGGTAGCAAGCTGACCATGCTTAGAGTAACCGGTGTAAATGGAAGTGGAATATTCACCTCTGGAAAGCAGAAGCGACCGCGGTCTTCACGCATCAATCTAAAGTCTGCAGCCGACGCGAGAATCGCACCGCCGGCATAGGCATTGCCATTAATACAGGCGATGGTGGGAATATTGAGCAGCGCAAAGCGCAGCAGCATATGGTGAAACGCCTGCATAAAATCCGCTTGTCCCTGCGCTGACTGTTCGCTCAGCCAGGCTAAATTAATCCCGGTACTAAAAGTCTTTTCATCTTCGCAGGTGATAATCAGCGCGCTGTTGCCCTTATAACTTTCAACTGTATCAAAGGCGGCGATATATTCGTCCATCACCTCGGTAGTAAAGGTATTATCATTGGCGGCATTGGTCAGCGTTAATATATGGATGCCATCTCTGAGGCTTAGATTCATTGTCGACATAGGGTTTTTCTCAACTCTTATTTATGTTTGAACAGAATTGCGTGCTTTGTTAATAAATTCTTCAGCAGCTTTTTCATTCTCAATCAGGCTCTCCATGCTGACCGGCACCTGTACTCCTTTGCGCATCGCCGGTATCTCGGTGATTGCCCCTAGCCAGCGGTCGAGATTTTCCAGTCCGTCGCGAGAAACCCCCGACCATTTATAGGTGCGGACCCAACACCAGTTGGCGATATCGGCAATAGAGAAATCATCAGCCAGCCATTCGTTATCCGCTAAGTGAGTATCCAACACTTCAAACAGCCGCCGGCATTCATTTTGATAGCGGCTGATCGCCGTGGGGATTTTCTCTGGCAGGTAACGATAAAAAACATTGGCCTGTCCCATCATTGGACCCACGCCGCCGATCTGAAACATCAGCCACTGGAGAACTTTCGAGCGGCCATTGATATCGCTAGGCAACAGTTTTCCGGTTAGCTCGGCAAGATAAATCATAATCGCGGCGGATTCAAAAACCGCAAAGTTATTATTGTCTCGATCAATAATTGCCGGAATACGTCCATTGGGGTTTATTGCCCGAAACTCTGACTTATGCTGGTCACCACTGCTGATATCAACCAGATGCACCTCGTAGGGCAGTTCCATGGCCTCGAGCGTACAGGAGGCCTTGTGACCATTCGGGGTCGGCGCTGTATAGAGTTCTATCATTGCGGCTGCGCTCCTTGCAGGTTAATTGTTTCTGCGCCCCAAACCTCAAGGTTATTGGCTCTTTCAATACGTCGGTTAGCCTTTAAGGTTAGTAGAGTATCCAGACCCATGGGGGCGAAAAACTTGATACAGGCTGCGCGGCTCTCCTGGTCTAGTGCATCGTAAGCATCGCTAATACGCTGAATAAGCGTTAGCCGGTAGGGTTTATTGACACCGCTGCAGAGAATATCGCGGAATTGAAATTCTATTCTGCCAATTGTCTGTTGATGAGGTTTTTCGGTTACCGTGGCGCCAGTTTCTATTTCGGGGTGTTCGGCTAGCCAGCGGTTAGTGGCGTTGACAGTTTCCTCTAGCTCGGGAATATAGTCGCGGGCTACTAGGCTTAAAATATCGATAAGGGTTTGCGGAATTTGATCGTCTGGAAAATAGTTTTGATTGTGTTCCCGATACTCCCCATATTCGGGCATATCGGTATTTTCGGCACTCATCCGTTCGGTCCAGCGAAATAGCCGCGGCGCCTTTTGTTTCATCAGCTGGCTGGGATAAATATCTCTGGCCAGATGAGCGTAAAGCGGGGCATAAAGTCCGTAGTCAGCGATTGAAGGCAGGCCTCCGAGCATATAGGGATGGTCGAGTAAATGTTTTTGCAGCAGCTCCAGTAACTCCAAATACTGCTCTTCAATAGCCGGAATACTCTGATCATTAATCCCCAGCGGTGGCAGATAACCCTGCATGGGCGCCATCGCCTGTGCGGCTACTGCCTGAGTGACCTCTATGCCGGCTGCTGGTGCCGCACAGTCTCCGAACTCGGCCTGCAAAAGAGCCTTGTTTTGTTCAAAGTAATTCCAGCGGTAATGCATAGCTGGCCTTAATAGACCCTCGGCACCAAATAGATCCAGTATCAGTGCGCTAAGCAATACTATGGGGCTCTCCGGATAGACTGAAAACCGCTTTTGATCACTCTGCTCAAAGTGGTTAATAATCGCCAGACTATCTTGAACTATATCGCCGTTGCCAAGTTCAACCACAGGAATAACCAAGCGTTGTACCTGCGGAAAAATCTCTGCGGCAAAACGTGGATCGCCGGGCATACGTTCATCGAAAGGAATATGCTGTTTGCGCAGATAGGCGCGAGCTCTTCCGGTATAGAGGGACATGGGTGTGCCATATAAAATAATTGATTCACTCATAAAGTTCTCTTTAAGCTCTTCTTAAGTTTTCCTTAAGTTCTCTTTTTTCGATAGAGAATATAAATAAACACTGCCATTAAGCCGATTAAAATAAAGCTTGCCAGTAAAAGGCTTGTCCAATTGGCAGCCATCATTTTGCGGACTGTATTGGCGTAAATCTGCTTCATATGATCGAAGTTTTTTGGGATTGGCAGTACGCCAAACTCTTTTTCATAAGCTTCGTAATCAAGCATTAATTCTGCAAATTTATGGTGTTCCTTTTCCCGCAAATCCAGTGTCTCGCCGGGATCTTTGGCAAGGTTGTAGAGACGCCAAATATTATCGCCCTGTGGTGGGGTATTGCGGGTGATCTTGTAATCGCCCTTAAATAGAGCGGAGTTGCCGGAGACTTCCATGCCGATGGGTTCATTGGGGCCGTAGACTGCGCGCTGCGAGCCATCTAATAGTGGCATAAGACTGCGTCCGGTAATGGCAACTTCTGGGGGATTCTGCGTATCCTCTGCCGCTTGAATATAATCAAGGCCAATATAGTCAAGAATAGTCGGTGTGATATCAGTAACCATAGAAAAGGCGTTGATAACTGATGGTTTTGTTGTTGATAAGTCCGGGATATTTGGGCCGGCAATAATAAGCGGAACGCGAATACCGCCCTCGCTGGCGTAGAACTTAAACAGGCCGCCCGGGGATGCTGTCGCGCTGGCCCATTCCGGCCCGATAAACCCCATGCTGCCTTTTTCCCCAAGAGTCTCAATATTATGGTGGTAGCCATGAGTTGCCATCCATATTCTTGAGCTCAACCACTGATAGGGGTCGCTGGGTTCAGGGCCATTGTCCGAGGTGACTACAAATAGGGTGTTGTCCAATTCGCCCTGCTGCTCAAGGTAATCGACAAAGCGTCCTATATGTCGGTCCATTGCATCGAGCATTGCCGCCTGAACCGCCATTGAGCGGGCGTAGAGTTGTTTCTCTTTGCTATCGAGAGATTCCCAGTCTCTTGCGGTCTCAGGCATATAGGCCGGGGCTGATTCTCTTGGGATCAAACCCAGTTCCACGGCTCGCTGCCAGCGCTGTTTTTGCAGGGTATGCCAGCCCTGATCATAGACGCCGTTGTAGAGGTCGGTTATTTCACGGGGTGCCTGAACTGGAATATGTATGGCCTGAAAGGCGATATAGGAAAAGAATGGTCTGCTCTTTATGCCCTGATCCACATAATCAATCATTCGGTCAATAATAAATTCTGATGAATAGAAGTTATCCGGCAGCTGGGCTGGTTTGCCATCCTCAAACCAGGGGGCGCTATCATAAAAGCCCATATAGGATTTTTGTTCCCAATTATCGGCACCGGAGGCATCCAGAGCAAAGGAGCGGTCAAAGCCGTGGGCATTGGGTAGATCTTCAGGGCGTGAACCCAGATGCCACTTACCGCTAATATAAGTTTGATAGCCAACGGCTTTTAATCGGTCGGCCAGAGTTAAAACCCCCGGCTCAAGTGACAGGGAATAGCCGGGCTTATCTCTGTGTTCTGCCGGAATAATCTCCGGGATAGTGGCTATTCCGGTGCGGTGATTATCAATGCCAGTCAGTAGCATGGCCCGAGAGGGCGCGCAGAGTGGTGAGCTGTGATGCTGAGTAAATTTCGCACCGCGATCGGCAAGAGCTTGAATGGTTGGCATTCGCGCTTCGCCACCAAAGGGGGCAAAGTCGGTGAGCCCTGCATCATCGACAACAATAACAACAATATTGGGGCGTTGATCTGCGGCCGCAGTGTCAGTTGCAAAGGCACAAAGCGTGACCAGCAGGGTCACAAATACTGCCAGTAAGGGGCAGTGAATGCTCTCTGTGTTGTGGGTACTTTGCGTTAACATAGTTCTTCTGCCTCGGAGTACGGTCTGTTATTTTATCGCCGCTTTTTCTGAGTTTGAATGAGTATAAGCAATTGGTGATTATATTGACACAGTAAGTGCCAGATCATAAAGTTTCAGATATTAGAGTGCTTCAACTCCCAGTGAACTAAAAATACAATAATAAACTGCGATCTAACTATGAGTAATAACAGTCTTTTTCAATCTTTTTCCCTTGGCAATCTAAGCCTGAAAAACCGTATTGTAATGGCGCCGATGACGCGCAACTTTTCACCGAACAATAATATTCCCGGTGATAATGTGGTCGATTATTACCGTCGTCGTGCCCAGGGTGGAGTTGGATTGATTATTACTGAGGGAACCTGTGTCGACCATATTGGTGCCTGCTGTTATCCCGGCGTGCCTTACTTCTATGGAGAGGAGAGACTGGCCGGTTGGAAGAAGGTCGTTGATGCCGTTCACGAGGCCGGTGGAAAAATTGCCCCGCAACTTTGGCATGTGGGTGCTATGCGCAAAGCGGGCACGCCACCGGAAGGGGATGCCCCCGGCTATTCTCCCTCGGGGATGAATATGCCCGGCAAGGTCAATCGCCATATTATGACTCAAGAGGATATAGATGATGTGGTGCAGGCCTTTGCTCAGGGTGCGGCCGATGCCCAGCGACTGGGTTTTGATGCCGTCGAACTGCACGGTGCCCACGGCTATTTGATCGACCAATTTTTCTGGGAGGGCACCAATCAGCGGGAAGATGGCTATGGGGGTTCTCTGCAGAATCGCTCGCGCTTTGCGGTTGAAGTGATTAAAGCTACCCGTGCCGCGGTAGGGCCAGATTTCCCGATTATCTTGCGTTGGTCGCAGTGGAAGCAACAGGATTACACAGCCCGTCTGGCCGAGAGTCCTGAACAGCTCGAGGCTTTTTTAAAGCCCCTGAGTGATGCCGGTGTCGATATATTCCACTGCTCCCAGCGGCGTTTTTGGGAGCCAGAATTTTCTGGCAGTGATTTAAATCTGGCCGGTTGGGTTCGTAAGCTTACCGGTAAGCCCGCTATTACTGTTGGCAGTGTGGGTTTAAACGCTGACTTTATACCAGAGCCCGGCCAGAGAACATTCCGTGAAGCGGAGCCGGCCAGTCTTGAAGAATTACTGCGCCGTATGGAGGCCAATCAATTTGATCTGGTCGCTGTAGGTCGCGCATTGATCGCCAACCCAGGATGGGTTGATATGGTAGAGGCGGAACGTCTCGACGAGCTAAAGGCTTTCCGCAAAGAACATCTCGGAGAGTTAATTTAAATTGAGCTGATAGTGCTTTAAAAATTGGGGGAGAGATCAATTGGAACTTGCGAATAAAATTATTGTGATTACCGGTGCCGGCAGTGGTATCGGCAGAGCGTTGGCCATTCGTTTTAAGGCAGAGGGTGCCAAGCAGATTGTCGCCGTGGATATCAATGCCGAAAATGCTCAGGCGACCGCCGCAATGATCGATGGTGTGGCGATGACGGCCGATGTCTCTATTGAGGATGATATTGTCCGAGTGATCGAAACTACCGAAGCGCAGATTGGGCCGATTGATCTGTTCTGTTCCAATGCCGGAGTGGGGATTGGGCCAGATTTAAATTCACCCAATAGCCAATGGCAGACTAGTTGGGATGTTAATCTGATGTCCCATCTCTATGCCGCCCGCCATCTGGTACCACGAATGGTTGGCCGCGGTGGCGGTTACTTTTTAAATACAGCCTCGGCAGCAGGCCTGTTAAACCAAGTGGGTGCCGCGGCCTATGGGGTGACCAAGCATGCAGCTATAGGCTTTGGTGAGTGGCTAGCTATCCACCATCAGCATCAGGGTATTAAAGTTTCGATGCTCTGCCCGCAGGCGGTGCGTACGGCAATGACTGCGTCGGATAATGATGCGACTACGGCGGCCAGTGCTGATGGCATGATGGAACCGGAGGAGTTGGCGGATAAGGTGGTTGAAGGGCTGCGGGTCGAAGCGTTTTTGATATTGCCCCATGAGGTTGTATTGGAATATATGCGCAATAAAACCTCTAACTATGATCGCTGGATTGGCGGTATGAATAAACTGATGAAAAAGATTACCGGAATTAGTTAATACAGAACTAAATCAATATAGAGGGTTGAGCAATGGCGTTATCCACAAAACTACTGACCATCGAAAAGCAGGGCGCGGTTGGCATACTCTGGCTTGACCGTGCGGATAAATACAATGCGCTCTCTACCGAACTCTGGTCAGGTTTTCAGGGTGCACTCGATGAGTTGTGTTCAGATAATCAGATTGGCGCGATTATTATCGCTGGGCGCGGCCAGCATTTTTGCGCGGGTATAGATCTGGTTCAGGACTCGTTAAGTGAGCATAAAAACAGTACTGCTCGCTCGCCCGCGGAAGCCAATATGCGCCAGTTGGAACATACCCGTAAATTTCAGGCGGCAATAACCGCGATTGCTGATTGCCCGCTACCGGTAATCGCGGTGATTCAGGGCTATTGTTTAGGTGCGGGGGTGGATTTAATTAGCGCCTGCGATATTCGGATAGCCAGTAATGATGCGTTGTTTAGTGTGCGTGAAACCCGTATTGGACTGGTTGCGGATATTGGCACACTGCAGCGTCTACCAAAGATTCTCAATGCCGGCCATGTGGCCGAGTTGGCCTATACGGGTAAGGATATTAACGCCCAGCGCGCGGAGAAGATTGGGCTGGTTAATGATCTCTACGAGTCTGCGCAAGAGGCTATGGATGCAGGTTTGGAGTTGGCTAATCAGATTGCGGCAAACTCTCCTATGGCGGTGCGCGGTACCAAATTTGTGCTTCAGCAGAGCGAGAATCTTTCAACTGATCAAAGTTTGCTGATGAATGGTATGTATACATTGATTTCCAGTTTGCCCTCCAATGATCTCCAGGAAGGTATTAAAGCCTTCTCTGAGCGAAGACCGGCCAAGTTTACCGGCAGTTAATAGTTTAGGTGTTTTGCTGTATAAAGCCCGCTCTAAACGTTTTCTCTCACAGGGAGTGTGAGCTCCACAACTAAGGTGATACTCAATCGTGCTTATTGGTGATCTTTACGCGGCTGGCTCGGCGCTGGTCTGGTCTTTTGCATTGATATTAATGCGTGTTGCCGGCCATCAGATTCCACCGATTCCGCTGACCTTTTTTAAAAATTTCGTCGCTTTTATTCTTGTTGTACTAACTCTGGTTGTTCTTGGTGAGCCGCTTTTTATTCAGCTGCAACCCTACGATTATTTGCGTCTGGTAGTTAGTGCAGTTTTAGGAATAGCGGTGGCTGACACCATGATTGCCGCAGCAGTTAATCGTTTAGGTGCCAGTTTGCAGGCGCTTGCAGACTGTGCCTATGCGCCGTCCATTGCCTTTGTCGGTTTTATGATGTTTGGCGAGATACTCAGTACCTGGGAAATTATCGGCGGAATAATGGTGCTGTTTGGTGTTTTTGTCGGCGCCACAATGACAGCAGAAATCAAAAATCCCAGGGATCTCTGGGTGGGTATCCTACTCGCGGCTGGTGCCCATATTATTATGGCGCTGGGCATTTTGATGGTGCGGGATATTTTCCGCGAAGAGTCACTTATCTGGGTCTGTAGTTTCCGTTTTTTAATCGGTGCAATTGCAATGTATCTCTATGCTGTGATCAGATTTCCCGGCCGGGTCAGGGAGACATTGTTCCTCGGATTTTTGCGCAGGGATATGTGGCGAACGATTATTCCCATGGCAATACTGGGGCCATTTTTAGCGACCCTGTTTTGGATGGCGGGCTTTAAATATCTGGAGGCGGGCAGGGCGGCGATTTTTAATCAGTTGTCTACCGTGTTTATTATTATCCTTGCCTATTTTTTATTGGGTGAAAAGCTTTCCCGGCGCAAGATGGTTGGTGTTGTGCTAGCTATAGTTGGGGCTGGATTAGTAGCCACCCATTAAACCTATGATGACTTTTGGGTCACATTTTCCGCAGATACGTACATTCAAGTATATTCATAAGTGAGTATTTCGAATATAGTCCTGACACTCACTTCCTTAATTCCGGAGTTCAGATGGATAAAGTCAGAGTTCTTTTTGTTTGCACTTTCTTTGGTGGCCGGGCGAGAATTGCTGAGCTTTATGCTCGGAAAATGGGGCTGGAGCATATTGATGTTTATAGTTCAGGGTTTGAATCAGGCACCCTCGGCGGACTACCTGTTCAGGTTATGGAAGAGGCGGGATTTGAATTTTCGACGGCTCCCTTAACCACTGTGTTTGATCGTTATGCAAGCAATGAAACCTTCGATTATGTGATTACACTGTGCCATGAGGCCTCGACTGAAAAATGTCCGGTTTTTAGAGGTAGTGTTGATATGATCTATGGGGAACAGGCTCAAATTTTAGGTTGGTCGGTACTCGACTTTCTTGCACTGAAGGGTGTGCCTGACGAGAAGCTTGACGGTGCGCGAAAAATTCGAGATAGGATTAAAGCAGAGGTTTACGAATTTCTATCGCAGATTTAGTTATGATGGCTAGCCTTTAAAGGATACCAATAATGAAACTTCGTCATCTTCTTCTTGGCTTAATTACCGGCACTGTTGCTCCTGCAGCTGTAAGCTTGGATACAGAAAGTCTGCATACAGTAAACCCTAGCCAGCTAACGGTAAAACCGGTTTATACCTATGTCCTTGTGCATGGTGCAAGTGGAGGCGGTTGGGACTGGAAGGGGGTGGATCAGTTGCTGAGTGCCGAGGGGCATGCTGTTTACCGTGCCACGCTTACTGGACTGGGTGAGCGAGCGCATTTGGCTAGTCCGGAAATTAGTTTAACCACTCATATTGATGATGTTACCAATTTGATTTTATTTGAGGAATTGGAGCAGGTTGTGTTGGTGGGTCACAGTTATGGCGGGATGGTGATTACTGGGGTTATGGATCGGTTGCCTGGGAATATTAAACAGGCTTTTTTTCTTGATGCATTTGTTCCGGCGGATGGGATGGCGGCGGTAGATCTGTGGAACGGTTTTTCCAGTTATAAAATTGTCGATGGGATGGTTCAATTTCCCTGGTTGGATAATGGTAAGCCTATTCCCGGGGATGTGCCTCAGTCTTATAAGACGCTTAGCGAGCCGGTGTCGTTTGATAATCCTGAAGCGTTGGGGTTGCCTGTGACCTATGTGCCTTTTGTTGAGGAGGTTGTTCAAGGGAAGGTTCGGGCGTTGGTTGATCCGTCTTGGAAGTTGGCTGTGGCGCGTGGGTGGGCTGTTGAGGTTCTTGAGAGTGATCATAATGCGCAGCGTTCGCATCCGCGGGAGTTGGTGGAGTTGTTGCTAGATATTGATTAGAGACTACCCCTCGTAGCAGAAATTGAAAACCATACTCGCCTTTAATTAGGCGCGTTTTCTCCCTGGTTTTAAATCAGTGGGACTTACTACGCCCTTTTTCTTTAGCAGGTTGGCGTTGTTTCTAATCAGTTGTTTCATCTCTCCCTCTACAGCCCGAGTTAGATAGCGTCGAATTAATGGTTGATAGCCCAGGTTGTTGATATCGGCTATTACTTTAAGGTCTTCGATAAGTGACTTATCCAATCGGATAGAAATTGACTGCATAGCTAATGTTTCATCAATATCTAAAGAGCGATTTGCAGATGGCTCGGCGTGTTCCAGCGAAGTGCCCAGAGTGCCATCATCCCAGTTTTTCTCGGTACCTTGAATTTTTTTAGACATTTTCTATCACCTTTCGGTTACTGTTTGGAGTGACTATTTAGCCACTTTTCTGTATATACGTTGCGAGGCTTTATCGGCATCAAAGCATGACTTGATAAAAACCTTTCCATTCTCCATTACAAAGATAACTTTCAGTATTCTGCCTTTGTCGCTTTTGGCAATAAACCACTGAGTCGGTGGTTGTGTTTTATGTGCTTCCCTATTATGAGTAAGTGTTCCGTAGGATCTGTTGTAAAAGCTCTCGGCGACTTCTTCAAGTGAGACATTGTGTTTTTGTTTGAGTTTGGTCTTTATTTTAGATGAGATCTTGAATGGATATTGTTGCATGGCACCTTCATTCCTTGAAAGTCTGTATATACGGACAATAACTAAAAGTTATCTTGTTGTATACACAATCAGGTCACAATCTTTAACTCCTGTGGAGCTTTGAGGCGTTATGGTTTGGTTTAAATTTTACTGAAGTGGAATTATCGAAGAAGTTTCTGAGCTGTTGTTGTTTTGGTATATAAAAATTGATTGCAGGGTGGGCGAGTTGGAAGGATTGACTTAAAACACCTTGAAGGTGTTTTAACCCCGAAGGGGCTTCGCCACGTTGTGGCTCGGTCCAAATTCCGCTGGAGCGGAATTAGTCGAACAGAAGGTTCTCACCCTCCGTCGTGTGCCATATACGAAAAAACCCCATCGCAAGCGAGTGCGTTTGGAAGGATTAACTTAAAACACCTTGGCGGTGTTTTAACCCCTGTGGGGCATCGCCGCGTTGCGGCTCGGTTCAAATTCCGCTGGAGCGGAATTAGTCGAACAGAAGGTTCTCACCCTCCGTCGTGTGCCATATACGAAAAAACCCCATCGCAAGCGATGGGGTTTTTTCGTATATGGTGCACTCGGAAGGATTCGAACCTTCGACCGCCCGGTTCGTAGCCGGGTACTCTATCCAGCTGAGCTACGAGTGCATTTAGGTCTCATTTCTGAGGTCGCGTACTATAGGTGAGCGGGACGATTGAGTCAACAACTGCTGCTGCCGAATTGGCAGTTTTTAGCAGATTTTTAAGCGTAGGAGATTGGAATGTCCATAGTTTCTTTTAACTCTTCCATAACTACGTAACTGGTGGATTCCTTAACGGCTGGAAGTCGTAGAATACTATGGCCTAATAACTCTCTATAAGCGCTCATATCGGCGACTCTGGCTTTTATCAGATAGTCGTAGTTGCCTGATACCAGAAAGCAGCTCTGGACATTTTGCAGGCTCATTACTGAATGGCGGAATTCTTCGAAATTTTCCTGTGAGGTGTGGTTGAGTCGTATCTGTACAAACACCACAAGCCCGACATCTAGCAGTTCGGGATTTAACTTCGCAGTGTAACCCTTGATATAACCGTTTTTCTCCAGCCGTTTGACCCGCTCGATACAGGGGGTTACCGAGAGTCCAACCTCGCGGGCAAGGTCGGTATAACTAATACGCCCGTCCTTTTGCAGTATGCGCAGGATATTACGGTCTATTTTACTGATATTGCCGATATTAGAAGTCTCGTTTGATCTCATTTCTATAAATTCTCCTGCTTAAACTCTGATAATAGAAAAATATTCTTTAAATTGCTCTAATTCAGTAAGAAATATTTATAGATAATCCTAATATTACAATAATTATTAAGCCTAATGACTGATAAAGAAGGGTTGAGCTATGTTGATTGGGGTTCCCAAAGAGATTAAGAATCATGAGTATCGAGTTGGTCTAACTCCGTCGTCGGTTATGGAGTTGGTGGCGCGCGGGCATCGGGTAATGGTTGAGAGCGATGCTGGTACGGCGATTGATTTTTCCAATCAGGAATATAGTAGCGCTGGTGCTGAGATAGTCGAGACTGCGGCAGAAGTTTTTGCTGGGGCAGATATGATTATTAAGGTTAAAGAGCCACAGCCCGCTGAGTGCGCAATGCTTCGTCCCGGGCAGATTCTCTACACCTATCTGCATCTGGCGCCAGATCCAAAACAGACTGAGCTGTTGATTGAGTCCGGGGCTATCTGTATCGCCTATGAGACTGTTACTGACAATCAGGGCGCGCTGCCTCTGTTGGCACCTATGTCTGAGGTGGCCGGGCGCATGTCAGTGCAGGCAGGGGCCTATCATTTGGAAAAGGCTCAGGGTGGTCGTGGAGTACTGCTCGGCGGTGTTCCCGGTGTTGCTCCGGCCAAGGTTTTGGTGATTGGTGGCGGTGTGGTTGGTGACAATGCTGCTGCAATGGCGGTGGGTATGGGTGCCGATGTGACTATTCTCGATCGCTCGATTCCGCGTCTTCGTCAGCTGGATGCAAAGTACGAGGGCAGGGCGCGCTGCGTTTATTCGACAGTGGCGGCTATTGAAGACTATGCGCTGGAGGCTGATTTGGTGATTGGTGCTGTGTTAATTCCCGGTGCTGCGGCGCCGAAACTGTTGAATCGAGATATTATCAGTCGTATGAAAAAGGGGGCTGTGATGGTGGATGTGGCGATTGATCAGGGCGGCTGCTTTGAAACATCCCATGCCACAACTCATGAGGATCCCACTTTTATAATTGATAATGTGGTGCATTACTGTGTGGCCAATATGCCCGGCGGTGTGGCGCGCACTTCGACGATGGCGCTGAATAACGCGACATTGCCCTATGCGCTGGCATTGGCAGATGATCCGGTAAAAGCATTACTAACAGATAAGAACCTGCAGAATGGCCTTAATGTTCACAGCGGTAAAGTGACCTATAAGGCGGTGGCCGAGGCGTTGAATTATCCTTATGTGGCGGCAGAAGAAGTTATTGTGGTGTAACCCATACTACTTTGCTTTTAGTTAAAAAACCGCTGGTAACCGCTGGCGGTTTTTTTATTTCAGCCATTTTTTTGATTATTGTTTTAGCTCTATCCATAGATGTTCGGCGCGGGCCAGCACTTGACCATCGGAGGTACTTAGGGCGGCTGCTGAATAATGTTTGCGGCCATCAATAGAGCGTTCCCAGGCATAGATAATAAGCGCTTGATCACCGGGGACGGGCTTATCTATAGCGGCAGTCATCTGCCCGAGCAGGCAGGTTTTGTCGGAATTCAGGGCGAAGTAGCTGGGACAGTCGAGGGCAGACCAGATAAATTCATGTTTTACATTGCCCCTGTCATCGAGGAGATCTGCGTGGGGCTGCCAACGACAGGCGACCATTTCTCGATCTTCAACTGTGCCACAAAATAGTCGTAACCCATCGCCCCCTGCGCGGCTTGGGCCGCAGACAAAGCAGGTGGGAAAGCTGTGTTGATGATGTCCTCTGTAGTGTTTTTCTGCGCTGCGAGCTTGGTCAATTGTTGGTGGAGCAGGTGGTACCAACCTTAGTTCTGCCGGTTTTGCCGAGCCTATCAGCTGATCGCCATCTTTTAGAAACCACTCGCCACCGACTTCAGTGATTGTGAGGGGTCTTTCCAGAGGTGGTGGCTGGTGTAGCCGAACTTGACAGGCGCCGGCAATATTTTTACTTAACAGTCCACAGCTATAGCCACCATTGCCGGAGTTAGGTGGCCCACAAAATCGTTGTGTGATCAAGAGCTCTTCCATGTTGTTGCGCTTTCGGTATCAGTTGAGTTCGGTATCCTGCCAGAACTTGGTTCCTTTGATGGTCGCTTGCAGTGCCAGTCCTGATTCGGTGAGTTGATAGACGGTGATATTGTCGAAGGTTGCTTCGCCGCCGACAGCGCCGCCTTTTTCACTGGCTTTAGCTGCAGCGTCGGCATTGACGCCAAATGCCCAGCCTTTATCCACAAACTGTGTCAGCGCATCGCGGCTGTGGAAGACAAAGATTACTCTAAAATCTTTGGCTCCTATGCCCAGTCCAACCCCGGCTTCACCCATCTTCATAAAGGTATTGGTGGCGCTTTTGTTGTCACGGACAACGCCGTGACCACCGCCAATACTGGCGAAGATAAGGTTGATATTGGCATTACTGAATACGGCGTAGCCCTCGGAGCTGTTGATCTGCGCTTTGACATCCGGTTTGACTTTGTAGAGGTCGCTGAGCACCTGATTGCGCATATCAATGATTGCCTGGCGCTTTTCGATCGGGGTTTTACCCGTGGTATTGGTGCAGGCAGATGTGAGAACTAATAGAATCGTTGCGATGCTGATCATTACCCTGTTCATGGCACTTCCTTTGGATTGTTAATGATTAATGACTTAAATGTAGCATTAAATGTTTTCTATTGGGGTGCCTCGGCAACAAATACTGCACGAATTGGCGCAGGGTGTCCCTCGACGGTTTTGGTAGGATCTTCTGGGTCTAAAAAGTCTTTGAGAGATTCAAATTTCATCCATTCGGTCGAGCGCTGCTCTTCAATACTGGTGGTGCTAATATCAACCATACGCGGATTTTTCAGGCCGTTCTTTTTCATCCAGTTAATCAGCATATTTGGTGTTGGCAAGAACCAGACATTGGGAATTTTTGCGTAGCGATCTTCGGGGACTAGAAGTTGGTTTTCATCACCTTCGATAACCAGTGTCTCAAGAACTAACTGACCGCCGGGTTTTAACAGTTGGCGCAGTTCGCGCAGATGGTCCATGGGCGAGCGGCGGTGATAGAGAATCCCCATAGAAAATACTGTGTCAAAGGCGGCCATATTTTCCGGCATATGCTCTATACCCAGAGGTAGCACATCGACGGGTAGCTGTTTTCCGGCAAACTGTTTGATGGCGGCAAACTGAAAGACAAACTTGGCTGAGGGGTCGATACCGATCACCCGCTCAGCACCGGCACCGAGCATACGCCAGCAGTGGTAGCCATTGCCGCAGCCAACATCGAGCACGGTACGGCCTTTTAGGGGCGCGAGATGGGGCAGTACTCGATCCCATTTCCAATCCGAGCGCCATTCCGTATCGAGCGGCATACCGAATAAATTGTACGGGCCTTTGCGCCATGGATGCAGTCCCATCAGGGTGGCTTGCAGCGCCAGACGTCGGCCCTTGTCCATCAGGCTAATATCGCCAATATGCACACCATTGCTCAGGTCTATATGCAGAGGGTCGATCTCTGGTAGGCGTCTGAGGGTTTCTTCCCATTCGGGCATATCCCCCCAGCGTTCGCGACGCAATTGATGGGCGATTAGCTGTGGAAGTTCCTGCCCCCAATGGCTGAGGTCAGATTCTTCGAGCCAGCAAAAAAGCGGGCCGTAGTCGAGAGATGAAGGGATCGATGGTGAGGTCATACTGTTACTCGAAATTAGTGCTACTGGAAATTTAAGCGGGAAATTATAAGGTATTTCCGTTATTGTTTACTGCTTAGTGAGAGGAATAAAAAAAATAATGACCGAACAGATTAATAAAAACTCAAGTGAACAGCTATTTGAGCAAAGATTTGAACAGCTTGAGGAAAAACTCGCCTATCTGGAAATGAGCAATGCCGAGTTGAATGATGAGATTTTTCGTCAACAAAAAGAGATTGATTCATTGACCAAGGCACATCGCTCTCTGCTTGAGCGACTGGAGACATTACAGGATGTCGCTGCCGAGGGTGATTTACAGCAGGGGGAGAAGCCTCCGCACTATTGATCGAGTTACTATTTGGCTATGTCAGCTCAATAAATAAAAAAATTATCAAGGAGGGGTCCATGAATAATTTAGAAATCAGTGCTGTGGATAAAAGCGCGATAGATCATACATTTACTGCGCAAAAGGCCTATGCACTTAAGCTGCGCAAGTCGACCTGTGACGAGCGCCTCGAAGTGTTGGCGCGCTTTGAAAAAGTCTTTAAAGCCTCCTATGCCAAGATGTACGCAGCGGCCGCCGCAGATTTTGGCAAGCCGGAAGCGGAAGTGGATATGGGCGAGATTATGGTCGTGGTCTCGGAACTTGCCCATATCCGCAAACACCTTAAGAAGTGGATGAAAGCCACACCGGTCAGCGCGTCTATGGCGATGCTCGGCACCTCGTCAAAAATTATTGTCGAGCCGAAGGGCACAAGTCTGGTGATATCCCCCTGGAACTATCCGTTTAATCTGACCTTTGGCCCGATGATGTCGGCGATTGCCGCGGGCAATACGGTGATCATTAAACCTTCGGAAATGACCCCGCATATGTCCAAGGTGATCAGCGAGATTGTCGCCGAGGCTTTTCGTCCTGAAGAGGTGGCTCTGTTTGAGGGTACCGCTGAGGTGTCCACCTATCTGACTAGCCTGCCTTTTGATCATATCTTTTTTACCGGTAGTCCGGCGGTGGGCAAACTGGTTATGGCCGCTGCGGCTAAAAACCTCACATCGGTCACCCTTGAGCTGGGGGGTAAGAGCCCGGTGATTGTCGATAAGACTGCCAATATTGCCAAGGCTGCCCGCAGCATTGCCTTTGGTAAATTTAGCAATAATGGCCAGACCTGTATTGCTCCGGATTACCTCTATGTGGATGAGGCGGTGAAGGACATATTGATTGCCGAGTTAAAGACCTATATTGGTCGCCAATATGGTTTGGATGAAGAGGCGCTGGCGAATGATGATTACTGTCAGATAGCCAATGCTGCCCACCATGGTCGCTTATCTGGTCTGTTAAATGATGCTCTAGCACAGGGTGGCCAGTTGATTACTGGGGGTCAGGTTGATGGCCAGCAACGCTCTATTGCTCCGACTCTGGTCGAGGGTATGAGTGCTGACTCGCGAATTATGCAGGAAGAAATCTTTGGTCCGCTGCTCCCAATTCTGACTTACACCGATTTGGATACTGTTCTCGCTCATATCAATAGCCAACCTAAACCACTGGCGCTGTATTTTTACAGTTCGGATAAGCGGGCAATAGATAAGGTACTCAGTGAAACCAGCGCTGGTGGCACCTGCATCAATCAGTCCGTGATGCACTTTGTGCATCCTAATCTGCCGTTCGGTGGGGTTAATAACAGTGGTATTGGTATGTCCGGCGGGGAGTGGGGTTTTAAAGCTTTCTCCCATGAGCGCAGTGTTTTGGAGGACAGATGGAGCAGCATTCATGTGATGCATCCACCCTATACACCGAAGGTGAAAAAGCTGATTAAGATGGCAGTTTCTTTTTTAGGCCGCTAGTTAATCTTAAACAGGCTTTATTGCCACCAGAGAAGCAAAGTTAAAGCACTGGAACCAGGGGCTTGCTGACTCAAAGCCGCAGGCCTTCAGTCGATTAATATGGCTATCTAGGGTTTCGGGAATCAGCACATTCTCAATGGAATCGCGCTTTTGGCTAATCTCCAGATCACTGTAGCCCTGTGCGCTTTTAAACTGGTGATGTAATTCACAGAGCAGCTGATTTAAAGCTTCAG
>Ga0115562_1000187_pt1 | contig 46684 bp, 49 predicted proteins | sample COGITO_mtgs_1105_6_FD_87200 | JGI IMG/M metagenome (GOLD analysis project Ga0115562, IMG submission 87200) | Pelagic marine microbial communities from North Sea - COGITO_mtgs_110516 | ecosystem: Environmental > Aquatic > Marine > Epipelagic | place: Germany:Helgoland, sampling site Kabeltonne...
ATTATGCTGGATAACTGCGGCCAAAACCCAGAAATGGGGCAATAAACCACGCCAAATCATCCATATCCAACTGTAAAAAAAGAAAATATCTCATTTTACTGGAAATAATCGCCTGACGCGATGTAGTCTGGATGGAAAGTTGGCCTTATGCTGAGGTCTCAACTTATTATTAATGCGGTCGTTCGGTGAGTCCGTAGTGGAAACTTGAAATAACTTGACTTTACGTACGCAATCCTCTATCGATTGCGTCATGCTAGAAGAAATATTGACGCGGTCTTAGAAGAAATTCTGGGGCCGTTTTTATTTGGCTCGTGTGGAAGATTATGCGCATGAGAGGAATAGCGTAGCTATGATTTTAATAACTCCAGACGCGGGATCGTCTGATCTAGATCAACATCTATCCAGCATAAAACGACAGTTGGCTTTGATTAAAGGTGATCTGGAAATTTTACATGAACAATTACTTGCCGGCGAAATTGGGTCGGAAACTCAGGCCAATAAGACCATGGGGTCCATCAAGCATTGGATTCGTTTGGCTATAGAAACGGAGATGAAAATTGCAGAACAAAAAAGGCATCAAGCAGGTCTCGGACGCTGCGGATACGGTCTCGACCTCGCCGAAGCGCGGCATCAAATTGGGTGCAGATTGGATCGCTTGCGCAAGTGTTGCAGACAGACAGTTGTTTCTGAATGACTTGACCAAGGGCGAATTGTTGGCGCTGCCATTTTTATTCGAGTTTTGGGCGATGGAGCACCAATTGCCGCCCGCAGGAGACTGGCGAAGCTGGGTGATTATGGGCGGGCGCGGGGCCGGCAAGACCCGGGCAGGGGCAGAATGGGTGCGCAGCCAAGTTGAGGGCCCCAGGCCGGCCGATTGTGGATCTGCAAGATGTGTTGCACTGGTGGGCGAAACGCTTGATCAGGCCCGTGAAGTTATGGTGTTTGGCGACAGCGGAATTTTGGCATGCTCACCACCGGACCGCAGGCCGAGGTGGCACGCCAGCCGCAAACGTCTGATCTGGCCAAATGGTGCCGTGGCGCAGATTTTCTCGGCACGCGATCCAGAGAGCCTGCGGGGACCACAGTTTGATGCCGCGTGGGCGGACGAATTGGCAAAATGGAAATCTGGCAGAAATGCTTGGGATATGTTGCAGTTTGCCCTGCGTCTGGGCGCCATGCCGCGACAATGCGTAACCACCACTCCGCGCAATGTAGGAGTTCTCAAAGGTTTGCTAAAACATCCGTCTACTGTGATGACCCACGCTGCGACAGAAGCCAACCGCGCCAATCTCGCCGAGAGTTTCTTGGCTGAGGTAAAGACACGCTATGCCGGGACGCGCTTGGGGCGGCAAGAATTAGATGGAATTTTACTGGAAGAGGCGGAGGGCGCACTTTGGACATCTGCCCAGCTTTCATGTTGTCAGATAGACACTTTTCCAGAATTGGACCGAATTGTCGTGGCGTTGGATCCACCGGTTTCCGGGCACGCAAAATCCGATGAATGCGGCATTATCGTGGCAGGGGCTTGTACCCAAGGTCCAGTGCAAAACTGGCGGGGCTACATTCTGGCCGACTATAGCCTTGCGGCGGCTAGCCCTTCGGCTTGGTCATTGGCAGCGATCAAAGCGATGGACGTCTGGGGTGGCGAGCGTCTGATTGCCGAGGTCAATCAAGGGGGTGATATGGTTGAAAGCGTTATTCGCCAGATTGATCCGTTGGTTGCAATTAAAAAAGTACACGCCAGCAGAGGAAAGAGCGTGCGCGCCGAACCGGTTGCCGCCCTTTATGAACAGGGCCGCATAAAGCATCTGCGGGGACTGGATGGGCTTGAGGCGCAAATGTGCCAGATGACAGCACAAGGATTTGAAGGCAAAGGTAGCCCCGACCGGGTTGATGCATTGGTTTGGGCGGTACATGACCTGCTTGTTGCCCCGGCTGTAATGCGGAGGCAGCCCCAGATTCGTCTGCTCTAATCAGGTGCTTCTACCACCGTACTATCTGGTCGGCCGTATTTAACTCTCTTAGGCCTAATGTTGCTGACAGACAAATAACGCATGTCAGTGCATTGTTTTGCAGTCAAAAAAGTGGAGCAGTATCAGATGAGTTTTGAGTTTTTGCGACGAAAGGTGCCGGCTGCCCCAGCGCAAAAAGCCAGTGTAGCCGGTCCAGTTATGGCTTGGCATAATTCAGGGCGCGCGGCCTGGAGCCCACGAGATACCGTGTCGCTGACCCGCTCGGGATTTACACAAAACCCAGTAGGGTTTAGAGCGGTCAAACTGATATCAGAAGCTGCTGCTAATTTGCCTTTAATCTTGCAAGATCACCAGCAGCGTTACGACGAGCATCCACTATTAAACTTGATCAACCGACCCAATGCGGCTCAGGGCAGGGCGGAATTATTTGAAGCTCTGTATGGTCAAATTCTATTGTCGGGTGATGGATATATAGAAGCCGTCTCATCCGAGGGCTTAGATTCTGACAGTACCTTGCCGTTAGAGTTGCATGTGCTTAGATCTGATCGGATGCGAATTATCCCTGGTTCGGACGGTTGGCCGGTTGGCTATGAATATCAAGTTGGTGGGCGTAAGCATCGGTTTGAAGGGGCCGGTCGGCAGTCTCCGGTGTGTCACATCAAAAGTTTCCATCCGCAAGATGATCACTATGGGCTGTCTCCCCTGCTGGCAGCGGCGCAGGCCGTGGATGTGCACAACAGTGCGTCGGCTTGGTCCAAGGCGTTGCTTGACAATGCCGCCCGCCCGTCTGGCGCGATTGTATATCGCAGTCCTGACGGGCAGGGCACCATGACGTCTGATCAATATGAACGTCTGTTGTCCGAGATGGAAAACCATCATCAAGGCGCCCGTAATGCTGGCCGACCAATGTTATTAGAAGGAGGGTTGGACTGGAAGCCGATGGGCTTCTCGCCCAGTGATATGGAGTTTCAAAAGACAAAAGAGGCAGCTGGGCGCGAAATTGCAATGGCGTTTGGGGTGCCGCCAATGTTAATTGGTATTCCTGGGGATGCAACTTATGCCAATTATCAAGAGGCTAATCGAGCTTTTTTTCGCCTGACGGTTTTGCCTTTGGTGAACCGCGTGGTTGCGGCTGTGTCAGATTGGGTCTCGGACTATTCTGGGCATGGGATGCTATTGAAACCTGACCTTGATCAATTGACAGCATTGGCCCCAGAGCGCGAAGCGCAGTGGCGCCGTATTGGTGAGGCGACGTTTCTCAGCGACTTAGAGAAACGCAGTCTTTTGGGGTTACCGGTTTTAGACCTTAAAATAAATGAGTGAAGACACCGGCCAGAGGTATGGGTTCGAGGCCTTTGAATGCGCGCCTGCTCTGCGATTGCAGGCGCATGAGAAAGTGGCGGCTTTGCAATTTGCGCATCTAAACGGCCGCTTGGACAAGATCGAAGAGATGATGGCGCGCTTGGAAAAACGATTATGGTTGGCATTGTTTGGGATGATTGCAGCTATTTTGACGCAGACTTTGCAGCAGGTTTTATCCGTAACCCCATGAGAAATGGAAAAGTAATAATGAATATTTCAGGGCAATTAGAGCATAAATTTTGTACCTTTGACTCGCAGATATCGGGCAGAGACGGCAGCCAGATTGAGGGTTATGCTAGCTTTTTTGACGTATGTGATCAGGGCGGTGATATTGTCAAGCCGGGGGCTTATACGGCCTCTTTGCAGACGCTTGGTAAACAGGGTCGCAAGGTAAAAATGCTCTGGCAGCATGATCCGTCACAACCCATTGGGGTTTGGGATCATGTCACGGAAGACCGCAAAGGTCTTTTTGTAAAAGGCAGAATTTTAACTGTTGTGGAAAGGGGCCGCGAGGCCGCTGCGCTGATTGCTGCGGGTGCGATCGATGGGCTGTCGATTGGGTATAGGACCCGTTCTGCAGGCAAGACAGCACAGGGTAAACGCCTACTGACCGATCTTGATTTATGGGAGGTATCTCTCGTGACATTTCCAATGGCATTGCAAGCACGCGTGGCAGCCAAAGAGGGCGCTGACTGCGAAGGCGGTAGTCCAGATGCTGAGTGGGGTGATCTGGCTGCAGCTTTTCAAGCCGCTCGCGAGCACCTTTAGACGGCCGCAACACAGTGGATACAAATTTTAAGGGATCAGAAAATGGATAACACTGCGAGTACCAGCGCAATGCCACGCACCTTGACACCTGTAAGGATGGCAAGTGACGCTTTGAATATTTTAGTTAATAATATCAGTATATTAAAGGGTGAAATTGATTTAAAACTTAAGCGACATGAGGAACAAATTAGAATGCTTGATAAACAAAAAACTGCTTTAGTGCGTCCTGCTCTGATGGCGGCCCCCGAGAACGGCGCACCCTATCAGAAGGCGTTCAATGCATATCTGCGCTGCGGCGATGAAGTGGGCCTACGTGCCTTGGATCTGGACAGCAAAGCGATGTCCACAGCGGTTACCGGTGATGGCGGATATCTGGTTGATCCTCAGATTGCCCTTGCGGTACGATCAGTCCTTCGAGATACAGCCTCTATCAGAAAAATATCTAATGTTGTCAATGTTGAAGCGACCTCTTTTGATGTTTTGATTGATCATGGTGATATTGGGGTGGGTTGGGCAACTGAGACCGCATCACCTGCAGAGACCACCACGCCAACTCTTGATCGTATTACAATCCCTTTGCATGAATTAAGTGCGCTTCCCAAGGCCAGTCAGCGCCTTTTGGATGATAGTGCTTTCGATATCGATGGGTGGCTATCTGGCCGCATTGTTGACAAATTTGCACGTGCCGAAGCGGCGGCTTTCATTTCGGGGGATGGTCTGGATAAGCCACGTGGGTTTCTGAGCCATGGCGCCGTCGATAACGAGACATGGATGTGGGGGAAAATCGGCACTGTGCTCACCGGCAGCGATGGCGCTTTAAAGGGGCCGGATGCAATCGTTGATCTGGTTTACGCTCTGGGGGCGCAATACCGCGCATCGGCGAGCTTTGTTATGAATTCCCGCACAGCTGGTGCGGTACGTCGTCTTAAAGATAACGATGGGCGTTTCTTATGGTCGGATGGTCTGGCGGTGGGTGAGCCCGCGCGATTACTGGGGTATCCGGTACTGATCGCAGAAGACATGCCCGACATTGCTGCAGAAGCAAAGGCAATTGCCTTTGGCGATTTTGCCTCTGGATACACCATCGCAGAACGGCCTGATTTACGGATTTTACGAGATCCATTTAGCGCAAAGCCGCATGTATTGTTTTACGCCACCAAGCGCATTGGCGGTGATGTCAGTGATTTTGCGGCGATTAAGCTGTTGAATTTTGCCGCGAGTTAACATTTCGCGGTGAAGACGGGGTATGCGATATATTTGCCCCGTCGGGTCGTGCTTGTTGAGCTTGCGTTTTCTAGCTGCCTTCTTTCGCCCGAGCAACGCGAGTTGAGCGCGACCCTACCCCACATCGCCGAAAGTTCATTTGGAGAAATGTCACAATGCTGATTAATGAGACACAAACAGCCAATTTGGCTCTGCCGATTGAGGCTTTTAAGGCGCATTTGTGTTTGGGGCGCGGGTTTGATGAAGTTTCCCTACAGACCGAGATGCTGGTCCATTATGTTCGGGCTGCAATTGCCGCTGTCGAAGGGCGTTGTGCCAAAATTTTACTTGAGCGCCGGTTTACCTATCGAACTCAATTTTGGGCGCAGGATGCGTTCTATACTCTGCCTGTGGCGCCTGTGCGGTCACTGGAAAGTTTGCACCTCATTGACCGATCTGGGGTCCGGCAGTTGTTATCTGTGGATTTGTACCGAATAGAAGTAGGATTGCATGGCACTAGATTGTATGTGGGGCAGGGTGGCTTGCCGCTTATTTCAAAAGACGCTGTGGTTGAGGTTGCGTTAAAGGCAGGCTATGGTAGCGCTTGGTCTCAGGTTCCATCGGATCTGGCGCAGGCCACGTTATTGCTGGCCGCACATTTTTATGAGTATCGGCACGAGGTCACTTTGACATTTGGTTGTATGCCATTTGGCGTAACCAGCCTGCTTGAGCGCTACAGGCCAATGCGTCTTGGCGCAGGAGCGCAGTCATGAATGGTCGCGAACAAGTTCGATTGACGCGGCGTTTCATTCTTGAGGCTGCGCACATTGCGGCGGATGACAGTGGCGGATTTGTGACGCGGTGGTGCGCTCTTGGCACGCTTTGGGCCGCCATGCGCGGCCAATCAGGGCGAGAGGTTACAGGGCAAGCCGCCCCACTGTCGCAGATGCGTGTACAAATCATCGTACGGGCTGCGCCCTATAATGCGTCCAATCGTCCAAAGCCCGGTCAGAGGTTTCGGGATGCCAACCGCTGTTTTCATATTAATGCGGTGACCGAACACGACCCGGATGGCCGGTATTTAAGCTGTCTGGGGTCTGAGGAGGTGGTGTTATGAGCCTATTCTCCGCCAGTTTGCAACGGGCTGTTTTGACACGTCTTGAAACAGACCCTGAGGTAGCTGCACTTACAAAAGGTCATGTGTATGATGCTTTGCCACCGGGTGAATTGCCAATTTTATATGTTATTTTTGGCACAGAAACGGTGCGTGACCGGTCAGACATGACCAGTTTTGCGGCGGTCCACGAATTTGACCTTTCTGTGATTACTTCGTTGTCGGGTTTTCAATCGGCTAAAACACTGGCGTCATACATGTGCACAGCCTTGCTAACAAAGCCGCTGTCCCTCGCCGATGGTCATTTGATAGCGCTGAATTTTCAGGGTGCGGTGTCAAAGCGTCAAAGCACTGGAGGAGGTCGGCGCATAGATCTTAAGTTTAGGGCTCTGATTGAACAGAAGCCTCCGCTTTTAAAGGAGAATACAATATGAGTGCTCAAAATGGAAAAGACCTGCTGATCAAGGTGGACCTTAGCGGCGGTAATACGTTTCAAACCCTTGCTGGATTGCGCGCGACGCGGATTAGTTTCAATGCTGAGACTGTCGATATTACCAGCCTCGAGAGTGAGGGAGGATGGCGTGAGTTGCTGGCTGGATCCGGCGTTAAGAGCGCGGCTATATCGGGTTCTGGCGTATTTAAGGATGCAAATACTGACGAGCGTGCCCGACAGATATTTTTTGATGCGGCGACACCTCAGTTTCAGGTCATCATTCCCGATTTTGGCACTGTGCAAGGTCCGTTTCAGGTGACAGCAATTGACTATGCCGGCAATCATAACAGTGAGGCAACCTATGAAATATCTCTCGCCTCCGCAGGCGCCCTTATGTTTACGGCAGATTGAGCATGGTGAATCCTTGGCGCGGTGAAGTGAAGCTGGTGTTAGATGGTCGGCCGCAAATTATGAAGTTGACCTTGGGCGCATTGGCCGAACTGGAAACCACTTTACAAAGTGGCTCGCTGCTTGATTTGGTGAAACGTTTTGAGACGGGCGATTTCACTGGGCGCGATGTTTTGGCACTGACAGTGGCGGGCTTGCGCGGTGGTGGCTGGACGGGGCAGGGCGAAAATTTGTTGACGTCTGAGATTGAGGGAGGGCTTATTGCTGCCAGTCAAGCAGCGGCTCAGCTTTTGGTGGTGGCATTTGCGCCAGCGGAACCAGCATCGTGACGCAGGTGTTTAACTGGCCTTCTTTATTAAGTGCGGGCTTAGGGGGCTTGCGTCTCAACCCGGATGAATTCTGGGCCATGACGCCGTATGAATTCCAGCTTTTGATTGGGCACACCAGAACATTTGCACCGCTGAATCGCAGGCGGTTGACCGAGTTGGTCGAAAAGTATCCTGACCAGACAGAGGAGGGTAAAAATGACTGATTTTCAGGGTGTTGGTGATCTTAACAGTGATCTTGAAACGCTGGATGGAGCCTTAACGACGGTCGCCAAAATGACGGCGGGCTTTGGAAGCGAGTTAAACCGTTTGACACAAGCTTTTGGAGCGACTGAGCGCAATGCCTCGGCGTTTGAAACATCCCTGAGTTCCGGGGTTCGCAAGGCGATCAACGGGGTGGCATTTGACGGCTATAAATTGCGGGACAGTTTGGATGTTGTTGGTCAAGCGCTTATCGATACTGCTTTTAACGCCGCGATAAAGCCGATTTCAAATCATCTTGGTGGATTGCTGGCTGGTGGCTTAGGCACGGCCTTTTCGTCGGTGTTGCCGTTTGCTGATGGAGCCGGATTTTCGCAAGGGCGGGTGATGCCATTTGCCTCTGGGGGTATCGTCTCTGGCCCGACGCTGTTTCCCATGCGTGGAGGGCAAGGATTAATGGGCGAGGCGGGTCCCGAGGCGATTATGCCTTTGGCTCGTGGCGCAGACGGCAAATTAGGGGTGCGCAGTAACTCCATGTCACAAGTGAGTGTTGTGATGAATATTTCCACTCCGGATGTGGCGGGTTTCCAACGCTCGGAAAGTCAGATTGCCGCCCGGTTCAGTCGGGCGCTCAGTCAAGGTCAACGCAATCGATAGTATGAGGCAATAAGATGGATTTTCATGACATTCAATTTCCTGCTGGACTGAGTTTTGGCTCGTTTGGTGGGCCAGGGCGGCACACTGATATCGTCACTCTGGCAAATGGCTATGAAGAACGTAACACCGCCTGGGCGCATTCCCGGCGACGCTATGATGCCGGCGTGGGAATGCGTTCTCTAGACGATATCGCTATTTTGCTGGCATTCTTTGAGGCACGCAGAGGCCAGCTTTATGCATTTCGTTGGAAAGATTGGGCTGATTTTAAATCCTCCAAACCCAGCAATGATACAGATGTGCGCGATCAGACTGTAGGGCTTGGAGACGGGGTAACAAAAACTTGGCCTCTTTCCAAATCCTACCGCTCTGGACTGGCGCGCTATACCCGTCCCATTAAAAAACCAGTGTTGGGTTCGGTGCAGGTGGCCCTAGGGGGTGATCTGTTGCAGGAGGGCCTGCATTTTGAGGTTGATTTTGCTCATGGGCGCATTTTATTCGACCACGCGCCCACGGAGGGTACAGAGATCACCGCGGGGTTTGAATTTGACGTGCCCGTGCGCTTTGATACCGATGAGATACAGACCAGTGTGGAGAATTTTCAGGCTGGCACGGTTCCACATGTGCCTGTTATCGAGGTCCGCTTGTAATGGGTGTGCCCGCCAATTTAAAAGTCCATCTTTTGGGTGGCCTCACAACCTTGTGCAACGTTTGGGGGGTCACACGTCTGGATGGGGTGTTTCTGGGCTTTACCGATCACGACCAACCGCTCAGCTTTGACAGTAAGACGTTTCGTGCCGAAAGCGGTATGTCTGCATTGGCGCTGCAGCGCAGTACTGGCTTATCGGTCGATAACACGGAATCTTTGGGTGCCTTGCATGACACATCGATCACTGCTGAAGATATTAAGGCCGGGCGTTATGATCGCGCTGAGGTGGTGGCTTGGCGGGTGAACTGGGCAGATGTAAGTCAACGCGTTGTGATGTTTCGCGGCCATATCGGCGGCATGCGCAGTGCGGGAGGGGCTTTTCAAGCGGAAATACGCGGGTTGAGCGATGCCTTGAACCAACCTATCGGTCGGGTTTATCAAAAGCCGTGTTCGGCGGTTCTGGGGGATACATCTTGCAGGTTTAATGTGGTGACGCCTGGGTATTTTTTTAAGGGCAGGGCAGAGAATATTGAAAATAAGCGTATTTTCTCTTTTCGCATGTCGCAGAGTTTCGAGCCCAATTGGTTCTTATCAGGGCGTCTGGAGATCACCTCGGGCGCGGCAAAGGGCTGAGCGGCGTGATTAAGCGAGATTATGTAAAAGGCCCCTACCGCGTGATTGAATTGGCCGAGCCGGTGCCCGTGGCGGTTGCGATTGACGATCATATTTGTCTCGTTGCGGGGTGTGATAAACGGTTTTCATCCTGCCGGTTGAAATTTGATAATGTGATTAATTTTCAAGGGTTTCCAGATCTTCTCAGTGAAGGTTATGGGATGCAACATCCGTCTAAAGCCGGGCGTCTCAATGGGGGGAGCCGGAGATGACTTCCATCGCTTTGTCTGTTGTTGTCGAGGCGCGACGTTGGCTGGGAACACCTTATCTGCATCAAGCATCTGAATGTGGCGTTGGTGCGGATTGTCTTGGTCTTTTACGTGGCGTCTGGCGTGGGGTGATTGGCCCTGAACCGTTTTTTATGCCGTCTTACAGTCGTGATTGGTCGGAGCCACAGGGTCGCGAAGACCTTTGGGCTGCTGCTCAGGCTGTACTGATTGAGCGTGATATGGAAGCTAACACTGAAGGGGATGTGCTATTGTTTCGGATGCGTGATGGCGCTGTTGCCAAACATCTGGGTATCGCAACTGCCAGAGCAAACCGGCCCGGATTTGTCCATGCCTATTCGGGCCATGGTGTTGTTGAAAGCGCCTTAAGCGCACCCTGGAAACGTCGTATTGTTGCGCGGTTTTCATTCCCGGAAAGGATGTAAAAATGGCAACTCTCGTTCTGTCAGCAGTCGGTGCAACGGTGGGAAGCTCGTTGGGAGGCACGGCTTTAGGTCTGTCGATGACAGCGGTTGGGCGGTTTGCAGGCGCTATGGTTGGTCGCAGACTGGATCAACGGCTTATGGGCAACGGATCGGATGCCGTTGAAACTGGACGCCCTAGTCAGCTGCGAATTAATAGCTCGGGAGAGGGGGATGCCGTCGCCACGCTTTATGGCCGCATTCGGGTACAGGGGCATCTGATTTGGGCCAGCGCCTTTCGCGAAACCAGCACGGTGACCCAAAGTGGTGGTGGAGGCGGTGGAAAAGGCGCGCCATCGCCGCCAGCTACGACACACCGAAGCTATAGCTATTCGGTTTCGGTTGCGCTGGGTTTGTGCGAGGGCAAAATATCGGGGTCCATCGTATATGGGCAGATGGGGTCGAGGTTAACCTGAACGACCTCAACCTTCGGGTTTATTGTGGCGATCGCGAGCAGGTTCCCGACCCAACGCTCGAGGCGATTGAGGGGACAGGTCAAGTGCCAGCGTTTCGAGGTACGGCCTATGTGGTTTTGGAAAACCTGCCGTTGGAGACGTTTGGCAACCGGCTGCCGCAGTTCAGTTTTGAGATTACCCGCCCTGCTGCCGCGGGGGTGACGGCGCAACTTCCCTCAGTTTCTCAAGCTGTGCGCGGGGTGGCTTTGATGCCGGGAACAGGGGAATACAGTCTGGCCACGCAGCCCATACATTATGATTTTGGGCTGGGAAAAGGTGCCAATCTCAATGTGAACTCCTTGTCTGGCAAGACCGATTTTGCCACGTCCCTGGATATGTTGAATGCGGAATTACCTCGGTGCAAGGCAGTTTCTCTGGTGGTCAGCTGGTTTGGTAATGACCTACGTTGCGGTATCTGTCAGTTACAGCCCAAAGTTGAGCAGAAAACTTATGATGCAAAGGTCATGCCCTGGCGCGTGTCGGGGTTAAATCGTGCAGATGCCAAGGTAGTACCATTCGATAATGGTCGCCCGGTATATGGGGGCACACCGGCGGATGCTGCAGTTTTAAACGCTATCGCAGATCTCAAAACCCGTCGGCAGGCGGTGATGTTCTATCCGTTTATCTTGATGGATCAAACGGACGAAAATAAGTTGCCAGATCCCTGGACTAATCGCAAGCAACAACCGAAATTGCCGTGGCGGGGCCGGATTACGCTGTCGCAGGCTCCGGGGAAAACCGGCACGCCAGATAGAACAGTCCAGGCCGAGAATGAAGTTGCGCAATTTTTTGGGACAAGCCGGGCGGCGCATTTTTCGGTAACTGGTGGCGAGGTGCGCTATACTGGCCCAGATGAATGGAAGTACCGACGGTTTATATTGCACAATGCGGCTCTGTGTAAATTGGCGGGTGGGGTGTCTGCGTTTTGTATCGGCTCAGAGATGCGCAGCCTCACCCAGATACGCGGTGCTAATAATGTCTTTCCGACAGTCGTGGCACTTAAAAGCCTCGCGGCTGAGGTGCGGGTACTTTTAGGAGCTGACTGTCGGATTGGATATGCGGCGGATTGGTCTGAGTATTTTGGCTATCATCCAAAAGATGACAGTGGAGATCTGTTTTTTCACCTCGATCCGCTTTGGTCGGATGACAATATAGATTTTATCGGCATTGATAACTATATGCCGCTGTCAGATTGGCGTGACGGGCCTGAGCATAAAGATGCCCATTGGCCCGCCATTTATGATCCGGCCTATCTTCGGTCAAATATCGAGGGTGGCGAAGGCTATGAGTGGTTTTATAAATCTGACGCCGCCCGCGCGGCGCAGGTACGCACGCCAATCACGGATGGGGCGCATGATGAGGCCTGGGTCTGGCGCGTCAAAGATATCCGCAACTGGTGGTCAAAGTCCCATCACGAGCGAACTGGTGGTCAGCGGCAGGCTGACCCCACCAATTGGGTGCCGCAATCCAAGCCGATTTGGTTCACTGAAATTGGATGCCCCTGCGTTGATAAAGGCACAAATCAACCAAATAAGTTTGCCGATGCGAAATCTTCGGAATCTGGCTTGCCCTATGGGTCGGATGGTCGTCAGGACGATTTGATTCAGGCTCAGTATCTGTCCGTACTTTTGGAATATTGGGGTCGCATTGACACCAATCCTGTGTCTGCGGTCTATTCTAAGCCGATGCTGGACATGTCGCGATGTTTCGCGTGGTCTTGGGATGCGCGACCGTACCCTTGGTTTCCGGGAAATAAAAAGCTCTGGGCCGATGGAGAGAATTATTATACTGGGCATTGGTTGAACGGGCGCAGTTCGGGGCAAACCCTCGCCTCAGTTGTTGCCGAAATCTGCACGCGGTCTGGGTTGTGGGACTATGATGTCTCAAAGCTGTTCGGCTTTGTGCGTGGGTATCAATTATCCGAAATTTCGACGGCGCGATCCCATTTGCAACCCTTGATGTTGCGCTATGGCTTTGATGCGGTGGAGCGGGACGGGCGCTTGGCGTTCATCAGCCGGTCGGGCGAGCATCCACTCACTCTGTCGCGAGATACTCTTGTTGCGTCCAGCGAGGTTGAGGGGGTGATTGAACATCAACGCAGCTCTCAAATTGAAACGGCGGGTCGGGTCAGGTTGACCTTTATCGAGGCAGATCATGACTATGATGTGATTGCGGAAGAGACCGTGCTGCCAGATGATCGCACCCACAGTGTTGCGGCCTCTGCTATGCCACTGGTGATGACGCGGCCAGAAGCGCGGGGGGTCGTTGATAAATGGCTGAGCGAAGCACGTATTGCCCAAGATATGGTCCGGTTTGTATTGCCACCCTCGATGCTGGGGGTCGCGCCTGGCGATATTGTCAGGTTTACCAATCAACCCGACGCCCAACGCTACCGCGTAGACATAATCGAGCATGAACACGCTCAGGTTGTCGAGGCAGTTCGGATCGAACCGGAGGTATACCGCCCGGCCCCTTACCCTGCAGAGCGCACAAAAATTCGCAGTTCTCCTGGCTTGGTTCCGGTTTTTCCGCTGTTTTTGGATTTGCCGTTAATCCGAGGCGATGAAACGCCGCATGCGCCCTATCTGGCGGTGACGTCTGATCCATGGCCAGGCGCGGTGGCTGTTTATGCCTCAGCCAGTGATGAGGATTATGCGCTGAACACGGTTTTGCGGGCAAAAACCACTATTGGTGTGACCGAAACAGTTTTACATGCTGCTCGTCCTGGGGTGATCGACCGTGGGGATGATCTGCAAATTAGGCTTTCCTCGGGCAGTTTGGAAAGCGTCACTGAGACGCGGTTTTTTAATGGGGCGAACCTGGCTGCGATTGGTGACGGGTCGTCGGATCGCTGGGAGCTGCTGCAGTTTCGTGACGCACGGCTGCTCACTGAACAGACGTTCTTGCTGTCGCACCGTTTGCGCGGCCAGCTTGGCAGCGATGCGCTAATGCCTAAGGTCTGGCCGGTAGGGTCGTATTTTGTGCTTTTGAACGGTCATCCTGAGCAGATAAATTTATCTCCGGCAGCCCGGGACCTAGCGCAGCATTTCCGGCTTGGTCCGGCACAGCGCCCGTTGGCAGACCCGTCCTATGTGCACCGTAGGGAAGCGTTTTCCGGCAATGGGCTGCGGCCCTATATGCCCTGTCATGTGAGAGCAAAAATGACAGATCAGGGAGTGCAGGCCAGTTGGATTAGGCGCAGCCGTATTGATGCTGATAGTTGGCAGCGTGCCGAGGTGCCGCTGGCTGAGGAGACCGAGCATTACATGGTTCGTCTGGTGCGCGACGGACAGATTGTCCATGAAACCAGTGTTTTACAGCCTTTTTGGTTGTCCCAAGAGGCTGAAGTGCCTGCAGAGCTTTTAACCTCAGCGATGTTGGAGGTGCATGTGGCGCAGGTCTCGGCATTGTATGGGCCAGGTCCGTTTGCCCGGACCATATTGGCAGATTGATGCGGCCGGTTATGCATGGTGATGTGACGGCGCTGGCGCGTGCTTTGATGTCTGTGCCAGCCGACATGCGTAACCAATTGTGCAATCTGATCTTGTCACAGACCCATAGTGCTGATTGTTATCGCAAGCGTTTTAATAAGCCGCATCCCGATTGGGGAAACGGCAGCCTGATGGCAATGGCCCGCGGTATGGGCTTGCAAGCCGAGCCGGAGCTCGCGCATGTGGACTATTGCGACTGTCTCGAACGCGTTTTTGCTGGGCTGCGTCGCTGGCGTCTATCGCAGTCTAACCCGACGCGCAGCTCAGGCACAGCTGCACCGCTGGGTTGAACGCCAACCGTTTGGAGGTAATGTCTTCGCCGCAGTCGTGACAGGCGCCAAAGCTGTTATCATCCAGCCTGTTACGGGCAGCCAGAAGCCCCCTGCGCTGCGTGTCACGTCGAGTTTGTGCAGCTTGTGCAATGGCTTGCGCTTGCAGCGCGTCCATTCGGCTTAAGCGGCCTACAGACTGCTGATCTGATGTGACAACCGCTTGGTTGTCCTGCCCGAGATGATCTTCTTGATCCAATTCTTTCAACAGGGTGTTAATCAGTTGGTGATACATCTGTTTGTCATGGGGGGCATTCAAATCCCTTTCACACAGCAAAGTTTTAATTTTCTTTCTTTCACACTATCCGGTATCATCATCATGGATAAGGGAGAGCGTAAAATGGCTAAAACTCAGACACAGATTGCCAATCTTGATCCGATTTGGGTGCGAATTGTTGCCGAAGCAGAGCATGCTATCTCACAAGAACCGCTTTTGGGCGGCCTGATGCATGCTTGCGTTTTGCATCACAACACGATTCAAGACGCTCTCGGATACCGGATCGCGCTCAAACTGGCCTCGGGCGAGATGTCTGAACAAATGCTGCGCGAAATTTGTGACGCAGCGCATAAGTCTGATCCTGATTTAGCGATGTCGGCGCGGGCTGATATCTCTGCGGTATTTGACCGCGATGCAGCCTGTCACCGGTTTTTGCAACCGTTGTTGTTTTTCAAAGGCTTTCAAGCGGTTCAAGCCTACCGGATCGCCAATTGGTTGTGGCGCCAGGGTCGGGCTGATCTGTCTTATTTTTTCCAGATGCGGGTATCAGAGGTTTTTGGTATTGATATCCACCCGGCTGCAAAGGTCGGCAAGGGCATTATGATAGATCACGCCCATTCGATTGTTATCGGTGAGACGGCAGTGGTTGGTGATAATGTATCGATGCTGCATTCGGTCACATTGGGTGGCACCGGTAAAGAGGAAGAGGATCGCCATCCCAAGATTGCAGCAGGCGTATTGATCGGGGCCGGGGCCAAGGTGCTGGGCAATATCACCGTGGGTCAATGCTCGCGGATCGCTGCGGGTTCTGTGGTGTTGCATGATGTACCGGCTATGACCACTGTGGCGGGGGTCCCTGCTAAAGTGGTTGGAGAGGCAGGCTGCGCGACCCCTTCTGTGACGATGGACCAGTTGCTAAAACAGGCCTCTAACCTCGAGGTTTAGCGGCAGGTCTCGCCGTAGCGCAGAAAGCAAAACCAGTCTGCCTAGCTCACGCAGACGTTGGCAGGCCATTTTTCAAAGGATTATTGCTAACACTAAATTTCCAGACCGCTGACTGGCACTATACCAGCATGGTAAGTGGGTTCTCCAGGTTGTCAACTATCGCTTGCAGCAATTGTGCACCCAATGCCCCGTCAATCGCTCGGTGATCAACTGACATTGTGACCGACATGACAGTGGCAACGCCCAAACTGCCATCGGGCGCGACCACGGGGCGTTTTTTGCCAGCGCCTACCGCCAAGATGGCGCCGTGCGGCGGGTTGATTACCGCATCGAAATTATCAACCCCGAACATGCCAAGGTTTGAGATGGCAAAACTGCCGCCTTGATATTCATGCGGCGCCAGTTTTTTACCCCGTGCCCGGGCGGCCATGTCTTTCATCTGTGCGGAGAGGGTCGACAGAGACTTGCTATCGGCATCTTTGAGCACTGGCGTAAACAAACCGCCCTCGATGGCGACGGCGACGGCGATGTCAGAGGGTTTGAGTTGCAGCACCCGGTCGCCGGCCCAGACGGCATTGGCCGCAGGCACAGACTGGAGCGCCAAGGCCGCGGCCTTAATAATAAAGTCATTAACTGATAGCTTGACGTCGCGGACAGCAAGCTGGCTGTTTAACTCACTGCGAAGCGCCAGCAGGGTATCGAGCTGAATATCGCGGCGCAAGTAAAAATGCGGAATTGTCTGCTTGGCCTCAGTCAGACGGGCGGCGATTATCTTGCGCATGCCGTCTAGCTTGATCTCTTCAAAGGCGCGATCTTGATACATTTTAAGCACGGTCTCTGTCGTGAGACCGCTGGAGATCGCAATTTTTTCAGAAGATGAGGTTGTTGAGAAAGTATTGGTCGCGGGTGCCAGAGCCGCTGCAGTCGCGTGTTCGACATCGGCTTTTACGATGCGGCCTTTTGGGCCTGATCCGGTTATTTCTTTCAAATTTAAACCCTTATCCGCAGCGATGCGGCGGGCCAGAGGCGTTGCAAAGACGCGATCAGCTTGCGCATTCGGTTGCCGGAAAGGTGCTGCCGATGCCGTTGCTGGGGTGCTTTGCTCCGCAGTGGCCTGTTTGTTGTCGCTTGGGGCCTCTGCTTGGGGGGGGACGGCACTTGTTGGGGCAGGGGCCGGCTGATCTGGCCCATCTGCGGTTTCACCTTCATCCAGTAAGATGGCGATTGGGGTATTAACGGCGACGTCTTGGCTGCCCTCGGGGATCAAAATTTTACCGATGACGCCTTCATCGACGGCTTCAAATTCCATTGTCGCCTTATCGGTTTCAATCTCGGCCAACAGGTCGCCAGAGGCGACGATGTCGCCCTCTTTGACCAACCACTTTGTCAGCGATCCCTGTTCCATTGTCGGTGACAGCGCAGGCATGAGAATTTTAATTGGCATAGCTCTGTCTTCCTTACCTGTAGGTTATTTTGCGCACGGCCTCGATCACCTCTTGGGTGGTCAACAACGCGTGTTTTTCTAAGTTGGCCGCATAGGGCATAGGCACATCCTTGCCAGTGCAATTGATCACCGGGGCATCGAGATAGTCAAAGGCCTGTTCCATGATCGTTGCCGAGAGGTGATTGCCGATAGAGCCGACGGGAAAGCCCTCTTCGATGGTCACGCACCGGTTGGTTTTTCGCACTGAGGCCAATACCGTGTCGTAATCAATCGGGCGCAGGGTGCGCAGATCGACGACTTCAGCGCTGACGCCCTCTGCGGCCAGTGTTTCGGCGGCTTCAAGCGCATATTGCATGCCAATTCCGAAACTGACCAGCGTCACATCGCTGCCTTCGCGCCAGATCCGCGCCTTGCCAAATGGCACGGTGTAATCTTCAAGCACTGGCATATCAAAGCTGCGCCCATAGAGAATTTCGTTTTCTAAAAAGATCACTGGGTTGGGATCACGGATCGCTGATTTCAACAATCCTTTGGCATCGGAGGCAGAATAGGGCATCGCCACTTTCAATCCCGGAATGGCGGAAAACCAGGCTGCAAAATCCTGTGAATGCTGTGCGCCGACACGCGCCGCAGCGCCGTTTGGTCCACGAAACACCATTGGAGCGCCCATCTGTCCACCGGACATATACAGCGTTTTGGCGGCGGAGTTTACAATTTGATCCATGGCTTGCATGGCAAAGTTAAACGTCATGAACTCGACAATTGGGCGCAACCCGCCAAAGGCCGCGCCAACTGCGATGCCCGCAAAGCCGTGTTCGGTAATGGGCGTGTCGATAATGCGTTTTTCGCCGAATTCATCCAGCAGACCTTGCGATACTTTATAAGCGCCCTGATATTCGGCGACCTCTTCCCCCATCAGTAACACCTTGGGGTCTGTGCGCATTTCTTCGGCCATGGCATCGCGCAGGGCTTCCCGCACGGTTTGCTGACGGATCTCGGTGCCTTCTGGCCACTCTGGTCCCACCTTGTGCGCTGCAACAGCAACAGTGGCCGCGACGGTAGACGCGGCACTCGAGGTGTTGTCTGAACGGTCTTTTGCGGTCTCAGTGGCGGCAGGCTCAGGCGCCAAGGCTACTTGATCATTGGTGTCGGTCGCGCTTTCGCCGTCTTCCAATAAAAGGGCAATAGGCGTATTGACCTTGATGCCTTCGCTGCCGGCGCTGACCAGCAGCTTGCCGATCACGCCTTCATCTACGGCCTCGAATTCCATAGTGGCCTTGTCAGTTTCAATTTCTGCCAGAATATCACCCGAAGCGACGCTGTCGCCCTCTTTGACGAGCCATTGTGTCAAGGTGCCTTCTTCCATGGTTGGCGAGAGCGCGGGCATCAGAATTTCGGTTGCCATAATGTCTGTCCTTATGCCTGAGCGTAAATATCGGTCCAGAGCTCGGAGAGATCCGGCTCGGGACTTTCTTTGGCGAAGTCTGTCGATGCGTTGACAACTTTTTTGATGCCTTTATCGATGGACTTTAAATCTTCTTCGGTGGCGTACTTGCCGGTCAGCAACAGCGAGCGCACATATTCAATAGGGTCGCGTTCTTCGCGCATTTTCTGAACTTCTTCGCGGGTGCGATATTTTGCTGGATCCGACATTGAATGGCCCCGATAGCGGTAGGTTTTAACTTCGAGAATAAACGGCCCTTTACCAGCGCGGCAATGTTTGACAGCCAATTCACCAGCGGCTTTGACCTCAAGTACGTTCATGCCGTCAACCGCTTGACCTGCAATGCCAAAAGCTTCGCCACGTGTGTAGATATCTGGTGACGAAGTTGAGCGTTTTTGCGCAGTGCCCATGGCATATTGATTGTTTTCTATCACGAAGATGACCGGCAATTTCCAAAGTGCTGCCATATTGAAGGTTTCGTAAACCTGACCTTGGTTGGCAGCCCCATCGCCGAAGTAGGCAAAAGTCACGCGGTCCGTACCATTATATTTGTCCGAAAACGCCAACCCTGCGCCGATGGGTACCTGTGCTGCGACAATGCCGTGCCCGCCATAAAAGTGCTTTTCCTTGCTGAACATATGCATGGAGCCGCCTTTACCTTTGGAATAACCACCTATCCGTCCGGTCAATTCCGCCATAACCCCGTCCGGGTTCATGCCGCAGGCCAGCATATGGCCGTGATCGCGATAGGAGGTGACGCGCTTGTCGCCCTCCTCTGCGGCAGCCTCAAGGCCGACAACAACAGCTTCCTGCCCGATGTATAAGTGACAAAATCCGCCGATGAGGCCCATGCCATAAAGTTGGCCTGCTTTTTCTTCGAATCGTCTGATCAGTAACATGTTGTGATAATGTTGTTTCAGCTCTTCGGCAGAAACATTTGGTTTTGCCGCGGTTTTTCGGGTTGCCATGGGCTTTTCTCGCCTTTTTCTGAAAGTAGTTTAGCGTTAAACTATTTTAATAAAGGATATTGGGCAGAATGACGAGAGAAATTTTTGGCAGACGTATTTGCCCTCTAGATTTAGAGGAAACTAGCTTTGAGATACAGCTGGCGTCACAGTGTCTGTGATGGCGGGCTGTCGCTGTGTGGAGCGGGCTTCACCCAGCGCTTTGCTGTTATAAAAAGTCGTCGTTTTGAAATCTCTGCAGGCTAGCGAATAACAATTTCGTCTGGACGGATAACACCCAGAATACGGCGCGCTTGCTCGTCAAGCAAATCCAGATCTAGATAGCGGTCTGACAGCCGGCGCGTCAGGTTTTCCATCTGTTTGATCTCGGCGTTGGTCTTGGTCAGTTCTGCGGTTAACTTGCGGGTTTTTTGTTCAATCTCTGCACGACGAAACAGCCCATAGTCACCCTGAACAGCCGCAAACGTGAAATACAGAGCCAGCCCTGAAGCGACCACAAAAAACGTTAAGACGCCAAGGGGCTTTTTGGTATTACGCGTGGTCATCTACTGCCTCAATACGACCCGCTAAAGAGCCTTGAGTATATGATTGCACAGGTGATTCGGTTTGTGAATCCCAAAAGTGAATAAATTTTACATTAGATTGAGCTCAGCGTCTGGCTACACCCGCTTTATTCAGCCCGCAACTGAGGCATGGTATATGTCCAAGACGGCCTGACCGAGTGCGGCATCAAAGGCACTGTCGTTTTGCTGAGCGGAAAGGCCTTTGGTTAGCGCGCGCGAAAAACTGGCGATTACACCGGTGTTTTGGGCCAGCTTCTGGGTCGCAGTCTTGCGGTCATAGCCGCCGGATAGGGCCACCACCCGCAACACGCTATCATGGGCCACGAGTGGGGCATAGTGATTGGCGGTGTCGGGCAGGGTCAGCTTTAGCATGATTTTTTGATCTGCAGGGACGGCCTCAAGATGGCGGGTGATGGTCTGCAGCAGCAGATCTTCGGCGGCGGCTTTGTCGGCGATGGCAATGTTGATCTCGGGCTCGATGATCGGGACCAGACCGTGCTCAAGGATTTTGTTTGCCACTTCAAATTGTTGCGCGACCACTGCTTCGATACCACTTTTTGAGGCGCTCTCGATCAACGAGCGCATTTTTGTGCCAAAAATATTCGCCTCAACCGCGCGTTGTAACAGAGCATCTAGCCCGTCTATGGGTTTCATTAGGCTCATCCCACCGGCCTTTGCGGCAAGACCTTTGTCGACTTTTAGAAAGGGAACAACGCCGCGATTTTGCCACAGATAATCAGCGGCAGGCTGACCTCCTATCAAACGGTCCATGGTTTGTTCGAATAGGATAGCACCGACAATGTGATCCGTTGAGAAGGCTGTTGATTGCACAATCCGCGCACGCATATCGTGGACCAGATCAAACATCTCTGTCTCACCACTGTAATCGGTGGGGTCGATCCCGTATAATTTTAGGGCCTTTGGGGTTGAGCCACCACTTTGGTCCAATGCTGCTATGAAGCCATCTGCCGATGAAATCTTGTGTCTTTGCTTGGTGTTTCTCATATTTTCGGCCGCCTCTGCCCGTAATCCGATACCTGCCATTTGGATAAATGGCGCAGCCTTGCGCCCATGATTGAACGCGACTGCCTTGGCTCTAAGCGAGGTGTTTTACAGTTTCAATTGTGTTTGCGCTAACATCTATTGGGTATTTTGTGGCAAAAAGGTTTTACAATAATTTGGCCTGTTGACGTTCGGCTTTTCACTGGTGCGGAAGTCTACTTTGCAGCGCGGCTACACCGGGCAGGGTTTTGCCCTCCATCCATTCCAGAAATGCGCCACCGGCGGTGGACAGGTAGCTGAATGTGTCTACAACGCCTGCTTTATTTAGGGCCGCCACAGTATCGCCGCCCCCGGCGACCGACACCAAACCCCCGGCCTTGGTTAAGTTGGCCGCCTGGCGCGCTGCGGCGTTGGTGGCTGTGTCAAAAGGTTCAAGTTCGAAGGCACCCAAAGGTCCATTCCATATCAGGGTTTTAGCAGTGGAAAAACAATCGGTGATCCGCGCAACTGTTTGTGCCCCTGCATCGAGGATCATGCCATCGGCCGGACAAAGGTTGATCGCAACTGTTTGATGCGGGGCATTGGCTGCAAATTCCCGGGCGACAACCACGTCGCTGGGCAGGATAATTTCACAGCCCGTCGCTGTGGCGCGCGCCAGGATATCACTGGCCGTGTCGGTCATATCATGTTCTGCCAATGATGTGCCGACCGAATGACCTTGGGCTGCAAGAAACGTGTTTGCCATACCGCCGCCAATGACCAGATGATCAACCTTGGTGACCAAGTTGCTGAGCAGCGCCAGTTTGGTTGAGACCTTTGCCCCCCCCACCACCGCAACAACCGGATGCTTGGGGGCGCCCAAAGCGGTCTCGAGCGCGTCCAGTTCTGCCGCCATCAGGCGACCGGCGCAGGATGGCAGCACACGCGCCAGCGCCTCCGTGCTCGCATGGGCGCGGTGCGCGGCCGAAAAAGCATCGTTGCAATAAATGTCGCCAAGCTTGGCTATCTGCGCGGCAAACCCCGGGTCATTGGCCTCTTCGGCGGCGTGATAGCGGGTATTTTCGAGCAGCAGCACTTCACCCTTTGGCAGGGCCTGCAGGGCTGCGGCCGGGCCTGCGCCAATGCAGTCTGCGGCAAACATCACGGGTGTTCCAAGCGCCTGTTCAAGGGAGACGACCAGCGGTTGCAGACTGAACTCGGGCCGACGCTGGCCTTTTGGACGTCCGAAATGGGCCAGTAAGACCGGTATGCCACCGGCGGCAAGAATGTCTCGAACTGTTGGCACAATACGGATGATTCGGGTGTCATCGCTGACTACACCGTCTTGCATTGGCACGTTTATATCGACCCTTACCAGGACCCTTTTGTCGTCAAGATCCATATCGTCTAGTGTTTTCCAACCCATATCTTACATCCTTGCCTTGGCAAATCCTGCTCTTTATCTGCTGTTTGGTTGATCTCGGGGCTTGCGTCAATGTCTCGACTTGTTCCTCTGCGGTAAGCAGACTAGATAAGTTTAAAATCACAGCGCGAAGGAGAGCCAGCATGGCTGACGGGATTAAATATCGCAACGATAAGCAGAAATCTTTGATTTTAGACGAATTGGCGTCTGCGGGCATGTCGGAAGCCGATCTCGCCGAGTTGATCGTTAACGGCAAAGTGGAATATGGTAAAAATAATATGTTGACCGAGAAAAGCCGCAAACAGATTAAGGCTTTGATCAAACAGGCGCTTGGCGGGATCAAAGCGGCCAAGGCAAAAAAACCAGCGGCCAAGGCAAAAAAGTCAGCGGGCAAAGCCAAGAAACCAGCAGCCAAAGGCAGCAGCACACTTGATGCGGCCATCAAAGATCCGGAAAATACCATCCTGATCGAGTTGAAGGGTGGCACGGTCATTGTTGAGTTGTTGTTTGATATTGCGCCCGGGCATTGCGCGCGGATGAAAGAGCTGGCTCGTGGCGGAGAATATGACAATGTTGCGTTTCACCGGGTGATCGACGGCTTTATGGCACAGACTGGCGATGTGAAAAACGGCGATATGGAAGATGATTTCAATCTGCGCATGGCGGGCACTGGGGGCTCAGACCTGCCAGATTTGATGGCTGAATTTTCCGGTGTTCCGCATGACCGCGGCACATTGGCGGCGGCGCGCAGCCAGAACCCCAATTCTGCCAATAGCCAGTTTTTCTTCAATTTTGGCGACAATCATTTCCTCAATCGTCAGTATACGGTTTATGGTCGTGTGCTCAAGGGTATGGATCATGTTGATGCGATCGTGCGCGGGGAACCCCCTACCAGTCCGGACCGGATGATTTCAGTAAAGGTGGCCGCCGATGTATAAACTTGCAGCAATATTCAGTGTTTTGGCAGCACCAGTTCTGGCAACTGGGTTGCAGATTGAGGTTGCAGGTGAGGGCGCGAACGGCGTGATCACTGTCGATCTCTTTGAGGATGTGGCGCCCAACCATGTGGCGCAGATCGCAGCTTTGGCGGCAGATGGCGTCTATGACAACGTGGTGTTCCATCGGGTTATTGTCGGCTTTATGGCGCAAACTGGTGATGTTCAATATGGCAAAGCAGGCGGATATATCAGCCGCGCCGGCATGGGCGGTTCGGACAAGCCTGATCTGAAAGCAGAGTTTTCGGACGTATCCTATGAACGTGGTATCATAGGGATGGCACGCAGCTCAAACCCTGACAGCGCCAACAGCCAGTTTTTCATCATGTTTGCCGCCGGGCATTTCCTGAATGGAGAATACACAGTTGTCGGCAAGGTCACGGATGGTATGGATGTGGTTGATGCAATCAAGCTTGGCCTTGGACAAAACGGCGCGGTTATTGGCACGCCGGACGTGATGCGCCAGGTGACTGTCGTCGACTAGACGATGCTGTGAAGGGCAAACTCCGCACCCGCGTTGCGGTGGGTGTGGACCCAGTTGGTCGGTGCTGGCCTACTTACTTGTGAATTTTAGGGCGCATGACGCCCGGACTTGATTGACGCGCTTTTTTCGCGGTACTGCTCATACTCATAAACGTTATTTTTGTTGTTCGATGTCTCTTTTCAAAAAATTGGTGTGTTGCTGTGAAAAGCTCGGTCAACGTTTATTTGGTTGTGGAGTTTTTCAATGCCTTTAGAAGTTGATAAAGTCCTGCACCGGGCGGCACGCTTGATGGAGAATGCCGAGCTGGCTGCTGCAAGGAAATTTACAAAGAAATTTTAGCATGTTTTCCAGAAAATTCAAAAGCCCTTCGGGGATACCAACGATTGAAATCAACAGACGTTATGACACGCCCAGAGGGATCAGCGCCATCCCCGCAACAGATGCAAGCGGTGATGGCGCTGTGTCATCAAGGCCAGTTTACAGAGGTCCTGTCAAAATTAGATCTGTTGCTGGAGGCATTTCCCGATGCCTGTGCAGTGTACAATCTGCAGGGCGCCTCAAGCGCGGCTTTGGGTCGTTACGACGGTGCGGTCGACAGCTTTAAAAGGGCACTTAGTCTCACGCCTGATGACACCAGTATTTATTTTAATATCGGCAATTTGCAAAAAAAAATCGGTGCGTGGGATACAGCGATTGCGCAGTATAAAAGCGCCCTGAAGATCAAGCCTGACTATTTTGAAAATTTAAGGAATAAAGGCAATGTCCTGCAGAATAAGGGGGACGCAAGGGCGGCGATTGCCAGCTATAAAAACGCTATTGAAACTGAGCCCAAACATGCCCCGACCCATTATTATATGAGGGTCGCTTTGCAGGGTCTGGGCGATTTAAAGGGGGCGATTGACAGCTACACACAGGCGATCAAGATCAAGCCTGATTATGTACAGGCGTATAACAATATGGGAAATGCCCTCTACGAAAAGGGGGACACCGCTGCTGCGATAGACAGCTTGCAAAAAGCTCTCAAGATCAACCCCAACTATGCTGAGGTTTATGCCAACTTTTCCCTTCCCCATCTCTTGCAAGGCAGTTTAGAGGAAGGCTTGAAATTATATGAGTGGCGTTTAAGAAAAAATGCCCGGACCGTCGCCCCTGCTAGGGTCAACCGTATTTGGGATGGTAAGCAGAGCTTAAATGCCAAACAATTTTTAGCGTATGAAGAACAGGGCTTGGGAGATATGATCCAGTTCTGTAGACATTTACCTTTGCTTGAGCATAAGGGAGCGGATGTTACCTTTAAAGTAAAGCCAATTTTACATGCCCTTTTGCAAACTATGGACAGTAACACCAGCCTCAGCACAAGCCGTCCAGAAGAATATAAAATTGACTTTGAGACACCACTGATGAGTCTTCCCCATCTCTTGAATACGAGTTTGGAAACAATTCCTGTCATGAACCCTTACTTGTTTGCAGATCAGCACAGGGTGAAAAAATGGGGTGAAATACTTGGTGCGAACAGATTTAAATTCGGTATCTGCTGGCGGGGTAGCAAGGCAAAGATTGATGTTGGCCGCTCGTTTCCACGGTCACTTTTTGAGGCGATATCAAAAATTCCAAACTTAGAATTGATCAGTCTTCACAAGGGTGAGGGTGAAGATCAAATCTCTAACATTGACTTTGATATCACCAGATTGGGAATTGACTTTTAAGCAGGTCAGGATGCGTTTGTTGATACAGCAGCTGTTATGATAAACTGCGATTTGATCATTACTTTTGACACAGCGGTTGCCCATCTGGCGGGTGCGTAGGGGTGTCAGACATGGGTGGCCCTAAAGCATGTCCCTGATTGGCGTTGGATGTTGGATCGGTCTGATAGTCCGTGGTATCTAGAGATGACTTTGTACCGGTAAAAAAAACCAGGGGATTGGGCGAAATTTTTTAATATAACAAAGCAGGACTTGCATCTGTTAATAGATCAAAAAGTATTTTGAAATGATTAGCCCACAAATTCCCATCTCTTTGGGAGAGTTGCTTGATAGAATAACCATCCCGCAAATCAAATTGGAACATCTCACCTCAAAAGACGCCCTCAAGAATGTTGAGCGAGAATTTAAACAACTCCAATTGACATTTATTCAACCCTGTCCCGAGACGATTGAGGTGAAACTGCTTGAGGTGGAGTTGAAGAAAATTAACCAGCAACTTTGGGATATTGAAGATAAAATAAGAGCTAAAGAAAGAACCAAGTCCTTTGATGATGAGTTTATCCAACTTGCTCGTAAAGTGTATATCACGAACGTTGAACGTTCTCGTGTGAAAAAAAAGATAAACGATATGTTCGGATCAGAATTGGTCGAAGAACAATCATATGTGGAATATTAAGACTGGTCCATTCGGTTGGTCTTGTCAGGTATTTGTTCTAGACCCACATCTCATTTTGGGGAGCTTACGTTCGAATGCTAGGGGGCTTTTGCCCGCCGGGGATGAAAGGTATCTGCGGGCGGTGTCATAGCCATCGATCTATCGTAATATAGCCCTTTCAGCTTTAGCGCCGTTTCCTAAAGACGCAGAAGTGTTTTCCAGTCCACTGCGATTTCGGTGGGCGGAGTGGTGTTGTTGATTTGCGTTATGCGATTGCTGAGGTTTGGTTGTTGCAAGTGATCCGGTTTGCGGTCTTGAGAAGACTCTGCGAGATGATGACTATGACCGTCCGCGCGTGGATTTTTGCGACCCAGAAGTGTCGTGCTCAATTTGATCCAAACAGCCGCGTTACTGTGGCGAAGCACTGTTTGAGGCGAAAGCATTGCTTGGACATCAGCTTGTTACAGCGCTTTTGCGATTGGCGCAGTGCTAAGGTGTAGAACCCCTTCACCTGCACCAATTAACAACAGCATGCTCAAATAACCTATTGAGGTGCTCCGCCACATTCGGACAGCGTGTTAAGATGTATCCAACACGAATAAACAGCTACGAGAACGACAAAGCGGTGGAACTTTTCAGATAAGTTTAAGGCTGCTATGGCGCTTGAGGCGCTGCGCGCAGGCAAGACGGTCCAAGAGATTGCGGCCAAATGTCCGCTTCGCTCAAAGCAGGAGCGCACATGTAAACGGCAAGCGGTTGAAGGCATGGAGGGTGTTTTCTCCGACAAGGTCAGGAAGGCTGGTAACAAGAACGGCGAGACCAAAGAGCTTCACACGAAGACAGGCCAGCTCGCAGTGTAAAATGTTTTTTGTCGCAAGGGCTGGAGTGATGTGCCCGCCCACTGCCCGGCAGCCGATACGCAGTATCGATGAGAGGGGGAACGCCGCAAGATGATCCGCAAACAGAACGCCGACCTGAGCCTGACGCGTCAGTACAAGCTGCTCAAGACTAGCCACTCCTTGATCTATTACACGCCGGTCGGTCTTGATCTGGCCGCGGTTGATCTTATGCATGAAATAGACCGGATGTTTGCGACATTATATTTAATCTTTCAGAGGAAAAGCGGTCTTGAAAATAATCTCGCGATGGGTCAATTCGCTTGTATGTGGCCTCATTAATCTAAAGTATGTCAGACGGTTTGTGCCCAGAGTGGCTTTGGTGTTCAGCATATCCGCATAAATTATAAACATGATTGAGAGTTTTGCTAATAATTTGTGCAAATGAAATAAGCGTTTGCAACCCACGCCTAGCCGTACTACCGTGGTATTAAGCAACCGCTTCGTTCTAGCGAACTTGAGGCTTCATGGCTCGGCTTTGTTCTGGGAGGAAAAGCCGAGCCATTAACAAACATATAAGTATTATCATTTCTGTAAATTTTGCTAAAAATGCCTAATGTAAGGCCCAGACTTAGGGTAAAGTGAATTTTTTATATTTCAGTGTTATTATTCTGCTGTGATCGTGGTTTTTTATCGAATGCCAAGTAGCATCCACTCGCAGGCGTATTAGGGCGTATCGAAGATTCCGATTGATTAAAAAAGATCTTGGAGAATTTTATTTTTCCTAATTAGCAAATTATATTGAGTTGTTGTGCCGGTTGGGGCTGCCCCCTGAAGAGCCGGGGGTTCCGATGTAGGTGCCCACGAGGTTGATTTCTATAATTTATGTGGTGGCAGGACAGCTCTAACGGGTAAAATAGATACCTTTGATCTGTTTTTAGTCTTGATGGTGCTTTGATAATTTTATCTCGAAATGAAGCCTTTATTGGTGTTCAAACATAGAATTATTCTTGTATCTACTTGTAAGCGGTTGGTGAATAATACCATTGTTGGACTCGCTGCCGGACGCGTAAATTTTTTCCATTCATTGAATCAGCGTCGGGTGCCGGAATGGCTTGCTGGCCATCGATTTTTTTTGCCGTGTTTTGAAAAATGATAACGAAACACTTGACTTGTCATAAATTATAAATATATACTTTATATTGTAAAGATTTACCAAAGTGTTATTTTTGAGTAATATCTCTCCCCGTGTGTTGGGGCATGTAAATGTATTTTTCAGTGCCGTATTTTATAACTTTTTGGCTCGGTCCCAGTGGGGCCGGGTTTTTTTTGTTCGTGGTGGGTTTCAAGTCTGTTTTCCGACGACAGTGGTCGTGTTTTTACTCGGGGCTGGCGGTTTAAGGTCCATGGTGCTTGTTTTTATGGATGGGTCCGATACAGCCTACATCTCTAAAAGCCAAATATACTTACTGTCTGCCTCTGTGGCGCTCCAAAAGACCTTGCCGCCATAGCGCCATGGGTCAAGAACAATGCCGTCCGTATGTTTGTCGCCCTTTGCACTAATGATTAAGGTACTGTGTCCGATGCGAAAACTCTCAGGTTTGGATCGGGCCATGTGTAAATCCAGCGTTTTGAAACCTTCCTGGTTTAGTCGGGCCGCCATATCGCGGGCCCAGTGCCAACACAGACCGCGGGTGCGTAGTCCCAGATTAACTTTGGTGTTGTGAATCAGTGGAGCGTCCGTGACCTGATACTGAACAGACAGGTGTTGCGCGTGCACAAACGCCGCTTCTGCCGCAGTTTTGGCCTCTTGTGGGTCTACCTTTAGCCCCAGTGATTGGATGCTATCTGCGAGGAGTGCAACCTCTAACGATGACGCAGCGGGTGCCCCAGTTTTTGGTTGTATTGCGCAGCCAGTGGTCAGCATGACAACAGCAAATATGCAGAGCTTCACAAAATTCATTTGGTGCTGCGCTCAATTGCGAAGGGTGCTTTGGTATGGTTTGGCATTTCTATTTTACCTAGGATTATCTATCATCTGATTATTAATATAGAGTCTTACAAAGACAGCCATCATGGGGGTGCATGAAGCTTAGGGAATTGCATTATTGTTTTATTTTATAATAGTGCCATTTTACAGGCAAGCTTCGATTGCCGTCAGCATGGAAAAATACGAATGCGTTCTCCGAAAATGGCTGGCCTTCACCTTTGATAAGGTAAACTGACCCACAGGTGGGGTCATCAAATTAAAATAGTGCAAGGTTTTGAAATGCACGCTGTGTTTACTTTTATTAAAGGGCTGAATTTTCGCGCCCCAGTGGTCGCGCCCCAGTGGTAAGGGGTGGGGATTTTGGTGTTTTTGAACGGTCTGAGGGTTTGGGTCGGTACGCCAGTCTTCGCGCAAGCGGCAAGAAACGTCCTATGAATAATTGATGTATTCTGGCGTAAATGACCGCAGTTTCATGCTGTCGGTTTTTTTATGCCAATTTTGTTAACGTTTGCTTGCAAAACTCAATTGTGCAGCAGGGATGAACCTGGCCCGAGGTTTCGCGCTGAAATACAGTGGTTACCAGCAGTATGTTTAAAGATGAACACGCAGGTCCTGAATGGGCTGGCTCAACCCGAAAATGTCACCCAAAGTGGTATTTTTTACGTATTGCAAAAAATTAAAGAGACCTTATCCATAGCCATTTAAGGAAACTGACGTATTTTTTGATTTCGATGTGCTATTTTTTAAAACTGGAGCGCTATTTTGATTGTTGTACATTTAGGAGCGCATCGTACTGCAACAACTTTGTTTCAAAAGACACTCGCGGATAACCGGCAAAGGCTATCAGAGCGTGGGATATGTTTTTTGGGACCTGAACAGATCCGCAACGGCGATTTTCAAGGGCTTATGATCCACCACTCGCAAGTGACGCTTTGGCGATCCAGAAAAGCCCAGACAGCGGCGCAAAAGCTCCGTTCCACGCTGGATAGCGAACGTCGTGCAGGGCGCAGGGTCATCTTAAGTGAAGAGAACATACTGGGCAATATACGTAGCAACGTAGACACCATGAGTATCTATCCAAATATTCAGAGCAGTTTGGATAGGTTGCAACCCGCCTTCGAACAGGTGGATGTTTTCTATATTTCTATCCGGCCGCTTGACGTATGGTGGAATTCTTGTTTGTCCTTTGCCATCCGTCACTTTCGGCGCCCGCCATCGGCCATGCAGCTCGATTGCATTGCCTTTAACAGCGCTGGTGGTTGGCGCACGGTCATACAAGCGGTCTGCGATGCTTTTCCAAAGGCTAAAGTGAAAGTTGTTGAGTTTGGTGCGCTCACGGCCAAGCCTATTGTACAGCTGGCCGAGGTTAGCGGTTGGCAGGATCTCTCGCATTTAGAACAAAAACACCAGATACTTAACCGTTCCAAAACGATCAAAAATTTGAAAGAGATTTTGGAGGGTCGGGGCGACAGTATCGGTATTGCGAGATTGGCACAAAAGGGCGAAGGGCGGAAATTGAATATGTTTTCTGAAACTGGTTTGGGGATGCTGTTTGAGGCTTATGAACGCGACCTTGCGTGGCTGCGATGTAAGACCGATGATCGGATTACTTTTCTCGAAGCTCCAAAATAAGCGCAGCATCACTGCAGTGGTGCAAAAGGTAAGATGTTTTTCCAAATTAGAAACAGTGTTTGGAAGCCGCAGGTCTCAAAGACATGCTCTGTTAATTTCTGGCGCTTGGGCATTGCAAGTTTTGGGTAGGCCGTGATTCAGTTTGAGACGCCGGTGAATTACATCCTCTTAATAAATAATCTATTTCGTAAGCGGCGGGTCTATGACGTCACCTACTGTCTCGGTTTTGTAGTGATTTGTCGAAGGGCATCCCCGCTCGTGGCTGATATGCTAAAAGGCTCAGCGGCCCGCATGACAACGGGTTTGAACTGCGGGCGATTAGGGGCTTTGAATTTTAAACGTGCGTGCTAGGTTCGCACCGGCAGGTAGTGGGTCAACCCGCGCCAAAAAGTACTGGTGCCAACATGTGGGTCCTATTGGGGTAAGGGATTAAAATGTCGCAAAAAATGCGCACTCAGGTGGCAATTATCGGATCTGGTCCTGCGGGACTTTTATTGTCGGAACTCCTGCGCAAGGTTGGCATCGACGCTGTGGTGATTGATCGCCAAAGCAGATCTCATATTGAGGCCCGAATTCGTGCCGGGGTGCTTGAGTGGGGCACGGTCGAGGCGCTGCGTGCGGCGGGTGTCGGCGCACGGATGGACCGTGAGGGAATGGTGCATTCCGGCTTTGAGATGTGCTTTGACGGCCACCGCCACCGCATTGATCTGGCGGGTTTGGTTGATAAAAAGGTCATGGTCTACGGCCAGACTGAATTGACCAAAGATTTAATCGCACAGCGCCTAGACAGTGGCGCACAGATTGTCTTTAGCGCCAGCAATGTGCGAATCGACAACGTAACATCCTCTGCGCCACGTGTGAGTTACGAACAGGCCGGGACAGCGCATGTGCTTGAATGTGACTATGTCGCGGGGTGCGACGGGTTTCATGGAGTTGCCCGCCAGACGATTCCTGCGGACGTGCTGAAAACCTATGAGCGGGTCTATCCGTTTGGCTGGTTGGGGGTTCTGGTTGACCGCCCACCGATTGCGGATGAGTTAATCTATGCCAATGGCGCGAGGGGCTTTGCCCTGTGCTCGATGCGGTCCGTGACGCGAAGCCGATATTATCTGCAATGTGCCCTGGATGACAAAATTGAAAATTGGCCGGACGACCGGTTTTATGACGAACTGGAAAAGCGGCTTGGTCCCGAGACGGCGTGCCAGCTTCAGCGTGGGTCATCTATTGAGAAAAGCATCGCGCCTCTCAGGTCATTTGTGGCCGAGCCGATGCGCTATGGGGCGTTGTTTTTGGCTGGGGATGCAGCCCATATCGTGCCGCCAACAGGGGCCAAGGGACTGAACCTTGCAGTGGCCGATGTGCGGGTGCTGGCCCGTGCGCTGACACAGGCCTACCAACAGGGACGTACCGAGTATTTGGAGCGCTATTCGGAGATATGTCTCAAGCGGGTTTGGAAGGTTGAGCGCTTTTCTTGGTATATGTCGCAACTGTTGCATCAGTTCCCGGACGCAACGCCGTTTGAGCGCAAGATGCAAGTCGCGGAGTTTGAGTATCTGACCCAATCGGAAAGCGCGTGCCGTTCCATTGCCGAAAACTATGTTGGCCTGCCGCTGCAGATGTGAGGCGGGTGCCTGCATCTCACCATACCACTGGTTTGGAGGAAGGTTTGGGTGTATTAAGCCGTAGTCATTGGGCGATGCCCGAATGACTGTTGGGGGCTCTGCGGGGCGTTCGCAATGGAGACAGACGCATGAGGGATGACAGCAACGACACATATATTCAGGGTATGAAAACCCGGCGTGCGGTTCTGGGTGAGGCCCATGTCGATCGCGCTGAGGCCTCCAAAACCGATTTTGACGCGCCGTTTCAACAGTTGATCGTTGAGGCGGCCTGGGGTCATGTCTGGTCGGGCGCGGGGTTGACACCGCGCGAACGGTCGTTGATCACGCTGGCGCTGCTGGCGGGTTTGGGTCAGGACGAAGAGTTTTTGATGCATGTGCGCGCGGCATCCAATACCGGCGCGAGCCGCGAAGATATTCGCGAGGCATTGATGCATGTTGCCATCTATGCCGGAGTGCCGGCGGCCAACCACGCGATCAAACTTGCCAAGGCCGTGTTTGTTGAACCGCAACCGCCGCGAGCTGACAATGAGTGACCATGCGTCTCGCCTGCTTGATCGCGATTATAGCGGGCAGCCAGAGGCATTGACACCGGCGTATAAATCATCGCAATTACGCGCGCCGTGTCAGCCACTTTTGCGACTACCCGAGACCGTCAGGGACGTAACAGGGCCGGTTTTCGGCCATGATAAGCTGGGCGAGCTGGACGCGAATCTCGTGATCAACGCCGCAGCGCCCAATCAAAGCGCTTTGGGCCCGCGTATTTTGGTGCATGGGTGCGTCTTAGATGAAAACGGTAAAGGTGTGCCGGGGGCGTTGCTTGAGGTATGGCAAGCCAATGCTGGTGGGCGATACCGGCATAAAAACGATGGTTATCTTGCGCCGCTCGATCCTAATTTTGCCGGTTGCGGGCGCACAGTCACGGATGCACAGGGCCGGTATCAATTTTTCACCATTCAGCCTGGAGCCTATCCTTGGCCCAATCATGTGAATGCCTGGCGCCCGATGCATATTCATTTCTCAGTGTTCGGACATGCCTTTGCGCAGCGTTTGATTACCCAGATGTATTTCGAAGGCGATCCGCTCATCGCGCTCTGTCCCATTGTCCAGACGGTGAAAGACCCGCAGTCGATCGACCAACTCATCGCTAAGCTGGATATGGGTCGGGCGGTCAGCATGGATCATCTGGCCTACCGGTTTGATCTTGTGTTGCGGGGACGGCAGTCAACCCTGTTTGAAAACAGACCGGAGGGCAATTGATGCGGCCTCCCAGACGCTATAAAGAAAGCCCGTCGCAGACGGCTGGCCCCTATTTTCATATTGGTTGCACACCTAATTTTGTCGGTGTTCAGGGTATATATAGCGCTGATCTTGGTGCTGGTCCTGACGCTGACTTGGGTGGTGCTCTGCAGGGGGCAGATGTGCCGGGGGAGCGGATCACCATAGCCGGACAAATCTGTGATGGCGCCGGTGAACTGATCACCGATGCGATGGTCGAGAGCTGGCAGGCGGATGCTCAGGGACGGTACCCAACAGCGGGTGCTTCGTTTTCAGGCTGGGCGCGGCAGGCCTGTGATCTGACCACCGGCGTATTCACCTTTCGGACGATCAAACCTGGCTGTATCCAGACCTCTGGTGGCCCGCAAAGCCCGCATATTTCTATCTGGATTGTTGCCCGTGGGATCAATCTTGGGCTGCATACGCGGATTTATTTTGCCGATGAGGATAACAGCGCAGATCCGGTTCTTGTTGCGATAGACCCCATGCGCAGGCAGACTTTGATTGCGTCTCAACGGGGCGATGCCTATGTGTTCAACGTAAGGCTTCAGGGCGAAAACGAGACTGTATTTTTTGATCTTTAAGGGGGGGACATGTCGTATACCGTATTGAACTCTGCGTGGTCTTCTACCCTTTTGAGCGATCCTGAAGTGGCGGGGCTGTTCTCGGCTGATGCAGATCTCGCGGCGATGCTGGATTTTGAGGCAGCTCTGGCAGAGGCAGAGGCAGAGGCTGGCGTTTTCTCAACGGGGCTCGCACAACAGATTATTGCGGCTTGCAGAGAATTCCGACCCGATATGGGGCGTCTTAACGCGGGCATCTCGCGTGATGGTATGGCGGTACCCGATCTGATCAGGCAACTGCGCGAGGCCATCGGCACGGAGGCGTCCAAATATCTGCATTTTGGAGCCACAAGTCAGGATGTAATCGACACCAGCTTGACCTTGCGTCTGCAACAGGTGAACCAGATTTTTGCGCCCCGGCTTTCGAATGTCTGTGCGTCTTTAGCACATCTGGACCAGCGTTTTGGACCGCGTCAGATGATGGCGCGCACCCGCATGCAATCGGCCCTGCCGATCTTGGTCAGCCACCGGATTGACGGCTGGCGCACGCCGCTGTTGGATCTATCTGATGATTTCGGGCAAGTTCAGGCTGCCGTTCAGGCGCTGCAATTTGGTGGGCCTGTCGGAACTTTGGATCAATTGGGCGCAAAAGCCCCCGAAGTAAGGCGCCTTTTGGCAGAGCGTCTGGGCCTGCTTGACCCCCGCACCGCATGGCATACCGATCGCAGCCGGGTGTTGAACTATAGTTTTTGGTTGACCAAACTAGCCACTGCGCTGGGCAAAATTGGGCTTGATATAATGCTGATGGCGCAAGATGAGCGGTCCGAGATTGCGCTGGCCAAGTCGGGCGGTTCGTCGGCCATGGCGCATAAGAAAAACCCGATCAAGGCCGAAGTGCTGCTGGCCTTGGCGCGATTTGTATCGACATTACATGCGGGTCTGCAACAATGCGCGCTGCATGAACAAGAGCGTTCGGGTACCAACTGGACACTTGAATGGATGCTGCTGCCACAAATCTGTATTGCCGCAGGGACCGCATTGATCACAGCGCAAGCGCTTCTGAAATCGGTCGACTCACTGGGAGAGCGCTAGACTGCTGCCGTTGCGATGCGGTAAGGGGCACCTGTCGCAACCTGCCGGTAGACGTGGCTGCATTGCTCTGACCTAAGGGCCCCAAAGGGCGGCCAAAGCCTGTTTTATTCGGTCAATATTTTGCGAAGGGCGCACGGCTTACCAGCGCCCCCAAAATAATTTGGGGGCGGGTCTGTGACGATCTCCCTTGCGGCAGGCACGGGGTTGCGACATAGTTTGGAAAGTTTATGTCTTTGGGAATGTCTTTATCGCTGGCTTTGGGGATATCTGGCGACGGTGGTGAAGGCTTTTTAGAGCGCAGAATGTGGTCTGGGGCCAGAGACACCTGAACATGACAACTGAGAGAATATGAATGGCAATCACAGCGCTTGGCTATCTTGGTGTCCGCTCGGATCGTCGCGACGATTGGAGCGCCTTTGCTGGTGGTCTGCTGGGCATGCAGGAGGTGGACCGCGCTGGAAAAACGATGGCATTCAGAATGGACGACCGCAAACAGCGCTTGGTGGTGTCTGACGAGCCAGGTGAGACGCTGGCTTTCATGGGGTGGGAAGTCGAAGACCGTCATGATCTAGAGTATTATGCGACGCGTCTGGATGCTGCAGGATATAGGGCAACATATGGCTCACCAGAACTTGCCGACCGGCGGTTTGTCGAGGATATTGTGTTTTTTCACGATCCTGCGGGCAACCGGATCGAATTGGTCTGGCGCCCGATGTCCAGCGCAGAGCCCTTTGTGCCGGGACGGCCGATCTCGGGGTTTCAAACCGGGCCTGTTGGGATGGGCCATGTGGTTTTGCATGTCGATAACATAAATAAAATGTTGCCTTTCTATCGGGATGTCTTGGATTTTAATCTCAGCGATTATGGCCTTGCGCCGATGCCACTGTATTTTTTCCATGTCAACCAGCGCCATCACAGCTTTGCGTTAGTCGGGTCGGGTAAGGTGGGGTTCCATCACTTTATGGTCGAATATCAAAACTTGGATGATGTCGGGCAGGGGTTCGATTTGGCACAGCTTGACCCGGGTCGGGTCGCCTATACGTTGGGGCGCCATACCAATGATTATATGACCAGCTTTTACGCGCATTCGCCATCAGGATTTTTCGTTGAAAATGGCTGGGGCGGACGGGTGATTGATCCGCAAACCTGGGAGCCACATGAAACCTCGGTTGGACCCAGTTTTTGGGGCCACGAGCGACTTTATTTATCCGAACAAGAGCGCAGCAAGTTTCGTGATATGCGACTGAATAATGCCGCAGAAGGCCTGCGCACTCCGCCGATGATAGATTGCCCGTGGCTCTATCAAGAATTACAGCGCAGGTGAAAGGGTGGCGCAGGGCATCTCTGGCAATTTGGCCGCGATAGCGCATTATGATGTCGCCGTTATTGGTTATGGTCCGACCGGTGCAGTCCTGGCCAAGCTGTTGGCGCTTTGCGGTCTGCAGGTGCTGGTTATTGAACGTGAGCGCGGTATTTATCCGCTGCCCCGGGCGGTGCATTTTGATGATGAAACCATGCGGGTCTTTCAAACCATTGGCATAGCGGATGCGTTACGTCAAAAAATCCGCCTGAACCCCGGTATGCGGTTTGTAGATGGCAATGGCAGCCTGTTGCTGGATTGGCCGCGGCCGCAAGAGACCACGCACCACGGCTGGAACGCCAGCTACCGCTTTCATCAACCTGACCTTGAGGCTTTGCTGCGACAAACGGTGCAGACCCATCCTAACATTACCGTGAAAACCGATACCGAATTGCAGTGGCTCAGGCCGAACCCTGATCATGTATCGTTGCAGTGTCACGCGGGTGATAGCGGTCTGACATCACGCATGACCGCGTCTTATGTCGTAGGTTGTGACGGTGCGCGCTCTGCGGTGCGGCAGGCGATGGGCGTCGCCATGGAGGACCTCGGCTTTCGACAAAGCTGGCTGGTGGTTGATGTTTTGTTGCACCGTGAGATGCCAGAGCTTGGTGATCATTCGGTGCAGTTTTGTGATGACCAGCGGCCAATGACCTATTGCCGCAGTCCGCAAAATCGCAGGCGATGGGAAATTACAATGCAGGCGGGCGAAACCGCCGCCCAGATGACTGATCCCGACAGGGTCTGGCAGTTTTTATCGCGCTGGATCACCCCCAAAGATGCGCAGATCGAACGCAGCGTGGTCTACACTTTCGAATCATCGCTGGCTGAAACATGGCGCAAGGACCGGTTGTTGCTGGCCGGAGATGCAGCGCATCTGACCCCGCCCTTTATGGGGCAAGGCATGTGTTCGGGTATTCGTGATGCGGCAAATCTGGCGTGGAAGCTGGCGCTGACGCTCAAAGGACGCGGCGCGTCCGGATTGCTGGACAGTTATGGCCAAGAACGCAGCCCGCATATGCGCGCCTACATAGAGACGGCGATTAAACTGGGACATCTGATTAATTCAATTGACGGCGACAGTGGGCCGGCACGGGCTGGAGAACCAGCAGATAAAAGCCCAAAGATGGCTTCGATTGCGCCGGGTCTTGGCGGCGCGGCGGCGGCGTGTTTTGGGTTTGCACCGGGGCGCCATACTGGCCGCTTGTTTGGTCAACCCCTGTTGGGGGGTGGTCGACGGATGGACGATCTGTGCGGGTACCGGCCGGTTATGATCAGCCGCGCGTCTTTACCCGCCGTGGGGGGCGCATCTGAGCCTAGGTCTGCTGTGGGGCCGGTCTTTATGGCTGCACAAAGCGAACCCGCGTTAGACGCGATACTGTCAGCCTTGCAGGTCAACGCGGTTTTGGTCCGGCCTGACCGCTATATTTTGGCAACTGCTGTGTCAGATGCAGAAATTACTGCCCTGGCGGGTCTGGAATTTCCCTCGCCGCTCGGCTGATGTCAGGCGCGGTGCGGGCGCGATGGGTGGCGCGGGTATCAATTGCAGTCGTCGGATGCAACTGGGGGTGATCGACATCTTATTAAGTGTGGCCCTGACCAGATTTTGCGCGGTGAAGGCGTGCGGGCATCTCGTGCGCTAGTACAGTTGTTTGTTTGGAAAATTGTGAAACAAGCCGATTGCAAAATAATAATAATATGAGACTATGAAGCCGGTGATATGGCAGGAATGGTGATGGGCAAGACTGCAGTTCAGGCGGGTGCGTATCTGCATCATTTGGCGTTTGAAAGTTCTAAACCGGCACGTCTGGCGGCGTTTTATGGCAATGCTATGGATATGAAGGTGACGCAGCTGTCCCACAGCGAATGGCGTTGTGAAGGGCCGGGGCGGCGGATAATTGTGGTGGCTGGCACCGACAAGCAACTGGCCTATGCCGGTTTTGCCTGTCGTGATCAGGCGGGGCTGGTAGCGCTGCGGCTCAGGGCGCAGCAAGAAAATCTTGAAGTTTTGGATAGCCCGTCGCCCTATTTTCAACCCGGTGCTTTCGCACTGTACGACCCCAGTGGTCAGACCGTTTGCTTTGGCCTTGCAGAACCTGTGCAAAATAATCGCACAGGTCTTCCCGGACCGGTGCAACATTTGACATTTGCCGCTTCAGACGTCGAGGCGTTTGTCGCCTTTTATCAAGACAGGCTGGGGTTTTTGCTGACAGACCGGGTGCTGCATGATGATGGCACCTTGGCGACGGCGTTTTTGACCTCAAACCATGAACATCACACGCTGGCGTGTTTTCAGTCTGATCGTAACGGCGTGGACCACCATTCATATGAGGCTGGCGACTGGGGTTATATTCGCGACTGGTGTGATCATTTTGCCAGCCATGATATTCAACTGGACTGGGGCCCGGGGCGGCATGGTCCGGGCAATAATCTGTTTGTTTTTATAACGGATCCAGATGGAAACTGGATTGAGGTGTCGGCCGAATTAGAAGTGATCTATGATCGTGGTGTGGTGGATTGGCCCCAGCACCCGCGTACTTTAAATAAATGGGGCCGCGCGATAATGCGCTCTTGAACGCAATGGAAATAAACGCATGAAATTTGTAAGTTATACACGCTGTGGATACAGCGGATTTGGGCTGGTTGTCGACGGTGGCATTGTTGAATTGGCTGGCCGGTTGGACGTCGGTGTCACCACTCTGAGGCAGGCGATTTGCGCTGATATATTGGCGCTGGCGGGCCCCTATGCCAAAGGCCGTGGGGCCGAACTGGGGTGGTCTGACCTGACCTTGTTGCCGGTGATACCGGACCCTGCCAAAATTCTGTGTATTGGTTTGAATTATCAAAAACACAAGGAAGAAACCGGTCGCCCTGATGTGGATAATCCCACGATCTTTACTCGGTTTTCCGACACGCAGATTGGACATGGACAACCGCTGGTCAAACCCAATGTGACTGAGCGCTTTGATTATGAGGGGGAGATGGCGGTGATCATTGGGCGTGCAGGGCGCAATATCGCTGAGACAGATGCGCTGGGCCATGTCGCGGGTTACGCCTGTTACAACGAGGGCAGCGTGCGCAATTGGCAGCGTCACACATCCCAGTTCACCCCGGGCAAAAACTTTCCCGGTACTGGCGCTTTCGGGCCTTATCTGGTCACTTCTCAAGAAGTTGGCGATTACCGCGCCCTGCCGATCCAGACCCGTCTTAACGGCCGCGTCATGCAAGAAGCCACGCTGGCCGATTTGATTTTCCCGGTCGAGCAGTTGATCGCCTATGTATCGCAATTTACGCCTCTGGCACCGGGAGATGTGATCGTGTCGGGAACCCCCGGTGGGGTGGGTGACAAAAGGGATCCGCCGGTCTATATGGTGCCCGGTGATACGGTCGAGGTTGAGATCGGGGTGCTGGGTATTTTGCGCAATCCTGTCGTGGCTGAAACCGCTGGATGACAGCAGAAGAGGTCATAAAAACTGACGTTTTGGTTGTCGGGGCAGGGCCAACGGGCCTGCTGTTGGCAAATCTTCTTGGTGCTATGGGGGTGAGCACCACCCTCGTAGAGACCCATGACGACACCGTGCAAGACCCGCGTGCGGTGTCGATTGATGACGAAGCCATGCGGGCACTTCAGGCTGCTGGTTTGGCCGGTGAGGTCGCTGCGATCAGCGTGCAGGGCTATGGGTCGATCTACCGCGGACCATCAGGCAAAGCATTTGCCAGCGTGATGCCAACCGGCAAAGACTATGGCTTTGACAAGCGGAACGCCTTTGAACAACCAGCGTTTGAGGCCGTGTTGCGCAAGGCACTTGCCCGCTATCCCCATGTGACGGCACATTTTGGCACCGAGATGACGGCGTTTGAGCAATCAAGCGATAGCGTACAGGCCACCGTTTGCGCCCGTGATGCGCAGGCGCAGTCGTTGCATGCACGCTATATGGTGGCCTGTGATGGGGGCAGGTCTCCAGTGCGCAAGATGCTTGGAATTGCCATGCAAGGTGCCACATTTGAAGAACCATGGTTGATTGTTGATCTTAAGACCACGCGCAACCGTTGCTTTCACACCGAGGTGTTCTGTGATCCAGCCCGCCCTTGTATCACCTTGCCGGGTCCGGGCGGGATCAGACGGTACGAGTTTAAGCTGCATCATAGCGAAGCGGCCGTTGCCGCCGTTCAAGACGATTTTATTCGTGGGCTTCTTGCCGCTGTCGGCCCCGATCGCGATGAGGCCTTTCGCCGCGTACGGGTCTATACGTTTCATGCGCGTATCGCCGAGCGCTGGCAAGATGGACGGGTGTTTCTGGCCGGGGACGCGGCGCACCTGACACCGCCCTTCGCCGGTCAGGGCATGAACAGTGGCCTGCGAGATGCGCATAATCTGGGCTGGAAACTTGCCGAGGCGCTGCACATGGAGTGCCCTAAGGATCTGTTGGCCAGTTATGAAATTGAACGCAAGCCCCACGCTTGGTCGCTGATCCGTCTGGCGCTGCGCATGGGCCAAGTGATGATGCCGGCGTCTTGGGTGCAGGGCATGGGCACCCGGGCGCTCTTTCGATTGCTGACACTGTCCCCTGCGGCGCGTGAGTATTTCATGCAGATGAAATACAAGCCCAAGCCGCGGTTTGAGGCGGGGTTTATCTGGCATACTGCACGGCCACGCAAAACCTCGGTTGTCGGACAGATGCTGCCGCAGCCGGTGGTCGAGGCCACAGATCGCTGTACATATCTTTTGGATGATGTTCTCGGCGACCGACCAACGCTGCTGATTTTATCAAAACAGCCAGACATTGCGCTGTCGCATGATCTGATGTGCCGATTTGAAGCTTTGGGTATTGCGGTTCTTGGGGTGACGCCGCACAGTATGAACCCAGTAGCCACGACCTTTCCTGTCTTTCGCGACAAAAGCCGGGGCTTGTCAAATCTGCCGTATGCCGCTTATGTCGGGTATGGGCTGTTGATCCGTCGTGATCGCTATATTGCCGCTGCCAGTCCCGTGGCACAGCTTGAGGGCCTGCTCGAGATCGGGCGGCACCTATCCCCGGGGCGCGTCGTGCCCCCAACAACCAGAGCGACGACAGCTGCCAAAGGCGCAGACCAATACCAAGCCGTTGCCGAAACTGCCTGAGACACAACATAGAGGAGAAAATATCATGGTTTACTGGAAGGCGCTGGTCGCCACATCCCTGCTGACTGTCAGCATGGGCGCCGCTGTTGTGGAAGAGAGTGTTACACTGAAATTTCATTCATTCCCGCCGATGCCGGCCAATTCGAATGCCAAATTTGTCAAACCTTGGGCCGATAAGGTTACGGCTGAATCCAACGGCGAGATCACGGTTGAAATGTATGCATCCATGCAACTTGGCGGCAAACCACCGCAGCTGGCAGATCAAGTGCGCGAGGGCGTGGTTGACATCATCTGGACTGTGGCAGGCTATACGCCGGGCCGGTTTCCGCATTTAGAGGCGTTTGAATTGCCCTTTATGCCCGCTTCAGCCGAGGCAACATCGCAGGCTGCGCATGAATATATGATGACCGTTGGGGCGGAGGACTTAAAAGATTATAAAGTCTTGGCGGTCCATGTTCATGCTCCGGGCACCATTCATACCAAAGATACGCTGGTCAAATCAGCCTCGGATTTAAACGGTTTGAAAATGCGTGGTCCAACACGGGTGATCAGCCAGATGCTGGGTGGCTTGGGCGCGACCCCGGTGGGAATGCCGGTGCCACAGGTCGCCCCTTCGCTGTCCAAAGGTGTGATTGATGGCATGGTTGTGCCATGGGAAATCATGCCGTCTTTCAAACTGCATGAGTTGACCAAATCTCACACCACATTGTCGGGTGATCGCGGCCTGTATACTGCGCCGTTCCTGCTGTTGATGAATAAAGCCAAATATGAAGCGATGTCGGACGCACAGAAAAAGGTGATCGACGATAACTCGGGCATGGCACTGGCCAAATTGGCCGGTCAGCTTTGGGATGGATTTGAGGCTCCTGCACGGGCGCTTGCGGAAAAAGCGGGTGGCGAGTTCCACGAGCTGTCTGGTGCCGAGCTTGATGAGATGAAGGCCGCAGGTGCCACACTGGTGGATGCGTGGATTGAAAAGGCCAATAGTGATGGTCTTGATGGCGCAGCATTGGTTGAAACCGCGCGCAGTCTTGTGGCGAAATATGCCGACTGACCAAATACCTGATATGGACGCTCCGGCGCGCCCGAAGGATATCTTCGGGCGCGTTTTATATCGTGTCGCGCTTGGGTTGGCGGTCTTTGGAGGTCTGACGCTTGTTGTCATCGTGGCTGTGAGCTTCCTGTCGATCTTGGGGCGGTTTCTGTTTTCCAGCCCGCTTCTAGGTGACTTTGAACTGGTCGAGATGGGTTGCGGGGTAGCGATTGCGGCTTTTTTGCCGATTTGTCATCTGCAAAAGGGCAATGTTATTGTGGATTTTGTCACGGCGCGCTTCTCGGCAGAAGTCAACACGCTATTGGATGCGTTCAGCGCCTTGGCCTTTGGGCTGGTTGCGGCATTTTTTACATGGCGGATGTTTTATGGCGCACAAGATATGTACCGCTATAACGAGGAAACCATGCTGTTGCAGATTTCCGTCTGGATTCCGTTTTTGCCGGTTGTATTTTCTTTTTTCATCCTTGCGATCTGTTGTTTTTACACCGCAGCCCGGGACACCCACCATATTTTGCGGAAAGCCTGAAACATATGGATCGTGAAACTCTGGGGATTGTCGCCTTCCCTTTTCTCTTTTTGTTGCTGGCCTTTCGCGTCCCGATTGGGCTTGCCATGTTGCTTGTGGGCAGCGCGGGCACCGCGATGATAGCCGGTTGGCTGCCGATTTTCTCTCAGGTTAAAACCAGTGCTTGGCATCTGTTTTCAAACTATTCGCTTTCGGTCATCCCGCTGTTCCTGCTGATGGGCAATCTGGCCTCTCGAGCCGGGATGAGCGAGGCGCTGTTCAAATTTGCCAGCGCTTGTCTGGGTCATCGCAAAGGTGGCGTGGCGATGGCCGCTGTGGGCGCTTGTGCCGGCTTTGGGGCGATCTGTGGCTCGTCCTTGGCGACAGCGGCGACCATGGGTAAAGTTGCGCTGCCTGAATTGCGACGCTTGGGGTATTCGGGATCGCTCAGTACCGGAGCACTGGCTGCAGGCGGCACGCTTGGTATATTGATCCCACCCTCGGTTATTTTGATTATTTACTCGATCCTGACCGAGCAAAACATCGCCAAAATGTTTCTTGCCGCCTTAGTGCCCGGCATTCTGGCTGCACTGGGCTATATCGTGACCATCGCGATTTTTGTTCGCCTTGTGCCAGGCTCTGGGCGGGCGCAGCAGCGGATTACGATGGCGGGACGAATGAGCTATTTTCGTAATATCTGGCATGTTTTGTTAATTTTTACCTTTATGCTAAGCGGTATTTATCTGGGGTGGTTTACTCCAACCGAGGGGGCGGCCGTGGGGGCGGCCGGGACCGGTCTTGTGGCGATGTTTCAAAAAAACTTTGACCTGTCGGCGTTGCTGGATGTGATCCAGAGCACGGCCATTACATCGGGGATGATATTTCTGGTACTGCTCGGGGCAGAGTTCTTTAATTCTTTCATAGCCTTGACCCAGTTGCCGGTGCTTTTGGCCAGTTTTGTGACCGAGGGCGGGTTCTCGCCGCTGGTGGTGGTGGCTGCAATTTTGGTGCTCTATCTGTTGCTTGGCTGTTTGATGGACAGCATGGCGATGATCTTACTGACCATCCCAGTTTTCTTTCCGTTGATTATGACGCTTGAGTTTGGCATGAGTGCCGAAGAGACGGCAATCTGGTTTGGCATTTTAACACTGATCGTTGTCGAGGTGGGGTTGATCACACCGCCGGTTGGGTTAAATGTTTTTATTATCAATAAGATGGCTGGTGATGTTAAAATATCGGATACGTTTCGCGGGGTGGTGCCGTTTTTGCTCAGCGACGCGCTGCGGGTGATTTTGTTGTTTTCCTTTCCGGGTATTTCCCTGTTTTTGATCCGATTGTTCCCCTAAGCTTGGGTCGTGGTAAAGCTGCCGTGCAACCCGGGGGGCATTGCTTGATTCAGGCGTGCGGTGGCGATCGGACCATCGGAAAGTTGGAAGGCATTGAACACCGACAGCTGCGTCGTGCCCGCGTTGATACTGTGGTGGAGGCCGATCAGCCAGCCTGAGTTGCCTGCGTTCTGTGGATCAGGCACAAAAATATGCTCTTCCAGATAGGTTCCCTCGCCATAATCAAATTGATCGACCTTGCCTGTCGCCATGTCGATACCCTGTGCAAACCGAAACAGCCCCGTTTTAGGATCAAGACCAATTGACCAACCATAGGGCCTGTCTGGTTGGCCGGTGTGGGCAAGCGGGCTGTGGGGGAATTTTCTGGGACGCTCGTGGATGGTTTGGACGGTTCCTGTGGTTGATATCGGGCGCAACAGAACCTGCTTTTGCAATGGTTGTGCGCCGGGTCTGGCTGTCAGCTGATCCAAAAATAGGTTTTGCAGCACCGAGGCATCGCGATTTTGACACATATCCAGTTCAATCGTGCCGTCGGAAAACTCGCGGGCGGCACCCAGATGAAAGTGAAACCCAGGATTGATTTGATGTCTGCGCCGGATCTCAAAGGATGATTTGTCGATCACCAGTATCTCAACCGGCTGGGCCTCATGCCACCGATGCATATCCAAAAAACTGCTGGTATGATCGGCGCGATGCGGGTCATATCGGAACGGGGGGATCACCAAAATCAGCGAGCGATCTGTGACGGCAAAATCATGCACCATGCCAGTCTCGGGGGCATTTAAGATTGCCGAGCGTTTCAACAGGCCGTCATGGCCAATGTGATACAAGATCAGTTTGCCCGCCCAAGGGACATGTCCAAAATTCCACAGGCTGCCATCCCTATCGGGTCTGGGGTGGGCTGCGAACGGCGCATGTGTCAGGCTTTTTTTCCAGTCCACCGGTCCCATAGACGACAGGGTCTGTGGATCTAGTTGCCAAGCCGAAGCCCCTTCCCAAAGCGCCATTGTTCGGTCCCCGTGGACGATAATATTTGTATTGGCGACGTTTATGTCATCGGGCGTTTTGATGGGGGTTGCGTCTTCAAATACGGTTGCAAACGTCGGCAGGCTATAGCGTTGAAGCTTTGTTTCGCTTTGGTATTTTGACGTGGCTACAAAACGCCCGGCATGGGAAACAGTCCCTGACCCAAATCGAAACAGTTGCACAAACCCGTCACCATCAAAAAGATGACGATATGCGTTTGGGAAACCCGCCCTTAACGCGGGGCTGACCTTGTAATAGGTTCCATGCAAAGACGGTGGGATTTTTCCATAAATTTTCAGGGGCTGCTCGTCGATGTGGTTTGGCAGCCGGATATCAAACAGCTCAGAAAGTGTCAGCGGGTCAGCGAAAGCGGCGGACAAGCCGACATGGCTGGCAATTTGGACTGTGCCGGCGGCTCCTTAAAGACCCAGTGCCTGTCGCCTATCCAGTGTTGAGTTTTGTTTTAGGTTTTGTTGTTTTACAGATTTTTTCATTTTTTTGTCTCTCTTACTGCAGCCGGATTGCCGTTGTCTGATTTCTATCGGTTTCCCCAATCTGGATTGCGACATCGGAAAAATTTGGTGGGCCAAACAATCCGCGGGCATTGTTTGAAAACCCATAGGGTTCGATCGGCATGCCCAGAGCATTTGTATCAAGGTGCTGATTGCCATTCAGATCGTGAAATGCAGAGACCGCGATGCGACCCGGCGGCAAGTCAG